>OMGQ01001400.1_pt1 | contig 14036 bp, 12 predicted proteins | sample 1646071 | NCBI WGS metagenome assembly OMGQ01 (sample SAMN05578585, study PRJEB25193) | human gut metagenome | biome: Human Microbiome; feature: human-associated habitat; material: feces | host: Homo sapiens | place: USA:Birmingham | reverse complement strand
CTGGGCCAGCAGCACCTTCACCTTCAGGCGGGCGTCCAGGGTGGCCATGTCGTTGGAATGGAACTCGGTGCCCACGCCCAGGCCCTGGAGGATGCGGCTGGCGTCGCTCTCGGCCTCCCAGCCGCCCAGCTCGGCGTATTCCTCCTCCAGCTCACAGGCGCGGATGCCGTCGGCCTCGGTCATCTCCTCCTTGGCATAGAGGGCCTCCTTCTCCTTGCCGATGTCGTAGAGGCGCTGGTTGCCCATGATGACGGTGTCCATGACGTTGTAGGCGTTGTAGGCGTTCTGATCCTGCTTGAGCACCGACATGCGGGTCTTGGGCAGGATGGAGACCTCGCCGGAGGTGGGCTCCAGCTCGCCGGAGAGGATTTTCAGGAAGGTGGATTTACCCGCGCCGTTGGCGCCGATGATGCCGTAGCAGTTGCCCTTGGTGAACTGGAGATCCACGTGGGAAAAGAGGGGCTGGCCGCTGTAGGCCAGGCCCAGGTCGGAAACTGTAATCATGTCGTACTCCTTTTTATGCGAAAATCATCATACGGAGCGGATTATATCACAGATTGCTCAAAGGGGCCAGAGAAAAATTGGACAAGACGGCCGTATGAAGGGAATGGATCGTTCAAAGCTCTGGCGGAGTCCGGTAAAATACGCAAGGAAAGGGCCGCGCCCCAGGCGCGGCCCTTTGCTGACGGAAAGCGGTTACGCGGCGGTGATGGCCAAAACGCCCTCCACCAGGGCGGACTCCGCGCCCAGCTGGGCGAGGAAGCCTTCGGCCAGATAGTAGTTGCCGTTGACGAGTACGGCGGGCTGGCTCACCGCAGTGCCGTCCACGGTGAGAGTCAGGCTGACGGCCTCGCCGGTGGGGGCGGAGCCGGGCATGGCCAGGGCCTCGCCCTCGTAGGCGGAGCCGGTGGCGACGGCCACGCTGCCGTCCCACGTCACATTGAACTGGGCGCCGGTGCCCTTCAGGGCAAAGGCGAGGTCGCGCAGGCGGTAGTAGGTATTCCCCTGGGCGTCGAAAGCCGTGGCCACGTCTTTGGCCGCGCCGTTTACGGTCACGGTGAGGGTCTCGGCCTTCGCCTTGGCCTGGGCCACCAGGGAATCATAGTCGGACAGGTTGTAGCTCTCGGCGTAGGGGGTGTCCAGCAGGCCGGCGTTAATGTAGCCCACCAGCTCCGCCCGGCGGGGGTCGTCCTCGCTCAGATCCACGCCCACGATCTTCCAGTTGTGGTCCACCTCGGGGGCCACGGGGGAGTGCTCGGCAAAGTAGGCCACGATCATATCCCGGATGGAGTTGGAGGACTCCCACTCCTTGGTGCCGGAGATGATGTTCTGGGCCTTCAGGGCGGAGGAGTAGCGGTAATTATTCACCGCCAGGGTCAGCTCCTGGTCATCCTGGAGGGGCGCGCCGTGGAACATGACGTTCTGGATGCGCTGGCCCTTGGGCTGGGACAGGTCGATCTCATAGTCCACGCCGGCAAACATATCGTAGAGGTAGTCGGGGTACTCGGGGTCGAAGGAGAGGTTGATATCCCCCTCCTGCCACTGGTTGTAGCACTCGGCGGACCACTCCATGTAAGCCTTGAGCTCCGCGCCGGTGACCTTCACCCGGTAAAGGGTGTTGTCAAATTTGTAGATGTCGAAGATGTTGCCGTAGTTGATGTCGCCCTCGGGCAGATCGCTGGTGCCCTTGAAGAGGGCGGCGGCGGAGACGTCGGCGCCGGAGTTCTCCAGCTGGACGGTGTTGATCAGATCCATGACGGCGGTATCCATCACCCGGCCGGCAGGGATGCCGCGGATCTCGTTCTCAGGCTGGAAGCGGGCGGTAGTGCTTCCCAGGGACGCGCCGCCCTCGCCCTCGTCGCCGGAGCCGCCGCCGTTGATGTAGTCGATGGTCTTCTGATGGGCCTCGGCCACCAGGGGGATCTCCCGGAGCTCCTGGCTGGGGGTCACGCCGGTCATATCCACAATCTCCACCGAGCTGTCAATAATCTGATTGTCGGCGTCCAGGGTCAGATCAAAGCGGGCGATGTCCCGGCCGCCGTTGCGCACGCCGCCGATGACGGTGGAGCCCTGCTTCTCGTTGACCACCACATGGTTGTGGGCCACCTGGAGCACGTCGATCTCCGGGTTGTCGTCCAGAATCTTCTGGGCGGAGTCGGAGCCGCCCTCCTCGTCAAATTCGGCGTACATGCCCATGTGGGCGGACACCATGATTACGTCGGCCTGGTCGCCGATCTCGTCGATGGCCTTGCCGACGGCCACGTTGGCGGCCTCATAGACGGCGTCGTCAATGCCGTCCTTGCCGCTGTCCCAGATGGGGACATCCGGGGTGACCACGCCGATGACGGCCACCTTCACGCCGCCCCGCTCCACAATCGTCCAGCCCGCGCCGGTGACCGGCTCGCCCTGGGCGCCGGTGACGTTGGCGGCCAGAACCGGGAAGCTGGCCTGTCCCAGAATGGCCTGCATGGTGGGGATGCCCCAGTTGAACTCGTGGTTGCCCAGGGTCATGGCGTCATAGCCCATGTAGTTCATGGCGGTGACGACCGGATGGGGCTCCTCCGGGGTCTTGTTATACAGATCGTCGGTCATGATGGTGCCCTGGATGTCGTCGCCGGCGTCGACGAGGAAGGTGTTGGGGTTCTCGGCCCGCACTTGCTGGATGTAGGTGTAGAGCCTGGCCATGCCGTTGTTGTCGGTCTCCGCGTTGTCTTCGTAGGAATAGCCCCAGATATTTCCGTGCATGTCTGAGGTGCCCAGGATGGTGATGTGCTTCTCGCCCTCTGCCTCAGCCGCAAAGGCGGCGGGCAGCAGGGATGCCAGCAGAGCTGCCGACGCCAGCAGGGAGAGCAGATGTCTTCCGCGGTGCTTTTTCATACGAGAGGGGTCCTCCTGATTTTATATTTGCCAGGCCATGTCCCCTGGCTGGTATCTTAATGGTAACACGGTCCGCCTGGCAAGTCACCTGATTTTTTCTTTATTTACAAAATTTTTTCTCAGCAATGACTTTGCCGGCGGGTTTCCATTTTCCCATTTCTATGCTATAGTGCAGATGATATCGCGTTTCCCGGCCCAACCGGGCGGGAAAGGAGAGGAGAGAGCTGACATGGGAGAGGGCGCGCGCTGTCCCTGGGCAAAAACGGAGCATGAGATTTTGTACCACGACACGGAGTGGTGCCGGCCCTGCCGGGACGACCGGGCGCTGTTCGAGCTGCTGGAGCTGGAGGGCTTTCAGGCCGGGCTGAGCTGGAAGCTGATTCTGGAGCGGCGGGCGGCCCTGCGGGCGGCCTTCGCGGATTTTGAGCCGGCGGCGCTGGCCGGGTGGGGGGAGGACGAGGTGGAGGCCGCTCTGGCCGCCCCCGGCGTCATCAAAAACAGGAGCAAGGCCCGCTGCGCCGTCACCAATGCCCGGGCCTTTCTGGCCGTGGCGGAGGAGTGGGGCAGCTTTGCCCGCTACCTCTGGCACTGGGTGGACGGCGTGCCGGTGGACCACCGGCTGGAGCGGCCGGAGGACATGCCCGCCGAGGACGACCTGTCCCGCCGGGTGAGCGCCGACCTGAAAAAGCGGGGCTTCCGCTTTGTGGGGCCGGTGATTGTCTACTCCTACCTCCAGGGGGCGGGGCTCATTAACGACCATCTGGTGACCTGCCCATGGCACGGAGAGGGACTATAATTTGCAGGATTGCTTGCAAAATAAAACGGATGGTGCTATGATGTCCCTATAAAATGAAGGACTGCTTGCGAGGAGGCGCCTGTACCATGAGCATCCAATACCGCTCCGAGCACGACTCCGTGGGGGAGAGGTCTGTCCCCAAGGACGTCTACTACGGCGTCCAGTCCCTGCGGGCGGCGGAGAACTTCCCCATCACCGGGCTGGCCGTACATCCGGAGCAGATCAACTCCATCGCGGAGATCAAGAAGGCCTCCGCCATCACCAACCTGGAGATCGGCCTGCTGGACAAGCGGGTGGCCGACGCCATCGTGCGGGCCTGCGATGAGATTGCGGCGGGCCGGCTCCACGAGGCGTTCATCGTGGACCCCATTCAGGGCGGCGCGGGCACCAGCCTGAACATGAACGCCAACGAGGTCATCGCCAACCGGGCCATCGAGCTGCTGGGCGGGGAGAAGGGGGACTACGCCCTGGTCAACCCCAACGACCACGTCAACTACGGCCAGTCCACCAACGATGTGTTCCCCTCGGCGGGCAAGCTGGCGGTGCTCAAGCTGCTGGTGCGGGCCCAGATCCAGCTCGAGCGGCTCTCTGAGGCCCTGGAGGCCAAGGCGGAGGAGTTTGACGACGTGCTCAAGATGGGCCGCACGCAGATGCAGGACGCGGTGCCCATCCGTCTGGGGCAGGAGTTCCGGGCCTACAGCCGGGTGGTGCGCCGGGACATCGCCCGCTTCGAGCGGGCCAAGGACGAGATGCGCCGCCTCAACATGGGGGGCACCGCCATCGGCACCGGCATCAACGCCGACGAGCGGTATCTGCGCCGCATCATCCCCAACCTGTCCAAGGTCACCGGGCTTGAGCTGGTGCAGGCCTCCGACCTCATCGACGCCACCCAGAACCTGGACGGGCTCGTGGCCGTGTCCGGCGCGGTCAAGACCTGCGCCGTCAACCTGTCCAAGATGTCCAACGACCTGCGGCTCATGTCCTCCGGCCCCCGCTGCGGCTTCAGCGAGATCAACCTGCCGCCCCGGCAGAACGGCTCCTCCATCATGCCGGGGAAGGTCAACCCCGTCATCCCCGAGGTGGTCAGCCAGGTGGCCTTCAACATCATCGGAAACGACGTGACCGTCACCATGGCCGCCGAGGCGGGCCAACTGGAGCTCAACGCCTTCGAGCCCATCATCTTCTACAACCTGATCCAGAGCGTGGAGACCCTGACCTACGCGGTACATACCTTTGTGGACAACTGCGTCACCGGCATCACCGCCAACCGGGAGCGGTGCCGGGACATGGTGGAGCACAGCGTGGGCATCATCACCGCCCTGTGCCCCCACGTGGGCTATGAGAAGGCCGCCGAGGTGGCCAAGCGGGCCATCGAGACCGGCGCGCCGGTGCGGCGGCTCATTCTGGAGGAGGGCCTGCTGGACGAGGCGGCCCTGGACAAAATTCTGGACCCCTACTCCATGACGGAGCCCGGCATCTCCGGAAAGGAGCTGCTGGAGGGGTGAACGGCCGGGGCCCCCGGCCGTGCGGGGGCCCAATTTCCTGTCATACCTTTGGACTGTGGGAGGCCCCTGGCGGGAATCGACCTGTCCAAGCCGTCGGTGCGCCTGGCCGCCCGGCGGGTGCCGGAGGGGGAGTTCGCCGTGGCCTCCGCCTACCATCTGCCTCTGGCGGACGCCTCGGTGGGGCTGGTGCTCAACTGCTTCTCCCCCCTGGCCCTGGACGAGTTCCGGCGGGTGCTCCGCCCCGGCGGGGCCTTCCTCTATGTGGTGCCCGCCGCCGACCACCTGTGGGAGCTCAAGCAGGTGCTCTACGACCAGCCCTACCGCAACAAGGAGGAGGACATCCCCTACGAGGGCTTTTCCTACGAGCGGGTGGAGCCGGTGGAGGCGGTGGTGGACGTGGCGGGGGAGGCGCTGCGCGACCTGTTCCAGATGACCCCCTATTACTGGAAGACCCCCAGGGAGGGGGCGGAGCGGCTGGCCGCCCTGGACGGCCTGCGGGTGCGGGCCTCCTTCCGCGTCCATGTGTTCCGGCGCAGGTAGGGACCGGACACTGGCTGGGCTTTATGGCCGCCCGACCCGTTCCGTAGGGGCCGACGCCCCAGGGCGGCTTCTCTTGCCCTGCGGGGCCATTCCCCTTCTGCCTACATCGCTCCGCCCCTACCAAATGGCCCCGTTTTGTGGTATCCTAGGAAAAAAGGAGGCGGTGGACATGGTGCTCTGGCTGGGGGAGGGGGACGCCTATGCCCTGCTGGGGGAGCTTCTGCGGGCGGAGTACGGACTGGGGGTTCTCCCGGCGATGGCGCGGGGGGCGGACGGCAAGCCTTACTTTCCGGGGGAGCCGGAGCTGCACTTCAATGTGAGCCACAGCGGGGGCCTGGCCCTCTGCGGCGCGGGGGAGGCCCCCCTGGGGGTGGACGTGGAGGTGCTGCGCCCCCGCCGCCCCGGGCTGGCGCGGTATGTGTGCTCGGAGGCGGAATCCGCCTGGCTGGAGCGGCAGGGCGGGGACTGGGGGGCGTTTTACACCCTCTGGACGTTGAAGGAGGCCAGGGTCAAATGCACCGGGGAGGGTCTGCGGCGGCCCCCCCGGGACATCGCCGTTCCTCTCCTCCGGCCGGGGGAGACGGGAGAGCTGGATGGGCTGGTCTTTTCCGCCTTTTCCGGCGAAACCTGGCGGGCGGCGGCCTGCTGCCCAACCCCTCAGGGCCCGTTGGAGCTCTTTGTTAGAAATTCTTAATGGCTTTTTAAGAATTCGAGCGAGGTTTTCTAAAGAATCCTCCTTTATACTGATATATGAAAAGGAGGGAACACCGTGAATATTCTGATTCTCACCGGAAAATTCGGCATGGGCCACTGGTCGGCCTCCCAGTCCCTGCGCCAGCAACTGCTGCGGGCGTTCCCCGGGGCGGAGGTGGAGGTGCTGGACTTCGTGGCGGAGGCCATGCCCAACGCCTCGGAGGCCATGTATAAGTGCTTCAATCTGCTGGTGACCCGTGGCAGCGGGCTGTTCAACCTCTACTACAAGCTGACCCAGGATCTGCCTGCCGACGCCCGCCCCCTGTTTGAGACTTTGTTCCTGGACAAACTGGAGGAGCTTGTCGCCGCCCGGCGGCCCGACGCGGTGATCGCCACCCACCCCCTCTGCGCCCGGATGGTGTCCCGCTGGAAGGGGGAGACGGGGAGCGCCCTGCCCCTCATCACCTGCGTCACCGACCTGTCCAGCCATTCCGAGTGGATTCACAAATACACCGACTGCTATCTGGTGGGCTCCAACGACATCCGCAGCCGCCTGGCCGCCAAGGGGGTAGACCGGGACATCATCTGCGTCACCGGCATCCCCGTCCGCTGCGAGTTCAAGCGGCCGGTGCGCCGCCGCCCGGGCCGGGAGCGCAACCTGCTCATCATGGGGGGCGGGCTGGGCCTGCTGCCCAAGCGGGACAGCTTTTATGAGGCGCTGGACGCCCTGCCCGGCGTCCACACCACCATCATCACCGGCAACAACCGCAAGCTCTACGACCGCCTGGCGGGCAAGTATGCCCACATCGAGGTGCTGGGCTTCACCGACCGGGTATACGACTACATGGCCCGGGCGGATCTGGTGCTCACCAAGCCCGGCGGCATTACCCTGTTTGAGACCATCTTCTCCGAGCTGCCCATCCTGGCGTGGGAGCCCTTTCTGGAGCAGGAGAAGAACAACGCCCGCTTCCTGGTGAAGCGGGGCCTTGGCCGCGTGGCGGCCAAGGAGCCCGAGGAGTGCCTGTCCGCCATTCGCGCGCTGATCTACGACGACGAGACGCTGGAGTGGATGGCGGGCAACATGCGGGCCATGAAGGGACAGTTGGAGGAGGAGAGCCTCAACCGCATGCTGGCGGGCCTGGAGGCCGAGAAGGGGGTACGCGTCGGATGAACCGAAAAAAGTCCTTGGTGGGGATCGGCCTGATCGCGGCGCTGATGGCCCTCACCGGCTGGCTGCTGTTCAAGGACCAGCCCGTCACCCGGCTGCTCCACACCCTGGGCCAGCTCAGGCCCGGCTGGCTGCTGCTGGGGCTGGCTCTCATGATGGCCTTCGTGGGGTGTGAGGCCACGTGCTCCCACCTGATCCTGGGACGGCTGGGCCACCGGGCCCCCCTGCGCCGCTGCCTGGGGTACTCCTTCGTGGGCTTTTATGTCAGCTCCATCACCCCGTCGGCCACCGGCGGACAGCCCGCCCAGATCTACTACATGTCCAGGGACGGCGTGCCCGCCGCCCACGGGGCCCTCAACATGATGCTCATCGCCGTGTGTTATCAGGTGGTGGTCATCGGCTACGCCCTGGCGGTGGCGCTGCTCCGCTTTGATCTGGTGGCCAACCTGGGGGGCGGGCTGGGCCTGCTCCTGCTGTTCGGCGCGGTGGTCAACGGCGCGCTGACGGCGGGGATGCTCTGCCTCATGTTCCTGCCCAATGCGGCCAGAAGGCTCACTGGCGGCGTACTGAGCCTGCTGGTGCGCGTCCGTCTGGTCCGCCGCCCGGAGGAGGCCAGGGAGAAGCTGGAGAAGCAGATGGAGGAGTACCGCCGGGGGGCGGACTGCGTCAGGCGCAACCCCGCCCTGGTGCCTGCTCTGCTGGGCCTCACCTTCTGCCAGCTCACCGCCCTGTTTTCCGTCCCGCTGGTGGTGTACCACGCTTTCGGCCTGACCGGCAGCGGGGCGCTGGACATCATCGGCACCCAGGCCCTGGTCACCCTGGCGGTGGCCTCCCTGCCCCTGCCCGGGGCGGTGGGCGCCTCCGAGGGCGGCTTTGTGGCAGCCATGAAGCTCTTCTTTGGCGCCGGACTGGTGACCCCGGCGGTGCTGGTCTCCCGGGGCATCAGCTTCTACTCCTTCCTGCTGCTCAGCGGCTGCGTCACGCTGCTGGTGCACCTGCGCACCCGGAACCGGCAGCCTGTGGCGGTGTCCCCCCGGCTCCCTAAGACCGCCCGGGGCACAGTTGTCACCTGAGCGCCGTTTTGCCTCTTGTGCGGCGGCCCGTCCTGCATTATAATGTGAATACGTTTCACGCAGGAGGGGCAAGCTATGAAGTATTTGGGAATTGATCTGGGCGGCACCAACGTGGCCGCCGCCGTGGTGGACAGTGAGGGGACCATCCTGGGCAAGGTGAGCCTGCCCACCCCGAGAGGGGCGGAGGCGGTGGCCGACCAGATGGCCGCGGCCGCCCGCGGGGCGGCGGAGGCCGCCGGCACGGCGCTGGACGAGGTGGTATCGGTGGGCATCGGCGCTCCCGGCGCCATTGAGCCGGACACCGGCGTGATCAAATACTGGTCCAATCTGGACTTCACCAACGTGCCCATCACCGCCCTGATGAAGGCGCGGCTGGACAAGGAGATCCTGCTGGAGAACGACGCCAACGCCGCTGCCCTGGGGGAGTACGCCGCGGGCGCTGGCAAGGGCAGCCAGTCCATGGTGGCCGTCACCCTGGGCACCGGCGTAGGGGGCGGCGCAATCCTCAACGGGAAGCTCTACACCGGCTTCAATTACGCGGGCATGGAGATCGGCCACTTTGTCATTGAGCACGGCGGGCGGCTGTGCACCTGCGGACGCCGGGGCTGCTTCGAGGCCTACTGCTCCGCCACCGCCCTCATCAAGCGCACCCGCCAGGCGATGGAGGAGGACCGCACCTCCAGGCTGTGGGAGCTGGCGGGGAGTCTGGAGGGGGTCAACGGCCGCACTCCTTTTGACGCCGCCGCCCAGGGCGATCCCGCCGCGGGCAAGGTCATCGACGAGTATGTGGACTACCTGGGCTGCGGGGTGGCCAGCCTGGTCAACATCTTCCAGCCGGAGGTCATCTGCATCGGCGGCGGCCCCTCCGCCCAGGGGGAGACCCTGATGGCCCCGGTGCGCTACATCCTCAACCGGGAGGACTACGCGCGCAACAACCTCCACCGCACCCGGCTGGTACGGGCGGCCCTGGGCAACGACGCGGGCCTCATTGGCGCGGCGCTGCTGCCGCTGTTCCGGTAGAGCTCCAGGGCTGAACTCCGCTCCGGCGCCGCAACGTCAACGGAGGACCTCCCTTACGGCAGGTCCTCCGTTCTTTCGTACCCGGCGCAGGGGCCCTCTTCCGGGGCCGCTGGCTCTGCCCCGCCCTCCTCCGGCGGGAAAAGGAGCAGGGAGAGCCCGAACAGAATGGCCGCCGTGATGGCGATGGCCTGTACCTTGTGCTCCTCCAGCCAGGGACGGTAGGGCTCCAGGGGCGGGACTTTCCCGGCCGCCGCGTAGAGCGCCACCGCAACCACCACGCACAGGGCCAGCCGGGTAACGGTCTGTTGTTTGTCCGGTTTGGTTTCCATAGGCGCCGCCTCCTTCTCTCCATGTATAGCGGGGGACAGGGCCGGGTAGACCAGCAGGCTGCTTCGGATGTGAAAAAACGGTAAATTTTGAGGGGGCGTACTTGTCCCACCCGGCGGGATCAACTATACTACAGAGGTATCGGACCGAATTTTGAGGAAATCAGAGGCGGAAGCATGAAACGCAAGCACACAAAGCAGCCGGCCGCGCAGGTCCCGGCCCCCCAGCCCCGGCGGGAGGTGGCCCGGCTCAGCCCCGATCCGGAGCAGGGGCTCACCCTGCACCAGGTAAAAGAGCGGCAGCAGAACGGCTGGGCAAACGACCCGGTGGACTCCCCCACCAAGACGGTGGGGCAGATCGTGCGCGAAAACGTCTTTACCTTCTTCAACTTCATCTTTGTGGTGCTGGCGGCCCTGCTGGTGGCGGTGGGCTCCTTCGACGACATGCTCTTTCTGCTCATCGCCGTGGCCAATACCGGCATTGGCATCGTTCAGCAGCTCCGCTCCAAGCAGACCGTGGACAAGCTCAACCTGCTGGCCGCCCCCCGGGCCAACGTGGTGCGGGAGGGGAACCTGATCTCCGTGCCCGCCGCCCAACTGGTGCGGGACGACGTGGCGGAGCTGGCCTCCGGCGACCAGATCCCCGCCGATGCCACCGTTCTCTCCGGCCAGGTGCAGGTCAACGAGGCCCTCATCACCGGCGAGGCCGACGCCATCACCAAGGCCCCCGGCGACGAGCTGCTCTCCGGCGCCTTCGTGGTGTCCGGCCGCTGCCGGGCCCGGCTGGACCGGGTGGGGGCGGAGTCCTACGCCGCCCGCCTCACCCTGGAGGCCAAGAAGGATGTCACCGTGGGCAAGAGCGAGATGATGTCCTCCCTGGACAAGCTCATCCGCATCATCGGCATCCTGCTCATCCCCATCGGCGTGGCCCTGTTTGTCAAGGAGTTCGTCTTCCTGGAGCGCACCGCCCAGGAGGCGGTGGTGTCCATGGTGGCCGCCCTCATCGGCATGATCCCCGAGGGGCTGTACCTGCTGACCAGCGTGGCCCTGGCGGTGAGCATGATTCGCCTGGCCCAGGGCAAGGTGCTGGCCCAGGATATGAACTGCATCGAGACCCTGGCCCGTGTGGACGTTCTGTGCGTGGACAAGACGGGTACTATCACCGAGCCCCACATGGAGGTAGGGGAGGTGGTGTACCTGGACGAGGAGAAGTACGCCGAGACCGTGGTCACCGAGACCCTCAACGCCTTTTACCAGTCCATGGAGGCGGACAACGACACCGCCCGCGCCATGGCCCAGAAATTCCACGGCAAGTCCCTGTGGCACGCCGCCCAGACCATCCCCTTCACCTCCGCCACCAAGTGGAGCGCGGCGGTGTTCCCCGGCCACGGCGCCTTTGTGGTGGGTGCCCCGGAGTTCATCATGGGGAACCGCTACGCCGATCTGAAGGAGGCGGTGGACCCCTGGTCGGAGAAGGGCTACCGGGTGCTGCTGGTGGCCGAGTACGGCGGGGTGCCCGACCAGAAGGGGCTGGATCCCCGGCGGGTGTCCCCCATGGCCCTGGTGGCCCTGTCCAACCGCATCCGCCCGGCGGCCCCCAAGACCTTCCGCTACTTCGCCGAGCAGGGGGTGGCCGTGAAGGTCATCTCCGGTGACAACCCCGTCACCGTCTCCGAGGTGGCCCGCCAGGCGGGCATCGAGGGGGCGGACAAGTACGTGGACGCCGCCACCCTCCGCTCCGATGAGGACATCGCCCGCGCGGTGCGGGAGTACACCGTCTTCGGCCGGGTCACCCCCAACCAGAAGCGCAAGCTGGTGCGCGCCCTCCAGCGGCAGGGCCACACCGTGGCCATGACCGGCGACGGTGTCAACGACGTGCTGGCCCTCAAGGACGCCGACTGCGGCATCGCCATGGCCTCCGGCTCCGACGCCGCCTGCCACGCCGCCCAGCTCGTGCTCCTCAACTCCGACTTCTCCGCCATGCCCAAGGTGGTGGCCGAGGGGCGGCGGGTCATCAACAACATCCAGCGGGCCGCCGCTCTCTATCTGGTGAAGAATATCTTCTCCTTCCTGCTGGCCCTCATCTCCCTGTTCGCCACCTTCCCCTATCCGGTCACCCCCCTCCAGCTCTCCCTGCTCAGCGCCGTCACCATCGGCGTGCCCTCCTTCTTCCTGGCCCTGGAGCCCAACCACAGTCTGGTAAAGGGCAAGTTCCTGTCCAACGTGTTCCGCGCCGCCCTGCCCGGCGGACTCACCGACCTGTTCGTGGTGCTGGGGGTGGAGATTTTCTTCCTCACCTTCGGCTTCAGCGAGGCGGAGCTGTCCACCATGTCGGCGATCCTGCTCATCGTCATCGGCATCATGGTGCTCTATGAGGTGTGCAAGCCCTTTGACTGGAAGCGGCGGGTGCTGTGGGGGGCCATGGCGGGCTCCTCGGCGGTGACAATCCTCGGCTTCGGCGGCAGCTTCGGCCTCAGCCCCCTGGGCACGCAGGCCTTCCTGGTGCTGCTGGTGTTCCTGGGCCTGGCCTACTCCATCATGCGCTTCATGTTGGGCCTCTTCGACCAGGGGGAGCGCCTGCTGAACCGTGGGCGCCACCTGCGGAAACGGAGGTAGCGTATGCACATTCGCCCCTACCGCAGCTCCGACTGCCCGGCCTTGGCGGAGCTGTTTTATCAGACGGTTCACGCCGTCAACGCCCGGGACTACAGCCCCGAGCAGCTCGACGCCTGGGCGGACGGCCGGGTGGAGCTGGCCGCCTGGGACGCCTCCTTCCGCGCCCACGACACCCGGGTGGCGGTGGAGGGAGGCGTGATCGTCGGCTTTGCCGATCTCGGGCCGGACGGCTACCTGGACCGCCTCTATGTCCACAGGGACTGGCAGGGGAGGGGGGTGGCCTCCGCCCTCTGCGACGCCCTCCCCGCCGCCCGCATCACCCATGCCTCCATCACCGCCCGGCCCTTCTTTGAGCGGCGGGGCTGGCATGTGGTGAAGGAGCAGCAGGTGGAGCGCAGGGGAGTGGTCCTTATCAATTATGTCATGATTAAAAGGCTATGATATTTTTGGGACGTGTTTAAGGAATCTGTTCTGTCAGGTGCGTGCCCTGCATTGTGTGAGAGCAAGACAGTACAGGTGGAAAAAGGAGGCTGCAGCATGATTGAGTTACCGGAGGCATTGACTTATAAGCGTGAACTGGAGGAATTTACTGTGGGCAAAGTAGTGGATAAGGTTCTTGGGCCATCCTCGCCCCATAAATTCTGCTGGTTCAATGGGGAACCGGCGTGTTATCATGAACACATGGCCGGCAGGCGTGTATGCGGGGCCGGGGCCTTTGGGATATATGCTGAACTTGAATTAGAGGATGGGGTGCGCCTGGCGTTTAACGATGGGGTCAGCGTGCGGCTGATGGGACCAAAGGACAGGCGGCCTGCCAGATACCAGCTAATGGTGGATTTTACGGACGGATATACCCTGGTGTTTTCCGTGTCCATGTATGGCGGGATTATATGTCACAGCGGGAATTATGATAACGAATACTATGTTAAAAGCCGGGAAAGCGTTTCGCCTCTGAGCAGTCTGTTTGACAGGGACTGACGAGCGGCGTGAAGCCGTCGGCCAGCGCAAAGGCGTTCCTTGCCACAGAACAGAGGATTCCGGGATTGGGTAACGGATGCCTGCAGGATATCCTGTTCCGGGCCGGGTTGAATCCCAGGAAGAAACTGGAAGATTGGTCTGACCGGGATGGGGATAAGGTTTTTCATGCAATCAAGGATGTGATGGCAGACATGACGGAACAGGGCGGCCGCGACACGGAAAAGGACCTGCTGGGCAATGCAGGAGGATACAGGACGCTTATGTCCAGGAACACACTGGGCAGGGGATGCCCTGTCTGCGGACAGGAGGTTGTGAAGGAGGCTTATCTGGGCGGGACTGTGTACTATTGCCCTGTGTGCCAGCCATTGGATTCAGGCAGATAAGTCATAAGGCGGGACGGCATCAGGCCCAAATCAGCGCCGGATTTGGCAGGAAACCCGTTCC
>OMGQ01001389.1_pt1 | contig 14136 bp, 9 predicted proteins | sample 1646071 | NCBI WGS metagenome assembly OMGQ01 (sample SAMN05578585, study PRJEB25193) | human gut metagenome | biome: Human Microbiome; feature: human-associated habitat; material: feces | host: Homo sapiens | place: USA:Birmingham | reverse complement strand
CGTTAAAAGCTTCCGGATCAGCTGGGTGGTCTCATGCTCTTGAAAGGAGAGCTCCGGCTCCCGGTGCAGCCGGTGGCGCAGGGCCTGAAATTCCGGATACCAGCCCGCCATTTCCATCTGCCATTGTTCCATAACTGCCTCATCCTCTCTGGTATTTTCTCCATCATGCCGTGAAATGGTCCGGTTGTCAAGCGGGATCTGTGGAAAAAATAAAAATGGGCCGCCCAGATCTGTGGGCGGCCCTGAAGGATCAGTAATTTTGAAGATAGCGGTCAGGCTGGGGCAGGTCCAGGTCATCGGTGGTGAGATCCCGGGTATACGGGTTGAGCTGTTCGTTCAGCGTGGGGAGGATGTCCTCCGGCTGGAACACATAGCACCACTTGGAATTCCCTACCACGCCGTCGCCACGGCCAGTTAGTTCTCCCTGGGTTATGCCGGAGGAGAAATCCACCCCCATGGCCTGGGTGGCGAAAAAGAGCATATCCGAGGCGGACAGGTCGGTCTTAACATAGGTCTGAAAGAGTTCCGCGAATGCGGTGACCTTGGGGAGCGAGTTCCAGGAGACTACCTTTTTGGCTAAGGCCACCAGTATCTGCCGGTGCATCTCTGCCCGGCCAGTGTCGGTATAGCCGCTGCCGTCGTTGTTGTGCCGGAACCGGGCTACCTCAAGGGCCTGCTTGCCGTTGAGATGGTGGTTCCCCGCCTGATAGTGAATGTGCAGCTCCTCGCCCGGGGTGGGGTCATCATAGTTCATATCCTCCGGGATGTACACATCTACCCCGTCCAGCTCATTCACCAGGGCAATAAAGCCCTTGGGATCCACCAGGATATAGTAGTCCACCGGAATGCCGAAGGTATTCTGGATTTCCTCCTTCAGAGTCTCCGGACTGGAGCCGTAGAAGGCAGAGTTGATCTTGGAGTATTTAGACCAGGTGCGGTGTACTGCGGTGTCCCGGGGAATGGAGACCATCCCCACCGTCTGCGCCACAGTGTCATAGCGGGCCAGGATGATGGTATCAGTGTTGCTGCCCTTCACGTCCTTGCCCAGCAGAGCGAAGGTATAGACGCCGTCCTTCCGCACCAGAGCGTTGGGATCCTCCTCCGGCGGGGCGGCAGGCTGCCCGGTCTGGCTGCCGGAGGCAGGGGGAGAGATAGGCTCCGGCTGTTGGATCTCCGGGGCGCGGATGGCCAGCTGAAGGCCGATATAGGTGGCGACGATGACAGCGGAGATCACAACCAGGACCATGTACAGGCGGAACCAGATGCTGTGTCTACGGCGCCTGGCGTTCCGCCGCGCAGGCTGTACCCTCCGCCCGCCCGACGTATGTGCCCTGCTGCGGCTGGGATATTCGGAATGTCCGGAGCGGCTGGATGTGTGCCGCTGGGACCGCGTATCTGTATGTGCCAGGGTGATCCCTCCTGTCTGTGGGTCATGCTTCACCAGTATATCGGATTCACTGGGATTCGGCAAGAGGAACGGGGGCTTTTTCAGGAAAAATTAAGTTTTCCAGTCGAATTTCCCGAAACTGCCAAAAGTGGCGTGGTTTTTTCTTTTCATCCCGGGAATTTTGTGCTAGACTTGACCCAGAAATCTTGCTGGGAAAGGCGGGGTGTCCCATGTATGAGGAACAGATCCAAACCATCACGGCCCAGGTGGCGGAGGCCCTGGCGGAGCAGGCGCTGCCCTTTGCCCCAGACCGCCGGGCGGCGCTGGACCTGCTGCACGCCCCGGGCTGGGCGGAGGAACTGGCTCAGCTGCTGCCCATCCGGCGGCGGCTGGAGTGCGGCGAGGTGCTGGAGCTGTGCTCCCCCATCCTGCCCAAGCTGTCCCCGGTGCCGGAGGACGGCTGGCTGTCCTTCTGTTACCGCTATATCCGCTGTATTCTCTACCCGGAGGGGGGCTTTGCCCCGGACAGGGAGGAGTATGCCGATGGAGCCCGCTTTTATCTTACGGTCCTCCAGGTGCTGCTGGACCAAGAGCGCAGGACACTGCCCTTCGATCCCCTGGCGGACTTCCGCTTTCTGACGCCGGAGGAGTACTCCGCCTGTGACAGCGCCCGGGAGTATGAGAGGTTTTTGACCTGCTTCCGTCGGGAGTACATCTATGAACTGATGCGTCTGGGGCAGGAGGTCACCCCCTTCCGCACCCTGGGCCACATCGCCGGGGTCCACTATATCGCCATGACGGCGGCCCGGGGGCTCCAGGAGGCGGGGGTGGATGTGGACCTGGCCCTGATCTCCGGAGCAGCGGCGGCCCACGACATCGGGAAGTTTGGCTGCCGGCCCGGGGAACGGGTGCCTTATCTCCATTACTACTACACCGATCAATGGCTGCTGGAGCGGGGGATGGAGCGGATCAGCCACATTGCGGCCAACCACTCTACCTGGGACCTGGAACTGGAGTCCCTGTCGGTGGAGTCACTATGCCTGATTTACGCGGATTTCCGTTCCAAGCAGGACCGGGATGCCGACGGGAACGAGACCACTGTGCTCTATCCCCTGGATCAGTCCTTCCAGGTCATCCTGTCCAAGCTGGACAATGTGGACAGCATCAAGCGCCGCAGGTACGAGTTCGTCTATGGCAAACTCCACGACTTTGAGGACTATATGCGCTCCCTGGGGGTGGATGTGGACCTGAGCGGCCATCCCGCGCCCCCGGCTCCGGACAAGGACCCCGCCCTGATGGGTCCGGATGAGACAGTGGAGGGACTGACCCTGCTGTCCGTGGACCACAGCATCCGACTGATGCATATGCTGTCCAACGAGCGCAAGTTCGGCAATATCATCGAGGCCGCCCGCTCCACCAAGGACTGGAAGCAGCTGCGGGCTTATCTCGACGTGTTCCAGGAGTACTTCACCTATCTATCGGTGCGGCAAAAAACCCAGGCCCTCTCCTTCCTGTATGAGCTGCTGGTCCACCGGGAGGGGGACATCCGCCGTCAGGCCGCCGCCCTCATCGGCCAGATCATCGCCCGCTTCCACCTGGTCTACCGCAAGGAGCTGCCTGCTGATGTGCCCAGCGACCCAGCGGCGGAGGTGCCCTTCACCCTTTGGGAGCAGTACCTGGACCGCATCATTTACCCGGACCATAAAACCACCCAGCAGCAGCGCAGCCACATCAGCTACACCCTGAAGCTGGTGGTGGCCTCCATGCTGGCCCACGCCCGGCCTGCCGATGTGCCCCGGTTCATCGGTGCTCTGCTGCGCTACTTCCGCGACCCGGAGGAGCGGGACCCGGACACCGCCTTCACCCTGCTGGACGCGGTGCGCTATCTGCCACCCAAATACTATGGAGATGAGGAGCGGGAAAGGCTGATCGAATTTGCCGGCCATTGGCTCCGCTCCGGGGAACTGCGTTTGGAGACTGCCGCCCTGCTCTTCCTCCGTGCGGCGGAGCGCCCCCTCAGCCAGGAGCACCCCCATCTGCGGCGCATCGCAGAACTGGCCCGGTCCATCCCCTCCACCAGTCTGCCGGTCACCTTCCTCCAGTACCGGATCCTGGCCAGGGCGGGGGAGGACGTAAGTGAGCACGGGCATATCCTGTACGATCAGGACGTCACCAGCGAGGTGTTTTTGGACAACCTCAAGACTGCCACCCCCTGGATGGTGAAGTCGGTGGGCGTGGAGCTGCTCCGGGACCAGGTGGAGCACGGTTTGGTGGAGCACATCCTCCACATCTGCACGCACTTCTCCAACCTCATCAAGGTGTCGGAGCGGGTGGTGGTCCGGCACGACGCCGGCGGCGCGCTGGTGCGCGTCCTGCCACTGCTCCGCCGGGATCAGCGCAACGAGGTGGTGGTGGAGCTGGGCAAGGGGCTGGAGATGGGCCAGTACTCCATCTCCAAATATATCCCCCAGTATCTGGGCCAGGCCGCCCTGTACCTCTATCCCAGTGAACTGGATGAGCAGGTCCTGTGGCTGAAAAATCTGCTGGGCTCCCCCAACGACTCGGCGGTGTCCGGCGCGCTGAACACCATTGGGGTGCTGCTCCAGCACTACCCCGCCTACCGGGAGCGCTTCTCCCAATCCAGCGCTGCCTTTGAGAGCCGCCGTCAGGAGCTTCTGGGCCTGCTGCTTCAGGGGCTGGCCCACTACCGGCCAGCAGTGCGCCAGGAGGCTCTGCTGGTGACAGGCAAGCTGCTGTATGAAAGCCCGGTGCTCCCTATGGAGGAGAAGGCCCGGCTGTTTGCCCTGAGCTACCGCAAGCTGCTCTTCCTGATCCACGAGGCCCCAGTGCAGGACGACGGGCTCACCTTTTTCTACCGGGCTGCCGCTTTGGCCCACATCAACCGATTCATCTCCCTGTGGCGGATGGACCACGGCCCCTTTGCCTTCACCTGTCCCAGGCGGGTGGCCTTCTTCCCCGGCACCTTCGACCCCTTCACGCTGTCCCATAAGGGGATCGTCCATGCCATTCGGGATCTGGGCTTCGAGGTTTATCTGGCGGTGGACGAGTTCTCCTGGTCCAAGAAAGCCCAGCCCCACCTGGTCCGCCGGCAGATCGTCAGCCTGTCGGTGGCGGGGGACTTCCATGTCCACCTGTTTCCCGACGACATCCCTGTGAATATCGCCAATCCCGCTGACTTAAAGCGCCTGCGGGAGCTCTTTCCCCACCAGGAGGTCTATCTGGTGGTGGGGAGCGATGTTGTGGCCCATGCCTCCTCCTACCAGGCGGAGCCGCGGCCCTGGTCCATCCACTCCATGGATCACATCATATTCCGCCGGGCGGGGGAGCCCCCTCTGCCGCCCAAGGAGCAGCTGGGAATCACTGGCCGAGTGCTCCAGCTTCAGCTGCCCCCCCACCTGGAGGACATCAGTTCCACCCGCATCCGGGAGAATGTGGACTTGAACCGGGACATCTCCAACCTCATTGACCCGGTGATCCAGGATTTCATCTATCAAAATGGACTGTACCTCCGGGACAGCCAGACGAAGCCGCTGCTGGACGCGGGGACCCTCAACTTTCAGTGGGTGGACGCGCCGGAGGAGCAGCTGGTGGACGACCTGACCGCTGGCCAGCCGGACCGGGAGACCGTCCGCTCCGGAATCCTCCACGGGCGGGACCGCATCCTGCTCCTGCGGGGCAGCGAGGGCGGGGAGCTGCTGGGCTATGTGAGTTACCGCTATCTGTCGGCCACACAGCTGTTCAGTGCCCTGCGGGACACTGGTCTGGCTGACCGGATCCGCCTGCGCTCCGCAGGGACCACCCTGCTCATCACCTCTGCGGCGGCGGACTCCAGCGATCCCCTGCGGGACTGTCTGCACCTGCTGATGACCGAGGTTCTGGCCCGCGCCCTCAGCGACGACTGTATCTACGGCCTGTACCGGCCCTACGGTGCACCGCCGGAGCCTGATCTGGAGGATCTGCTGACCCGGCAGGGCTTTCTGTGCCGGGAGGGAGACCCCTCTCTCTGGGAGGTGGATATGAGCGCCCCCACGGTGCTGATCCAGAACCTGGAGACCACCGTTCAAGAGCCGCTGTGCCATAATCCCAGGGTGCTGGCGGCCATCCAGCGGGGCCACCGCCGGCTCCAGACAGCCCTCACCCAGCTCTATCCCCGGTTCCTGGTCCTCACCCTGTCGGCCGGTGTGATCCACCAGCGGCTGCTGGAGATAATCACCGCTTATAATGAGGTCCCCTCCGTTCCCACGGAGCCCAGAAAGCTGGGGCGGAATATGTGTGTCCCGTACGGCAAGATGCTCCGGGGGAAGATCGTCCCCAACACAGTGACCAAGACCATCCACACGGACCGGGTCTATACCCCTGACCTCTCCCAGAGCTCTATGGAGCCTTTCCCACACTATCCCCCGATCCAGAGCCAGATCCGGACCATTAAATCCTTCGACAGGCCGGTGATCCTGGTGGATGACCTGATGCACCCCGGCTTCCGCATCCAGGCGCTGGACCCCATCCTCCGGCAGGAGGGAGTGGACATCCGAATTGTGCTGGTGGGATTGCTCTCCGGCCATGGGCGGGATCTGATGGACGCCCAGGGCCGGCCGGTGGACAGCGTGTACTACCTGCCCCGCCTGCGGGAGTGGTTTGTGGAGTCCACCCTGTACCCCTTCATCGGGGGCAACACCATCCGCCGGACTGCCTCCCCAGTGCCCGGCCTGCTGCCTGGTATCAACCACATCCTGCCCTACGCCTCTCCCTCCTTCCGGGGGGAGTGCAGCGAGGAGGCGGTGTTCCAGCTGTCCCGGGTCTGCCTGGAGTCCGCACGGGACGTGATCTCGGTGCTGGAGCAGGAGTACCGGGCCCTGTATGGGCGGAACCTGACACTCAGCCGCCTGCCGGAGGCCATCATCCTTCCCCTATGTCCGGACAAGGGCACCTGCCTGAACTACGATCCCACACTGGCGGCCACGGTCTATCTGGAGAACGACCTGGAGCAGCTGATGCGGACCCACTCCTGAGTTTCTATGTACCTGTCTGAAGAAATTCGGCGGGGAAAGATAATGAGGTGTTATATCATGTTTTATTATTACGAAAAGGATGGGAAGATCCTGGCCTCGGACCGGGCGGATCTGCCCTATCCCAAAGCTGAGCCCGTCCCCGGCGCACCGATATTCTATCTGGTGGAGGGGGACCCGGTGCTGGGCCGGGGCTCCTTTAAGGTCACCCATCCGGGCCAGCTGGAGGCCCCTCACGGGCTGGAGGTGCTGGACGCCTCCCGCCTGCCGGAATTTCCCCTGGATGCCACTCTGTCTGCCGCCCTAGCGGCGGGGCGGCTCACCGCGGTGAACATCGGACGCCCCTGCTGGGAAGCCGTCCTGTCCCAGGTCCCCGGCGGGGGGAAGAAGCGGGTCAACATTCTGGCCATCGGGGACGTGGGCTCCACCCTCCTCACCGGGCTGAAGCTGCTGGGCGGGGATGTGATCGACTCCATTGGGATCTGCGACCTCAGTGACCAGATCACCACCCGGTGGGAGTTTGAGATGGGACAGATCAGCCTGCCCTGGGAGTACGACGCCTTCCCGGAGGTCCATGTGGTCCGTCCGGAGGAGCTGTTTCACTGTGATGTGTTCGTGTTCGTAGCCTCCCGCGGGATCCCGCCGGTGGGCTCCCAGGTGAAGGACGTGCGGATGTATCAGTTTGAGAACAACGCCAAGATCGTCAGGCAGTATGCCCGCATGGCCAGAGAGCAGGGCTTCCATGGACTGTGGTGCGCTGTGTCCGACCCGGTGGATCCCCTGGCCAAGACCGCCTATCTGGAGAGCAACCGGGATGAAAACGGCGTGTGGGATGGCAGGGGCCTGCGGCCCGAGCAGGTCCAGGGCTTCGGCCTGGGGGTGATGAATGCCCGGGCGGCCTACTTTGCCAAGCGGGACGGCCGGTTTGCCTCCTTCCTCACCGAGGGCCGCTCCTTCGGTCCCCACGGCACCGGTCTGACCATCGCCAATTCCGTGGACCACTATGATGAGGCGTTATCCCAGGAACTGACTCACCTCACCGTCACCGCCAACCTGAAGATGCGGGAGATCGGCTTCAAGCCCTATGTGGCCCCCGCCCTGTCCTCTGGGGCCCTGTCTCTTCTGCTCACCCTCCGGGGGGAGTGGCACTGCGGCTCCGTGTTTCTGGACGGTGTGTATATGGGGGTGAAGAACCGCTGCACCCCTGCCGGGATCGAGACGGAGCTGCTGCCCCAGATCCCCGATCCCCTCTTCGGCCATATCCGGACGGCGGCGGAGCATCTGAAGGGGATCCTGTAACAGCGCCTCCCGAACGATCCGATTGAAGCAGGAGGAGTATCCGATGAAACGAACTCTGAGGAAGATACTGCGCTTTGCGGTCCCCGCCCTGGCCTTCTTGTTCCAGCTGTGGCGGGGGTTCCGTCCCTGCGGTCCGGAGCCCGGCTTTGCAATGTCGGGGGCGGCCCCCGAGCCAATGGTGGTCTGGATCTCTGCCCTTCTGGCCGCCCTGGCGGCCTGGGGAGCGGTGGAGCTGTCGGCCTGGCTCTGGGTCAAATTCCAGGACCGGCAGCGCGGCATGGACAATTCCTAACTCCTCATTCCTAATTCATAAGGAAGGTGATCCCATGGTGTTGAACGTATGCGCGCCGCCTCTGGCGGACCGGGAGCGGCAGAGCCGCCTGGATCAGGTCCTGAACTGTGCGCTGGCCTGCCAGGAGGTCCAGGTGCTCCGCCGGGCGGAGGAGCTGGACCTGAGGCCGGGAGACCGAGTCCTGTTTGCCTTGGCTTTGGACGGGGCGGGGCAGAATCCGGAGTACCAGCGAATGCTGGCCCGGCTGCGGCTGGAGCCCGGGCTGCTGGAGGGGTGTACCGGGGGCCTCATCGTGGACGGCCCCGGGGAGCTGTACACCAAGTCCACCGCCGCCGAGCTGGCCCTGGCTATGAACAGCGCAGGGTGTGCCCTAGTGGGCCGGCCCCTGGTGGAGGCCACCGGCTCCCTGTCTAATTTCCGCATCCAGGCCAAAAATCTCTCCACAGATCTGATGGGGGCCTATCAGGAGGCGGTGCGGGAACTGGCGGAGCGCCTGCGAACCTTCACCTTCCCGGGCCGGGAGCGGCCCCGCCTGCTGGCCCTCCACGCCTCCAGCCACCACACCTCCAACACCATGGCCCTCTGGGCCCAGGTGCAGTCCCGCCTCTCCCCCCGGTGGGAGGTGGAGGAGGTGGGACTGCGCAACGGCACCCTGTCCGACTGCTCCGGCTGTCCCTATACCATGTGCCTCCACTTCGGTGAGCGGGGGGGCTGCTTCTATGGCGGAGTGATGCAGGAGGCGGTCTATCCCGCTGTCCGGCGGGCGGACGCGCTGATCCTGATGTGTCCCAACTACAACGACGCCCTCTCCGCCAACCTCAGTGCCTTTATCAACCGGCTCACCGCCCTGTTCCGACAGACCCGGTTTTATGAGAAGGCCGTGTTTGCCCTGGTGGTGTCGGGTTACTCCGGCAGCGATACCGTGGCCCGGCAGCTGATCTCTGCCCTGAATATGAACAAATCCTTCTATCTGCCTCCCTGCTTCGCCCTGATGGAGACGGCCAACGCCCCCGGCGAAGCCCTGGCTGCGCCGGGGATCGAGTCACGGCTGGACCGCTTTGTTCAGGGGATGGAGCAGACCTTTGCATTCAGAATATGAAAATGCCCGCGGCTTTGCGAGCCGCGGGCATTTTTTTGACCAGATTTTCAGGAGACGTCGTAGGGATCACTGCGCTCCCACACGGGTGGAGCCTGGGTGGACTGCATGACCCGGGCCTGGTAGAAGCCGGCAAAGGTCACGGCTTGATAGGGCTCCAGCCACAGGGACAAGGGAAGCTGGATCAGACTGGACAGGAGAGTCGCTATCCAGGGGAGGGCGAGGCTCTGGATGGAGAGGAGCTGAGTGGGGGCGATGCCGGCCTCCAGCAGGGAAGGGAGCATGGGGAGGGCGAAGGCCAGGGTGACCGCCAGGGACAGCAGGGCGTTGACCAGGTGCCAGCCCAGAAAGGACAGGTCCAGCTTGCAGAACTCCCACTTCCAGCCCTGCATCATGGCTACACTCTCCCGGACTGCGGCGGACGCCCCTTGTTCCGGGTGATCAATGAGCAGGTAGGGGGCCATCGCATAACGGTAGCTGACCCACAAGGAGTCAAGAAAGGTTCCGCTGTTAGCGATAAAATAGAGGAACAGCATCCCACTGTTGGAAGACACTAGGCCGGAGAGCAGGAGCAACACCAGGGAGAAAGGGAGGGCAAAAATCATTGCCCAACCCATGGTGGAGAAAAAGATGACGACATTCATCAGGATCACCCGGCCGGCCATAGAGAAGCCGTCAATGAGGGCACCGTATCCGGTGGGCTGCCGGCGGCAGGTCCGGAGGGCCCACCACTGGTAGCCCAGGCGCATTACCGTGGTGTATAGGATCACCAACAGGGAGAGGAAGAGGGCGAAGGTATCCAGGTGGACCGGGGGGAGCCCGATGCGGGCAGCCCCTGCCAGATCGGCCACGGCGGCCACGCCGGAGGTCAGCAGGAGATAGACCAGCGTGATCCTCCAGAAAGCGGGGTGGGAGGCGCGGAGCTGCTCCCGGGCGCGGGCCTTTAACTCTCGGCGGTTGACTTCCATAGGCATTGTGACATCCTCCCTGTGATATGTTGATGGCGGAGTGCGGAGTCAGTTCTCCCAGTTTTCCATGACCTGGCGGATTTGGTCGGCCAGACGGGCCAGATCCTTGTTGGGGCGGCCGCGGCTGCGGCTGATGAGGGCCTCCAGCTGACGGGACACATCCTGGAGCCGGATAAAGGCGGGGGAGCCTGCCGCCGCGCCGCCGGATACCTTCCTGGGCTCCAGCACCACGCCCTTGGCCAGCATGGTGTTGGAGGACAGGTCGTAGACCTCCTCGTAGAGGGGGGCGTGGGCGGGGAGGCCCAGCTCATTCAGGTCCCTGGCGAACAGCTCGGTGACCTCACTGTCGCCGTGGACCACAAAGACCTGCTGGGGGGCGGGGGAGAAGTGCTGGATCCACGCCAGCAGGTGGTCCCGGTCAGCGTGAGAGGACAGGCCCTGGAAGTTGACAATGCGGGCATTGACGGCGATCTCCTCGCCAAACAGCTTCACGGACTTAGCCCCCTCCAGCAGACGGCGGCCCAGAGAGCCCTCTGCCTGATAGCCCACAAAGACCACGGAGCACTCCTGACGCCAGAGGTTGTGCTTCAGGTGGTGGCGGATGCGGCCCGCGTCGCACATGCCGGAGGCGGAGATGATGACCTTGGAGCTTTTGTCCATATTCAGAGCCTTGGACTCGTCGGTGGACTGTACCAGAGTCAGGCCGGGGAAGGTGAACAGATTTTCTCCCCCCTGGAGGACAGCGATGGCCTCCTCATCCAGATAGCCCCTCAGGTCACCGGAGTAGATCCGGGTTGCCTCTGCCGCCAGGGGGCTGTCCACACAGACCTGGAAGGAGGGGAAACTCTTCACCAGGCCCTGGTGCTTGATCTCCCGCAGGAAGTAGAGCAGCTCCTGGGTGCGGCCCACGGCAAAGGAGGGGATGATGACATTGCCGCCCCGGGCGAAGGTGTCGTCGATGAGCTGGGCCAGGGACTCCACATAGCTCTCCGGGATCTCGTGGTTCCGGTCGCCGTAGGTGGACTCCATGACCACGTAGTCTGCCTCTTCCAAAAACTCCGGATTGCGGATGATGGGCTGATCGATATTGCCTAAGTCGCCGGAAAAGACCAGCTTTTTGGTGACATCTCCCTCTGTGGCCCAGATCTCCACCATGGAGGAGCCCAGCAGGTGCCCCGCGTCCCGGAAACGGATGCGCACGCCGTCGCACAGGTCCAGAATCTGGCCGTATTCTGCCGGGAAGAGCTGCTGAAGAGCGGCCTCGGCGTCGGCCACAGTGTACAGAGGCTCCACAGGCGGCCGGCCGGCGCGCTTGCCCTTCTGGTTCTGCCACTCCGCATCGCTCTCCTGAATGAAGGCGGAGTCACGCAGCATGACCGACATCAGCTGGCAGGTCAGGCGGGTGGCGAAGATCTGGCCCTGAAAGCCCTCCTTCACCAGCAGGGGGATCCGGCCGGAGTGGTCGATGTGGGCGTGGGTCACGATGACATAGTCGATGTAGCTGGGGGCGAAATCCAGCGCGTTTTCATCGTGCTCGTCCCGGCCCTGCTGAAGGCCGCAGTCGATGAGGATCTTTCTGCCGTTGACCTCCAGGCAGTGGCAGCTGCCGGTGACCGCATGGGCCGCGCCGAAGAATGTAAGCTTCATATCCGATGCCTCCTTATCAAACAGTCAGACTGTGATACAGCTTATCTGTCTATATTGTACATCGGATGCGGGGATAATTCCAGTAACAATTTGTGAATTTTGGCTGATTGGGACTGGAGGACTCCAGTTCAGGGGAGCAGGCCGAGGTGGGACAAGGTACGGGCAATTCCATCCTCGTCCACTGATGGGGCCGTGTAATCTGCCTGGGCCTTCACCGCGTCGCTGGCGGTGCCCATGGCCACGCCGATGCCGGCGTGGATCAGCATGGACAGGTCGTTTTCTCCGTCGCCAAAGGCCATGCAGTTTTCCAGCGGGATGCCGAAGTGGTCCAGAATGGCATCCATCCCCAGGTCTTTCCCGCCAGTGGGCGGGATGACGTCCAGAAAGTTGGGGTGCCAGCGGGTGGTCTTGAGGTGGGGGGCACGGTCCAGCAGAAGGTGCTCCTGCTCCCGGCTGAGGAAGGTGACTGCCTGATAAATTTCCCGGCCCAGGGCATAGCGGACGGGCCGTACCGGCGGCATGGGGATGTACAGCTCACGGATGAACTGGCGGGTCAGGTCGTTGATGCAGTTGAGATAGATGTCCTCCCCCTCCAGAAAAATGGAGGAGAAGGCGTCTCCCTCCGCAGCAGAAACCAGTTCCTTCACCGCCTCCGGCGACATGGGACTGCTGCGGAGCACCTGGTCCCCCACAAAGCAGTACTGGCCGCTGAGGGTGACGCAGCCGTCAAAGGGGAAGAGCTCCTGAACAGAGCGGAGCATGGCCTGGTGCCTGCCGGTGGCCAGAAACAGCTTGATCCCCTTGGCGCGCAGGGCGTGGAGGGCCTCCAGTGCGGAGACGGGGATGGTGTGGGTACGGAAGCTGACCAGCGTTCCGTCCACGTCAAAGAAAATGGCCTGGATCATAGGACCTCCTGAGTGAGCCGTTCTCAAAGCGGCGTGTTGAGATGGTGCGGGTCATGGGGACCGGCGCACAGAAAAAAGGATGGGGCCGTGCAGCGGGCGGCCCCATCCCTGCGGATATTCAGTCGTTTTCCTCGGCAGCGGGTGCTGTTTTCTCGGCCAGGGCCCACCCGACCCTGCGGTCCCACAGTTCCTCCACACGGATCCGGAGGCCCATGGCCTCTACCACCGGGCGGCTGCCGTCCTCCGGGATGACAGGCAGCAGGGCAAAGACCAGACCGCCCACAGTGTCGCAGTCCAACTCCTCCAGCTCCTCCTCCGGCAGCTCCAGACCCATGGCCTCGGCCAGATCCTCCAGGTCGGCAGAGCCGGACACCCGCCACTGGGTGTCGCTGACCTGGATGATGTCCTGTTCCTCCTGGGGGTCAAATTCGTCATAAATCTTGCCCACCAGTTCCTCCAACAGGTCCTCCAGAGTGAGCAGGCCGCCGGTGCCGCCGTACTCGTCCACCACCAGAGCCATGTGGATCTTCCGGTTCTGCATATCCCGGAACAGCACATCGGCCCGCACCGACTCCGGGACGAAGTAGGCGGGACGCAGCAGCTTCTCCAGAGGGAGGGGCTCCTTCTGACGGCTGTTGAGCAGATAGTCCCGGGTAGAAAGGATGCCAACCACATCGTCGATGTCCTCGTTGTATACCGGAAAACGGGACAGGCCAGAGGATTGGATGGTAGACAGAATGGTGTCGTCATCCGCGCTGAGGGGCAGCGTGACCATATCGGTGCGGTGGATCATCACGTCGTCCGCCGTCATGCTGTTGAACTCGAAAATGTTCTCAATGAGTTCCTTTTCATTCTGTTCGATGGCACCGGACTCCTCGCCCTCCTCCACCATGGCCATGATCTCGTCGGCCAACTCCTCACCCTTGTCCCGGTGCAGCCAGGTGAGGATGGGGCGGCGGAGCAGAAGCAGCAGATTAAGCAGTACACTGATTCCAAGCAGGATGGGCCATATTTGGTCCCCAGACACGGAAATTCCCCCTTATGTCTCCCAACAGGATCGAATTTTAAAATGATGCATCCTAAGGATAGCATAAAAACGGGCGGGCCGCAAGAGAAAGGGAGAAAAAGCACAAAAAGTCCTATAAGCTTAAGCCCTGAGAACAGACGACTCATCCCGGTCAGAGGGCCCAGGGGGATGTGAAGTGGTGCCGTGCCGCTGTATCACTGAGCATGAACTGCGATTGTTCCAGTGCACTGCCATCGGCGAATTGACTCATCTGCACTTCCCGGCGGCCGACCCGGAACAGACTGCCTGTTTTTTGCTGGCGCTCTCCCAACGAGCATTTGACAATGATGCAAGCGTGTGCCTCTGCCGGATTTGACGTAAACTTGAAAATAGGCTATACTCAGATTGTCAAAACCGACCAGTTTGGCTCGATTTCCGGAGGTTGGAGCTCATTCCGGCGTCTGGTTTCCTGATCCTGCATAAAAGGAGGCCTCCCGATGGTATTCAGC
>OMGQ01001387.1_pt1 | contig 14150 bp, 10 predicted proteins | sample 1646071 | NCBI WGS metagenome assembly OMGQ01 (sample SAMN05578585, study PRJEB25193) | human gut metagenome | biome: Human Microbiome; feature: human-associated habitat; material: feces | host: Homo sapiens | place: USA:Birmingham | reverse complement strand
TTATTTCGGTTATAACGGCTACCCTGCCGCATAAATTTTCGGCTTCTTCTATATAATGGGTTGTAAGCACAACGGTCACGCCTTCACGGTGCAGGGTGCGTATCAAATCCCATATGCGGCGGCGTACCTGCGGGTCAAGCGCAACGGTAGGCTCGTCCAGAAACAGCACTTTCGGGCGGTGTATTAACGCGCGCACTATCAAAAGGCGGCGCTTCATTCCGCCTGAAAGCGCCTTTATGCTTTCTCTGCGCCGCTCCTGCAAGCCAACATATTCCAGCAGTTCATCTATGCGGGCATGGCGTTGTTTTTCTGGCAGATGGTGCAGCCGCCCGTGCAGCTCCATTGTTTTCCCATACGGTTAAATCCTGGTCAAAATTAATGTGCTGCGGCACTACGCCGATTTGCGATTTTACAAAGGTTTCGTTGGCAAAAGCGTTTTTGCCGTCATATAAAATTTCGCCGCCGCAGGGGCGCATAAGCATTGCCAGCATGCTTACAAGCGTTGTTTTGCCTGCCCCGTTAGGGCCCAAAAGGCCAAAAATTTCTCCATCATTTATTGCAAGGCTTAAATTATCTATGGCTGTTTTAACCGTTTTGCCGCCGTTTTTGCCTTTTATTTTAAATTGCTTTTTTAAATTAATAATTTCTATCATATTATTTGTTCCTTAATGCAAAAGGAAAAATTACTTCATCCTGCTCGCCGTTTTTGTATACTGCGGCTTCAACGCCAAAAACTTCCGCCAGATTGGGCGGAGTAATTATTTCTGCCGGGCAGCCGCCTGCAAAAACGCCCTTGTTTTTTATTATAACAACATCATCCGCATAAAGCCGGGCGTGGTTTATATCGTGTATTACCATAATAACCGTCATGTTTTCCTGCGCGTTAAGTTCGGTAATAATCTGCATAATTTCCAATTGATGCGCAATATCAAGGTAAGTTGTTGGTTCGTCAAGCAAAAGAATCTGCGGCTGCTGTGCCAGTGCCATGGCAATCCACGCACGCTGGCGTTCGCCGCCGGAAAGCGTTGCCACAAAACGCCCGGCAAGATGCGCAATATGCGTTTTCTGCATCGCAGTTTCAATAATTTCCGCATCATTTTTGCCTTCGCGCTTAAAAAGCGAGCGGTACGGAAAACGCCCGCAGGCAACAAGCTCGCGCACTGTTAAATCGGCCGGAGCCGTTACGCCCTGCGGCAAAATGGCAAGCATTTCCGCAATTTTGCGCCGCGGCATGTTTTTCATATCGGCGCCGTTTAACAGCACTTTGCCGCTGTAATTACGGTTTAACCCTGCCACCGCCCGCAAAAGCGTAGATTTGCCGCAGCCGTTGGGGCCTATGATGGCAGTGCGTTTTCCTTCGCGGAAGTTTATATTAATATTTTGCAAAATAGTGTTTTTGCCTATGGCAATGCTTAAATTTTGTACCGAAACAGAAGCCATTTTACAACTCCTTTCTCAGTAAAAACAAAAAGAAAGGTGCGCCAAGCGCCGCCATAAAAATGCCCACCGGCAGTTCAAGCGGTGCAAAAGCCACACGGGCCAGCGTATCGCTGTATGTTACAACGACTATGCCTAAAAGTGCAGACGACGGAATTAAAAAGCGGTAGTCCGAGCCTGTTAAAAGCCGCACCGTATGCGGAACAATAAGCCCTACAAACCCGAGCAACCCGGCAACGGAAACTGCGCTTGCCGCAAGCAGCGCGCCGATAGCAGTAAAAACAAGCCGCACAAGCTCAACATTAACGCCAAGCCCTTTGGCTACGTCATCGCCAAGCTGCAAAATGTTTAAATAGCGCGCACCGCAAACCGCAAGTATAAACCCAATAACCGCATAGGGCAGTATAATTTCAACATGTGGCCAGGAACGTGCCGCAAGGCCGCCCACCATCCACATCAGCGCGCCGTGTACTCTGTCGCTGTAAAGCACAAGTATGGCCGAAATGCCAGCGCCCAGAAAGCTTGATACGGCAACGCCTGCCAGCACAATACGCAGCGGGCGGATGCCGTTTTTCCACGCCAGAATATAAATGCAGGCTGCGGCAAGCATGGCGCCGCAAAACGCAGTTGGTACAATTAAATATTCCAGTGCCGGAAACAGGACTATAACAAAAATGCCTGCCAGCCCCGCGCCGGAAGAAATGCCGATAATATGAGGGTCTGCCAGCGGATTTTTCATTACTGCCTGCAATACCGCGCCGCTGACGGCAAGGTTCATGCCCACAAGCGCTGCCACAATGGCTCTTGGCAGGCGTATGTTCAGCAAAATCTGCCGGCTGGCATTATCCCCGCCGCCGTTTAAAATATCGCCCAGGGCAGATACCGGTATTGCCACCGCACCGCTGAGCACGCTGCACAAAAAACCGCCTGCCGCCAAAACAGCAAATGCCGCCAGCATTAAAACACGCCATTTTTCTATTGCCATTCCAAATTTTTTATGTTCGTTTACAGCATTCATAACAAAAAATCCTATTCAAATTTTTCCGGATAAGCTAATTTAGCCATATATTCTGCCGCCTGCGGGTATTTTATGCCGGGGCTTAACAAAAACAGCTCCTGCGGCAAAAAGTAAACATGCCCGCTGCGCACTGCCGCCAGGCTTTGCCAGGCCGGGCTTGCGCTGATGCTTTTCAGCATGGCGTCCTGCACGGTTTCCAGCTTGCCCATGCTGGTAATGTAAATAATATCGGGGTTGGCGGCAACGAGTGTTTCCAAACTGTAAGGCGCCGCCGTAGAATTGTTTTCCAGGGGCATGCTGCCTGCGGCGATATTGGTAAAGCCCAGCAGCTGCGCCGTACTGCCCGCAATGCTGCCTTCAAGCTGCACCGTTACGCTCTGCGCCGTGCTGTGCAATATGGCAATGCGCTTGCTTTCCTGCGGCATTTTTGCCCTTACGGCGGCAATGCGTTCATCCATGTCTTTGTTAAGTTCTTCTGCTTTTGCTTCATTGCCGGTTATTTTGCCCAATACGCTTACGGTATTTTTTACCTGCGCGTAAGTACGCATTTCCAAAACTATAACCGGAATATTATTTTCTTCAAAATTATGCACGAATTTATCGTTCATGTCTTTATAGCAAATTACCAGGTCAGGCTGAGCGGCAATTACTTTTTCGATATTAACATTATAAACGTTGCCTACTTCCGGCAGCGCTTTATATTTTTCACTGATGCCTGTTTTTGCTGCTACGCGGGCTGCAAGGCCTGCATCAAGCTTTTCCAGTGGTTCCAAAAAAGAGGCTGAAAGCGGCACGATTTTTTGCGGCACGTCTTTTAAGCTTACCGTTCTTCCGTTATCGTCCGTTACCGTAATTTTGGCGGCTGTGTCTTTTGGTTCGCTGCTTTTGCTGCTGCCGCATCCGGCAAGGGCAAACATTGCCGTTAAAAGTATTAAACCGGTTATAAACAAGTATTTTTTCATGGCTGTATCCCTTAAAATAAGTATTTTTATAAAAGCACAATTAGCTATGCGGCACAAAGGCCGCATAGCTGCATTTAAATTATATCACTAACTGTAATTTTATTAAATTATTTTTCTGCAACAAGCGCGTCCCATGCTTCGTTGGCATGTTCAACAAACAGGCTGCGCACGTTTTTATTTTCGCCTATTCCGTGAATGTAGGTGTTTACTTTAAAGCCTTCTTTTTGCAGAATGGTCTTATGCGAATCTTCTTCATCGCCTGCCATATCGTTGTTGGCATGGTCGCCCGCAACCATCATCAGCGGCATTAAAGTTACGTTTTTAACGCCTTTTTCTTTCAGTTTGGGAATAACATTTTCCAGACGCGGCCAGCCTTCAACGGTATAAATCATTACTTTGCCGCCGTACAAAGCGTCAAGCTTATCCTGCATTACGGCATAATAAGCGTTGGAAGGGTCGGGCGTGCCATGTGCCATTACCAGCACGGCATCTTTTTTGCCCATTTTGGGAAGCTGCGAACCGATAGCCGCCATAGCTGCTTCCACATCATCGGCCTGCCCTTCCTGCCCCATCCAGTACATTAAAGGCGTGCCCATGGTCATCTTTTTAAACTGTGTTTTATACATATCGTAAACGGCTGTTTTATAAGCATATTCCATACCCGGAATTACATCCAGCGAAGTGAGCGCCACGCGGTTGTAGCCTTCAGCTTTCAGCTGTTCCAAAGCCTGTTCCGGAGTCGGCACCGTAAGGCCTTCATTGGCTTTTACCCTGTCGATAATGATGTGCGAAGTAAATGCCAGCACAACCTTTGTTCCCGGGTGGGCGGCTTTAATTTCGTTTACGGTTGCCTCAATGGTTTTTGCCCTTGTATCGGGGAAAGTAGTGCCGAAGCTCATAACAAGAATAGCGTCCTTATCCGGCTGAGCCAAAAGTGCCGGGTCGGTAGTGGTATAAGTACGCACGCCAATCTGCGAAGCCTGCAAAAGCGCAGGCGTAGGTGCTTTAACTTCTTCACTTAAACTGTAAGCTGCCATAGTAGTTGCCGATACCCCCGTTAAAACCATGCAAGTAATTGATGCTGCCAATAATTTTTTCCATTTAAACTGCATTTTCAATCATCCTTCCTGCGTTATATATTTTCCTGTCTTACAAGGCAGGCAGAAAGCAAAATCTATCAGAACATAAAGTACAGTTCGCTGAAGATGGTTTGTGCGTCTTCATTAGTAGTCTGAGATTCCATATCCCAGTAGTTAACCATGCCTACAATGTTTTTCGCAAAGGTATAGCTTACGCCTACGTTCCAGCCTTTATAGCCATCATCAAAATACCATGCATCGGTGGTCGGGTTAATGTAAGCATTTACGCTCTGGTCATAGTAGCCTGCATGAATACCGTAGCTGCCAGGCTGGTCTGCTTCAGCGCCTTTCCATGCCAGGTCTGCCCACCAGCCGTCTTTACCTGCATTTGCATAATGTTCTTTGTCGCCGCGCATATATTCAGCACTCAGGGTAAAATCGCCAAAGCCGTAGCTTGCGCCAACATTCCAAATTTCTTTTTCAAGTGAAGAATCTGTTTTAAAGTATGCAACATAAGCATCAACGTCGCCCAGTGCTGCTTCAATGCTGCCGATATAAATTCTATCATCGTCTTGCAGTGTATATTCACTACCGTTGTCAAAAACATTATCAGCAGTATCATAAGCTTTACCTGCTAATGCAGAAACTTTTACTTTATCGCCGTAGGAAACCTTAGCCATATCCAGGTTAGCATCAAGAATATTGCCGCTGAACGGAACTTCGTTGTAACGGCCTGCAACTACGTCAAGTCCGCCAACGCGGCCTTCTACATAAGCACGGGCAAGGCTTAAATCATCATCACCGCTGGCGCCAAGGTCATTTTCTTCATCATCTTCGCCGTGGAAGGTCTGCTCGTTTTCAAGCATACCGGTGTAAGACCAATCTTCGTTAATCTGGCCGTTTACCCACAGACGGGAACGCAGAACGCTTTCGTTGCCGTTTACATCGCCGTCAACATCACGGTAAGAATAACGGATTTCACCGGTAACTTTTACGTTGTCAGCTTTCTTTTCAAGGTTTGCCACGCGTACGCCGAGGCTGTCGAGTTCATCAGCAAATTCGGCTGCCAGCTTATCAACGTTAGCGCCTTTGGCCATTGCTTTTGCTACAATCTGAGCCATTTCATAGCGGGTCATCAGTTTATCGCCGCCGTAAGTGCCGTCGGGGTAACCGTCTACAACACCTTCTGCTGCCAGTTTGTTAACTGCATCATAAGCCCAGTGGCCTGCCGGTACATCACTGAACGGGTTTGCGGCATAAGCGCTTGCGGTAACGCCAAGAGCCATTGCCATTGCTAAAACTAAAGATTTTTTCATTGCGGATTCCTCCCAAAAATAAAAAATACACAAATTCCGCTGCCTGTGAAAAAGGAAGCGCAAATTTGTGTATCGTAAAAGCCTTAAATGCACATCACCTGCAACCTTGCCGTCCCTCGCAGCAGCCGGAAGCGTTAAGGGCAGAGATCTGACTTACGCTTTGCAGCGCTCACAGTGGCGTGACCGTGCCGGAATTACACCGGCTTCCCTTGATTTAAGCAATTAAGCACTCTTAACATACAATATTAACTTATGCAGCTATTATAGCACTTATTACTATTAAGTTCAATACATTTTATAACTTTTTTATCAATTAATTTTACAATCTTTTTATTCACTTTATACTTAAGATATATATTTTTATTTGAACAGTTATTTAAATAATGCAATATTACTTTGCTTGCTTCAAATTATAAAAAGGTACGGTTGTCCCAACGTTGTCCCCAAAGAGGTGCGGTCTTTTGTCCCCACACAAAAACAAAAAAGGCGCAGAACCAGTCTGCGCCTAAGTTTGCAAGTGGCAGGGGCAGTAGGAATCGAACCCACAACCAACGGTTTTGGAGACCGCTACTCTACCAGTTGAGCTATACCCCTAAATAAAATGGAGCGGAAAACGAGATTCGAACTCGCGACCCCCTCCTTGGCAAGGAGGTGCTCTACCACTGAGCTATTTCCGCGTCTCTCAACAACAGAATTAATTATACAGCAGTAAAATCTGTTTGTCAACAACTTTTTTAATTAATTTTAAAAAATTCCCAAAACAATCTGGCTTATATTTTTGGAATGGTCGGAAACGCGCTTCAGGTTTATTAAAATTTCCATCATCATAAACCCGGCAACAGGGTCGCAGCGTTTTTCGTTAAGGCGCACAATATGGTTTTTGCGGATTTCCTTCTGCGCTTTTTTTACCTGACGGCAAATATCCCACGCTTCCTGCGCCAGTACCTTATCATTATTGGCAAGCGCTTCCATGGCTTTGCCGCTGGCCTGCATAACCAGTTCGCCCAAAGCGCGCAGTTCGGTTTTGGCTTCTTCGCTGAATTTAACATCGTCTTCAAACATGCGGCGTGCATCTTTGGCAAGCGCTTCGCCGTGGTCGCCGATACGTTCAATATCCGTGCAGGCGTGCAGCAGCCTTGTATGCATTGCCGAAAGCTCGGCGCCCATTTCCTTTTCGCTCATTTTGGTAAGGTAACGGGTTATGTCTTCTTCAAGTGCGTCAATTACAGGCTCATGCTCCAGCACGTATTTAATTTTATTTTCGTCCTTGTCTTCCAGTGCCTGCATGCCTACTTCAACATTATGGCGCGCCATATTGCCCATGCGCACAATTTCCTTAACGGCAAGCCCCATGGCAATAGAAGGAGTTACCAGCATTTTCTCATCAAGATATGCAGGTTTGCGCGAAATAATTTCGCCTTTGCCCGGCAGGCATTTTTCTATAAATTTAATGTATAAACCGGTAAACGGTATAAACAGCAGCGTATTTACCACGTTAAACGCCGTATGCGCGTTGGCAATCTGGCGGGCAATATCGTCCGCCGGGGAAATTGCTAGCACCAGTTTTATAAACAGCCCCATAAAGGTTATAAAAATAATGCTGCCGATAAAGTTAAACATTACATGCGCCAGCGCTACTCTTTTGGCCGTAATATTGGCGCGCAGCGAAGCAAGCACCGCCGTAATGCAGGTGCCGATATTATCGCCCAGAAGCACGGGAATTGCGCCTTCCAGCGGAATAAGCCCCTGATTGGCAATGGCAATTAAAACGCCGATTGTTGCGCTGCTGGACTGAATGACCATGGTCATTACAAGGCCTACGCCCACGCCGAGAATCGGGTTATCGGAAAAGCGGCCGATAAAATCAATAAAGCCCTGATATTCGCGCAGCGGCATTACGGAATCGCTCATCATTTCCATACCCAGCATTAAAATGCCGAAGCCCAAAATTACCTGGCCGATATATTTGCCGCGCTGGCGTTTTGCCAGAAGATGTACGGCAAAACCGATGGCAAGGAACAGAGTAATGTAATCGGTAAGCTTAAAGGCAATAAGCTGTGCCGTCATGGTTGTGCCGATATTGGCACCCATTACAACGCCAAAGGCCTGTTTACAAAACCAACCGTCATTACCGTTGTGGCACTGCTCGACTGCAAAATACCTGTTACAACGGCGCCAAGCGCAACAGCCACCGGCAGAACGCCTGTCAGCTTTTCCAGTATTTTTTGCAGCTTCTCGCCTGCGGCACGCTGCAGGCCTTCGCCCATAAGCTGCATGCCGTATAAAAATAACGCCAGTCCTCCCAAAAATCCGAAAAAGTAAACCATAAGCCCTCCTGTAAGTTGTTTAACTTAATTTTTACTTATACTTTACATTTATTATACAAGATTAAAGAGGAATGGCACAAGTAATTTTCATTTATTTTGTAACAGATAATACAAAAGGCCCTGCAATTTGCAGAGCCCCGTTTATTATGCGTTTGCCTCTCCGGCAGGTTTATAATGTTTTTCTTTCCATTTTTCAAATTCCATATACACAACCGGCACAACCAGAAGGGTAAGCATGGTTGAAGTGATAAGGCCGCCAACAAGCACCACGCCCATGGACTGGCGCAGCTCCGCGCCTTCGCCGATGCCCATCGCGATAGGCAGCATGCCTAAAATTGTTGAAAGCGTCGTCATCAGTATCGGGCGCAGGCGCAGTGAGCAGGCTTCCAGCGTTGCGCTGCGTATATCAAGCCCTTTTTCGCGCTGCTGGTTGGCATAGTCAATCAGCAAAATAGCGTTTTTGGTAACAAGGCCCAAAAGCATGGTAAAGCCAATCATACTCATCATGTTGGCTGTCTGCCCCGCCATTAAAAGGCCAAGCACGGCGCCCACTACCGCAAACGGCAGCGAAGCCATAATAATTACCGGCTGGCTGAAGCTTTCAAACTGCGCCGCCAGAACCATATAAACAACTACAACCGCCAGCACAATGGCCTTAACAATTTCGTTAAACGAACGTGACATTGTATCGGCTTCGCCAATCAGCTTATAGTTGTAGCCCTGCGGCATATTCATGCTTGGTATCAGCTCGTTTTGTATTTTGGCAATCAGTTCACCAGGAGATGTGCCTACCGTGTTGGCATAAACAACAATCTGGCGCTGCTTGTCCTCGCGTTCAATACGCGTCGGACCGCTGCCAAGGCTTATGTCGGCAACGTCGCCCAGGCGGATGAACTGCCCGTCCGGCGAAGACACGCGCAGATTTTTAACGTCGTTAATATCGGTACGCTTGCTTTCCGGCAGCTGCAAAATAATATCGTAGTCATTATCGCCGATTGTAAAGCTGTTGCCGGTGCTTTTGCCCATAAAGGTCATTTCCACAACTTCGCCGACGGAATAAGAATCGAGCCCCAAAAGGCTGGCGCGCGCCTGGTCAAGCCTGATTAAAATTTCCGGCTGTTCGTCCGAATCGGAAATATCGACATCCGTTGCGCCCGGAACTTTACGCACCAAATCGGCAAGCTCCAGCGCGTATTCTTTAAGCTGTTTAATATCGCTGCCGCGCAGGCCAATCTGCACCGGCCTGCTGTCGCCGCGGCCGCGCCCCTGATTAGACACTACCGTAACGCTCAGCCCCTGAACGTTGCGCACTTCGGCACGCAGGTCATCCATAATCTGCTGCATGGTGCGGTCACGCTCGTTGCTCGGCACAAGGCGGATATCAATAGAGCCCTGGTTTACCGGGTTACGCCCGTTGCCGATATTCAGCGCCGCTATTTTTACTTCCGGCATGGCTGTTATTTCTTTTTGCAAAGGCGTTGCCAGTGCTACCGTTTTTTCCATACTGGTGCCGATAGGCGCTTTAAAATTAACGGTAAACTCGCCGGAATCGTATGTCGGCTGGTATTCCGTACCTACAAACGGCAGCAGCACAATATTCATTGCCAGCGAAACTATGCCGGCGGCAATAACTTTTTTGGGGTTGTTCAGCGCCGCTTCCATAATGCCGCGGAAAATCTGAAAGCCCGCTTCAAATTTATCAAGCGCCAGCTGCACGTATTTGTTGCGGTGGCTTTCGCCCGGCTTTTCTTCTTTCAGCCAGTAGGCGGAAACCATTGGCGTAAGCGAAAACGCTACCAGAGTGGAAAACGCTATGGCAAAGGCAACCGTTAAACCAAACTGTTTAAAATACTGGCCGATAATTTCGCCCATGCTGCCAACCGGCACAAACACTGCCATTAACGACAGCGACGTTGCCAGTATTGCCAGGGAAATTTCCTGCGTTGCTTCTTTGGCTGCCACAAACGGCGTTTTGCCCATTTCGATATGGCGGAAAATGTTTTCGATTACAACAATCGCGTCGTCTATCAAAATGCCTACTGCAAGGCTCAGCGCCATCAGCGACATATTGTTTAAGGTAAAATCCATTGCCTTCATCATAAAGAAGGTTGCAATTATTGATGTTGGTATGCACAAGCCGCCGATAATGGTGGCACGGAAGTTGCCGAGGAACATATAAGTTATAAACAGCGCCAGCGCGCCTCCGAAGAAAATCGTGTTCCACACGTCGGCAATGTTTTCGCGTACGTAGGTAGACTGGTCGCGCACAATATCAACCTTAATATCGGGTGGAATTACGCGCTGTTTAAGTTCTTCCATTTTGGCGTTAACGCGGTCGGTAACGTCAACCGTGTTGGTTTTGGATTGTTTGCGCACGAAGGTCATAACGCAGGGCACGCCGTTGGCACTGGCGAAGGTGTCCTCATCTTCCCAGCCGTCAATAACGTCCGCCACGTCGCCAATGTACACAGCCTTGCCGTTATGGTTGGCAATAACAACTTTTTTAATATCGTCGATATTGCCGTATTTGCCAATGGTACGCACGGTTATTTCCATGTCATGGTTTCTGGCTTTGCCGCCCGGCGTATTGTAGTTTTCGTCATCTACCTTCTGCAGCAGGTCCTGAAACGAAATTCCGTATTCCATTAATTTGTCAGGCTTTGCCACAAGGCGTATTACACGCTGGCTGGCGCCTACCGCAGTTACTTCGGCTACGCCTTCAACCATCTGCATTTCGTCAAGAATGCTGTCTTCTATTAAACGGCGTATTTCGCCGCGGCTGCGCGATTCGGAAGAAAACGTGTACGCAACAATGGACTGGGACGTTAAATCAACCGTTTGCACTACCGGTTCATCGATATCGTCCGGCAGACGGTTGCGCACGCTGGCAACCTTTTCGCGCACTTCGCTGGCCATAGCCTGCGGGTCTACGCCCATATTAAACTCCAGTACGGTTTCGCTGTAGCCTTCAAGCACGGTACTGGAAATGGTTTTATAGCCTGCAACCTGGCTGACGCGGTTTTCTATCGGCTTGGTAATAAGCGTTTCCATTTCTTCCGGCGAAGCGCCGTCGTAAGTAACGCGCACGCTGACGATAGGCATATCAACGTCAGGGTTCAAATCTACGCCGATTTCCGGGTAGCAGCGGATACCGAACACTACCAGCAGCAAAATAAACATGGTAGTAAAAACCGGCCGGCGGATAAAAGTCTCTATCATAATTAATTACCTGCCTTATCAGTAACTACCTTGCTGCCTTCGCGCAGCTTGTTGTGCCCTTCGGTTACAATTACTTCATCGCCTTTCAGGCCGCTTAAAACCTCGGCAACTTTGTCGTCCGTATAGCCAATGTCAAGCACCTGGCGGCGCACCGTGTTATCGTCTTCCACAATAAATACGGTTTTCTGGTCGTCACGCATTACAATGGCGTAAACCGGTATTGTAAGCACATTCTGCCTGGGCTGCGCGGTAAGCTTTACCGTTGCAAAAACGCCTGCCAAAAGCCCTTCGGTGTTGTCAACACTTACTTCGGCGGCAAAGGTATGCGCAGGTAAATCGGCAACAGGGGCAATGCGCGTTATTCTGCCGATAATTCTATGCCCGGCAAAAGCAGGCAGTTCTATTTCGGCTTCGTTGCCAACGGATACGCCGATGATATTGCCTTCCGGGATATTAATAACGGTTTTTAAAACGCTGATATCGGCAATGGCAAAAAGCGGTGTACCTGCCGTTGCGTAATACCCCTCCTGATGGTAGCGTTTGGAGATAATGCCGTCAGCCGGGGCTGTTATTACAGTACCTTCAAACTGCGATTCCATAGCCTGCACAGTGCCGCGGGCTGCATCCAGCTTGGCAGCTGCGTTGTCACGCGCAAAAGCGTAATCGTCGGCAACCTGTTCGGAAACCGCCCCCTGTTTATATAAAGCGCTGTAACGTTCAAGGTCGCGCTCGGCTTTGCGGAGATTGGTCTGCGCGTCCATGTAATTGCCGCGCGCTTCACGCAGGGCAGCATCAGTATCGCGCTGTTCCAGTTCCGCCAGCACCTGCCCTTTGGTTACACGGTCGCCCTCATTAACATATACGCGCTCCACACGCCCGTCAACTTTGGCAGCAACATCTGCCTGCCACTCCGGGTCAAGGCTGCCGCTGAACTCCAACAGCGGGGTAATCGTCCTGCGCTCCGGCTTTGCCGTAACAACCGCCACCGCCTGCACGCGCGACATTCTTTCCGCACGGGCACGCTCCGTTTGTATATTATCAAAAATACGGTAACAAACAATTAAAACAACGGCAATGCATATGCCGATTAAAATTTTCATATTACGGTTATGCCAGTCCATAGTACGCACCCAACCTTCTGCAAGTATAAGTTATTTTAATTATATAACTTTTTAAACTGTTTTAGCAAACAAATATCTTTGCATTAATGAAACAATTGTGTAAAATTGCTTTAATAAATTCCGCTTGCGCTTAATTCTGCGGCGAATTATAATGGCTTTGGGAGGCGAAATTATGGAAGCAATGTCACTTTTTGAAAACAATTTATCACAGCCGCTGGCGGCAAGGCTGCGCCCCAAAACGCTTGAAGAATACGTTGGCCAGACCCACCTTTTGGGCAAGGGCAAAGTGCTGCGCCGTTTAATTGAAAGCGACCAGATTTCCTCCATGATTTTCTGGGGGCCTCCCGGCGTGGGCAAAACCACGCTGGCGCGGATTATCGCCAACACCACCAAAGCAGCGTTTATTGATTTTTCGGCTGTTACAAGCGGCATTAAAGAAATACGCAGCGTAATGCAGAAAGCTGAAGAAAACCGCCGTTACGGCGAAAAAACCATTGTTTTTGTAGACGAAATACACCGTTTTAACAAAGCACAGCAGGATGCGTTTTTGCCATTTGTGGAAAAAGGCAGCATTATTTTAATAGGCGCAACGACGGAAAACCCTTCGTTTGAAGTTAACAGCGCATTACTAAGCCGCTGCAAGGTTTTTGTTTTGCAGGAACTTAAAACAGAGGAACTTGTGCAGCTTTTAAAACGTGCCTTAACAGATGAAAAAGGCTTTGGCACACAGAAAATTAACATTGAAGAAGAACTTTTGGAAATGATTGCCGTTTTTGCCAACGGCGATGCCCGCACTGCGCTTTCCACCTTAGAAATGGCAGTATTAAACGGCGATATGGACGCAGGCGGCGCAACGACGGTAACACGCGAAACGCTTGAACAATGCACCTCCAAAAAATCGCTGCTGTACGATAAAACAGGTGAAGAACATTATAATTTAATTTCCGCACTGCATAAATCCATGCGCAACAGCGACCCGGACGCCGCCGTGTACTGGCTGGCACGCATGCTGGAAGCAGGCGAAGACCCGCTTTACATAGCGCGGCGTGTTACGCGCTTTGCCAGCGAAGATATCGGCCTTGCCGACCCAAAAGCACTGGAAATTGCAGTTTCCACCTACCACGCCTGCCATTTTATCGGCATGCCGGAATGCAGCGTGCATTTAACGCAGGCCGTGGTATATATGTCTGTCGCGCCAAAATCCAACGCACTTTATATGGCGTATGAACACGCCAAGCGCGACGCCGCCAAAATGCTGGCCGAGCCTGTACCGCTTGTTATCCGCAATGCGCCCACAAAACTGATGCAGGAACTTAACTACGGTAAAGGCTACCAGTACGCGCACAACACGGAAGAAAAACTTACCAACATGCAGTGCCTGCCCGATTCGCTTCTGGGAACGGAATATTACAAGCCAACAACGCAGGGGCTGGAAGTGCGCGTAAAAGCAAGGCTTGATGAAATAAAGCGCTGGAAACGCGAGCACGGCGGCAGGTAAAAAACAGCAAAAAGTAATATAATATGCAAAAAGCCAAAGCACTACTTTAAGCAATGCTTTGGCTTTTATTATTTAAATTATTTTATTGACAGCCAGTTTGTTCAAAAATCCAAAAGGGTTGTGCTGTGAAGCAGCAGTTAAAACTGCGGCGGCTTAATTTATAACAATAACCT
>OMGQ01001384.1_pt1 | contig 14188 bp, 16 predicted proteins | sample 1646071 | NCBI WGS metagenome assembly OMGQ01 (sample SAMN05578585, study PRJEB25193) | human gut metagenome | biome: Human Microbiome; feature: human-associated habitat; material: feces | host: Homo sapiens | place: USA:Birmingham | reverse complement strand
GAACCCGTGTTACCGCCGTGAAAGGGCGATGTCTTAACCGCTTGACCATGGAGCCGAAATATTGATTTGTCGCTCAGACAGCGACCGATAATTATAATATCACAAGCGGCAGCGGAATGCAAGACTTTTTTTGAAAAAATTCAATATTATAATAAAAATAAGATTAGGAAAGTCGAAAAGCGATGGTTTGGAGGAAAATCAATGCAATATAACCATGAAGTGATTGTGCCAAATGAAGATCTGCCATTTAAGATGTTTTTATTTGAAGGGGAACATGGAAATTATTTTCGGGACAGGCATTGGCACCGGTCAATTGAGATTTTTGCAGTGTTTGAAGGGAGTCTGACGTTTTATCTGAATGATGTGGAACAGCAATTACATCCGGGAGAGTTTGTGATTGTGAATTCCAATGAGATTCATGCAATTGATGCGCCTTGTCCCAATCAGACGGTTGTCGTTCAGATGGCACTGAAAACATTTCAGGATTATTTTACGGAAGAACAGTATATTTGGTTTACTCACGAATCTACGACTCAGGACGCCGAGGTGATGCGATTGGTGGAAGAGATGTACGAAATATATACGGAGAAAGCGGCCGGATATGAGATGCGTGTGAAGAGCGGATACTATATGCTTTTGTATCTGTTGGTGACAAAGTATCGGGAATTGGATGTCAGAGAAGAATTGCTGAAACAGAATCGGAAGTTGAATAGATTGACGTTGATTACTAATTATATAAAGGAGCATTATCAGGAAGAATTGTCGTTGGAATCTCTGGCGGAGATTTTTGGCTATGCTCCGGCATATTTGTCCAGAATGCTTCAGAAGTATGCGGGAATTAATTATAAAGATTATTTGCAGAGTGTGCGGGTGGAGTATGCAGTGGGGGAACTGTGCCGCACAGACCACACGTTGAGCGAGGTGGCTTTGAACAATGGGTTTCTAAACAGCAGAGCATTTGCAAAGGCATTTCAGAAAAAATATGGGATGCTGCCGAGTGAATATCGAAAACAAAATCAGAAATAACCGGGGTGAAAAACGATGTTTGGAAAAAGGACAAAAAAGTGCTGTTTGTTGGATAAATAAGTGGTCGGAACAAGCTGGGAACGTTTGGTATCATGGACTCAATAAGACAAAGGGAAAAAAGAAGGAGGTCTATGATGCGGATTCAAAATGTGAATGATGAGTCATTCAAAAAATATGGAAAAGTTCTGACAGGATATCATGTGGATGGGATTCTGAAAGAAATGGAACATACGCCTCTGACGGAAGATGTGATTTATGTTCCGTCTGTGGAAGTGCTGGAGGCGCTGATGGAGGCGTATACGAAGAAGTATGGGGATGCGGATATCTATGAGTGCCCGATCTGTATCGTAGAAAGTGAAATTCATATGGTGCAGGCGCTGGAAGATATTAAGGCCGCCGGCTGTAATGCGTTGGTTGTTTACCTTGGCAACTTTGGACCGGAGATATCGGAAACGCTGCTTGCGAAACATTTTGAAGGACCGAAGATGTTTGTTGCCGCAGCTGAGGAGCGAGGGGATAATCTGATCCAGGGACGCGGAGATGCATATTGTGGTATGCTGAATGCAAGTTATAATCTGAAATTGAGGAAAATTCAGAGCTAGATCTTTTTGAGGCATTTAACAAACATGCAGGAGATGAGAGAATTCCGGCAGTGGTAAAAGAGATGGAAGAAGAACTTGGTGCAGGAAATAAGAAACCGGAGATTCTGGAAAAACTGGCCCAGTATGAGATCACTCTGAAGGATTGGATTGAAGAGCACAGAGGATATCGCAAATATGTTGCGATTGCAGGAAAGTGCTGGCCGGCATTCCAGACACAGTTCGGATTTGTTCCGTGTTATGTCAACAGCCGTTTGACCGCACAGGGAATTCCGGTGTCCTGTGAAGTGGATATTTATGGTGCATTGAGTGAATTTATCGGAACGGTTGTGAGCGAAGACACAGTAACTCTGCTCGACATCAACAATAATGTACCCGCAGATATGTATAAAGAAGATATTGAAGGCAAATTCCCATATACACAAAGATACTTTCATGGGATTCCATTGTGGAAATACAGCATCCGGTAAGCTGTCCTTCGGTGAAATGAAATATCAGTTGATTATGGCGCGTTCTCTCCCGGAAGAGGTGACACAGGGAACGTTGGAAGGTGATATTGTGCCTGGAGATATTACATTTTTCCGTTTGCAGAGTACAGCAGATTGTCAGCTGCGCGCTTATATTGCACAGGGAGAGGTACTTCCGGTTGCAACGCGTTCCTTTGGATCAATCGGAGTGTTTGCAATTCCGGAAATGGGAAGATTTTATCGTCATGTGCTGATTGAGAAGAATTTCCCGCATCATGGCGCAGTTGCTTTTGGAAATTATGGAAAAGCATTGTTTGAGGTGTTCAAATATATTGGTGTTCCGGTAGAAGAGATTGGTTACAATCAGCCGGCAGGCGTGAGATATCCGACAGAGAATCCATGGAAATAAAGAAGGAGAAGAAGGATGTTATATATAGGTATTGATTTGGGAACATCGGCGGTAAAGCTGCTGTTGATGGACGAAACAGGCAAGATTCATAATATTGTGTCAAAGGAATATCCGATTTCTTTTCCGCACCCGGGCTGGTCAGAACAGAATCCGGAGGACTGGTTTGCACAGTCCATGGAAGGGATGAAGGAATTGATTGCAGAATGTGACAAATCTCAGGTGGCTGGAATCGGGTTTGGCGGACAGATGCATGGGCTTGTGGCATTGGATGCGGACGATCAGGTGATCCACCCGGCAATTCTTTGGAATGACGGACGGACTACAAAGGAGACGGAGTATCTGAATGAAGTGATCGGCAGGGAAACGTTGTCAAAATATACGGCGAATATTGCATTTGCTGGATTTACCGCGCCGAAGATTCTCTGGATGAAAGAGAATGAACCGGATAAGTTCGCTCGTATCAGTAAGATTATGCTGCCGAAAGACTATCTGGCATATATGTTGTCGGGAGTGCATTGCACCGATTATTCAGATGCATCGGGAATGCTTTTGTTAGATGTGGAGCATAAATGCTGGTCTAAGGAAATGATTGAAATCTGTGGAATCCGTGAGGAACAACTTCCGAAATTGTTTGAGAGTTATGAGGTTGTCGGTACACTGAAGGCTGAGATTGCGAGCAAATTGGGACTTGCGGAACAGGTGAAGGTAGTTGCGGGGGCCGGAGATAATGCGGCGGCAGCAGTTGGAACAGGAACAGTTGGAGATGGAAGATGCAATATTTCCCTCGGAACTTCCGGAACGATCTTTATTCCCAGCAAAAACTTTGGTGTGGATGAACACAATGCATTGCATTTCTTTGATCATGCTGATGGAAATTATCATTTGATGGGATGTATGCTTAGTGCCGCATCTTGTAATAAATGGTGGATGGACGAGATTTTAAAGACCAAGGAGTATGGAGAGGAACAGAAGAAGATTACCAAGCTGGGAGAAAACCACGTATTCTATCTTCCTTATCTGATGGGCGAACGTTCCCCTCACAACGATCCGAAGGCGAGAGCAACATTTACCGGAATAACCATGGATACTACAAGAGAGGATATGACTTTAGCGGTATTGGAAGGTGTGGCATTCGGTTTGCGAGATTCTCTGGAAGTGGCAAGAAGTCTTGGGATTCAGATTGAGCGGACAAAAATCTGCGGCGGTGGAGCCAAGAGCCCGCTTTGGAAGAAGATTATCGCAAATGTGATGAATTTGAAAGTAGATGTGATCGAAAGCGAGGAAGGACCGGGATACGGCGGCGCTATGCTGGCGGCAGTGGGCTGCGGTGCATTTGAAAGTGTGGAAGAAGCAGCAGAGAAACTGGTAAAAGTAGTGGATACGGTTGAACCGGAGACGGATCTGGTAGAGAAGTACGAAGAGCGATACCAGCAGTTTAAAAACATATATCCGGCGATGAAGGAATTGTTTCAAAAAATGTGATTCTTGAATTTAGAATTTACATAAAATAGAAAATCGAAAACCTAAGAAGAACCTCTCGAGTGGAAAGGCGTGCTGTCAAAATCTGCCCGAGGGGTTCTAATTTGTGAAATCCCTTATTTGTGAAATATGCCATCTTGTTTTTGGAATCATCTTATGCTATTCTACTCCTACACAAACGGAGTTCTATCCGTTTAATATCAATTCTATTTAACAGGTCTCATTTTCGGCGCTTATGATTCTGAGCATTTATCCGATGATGAAACAACAGACAACAGAAAATATGGGGAGTTTATAGTAGAAACCACTTTTACATCATCTTTTGGTATGATAAGATGAGGATAAAGATAAAACAGTTTGTTGATGTGGAAAATTGTAATGAAGAGGATTCTTCTTTCTTCCTGTGTTTTTTGTACACGCAAGAAAGGAGAATTATATGATTCAAAAACGACAGGAAACTCGACAACAGGACAATTTTATAATGCTTCCCACAGTGGATTTTTGTTTTAAGGAGTTGATGCAGAATGAGAAGGTGCGCAGAGGAATCTTATCTGCTCTCTTAAAAGTGGATCCGCAAGAGATGGAGCAGACAAAACTTATGCCGACAATTCTTCGAAAAGAACATTTTGAGGATAAATTTGGAATCTTAGATGTACGAATATTGATGAAAGATGGCACTCAGATTGATTTAGAAATGCAGGTGTATTATTTCGAGTTCTGGAAAAACAGAAATATATTTTATCTGGCAAAGATGTTTATGGATCAGATAAAAGAAGGGGAAGGCTACGATACTATAAAAAGATGTATCCATGTCAGTATTTTAGATTTTATTCATTTCCCGGAAGATAAAGAATGGTATCATTATATTTCATTTTGCGATGGAAAGACAGGCAAGCAATATACAGATTTGATGGGGATTTACGTTTTGGAATTGAAAAAGCTGCCGGAAGAGGTTCAGGATGAAGATGCAATGATCAGATGGATGCGTTTCTTTGGCGGGAAGTGCAGGGAGGATTTTGAACATATGGCTAAGAAAGATGAATATATTGGAGAGGCTTACGAGGTGCTGCAGCGTCTGAGCGCAGATGAACTGAAACGTTTGGAATATGAAACCCGTCAAAAAGCAATACGAGATTATAACACGCAGATGAACAGTGCGGAGAGAAGGGGAATCCAGCAAGGGATAGAACAAGGAAGAAAGCAGGGAATAGAACAAGGAAGAAGGCAGGGCGCAAAAGACGAGAGGTGCTCTATTATTAAAAAGTTATGGAAAAAGGGAACTTCCATAGAGGAGGTTGCGGATTTGCTGGATATGAAAGCAGAAGATATAGAAGTTCTTATAAAGGAATCAGAGGGCTGATAAATGTAGGTGAAGTGTCGGAAGTGGCACTTCACTTGTTTATTTTTGCGTTCATGGGAGAAATCCCTTTACATAATCGCGAGGTGTGCTAAGATTAATTTGATTATGAAAAAAGAAGTAGAAATTGGAATGTATAAGGATTGTAAGAATGAGGATTCAATATCGGAAACGAGTGGATGGCGTTGAAATTGTGCGGTGTTATGGAAATGATTCCAAAGTTGTGCTGCCGGAGAACATTGAGGGAAGTCCGGTAAAGTGGGTTGCTGCATATGCATTTTCGGCGAGAAAACAGAAAGAAGATCAGGATGTTCTGGAAATTGAAACAAGTGAATCGTTCCTGTCAGAAAATCGAGAACAGCTGCTGGCAGGGGATTTTATAGAAGAGATTGTATTCCCGGATTCTGTTGAAGAGATTGGGAATTATATTTTTTATGGGTGCAGAGAATTAAGGCGGCTGAGTTTCTCGGATTCGCTGATGCGGCTGGGGAGCGGTGCGTTTACCGGATGCGGGAAGCTGCGGTATTTGACAGTGCGTTTGAGGAAAGGACAGCAGACTTGTGTAAAAGAGATTTTGGGGGAATTGTGGCAAAGAATGGATGTGACCTTTCAAAAAGAAACTCAATTCATTGATCTGGTGTTCCCGGAGCATTACGAAGAGGCAGTGGAGAATACACCGGCAAGAATTTTATTTACACAGCATCATGGAACTGGGAATCTTTATCGTCAGTGTTTTTATGACCGGATGCTGGATTATCGGAAGTATGACGAACTGTTTCCTTTGGCGTTGGCGCAGGATAAATTGCCGGTTCTTGTGGATCTGGTTTTCTGCCGCCTTCAGAGCGGATATGAACTGACGAGACATCATCAACGAATCTATGAGGCTTATATTAGAGAACATCTAGTGGAAATTACGGAATATCTGGTGGAGAGAGAACAGATTGAACGACTGCGGCAAATCTCGGAGTGGAAACTCTGGACGGAGGAGGCTTTGGATGCAGGCGTGCAGTCTGCGGCTGAGTGCAAAAAGACGGAACTTGTGGGAGTTTTAATGAATGAAAGGCACAGGTTGCTTGATGGTAAACAACCGGCGGGAAGGAAACGACGATTTGAATTATAAGGAAACAGCGGAACAACTGGAGCTGATTGGTCAAAAGATCTTGTGTGCGGCGCGGGATGAACTGTATCTGGGGATGCGGTTTCTGGATGTGGCGTTGAGCAGTTTTCGGTATCAGATGGATACCGAAGTAAGTCCGTTTGGGACAGATGGAGCAGTGATTTATTTTCATCCGAGGGAATTGGGCGGCAAGTACCGTCAAAACCGGATTCTTGTAAATCGGGGATATTTGCACATGGTGTATCATTGCTTGTTCCGGCATATGTTGAAAATTGTCCCGGAACAGGATGACAGTGGAAAAGAATTGGCAGATCGATATTGGAATCTGGCATGTGATATTGCAGTGGAGCGCTTGATTGATCGGAATATGCATCGTTCGGTGCGTTATTCCCGGAGTCTGCGAAGAAGGGAAACATATCGAAAATTGGAGATAGATGTGGAGGAGACTTCACACAGGCGGGACAGAAAACCGAAAAAGAAAGTACTGAATGCGGAAAGAATTTATAAAGAATTATTTCAATGGAAGTTATCTGAAAAAGAATTGGAGCAATTGGAACAGGAATTTTTTGTAGATGATCACAGATATTGGGAAAATAAGAAGAATCCTCCAAATCAGCCAAATCCTGAATTGAATCAGAAATGGCAGAAAATCAATGAACAAATGGAGACAGATCTGGAAACTTTTTCGAAAGAAACTGCTGAGAAAAGCGGAGATTTATTAGGACAGCTTGTGGTTGAGAATCGAGAAAGGCAGAGCTATCGGGAATTTTTACGGAAGTTTTCTGTAATACGCGAAGAACTGGGAATCGATCCGGATACTTTTGATTATGCTTTTTATAGTTATGGCCTGTCTCTATATGGCAATATGCCGTTGATTGAACCGCAGGAAACAAAAGAGGTGAAAAAAATCCGGGATTTTGCAGTGGTAATTGACACATCTATGTCCTGCTCCGGCGATACAGTGCGGAAATTTCTGGAAGTGACCTATGATGTGCTGAGCGGGACAGAGCAGTTTTTTCAAAAGGTGAATGTGCATATTATCCAATGCGATGAGGAAGTGCAGTCAGATGTTAAGATTACTTGCGAGGAAGAGTTAAAAGCATATATGGAAAATCTGACCTTATATGGGGAGGGCGGAACGGACTTTCGTCCGGCATTTTCCTATGTAGATGAATTGGTGCGTCAGGGAGCGTTCGAAGATCTGCGGGGGCTGCTTTATTTTACGGACGGATATGGAATCTATCCGAAAAAAATGCCTGTGTATCAGACGGCATTTGTATTTCCGGAGGAGGATTACGCAGAGGCAGAAGTTCCGGCATGGGCGATGAAAGTGGAACTGGATGAAGGTTGAGAAAGGACAGACTATGGATATTAAACGTGCAAAAAAGGAAATTCAGAATACGATCGAGGCATATCTGGCGAAGGATGAATTCGGGGAGTATCGGATTCCGTCAATCAGGCAGAGACCAATGCTGCTGATGGGACCGCCGGGAATAGGAAAGACGCAGATCATGGAGCAGATTGCGAAAGAACGCAGGATTGGTCTTGTGGCATATACGATTACGCATCATACGCGGCAGAGTGCGGTCGGATTGCCCTTTATTCAGCAAAAAAGTTATCAGGGAAAGCAGTTTTCGGTGACAGAATATACGATGAGTGAAATTATCGCATCGGTATATGAGAAGGTGGAACAGACCGGGATCTGCGAGGGAATTTTATTTATCGATGAGATTAACTGCGTATCTGAAACTTTGGCACCGACGATGCTGCAGTTCCTACAGGGAAAAACGTTTGGCAATCAGAAACTGCCGGAGGGATGGATCATCGTTGCGGCAGGAAATCCACCGGAATATAATAAATCGGTCCGGGAGTTTGATGTGGTGACGCTGGACCGACTGAAGAAGATGGATGTAGAGGCAAATTTTGAGGTGTGGAAAGAGTATGCTTATCAACAGGGGATTCATCCGGCAGTAATCTCATATCTGGAATTGAGAAAGCAGAATTTTTATCGGATTGAAACAACGGTAGACGGTAAGCAGTTTGCGACCGCAAGAGGATGGGAGGATTTATCACAATTGATACAGGTTTATGAATCAATCGAAAAAAAGGTTGATCGGGATGTGGTATTTCAATATATTCAGCACCGGAGGATTGCAAAAGATTTTGCAAATTATCTGGAACTGTATAATAAATATAAAACAGAATATGGAATCGAAGAGATCCTTGCGGGAAAATGGAGCCCGATTACACTTCAGAAAATCAAAGCGGCGGCTTTGGATGAACATTTTAGTGTGGTAAGTTTGCTGAGCGGAAGAGTTGGAGAATTATTTACGGAGTGTTATAAGCGGGATGCATATGTCTCAAAGATTTATGAATACATGAAATATTACAGGGATCATCAGGATCAATTAACGGCTGAAGAAGTGTACCATAAGGCGGAAGAAGATTTTGCGCTGCTTTGTAAAGAAGAATTGTTGACTCGAAAAGAAGAACAGACATGGAAAAGGGCGCTGGATTTTCTGGATCGGGCTGTTATGGAAGCTCGCGGGAAAATGCAGGCAGAAGGGGCATCCTATGAACGGGTGAAAAAGATGTTTGAAAAGGAAACAGACAATTTGGAAGAACTGTGTGCAGCGGCAAAAGAAACATTGCAGAATGCATTTGATTTTTTGGAAGCCGCCTTTGGAGAGAGTCAGGAAATGATCTTTTTTGTGACAGAATTAAATTCTAACTCATATGCGATGTGGTTTATTCAGGAAAATGGATCGGATTCTTATTATCGGTATAATAAAGGGATTTTGTTTGAGCAGAGGCAGATGGAAATTCTGGGAGAGATGGAAGGCGTAGAAGCGGCTCTGGAACGGGGGATTTATTAATATGGATAACTTGATGTTCAGTTTGAATGCGACAGTGCCGGTCTTTCTTATGATGGTGCTGGGGCTGGTGTTTCGGAAACTCGGCTGGATGGATGCGGAATTTGCAAATAAGATGAACAAGTTTGTGTTTTTGGTTCCGTTGCCGGTGCTGGTATTTGAAGATCTGGCTACAGTAAATTTTGCGGAAGTGTGGGACACACGCTTTGTATTATTTTGCTTTTTTGTTACACTTGTCAGCATTGGGCTTGCAGCGGGGATTTCTTGTCTTTGGAAGGATAAAAGTCTGCAGGGCGAATTTATTCAGGTGTCGTACCGCAGCAGTGCGGCGTTGCTGGGCGTGGCGCTGATTCAGAATATTTATGGTGATGCGGGGATGGCGCCGCTGATGATGATTGGAAGTGTTCCTTTATATAATGTGATGGCTGTTGTAGTGTTGTCGTTTTTTCATCCGGAGAGAAAAGGGATCGATCGTGAAGTGATGAAACGGACACTGAAAGGGATTGTGACGAATCCGATTATTATCGCAATCGTGCTTGGATTTCTTTGGTCTGCGCTGCAAATCCCGATGCCGCCGATTTTGCAAAAGACGGTGTCTGGCATTGGCGGAATGGCGACTCCGATGGGGCTTATGGCGATGGGAGCGACATTTGATCTTCAAAAGGCATTTGGAAAGGCAAAACCGGCAGTGGCTGCAGTGTTTATCAAATTGATTGGTTTCTGTGCTTTGTTTTTGCCGGCAGCCGTTGCACTGGGATTTCGGGAATCGGAACTGGTTGCGATTCTTGTGATGCTTGGTTCTGCAACAACGGTAAGTTGTTTTGTGATGGCAAAAAATATGGGGCATGAAGGAGTGCTGACATCTAGTGTTGTAATGTTGACAACATTGTTCAGTGGATTTACACTGACAGGGTGGATTTATTTATTGCGAAGTTTTGCGCTGATTTAAATGAAGAGCAAAATAGTGAAGGTTCATGATGATCATGATTAATGAAGATTTACGAAAAATGAAATCATGCAAAGACCGGAGATGAAATGAGGAATGGAACTATGATCAAAGTAATAGCGAGTGATATGGATGGTACTTTATTGGGAGACAGCCATCGTTTGGACGAGGAAACATTTGAGGTGATTGAGCAGGCACAAAAACGAGGGATTCGGTTTATGCTGGCAACGGGGCGTAATTATGAAGGTGCAATGCATGCGATGGGGGAACTGGGACAGCGGCTTACTTGTGATTACCTGGTTGGAAGTGGCGCCGAAGTGCGGAATCCGAAAAGAGAGGTTGTAAGTCGCAAAGAAATGGATAAGACTCTTTGCAAAGACGTTTATGAAATTCTTCAGCGGTATCCGGTTTCTGTTATTTTTTGTACGGACAGCAAAGATTACCAGGTAGGAACTCCAGAGGATGTGGAAGAAGGAATGCTGGTGCATCTGGAATTGTTTTATGAAAACATGACCAGAGAAGAGATCTTAAAAAGCGACAGTTATCGGACGTTAAAGGAGAAAACCTGTGTATTGAGAACGTTTGATGAACTGCAGCGGCTGGATGTTCCGATTTTTAAACTTTTTATTTTCTCGAAGGATGTGGAAATGCTGGGAGAACTTCAGAAGGAGTTAGAGACAGATGACAGGATTGCAGTGGCATCTTCTTTTTCGACAAATTTGGAGATTACAGATGTGCGGGCGCAGAAAGGTCCGGTTCTGAAGGAATATATTGAGTCACTAGGGTATACAATGGAAGAAGTGATGGTGTTTGGGGATAGTCTGAATGATTTTTCGATGCTGGAGATGGATTTTGGAGCAACTGTGGCGATGGAAAATGCCGATCCGGAAGTAAAGGCAGTGGCGAAATATGTAACGAAGTCAAATACGGAACATGGAGTTGCGTATGCAATTGAAAAGTTACTGGAATCTTTGGCGGAATAAATGTATAATAAAACAATAGTGGATTTAAAAAGCGGATGCTATAAAAAGCGGATGTTATTAGTTAAAGAAAGGGGAATTGTCATGAATGTAAGAGAAAAGAGAAATGCAGTACTCGGTGCAAGAGTCGTAAAGGCATTGGAATCAAGAAATATGGAAGCATATTATGTGAAAACAAAAGAAGAAGCTCTTGAAAAGGCACTGGAACTTATACCGGAAGGCAGTTCCGTTAGCTGGGGCGGAACAATGTCTGCTCAGGAAATCGGATTGACGCAGGCGCTCAAGGATGGCGAATATGTCGTGTATGACAGAGAAACAGTGGAAACGCGGGAAGAAAAGGAAGAAATTGCACATAAGGCTTTGAACTGTGATTTCTTTTTGGGAAGCACGAATGCGATATCTGAAGATGGAGTGATGGTCAATATTGATGGTAATTCCAACCGGGTTGCCGCTTATGCGTATGGACCGAAAAATGTACTTTTGATTGTGGGGATGAATAAGGTTGTGAAGACTGAGGCGGATGCTATGAGCCGCGCAAAGAATGAAGCTGCTCCAATCAACGCACAGCGGTTTGGTATTGATACTCCATGTGCGAAAAACGGAAGTTGTTTTGACTGTAAAAAACCAGAGTGTATTTGCTGTCAGATTTTGATTACTCGATATTCCAGAGTGGCAAAACGGACAAAGGTTATTTTGGTGGATGAAAATCTGGGCTTTTAAAATAACAAAAGAAGAAAAAGAGGACGAAAAATATGGGTTTGGATTATAACGACAGTAGGGTAAAGAAGAATAAACATCGAAGAGGACCGAGGAAAAAGGTGCAGGACGGAAAGCATACACAACAGAGACCAAATGCACAGAGACCGGACACACGCGGAGCGGCGCATTCGGGGAAAAAGAGAAGACGTAAAAATAAAAAGGTGGATGTTGTTTCAACTACGATTTTAATTGTGGCAGTGTGCGTGTTTGTTTTTTCGCTTTATCAGCTTGTGATGATGATGATTCCGTATTACTCCGGCGGAAAAGAATATGATAAAGTAAAAGATCTGGCAATTACTATGGATAAAGACAGCGGAAAGGGCGATGGCTTTCAGGTAGATTTTGATGTGCTGAAGGAGCAGAATCCGGATACGATTGCCTGGATTCGGTTTGAAGAACCTTCTGTTATCAGTTATCCGGTTGTGAAAAGTGCGGATAATAATGAGTATCTGACAAAAACATTTACTGCAAATGACAATAAGCTGGGCGCAATCTTTATGGATATGCGGAATAATTCTGATTTTACAGACAGAAATACATTTATCTACGGACATAACCTGAAAGTGGGTGGAGAAATGTTTTCACAGTTGTCCGAGTATTCGTCAGAAGAGTTCTGTAAAGAGTATCCGAATTTCTTTATTTATACTCCGGATGGGAAAATTCGTACATACAAAGTTTTCTCAGCGGCTGTCGTAAAAGATACTGCAGATAATTATAATATGACCTTTGCTACGGAAGAAGAGTATACGAAGTATTTGCAGATGTGCCAGGAAACTTCTAATTATTCAGTGGATGTAACGCTGGATGTATCTTCTAAAATCGTAAGTTTATCTACGTGTACGAATGTGAATGATGATGAAAGATTTTTGGTACAGGGCGTATTGGTAAAAGAACAGTAATGATATAAAGATTTACAGATATAAAGATTGATAGATATACAGGAGGTGTGTGATGGCAGATCGTTTTGCAGTAGGTGATGTGATCCGAATGAAAAAACCACATCCCTGCGGTAGTCATGAGTGGGAAGTACTGCGGACAGGTGCAGATTTTCGCTTGAAATGTATTGGCTGCGGACATCAGATCATGGTTCCTAGGAAACTGGTGGAAAAAAATACAAAAGAAATTAAGAAAAAACTTGAAACGGATTAAAACTTGTGGTATCATAAATACTCGTGACATACTGTTGAATATAGTATTTGACAGAGGTTTACATTCCTTGTTCCCGGACAAGGCCGGGAGCCAGAGACCAAAAGGAGGTGCGAGACATGAACAAGTATGAGTTAGCTGTTGTTGTCAGCGCAAAAATCGAAGACGACGCAAGAGCAGAAGTGATCGAAAAAGTGAAAGCATTAGTAACACGTTTCGGTGGCAATGTAACTGACGTCGATGAATGGGGCAAGAAGAGACTTGCTTACGAAATTCAGAAGATGAACGAAGGATATTACTACTTCATCCACTTCGATGCTGAGGCTACTGTTCCTGGTGAAGTGGAACAGCGTATCCGTATCATGGATAACGTTCTCAGATATTTATGCGTGAAACAGGAAGCATAAAAGAAAGAGGTATATATGAATAAAGTAGTTTTGGTAGGTCGATTAACAAGAGACCCGGAAGTTAGATATTCTCAAGGTGACAGTTCTACAGCAGTCGCAAGATATACGGTAGCAGTAGACCGCAGATTCAAGAGAGACAATGAACCAACTGCGGATTTTATTCCATGCGTTGTGTTCGGACGTTCTGCTGAGTTTGCAGAAAAGTATTTCCGTCAGGGAATGCGTGTTTCTGTTTCCGGTCGTATTCAGACAGGAAGCTATACCAACAAGGATGGCGTTCGTGTGTATACGACAGATATTGTTGTAGAAGAACAGGAATTTGCTGAGAGCAGAGCAGAGAGTGAAGCGAACAGAGGTGCGTTCCAGTATTCTGCACCGAGCCAGTCAGCAGCTCCGGCGCCAAGTGTGGATGCAGGAGATGGCTTTATGAATATTCCTGATGGAATTGATGAAGAATTACCGTTTAACTAACTTCCAGATGCATTGATGAAAGATGGAGGAAGATAAAAATGGCTTTTGAAAAGGGAAGCAGACCAGAGGGCGGCTTCAAAAGAAGAGGTCCGGCACGCAGAAGAAAAAAAGTTTGTGTATTCTGTGGTAAAGAAAATAACGAAATCGATTAC
>OMGQ01001380.1_pt1 | contig 14246 bp, 10 predicted proteins | sample 1646071 | NCBI WGS metagenome assembly OMGQ01 (sample SAMN05578585, study PRJEB25193) | human gut metagenome | biome: Human Microbiome; feature: human-associated habitat; material: feces | host: Homo sapiens | place: USA:Birmingham | reverse complement strand
TCGGTGAAAAGGACCGCAGAAGTACCTTCGTGGAAATGAAGGTGGTTCCCCAGATTAATATGGTGATGAATGCGGCGAGATGCCCTGTTAATGTCTTATTCTTCATTATAATCCTCCCCTGCTGCAGAAAGCTGAGTCCCTGTATCAGTAAAAATCCTCTGATACTGTTTCGGCGTCAGGCCGATAAACTCCTTAAAAAAATTAGTAAAGTGACTCTGATCCGAAAAGCCTGCCATGCTGGCTGCGTCAATCGGCAAAATCCCCTGTTCCAGGAATTTCTTCGCCCGGTTGAGGCGGACCGTCTGCAGGTAGCGGTAAGGCGAGACTCCGACCTGTTTCGTAAAGGAGCGGAGCAGATACGATTTACCAAAGCTTGTCATGGACAGCAGGTTATCCAATGTAATATTCTCATCAAAATGCTCCTCCATGTAGGCACAGAGAGTACGAATCTGTTCCCCCGGTTCCGTTCTTTTTACCTCATCAAAGGGCTGGACATACTCCTGCAGCACCTGTTCCAGCATGAAGAAGAAAGCCTCCTCCTTCTTCATGGACGGCGCATGGGCTAAAATTGCATCATATACACCGGCCACCGACTGAGTGATTTCACTCTGAAAGACGACATTCTGTGTAAAATGCGGCACAAATTCTTTGCCTGTAATCTCCCGCACTGCCTTTCTCATTGCCTCAGGGCCGATGTTGATTCCTCTGTAATCCAGAAGCTCTCCGTCTACCGGCGCACAGTAATGATTATCCCTCGGATTAAAAAGCAGCAGATCGCCTGCATTCAGATCATATTCCTTACCCCTGCACCAGAGGCGGCGCTTTCCTCCCTCCACAAACCCAACCACGTAATATTCATGGAAATGGTTCGGAAATTTCTGGACTATTCCGCTTAAATTATATGCTTCTATTTTCAAGTCTTGATCATAGTAAATATGACGCTGCTCCTGCTCCTGAATCATGGTTCTCCCTCCTCATGTATCACCTTCCCTGCAGTACCGCTATTTCGTAACCGTTCAGACAGAATGAACTGTTACGCTATTCTATCACTGAAAGGAAAAAAATTCTTGTAAGATATGACACATAATTGAATTAAAAAAGCCGGTACGCCGCGGGATAACAGTCGGATTCTTTTCCTTCTGTCACCCCGGAGCACACCGGCCGGATCGGCTGTTAAGCCAGCCCGATTAATTTCTGCTTCTGTTTAATAACCGTAAAATGTAAAGGAACAGATTGATAAAGTCAAGATACAGGGACAGAGCCGAGAAAATAGATGCTTTCTCTAAAACCTCCTGATTTCCTGCAAAATGTACATAATTCTGTCTAATCTTTCCTGTGTCATAGGCGGTAAATCCAAGGAAAACGGCTATTCCCACATAACACATTACGGTTTCCATGGCTCCGAGATTCAGAAACATGGATAAAATCCCAAAAATAATCAGGAAAATCAGCCCTCCTACCAAAATTGGCCTGATGCCACTGATGTCAATTTTAAAAATAAGGCTGACCCCTGCCATAATTCCGAAGAAAAGTGACGTTGCCACAAATACGAGAAGCAGCTGAACGACTCCGAATACCAGGTAGTATGCCGAAAAAACAATGCCGTTTAACGCCGCATAGAACAGGAACATTCCCCTGGCCGCACCGACAGACATCTTATTGACTCTGGCAGACATCCAGAATACGGTGAGCAGTTCCAGTCCCGATATTACTATCAGTCCATAAGGTATCGCAAAAACAAACAGAATGGCCCCGGTCAGATACCCCGTTACAGCGATTGCAAACGTAAGCATAAGGCCTGCAAACATCCACAGATAAGTTTTTGCCACATATCTTCCCAATGTCTCCTGGCCGTATCCTTCGGCCTGGTAAACCTGATTCATCTGTCCATAATCCATTATTATCATCCTCTCTCTTCCATTAATATCGTAATGCTCCGGCCTTTAACGGACAATTACGTGACAATTTATTCCTGTCAAGGATAGATTACCACAATTTCAAAAAAGTGTCTACCATTTGTTACTGATCCTCGAGCCTTCTCCGTCTTTTTCTGCGGAGCCGCAAAAGAGGTACGTTGAATTTTTTTAATGCGCTGAAGCAATAGTAGTAAATAATGAATAATACGGTTGTGATTCCCCATGTCAGCGGATAACTGAATATGACCGTTATAATGCTGGGACGGATTGGAACCGCAATGATAATCCAGACCACCCTGAGGGTGCAGACACCCAAAGCCGTCATGATCATCGGTATCCAGCAGTCGCCAACGCCGCGGAGCGCGCCCGAAAAAATCTCTATACAGATATAGAGGATAAATGTCGGAACGAGGAAATACAGGATTTCCATGCCTTTTGCGATTACTGCGGCATCCGTTGTAAACAGCAGATATACATAGCCGCCGAACAAGTACAAAACCGTGCAGAGGAGGAATGTGATAAGGGCCGTAATACCGAGACAGACGTTGACTCCGCGTTTTACCCGTGTCATCTTGCCCGCTCCGTAATTTTGGCCTACAAATGTTGTGATGGAGATCCCCAGCGCACTGATAATCATCCAGTATACGCTGTCAATCTTACTGTATGCCGTCCAGGCGGCAATGGTATCCGTTCCCAGAGCGTTAACACTGCTCTGGATGATGATATTGGACAGGGCATACATTACCGACTGCAGGCCGGCCGGCAGCCCGATTTTAATTATTCGTTTGACCATGAAAAGATTCAGACGGATCTTGCGGATAATCAGCTTATAGGAATCCGTCGTCCTCATCAGGGCAAACACCACGAGTATGGCGCTGACAAGCTGGGAAAATACCGTTGCAATAGCCGCGCCCCTGACTTCCATCCGGAGAACCACAACCAGTACGATATCCAGCACAATATTGGTCAGGCAGCTTGCCATCAGAAAGTAAAGCGGGCGCTTGGAATCCCCGATCGCTCTCAGAATCCCGGAACCCATATTATAAATCAGGTTCGTGATGATTCCGATAAAATAAATATTTAAATAAGAGAGAGAATAATCCATAATCTCCGCCGGCGTGCCCATCGCTTCCAGGGCTGTCCGGCCGAAAAGCAGGCCGATCACCGTCATTCCCAGGCCGCAGACGAGAGAAAAGGCCATGGCTGTATGAACTGCCTCGCCAACCCTATCCTCATTCTGCGCGCCATAAAACTGGGAAATTATGACGGTCGCGCCGGAAGAAAGTCCGACAAAGAAGCCGACCAGCAGGTTGATCAGCATTCCGGTACTTCCGCCTACCGCCGCCAGGGCCTCCTTCCCTACAAACCGTCCAACAATAATTGCATCTACCGTATTATAGAGCTGCTGAAAAAACGTGCCAAACAGAATCGGAAAGAAAAACAGTAAAAGCTGTTTCCAAATCACGCCCTCCGTGATAGAGCCGGCGCGGCTCTTTTTTATCTCTTCCTTCTTCTGCTCCCTGGCAGACAGGCTGTTCATAGCGCTTCTCCTTCTTATCTTTTGTTATATTTTACTGTCCGCAGCTCTCACAGTTACCGCCACGAAATGCGTTTCTATGAAAGCTCGGCAATCCTTGTAATACCGACATAAATATGTGAAATCTTATACCAGGTGGCAAAATCAACTACCCCTGTCTGGGGGAGGCCAAAAACCGACTGGAACACTTTTACCGATTCGGCGGTAGCCGGTCCGTATATCCCATCAATCGCCACCCTCGGGATTGAGGAATACACAGTTGCGATGGTATCGAGCTGTTCCTGCATCTGCCTGACCTTGTCACCGCTTGAACCAATCGTCAGATTCGTTCCCGGAAATGATGCCGGTATTCCGGAAATCATCTCTGCGGTGTTAATGTACATGTTGCTGCCATAAAAATGTCTGAGGATCTCTATCGGGCTGTAGCCCTGTTCTCCTAAATTGCAGGACCCCCACTGAGTCATCCATCCCGGACAGGTTACCTGTCTTCCGTCACAGTACTGGGTCAGGATCGGCTGCCTTACTCCCGGTCTTGACAGATAGCTGTCGAAAATATCATCGACCACCACGGAGATCGTGTCAAAGATATCTCTTCCGTAAATCCACTTATGATCAAAAGCAGTGGACGAAGTAATCGTAAAGTCGTATCCCTGGTTCCTGTACCATTCCGTGTAAACCCTGTTGAGGGTAAATGACATAATCGCCAGAACATTGGCTACGATTGTGGCCTGGGGCCATGTCGCATAAATTTCACTGGACGCCACATTCTTGATATAATCCCTGTATGGGACATAATAATTCTTGGCCGTTGCATCGGTCGGGACTCCGTCATGTACCACGATTGTCTGCGGAACCACCACACGGCTTAAAACAATCTCGCCGCTTTCATTGGTCGGTTTAATCTCCTCCTCGGCAATTTTCGGAGGATACGTTCCGTAAAGTGTATGATCCGGGATTTCAATGTCTTCCATCGTCCCCTGCTCTTCTGCAGCCGGTATCATCCGTATCGGCTGAATCGCCGTAACGCCGGCCAATATCTCCGTTCCGTTTACCGTCACCGGTTCAAAGCCGGGAGCCGTCACGGTCACCGTATACTCTGAATACGGTCTTATCGTATTCTGTTCATCCAGACTCAGGGCAACGGGAGGCGCTTTCACGGCAATGGATTCGGTCTGGCCGGAATTGTTGGTTTGCACTACCTCCTCCGGTGCCTCCTCCCCCTGATACCGGATCAAAACATCGGCCCCCTGGATTGGAAAATTATTCTCACTGTTTACCACATTGACCTGCAGATATCCCTGTTCTGTTTCAGATGCTTCACAGGCATGCAGGCTTTTGTAACTGCGTCCATATCTCTGCATTAATTTGTAACCTCTCATTACAGTTGGTTACTATATCATATAAAAATAACGCTTATGATATTCCTGCGGTTCTCAGATATTGTTAGCGTCAGATTTCCCGCGTCACCTTCTCCAGCCATTTCGCCTCTTCCTCCGGCAGATATGGAGAGATTTTATTATAAACTTCTTTATGGTAAGCATTTAACAGCTCCCGATCCCTCGGCTCCATGTATTTTACATCGATGGCATCGAGATCGATCGGAACCCAGGTCAGGTTTTCAAATTTCATAAACTGGGCATATTCATTCTTCTCTGCCTTTACACAGAGCATCAGGTTTTCCGTCCTGATTCCAAATTTGCCCTCGAAATACAATCCCGGTTCGTCGGAAGTGATCATTCCCTCCTCAAACACCGCATTATCCTGACGTTCAGGCACTACGCGCCAGCGGACTCCGTTCGGACGCTCATGGACGCTGCCCAGGAAGCTGACGCCGTGGCCTGTTCCGTGGTTAAAATCAAGCCCCCTTCTCCAAAGCAGTTCTCTGGCCGCAAAGTCGAAATTATAACCGTGGCAGCCGTAGGGGAATTTGACATTCAATAATCTCAGCATACAGGATGCAACCAGGGTGAAGCATTCTTTCTCTTCTTCCGTCAGCTCTCCCAGGGCAAAGGTTCTGGTGATATCCGTCGTACCTTCAAGATACTGGCCGCCTGAATCGACCAGATACAGTCCGCGCGGCATCAGTTTCTTATTGCTCTCCTCCGATACGGCATAATGGCACATCGCCGCATTGTCGGAATAGGCGGAAATCGTACCGAAGCTGAGGCCCAGATTGCCTTCCACTTCACTTCTCAGCTTATCCAGGTAAGCGGCGGCCGTAATCTCATCTATCTCTGTCTTACCTACGTTTTGTTTCAGCCAGTACATAAATTTCACCATGGCAACGCCGTCTTTGATATGCACCTTCCTCATATTCTCAATCTCGACCGGATTCTTAACGGCTTTCGCAGAGGATGTGGGATTCATCATATCAACCACCGTGACGCTGTTATCAAGGCTCTGGCATACCGCATAATTCACATGCGCTTTTTCAAGCATCACCGTCTCATTTTTAAAGGAAGGCACCACCTGGTAGATGTCATTGTAATCATAAAGTTTCACTCCCAGCCCGGCCAGATAGGTTCTCACCTCTTCATTTAATGTCTCCTGATTGATAAACAGGAGGATTTCCCCCCGTGTGACAATCAGATAGGATAATACGACCGGAGTACAGGGAACGTCATTGCCGCGTATGTTTAAAAGCCAGATAATATCGTCGAGGCTGGTCAGAATATGGACACCCGCATTCTTTTCAGCCATTGTGCTTCGGAGATCCGCTATTTTTTCCGATGCCGGCTTACCGGCATATTTATCTTCCAGAATCCACACCGGTTCTTTCGGAAGTTCCGGTCTGTCTTCCCAAATTTCTCCGATTAAATCTTCATAACACGCAATACAGATTTCTTTTGCAGCAAGTCTGTCCTGGAGTTCCTCTCCCATCAGGCCGCCAACCACGCGGCCGTCAAAACCGAGAACGCCTCCCATGGTCATGGTCTGCTCCAAATATTCCTCCACAGTGGGAACGCCTTCTTCCCCCATTTTAAACAGCTTTACTTCACTTGTGGCAAGCTCCTTAGCCGCCTGCACGAAGTAGCGGCCGTCTGTCCACAGACCGGCTTCCTCCATTGTAATAACGGCTGTTCCGGCAGAGCCGGTGAATCCGGTTATAAACTGACGCGCCTTAAAATAGCCATCCACATACTCAGAACCGTGGAAATCGGCCGTAGGGATTAAATAGGCGTCCATCCCTCTTTCCGCCATCCGTTTCCTCAGTGCCGCAATTCTTGTACCGACTGCTTGTTCCATCTTTGTTCCTCCTTTATTATCCTCCATAGCTTTTTAATGCATCCTCTATGGCAAGCGAGATGGCCTCGCTGTATGTCGGATGTGCTCTCATTGCTGTGGAAAGCTGATATGCAGTTAATCCGTTGGCAATGGCCGTAGCCATCTCGCCAATCATATCGGTGGCACGCGGACACATAATCTGCGCTCCAACCAGGGTATCCGTATATGCTTCAAAAATAAGCCGAATAAAGCCCATTTTCTTTCTCGCCAGAATGGCCTTGCCGTTGATACCCATGAACGCCTGGCCGCATTTAACCTTCATATTATATTGTCTTGCATCTTCCTCGGTAAATCCTACCGCCGCAATCTCAGGATCGGTGTAGATGCAGGTCGGCACTACCGGCAGCACTACAAACATTCCGTTGGGAACGACGGTGAGCTGCATTCTGTGGCCTTTTCCGGTCAGATGTTCAATCACGTAGGTGGCCTGTGCCGCCGCCACATGGGCGAGACGCGTCTTTGCGACCGTATCTCCGATGGCATACACATGCTCCTGTGTTGTCCGGTAAGTCCCCTTGACTATCGGCCTGCCATGCTTTAACTCCACCCGGCAGTCCTCCGCCAGAACCTTCGTCATATCCGGCCTGCGGCCCACGGAGAGAAGAATCCGGTCGGCGGCCAGTTCCTTCCACGGCCCTTCCTCGCGGTAGCTGACAGCAACGCTGTCACCGCCCCGGCTCCGGATCTCCATCACGGAAACGTTGCATTTTACGTCGATCCCTTTGGATCGGAGCGATTCTTCCAATTGCTCCGATATCATCGGATCCATCGTATCCAGAAGGCGCCCTTTTTTCTCCAGCAGGGTAACCCTGGAACCCAGCGCAGAAAAAATCGTGGCTACTTCAATGCCGATCACTCCTCCTCCAATAATAACCAGCCTGTCGAAGTGCCACTCACCGGCGCTTAAGATATCCCTGCTGGTCAGCACCTGGGGTAAATCCACTCCCGGTATATCCGGGATTACCGGCTCGGCTCCCGTAGCCAATATAATATTCTTTCCGACACAGAGGGAGGAGCCTTCTTCTCCCTCCACCTCAACAATATTATCTTTATGAAGCTTTGCAGTCCCATGAATCAGTTTTACATTCCTACGGTTCAGAAGGGAACGTATCATACTCCTGTACTCCTCCACCGACTCATCCTTATATGCCTGCATCTTCTTTAAGTTAAATCCAACAGAATCCACGCTGATCCCAAACCGGGAGGCATGTTTTAAATCTCCGTAAACGGCGGATGCCTGCAGCATGGCTTTCGCCGGAACGCAGCCCGTGTTGACACAGGCACCTCCCAGCTCGCCCTTTTCGATTAAGGCCACATTCATTCCGAAGCCGGCCGCTCTCGCTGCCGCCGTATAGCCGCCCGGGCCTGCGCCGATTATTATTACGTCGTACTGGTCTGCCATCAGCTCCCCCTTGCCCTGCTGTTACAGCAGATGTATTTTATGCTTCTCCGCTTCCATCCGTATTCCGTCGGGCCATATGGATGCCTGCACTTCTCCGATATGGGCTTTTCGAAGGAAGAACATACAGATTCTGGACTGGCCGATACCGCCGCCGACCGTATAGGGAAGCTCTCCATTTAAGAGCGCCTTCTGGAAAGGCAGTTCAGCCCGCTCCTCACAGCCCGCCTTCTTTAGCTGCTCCTTCAATGCCTCCTCATCAACACGGATTCCCATCGATGAAAGCTCGAGTGCAATATTAAGGACCGGATAATATACAATAATGTCCCCATTCAGTTTCCAGTCATCATAATCCGGCGCACGTCCGTCATGCTTTTCTCCGGAAGCCAGCTTATCACCAATCTGCTCAATGAAAACCGCCTTGTGAAGCTTGGCGATTCTGTACTCCCTCTCTTTCGGCGTACAGTCGGGATACATATCCTCAAGCTGCTGGGTCGTCACAAATTCGATATGATCCGGCAGATATCTTCCGATATATTCATACTCATAGGCCATATAATCCTCCGTTACTTTCAGAGCCTTATATACGGCCTTTACGATCAGCTCCAGATTCTCCCTGTTTCTGTCTTCCTTATTGATAATCTTCTCCCAATCCCACTGGTCTACATAAATGGAATGGATGTTGTCCGTGTCCTCGTCCCTGCGGATAGCGCTCATATCGGTGTAAAGACCTTCACCCACGCCGAAGCCGTACTCCTTCAGCGCCAGACGTTTCCACTTTGCAAGGGAATGGACAATCTCGGCAGGACGATCATCCTGCTCCCTGATTCCAAATTGAACCGGGCGTTCCACGCCGTTTAAGTTATCGTTCAGTCCCGATTCGGGCAAAACGAACAGAGGGGCCGACACCCTGGTAAGATGCAGCTGCTTTGCCAGCTCCCTCTGAAAAAAATCTTTGATTATCTTGATTGCAATCTGGGTTTCCCTAAGGTCGATCGCCGGTTCATATCCCGCCGGCACGATTAAATGTTCCATTTTATGTACTCCTGTTCTTTTCTTCTATATAATTTTATATATCTTATTCTTACAGACATATTATTAGCAGCTTTTGTTGATATTCGTCCCACTAAGCCCTCATATTATACCACTGATATAAACAAATGGGAATATGGCAGAATTTTTTTCTTGCTTTGCCGAACCTTGTTGTTCCTGCTCATAACGTAATCGATTGCACGACGTTTTTACCAGTTGTACGGTTACCGTTATTATACATATAGAATGCTTATCTAGCAAGAAGAAAACAGGCAAAACAGACATCTGTGGCGGATGTCCGCTTTACCTGTTCCCCTGATTCTTCTGACCTCTTTACAGTCTCAGCCAGGCTACTTCGTCTCCTGCCGTAACCGGGCCCTCTTTTACCGACTCAATTCCCTGTCCGCCTTCCAGTCCGGTTAATACGACAATACATTGATCCGACGCGGCGTTCTCCCTGATATACTCCAGATCAAACCGCATCAGCAAATCGCCTTTTTTTACGGTGTCTCCGTCCCTGACGAATACTTCAAAGCCCTTTCCATCCAGCTTAACCGTATCAATGCCGATGTGGAGCAGATATTCGATGCCGTCTTTTGTCTTCATGCCGACGGCATGTTTTGCCGGGAAGACAAATTTAACCCTGCCGTCCTCCGGAGCAACTGCCTCCCCCTTCTCCGGTTCGACCAGATATCCGTCACCCATCATTTTTTCTGCAAAGGCCGTATCTGCGGCCGCTGATATTGGATATGCCTTCCCGGTAAACGGAGAATAAAGCCTTCGCAGCGTACCTGCATCCTCCTCCAAGCCGGCGCCGTTTTTCAGGTATTCCTCAAAGTTTGCCTTGATCACTGTGACATTCGGACCATAAATAATCTGAACCGCCCTGCCTCTTTTGATCACGCCGGACGCTCCCGTCCTTTTCAGCACATCCTCCCTGACCTTATCCGAATCCAGAACCGTACAGCGAAGCCGGGTGGCGCAGCAGTCTACGTCGGAAATATTATCTTTTCCTCCCAGTCCTTCGGCGATCATGCGCTCACGTTCCGAACTCTCCTGTCCTTTTGACGCCGCTCTTTTGCCGGCATTTTTCTTCTCATTCACATCCGCTTTTGTATATAGTTTTGTTCCCTCTCCCGAATCCTCGCGTCCCGGTGTTTTCAGGTTGAATCTCTTAATAAGAAAACTGAAAATAAAGTAATATAATAGGAAGTAAATGATTCCGGCCGGGATGATTCTTAACCAGCTTGTTTTTGCATTGCCCTGAAGAATTCCGAATAAAAGCAGATCCAGAAAACCTCCCGAAAAAGTCAGTCCCACTGCTATATTCAGGATATGGGCGATCATATACGCAGAACCGGCCAGAATAACCTGGACTGCAAACAGCACCGGCGCCACAAAGAGGAATGAAAACTCTATCGGCTCCGTAATACCCGTCAGCATACAGGTCAGCGCAGCCGAGAGAAGCAGGCCTCCCGCCGTCTTTCTGTGTTCCGGCTTTGCCTGTCTGTACATTGCCAGCGCGGCGCCCGGAAGGCCGAAGATCATAAAGATAAACTCTCCGGAGAAATATCTGGTTGCGTCAGCGCTGAAATGCACTACATCCGGGGAGGCAAGCTGTGCAAAAAAGATATTCTGGCCTCCCTGTATCAGGTTGCCGTCCACCATCATCGTACCTCCGACCGCGGTCTGCCAGAATGGAAGGTAAAATACGTGATGAAGGCCAAAGGGTATCAGCGCCCTCTTCACAATACCGAAAATCAGGGTTCCCAGATATCCAGTTCCTGTCACCAGCCCTCCGAGGGCAAAAATTGCATTCTGAACCGGCGGCCATACAAAATAGAGCAGGATCCCGACAAATACATAGACAAGTGTGGAAATAATCGGCACAAACCGGGAACCGCCGAAAAAGGAAAGAGCATTGGGAAGCAGAATCTTATGGAACCGGTTATGAAGGGCCGCTACCCCCAGACCCACGATAATTCCCCCAAACACACCCATTTGAAGTGTCTGTATTCCGCACACGCTGGCAATGGTACCTTCCAGTACATCCGGGGAGATGCTTCCGTCCGGAAGTATTTTCCCCGTGACCTCCAGTACTGCACTGATTGATACATTCATCACAAAAAAAGCAATTGCCGCCGAGAGAGCCGCTACCTCCTTTTCAGCCTTTGCCATACCAATGGCAACGCCAATGGATGGGCAGGTTATCAAATATGGCGCTTCCCGCCTTGCTCATGATTACCAGGAGGCCGTGGAGGATCGTGCCCTCCCCAAGTATAGTCCCCAGTCTGTAGGTGGCAATTGTCGTCTCATTTGTAAAGGAGCTTCCAATTCCCAACAGCAGCCCCGCCACCGGCAGAACCGCGATGGGCAGCATGAAACTCCGCCCAATACGCTGCAGTACACCAAAAATTTTGTCTTTCATTTCTATTTCCTTATTCCTTTCGCTTAAGTCTTTAACACTACTAGTATAGCCATCTTTTTTTCAAACTAACAGTTTGCAGGCCATGCCGCATACAGGTGCAGACTTACAGCGAACGATAACCTGCGCGCTACGCGCATGGTCACGGTCTTCAAAAAAAGGCATCATCACCAGTAAATGCAGTTTCCGCATTTACTGGTAATGATGCCCGTACCGCCAGTCGATCAAAGCTCCCGGCTCAGCCATTGCCGCTCGAATTCCTCAGCGGCGACAGGAAGTCCGAAATAAAACCCCTGAATCAATTCAAGTCCGGTATCACGAACCGCCCGGTATTCTTCTTCTGTTTCCACCCCTTCCAGACAAACCTGCTTCCCCACGTTGTGGCAAAGTTCTGTAATCGCACCGATAAAAATAGCATTAAACCGGTCTTCTGTTATTCCCTTCACAAAACCGCGGTCAATCTTAACCACATCAACCGGAATATTCTTGAGAGACAAAAGTGAGGAGTACCCCATACCGAAGTCATCCATTGCCAGAGTAAATCCGGCTCCATGCAGTTTATCCAGCACATTTTCCCGGCTCTCCTCCTCTTTCATGAAATAGGATTCCGTCAGTTCCAGCGTCAGACTGGAGGGTGGCATGGCAAACTGCTCCAGCTTCTTAAGCATGTCCGGAACAATATCCCCTTTGCGGAGCTGATGGTAGGAAACATTGATGCTCATCCTGAAATCAGGCCTGTATCTCCGCCATTTACCGCACTGTGCGGCGGCCTGGCTGAAAATCCAGCGGCCCAACTGGTTGATTAGTCCGCTGCGCTCCAAAAGCGGTATAAATTCTCCCGGCGATATGCTGCCATACTTTCCGCAGGTCCATCTTGCCAGCGCCTCCGCGCCGAAAAAGCTTCCCTGTGGCCGCTTCCACCTGGGGCTGGTATGCCACTGAAAAACCGGCAAACCCATGCTCGATGCTCTCCCTCAGTAACTCCATCAGTTCCAGCGGGCGCTCTTTCTCCGGAAGTATATCCGGTGAAAAACAGGTGATTCTGTCTTTCCCAAGCAGTTTGGAATGCTCCAGCGAATATTTGGCGCATTTCACAAGTTCCAGATACTGGCTGCCATCCTCCGGGAAAGCGGCATAACCGGCGGAAACCGTACAGTAATATTTTTTTCCTTCGAACTCCTGCTGCCTGTGCATCTTATATCGGATTCTGTTAAATATCTGAATATGCTCATCCCAGTCGCCGTTCAGAATGAGGATGGCAAATTCATCGCCGTCCAGCCTGTACATTCTTGCATTGGACGGAAGAAGTGAGGAAATCATCTGTGCAGTAACCCGGAGGACTTCATCGCCAAAGGATCGGTCGTAGAGATCATTGACGTTTTTAAACTCATCCATATCGAGTATCATCAGACCGAACTTCCTGCCGTCATCTACCAGGTGCTTTTTCACGGTGCCCTCCAGCTCATACCGGTTATAAAGCCCCGTCATATGATCGATCAGGTTTTTCTTTCCCATGTTGGTAATAAAACCGGCAAAATATTCCGGTTTCCCCTCATTATCCCGCACCATCCTGCCGCGGCACCGCAGCCAGCACCACTCTCCGAAAACGTTTCTGGCCCTGTATTCAATATTATGGTGCTCCACTCTGCCGTCGGCAATATCCTGGTTACTCTCCAGGAATCCCTTTTTATCTTCGGGATGGATAAGTACGCCCCATACGGCGGCAGCATTCTCCACGATCTCACCGGGCAGCCCGAATTCTTCCACCATGGCCGCGGGATACCGGAATATGCCTGTCTTCATATCTCCGATAAACACATAATCATCAGTACTGGAAGCCAGAGCTTCATAAAGGAACTCCCTGTTGTAATCAAAACCGGGAGCTGTCCTGCCCCTCTCCGTATTGCGGCGCAGCCTCATCCCCGCCCGGTCAATGTGGAAATTCCTCTTCTGGATGTACATCCGTTCATCGGCCCGGGTTATAATCTCATTAACGGAAAACTTGTCGCTCGGATAAACTGCCGTTACCCCATAACAGAAAGAAGCATCGTAATATATCCCGAACTGCTCCCGCTTTTTCTCCAGAAGTTCCAGCGCTTTCTCCATCCTTTCGGCCGCCCCGTCTTCCGTTTCATCATAAAGAGCGAGAATAAATTCATCCTCGCTCAGCCTGAAAAGCAGGTCCGGCTCCGTCAGCCCCTCTACAATAATTTTAGATACGTATAAAAGCAGGTTATCCCCCTCATGATGTCCATATGTATCGTTGATAAGGTGCAGTCCGTTAATGTCATAAAACACTACAGTCAGCATCTTCTGCTCCTGCCGTGCCAGCTCTATCAGCTCTGCAAGCCTGTCTTTTCCGTTTCTTCTGTCCATAATTTGGGTCAGATCAACGACCCTCTGTCCCCATATTGTCTGCCTCCATATGGCTCCATTCTTCCGGGATTACCAAACTCTCCGATAGCTTTCGGACCCCGGATTTATACTCTAATTCTATTGTAATCTTTATTTGGGCGGCAGACAAGGGGAATTTGGAAATTGTTGCTGGTATTGCAGTTTAGATGATTTCATAAGAGCTTACCTGTCAGCGGCGGCTGGTATGATATTCTAAATGTGAAATCACGCCAAGCATAACGCGAATAACCAGCCAGC
>OMGQ01001375.1_pt1 | contig 14318 bp, 16 predicted proteins | sample 1646071 | NCBI WGS metagenome assembly OMGQ01 (sample SAMN05578585, study PRJEB25193) | human gut metagenome | biome: Human Microbiome; feature: human-associated habitat; material: feces | host: Homo sapiens | place: USA:Birmingham | reverse complement strand
AGTCCCCCTTCACAAAGGCGTAAGAGGTGGGGTCCCAGGCGGTGTAGCCCCGGGCCTCAAAGGTGGCCCGCAGGCCGCCGGAGGGGAAGGAAGAAGCATCCGGCTCGCCACGGATCAGCTCCTTGCCGGAGAATTCCATGATCACTCTGCCGTCCGGCGCCGGAGTGATAAAGCTGTCGTGTTTTTCCGCAGTGATCCCGGTCAAGGGCTGGAACCAATGGGTGAAGTGAGTCGCCCCGTTTTCGACTGCCCAGTCCTTCATGGCGGCGGCCACCGCATTGGCAACAGACGGGTCAAGCTTGGTTCCCTTTTGAATGGTGTGCTTCAGAGAGTGATACACCTCTCCGGACAGGCAGGCTTTCATCACACGGCTGTCAAAGACCATGCTCCCAAATAGTTCTGGTACAGTCGTCATAGTTAGGTCTTCCTTTCAGAAAAATAAAAAGAGACATTGGCGTCACGAAGGCCCTGCCTCCGAGACGCCAATGTCTCTCAACACCGCAAAATATACATCCATCAGCCCCGAAAGTCAACTGTCGTTTTGTTGAAAATCATTTTTCGCAGAAACGTGATTTTTTGGCAAATTGTAATCTTGCAAAACGGATCATTTTCCCGTATTCTAACCGTAGAACGAGGATGTTCTGTGGAGAAAGTGCGCTTTCGCTGCAAACATGCCTCGTTCTTTTTCTTTTTAGGGGTTGGTAACATGAAGCAAATCGAAGGCCAGATCCGGATACCCTCCGGCTGCGCAATCGCCGCCGGGATCTCCAGAGAGGGACGCCTTATGAGCGGCGAAAAGATCATCGCGAGCATGAAGCCCATGCATGAGCGGTCCAACGGACTGGGGGGGCGGGTTTGCCGCCTACGGAATCTATCCGGAGTATCGGGACTTTTTTGCCCTGCATATGTTTCTGGATGACCGGGCCGCCCGAAAGAACTGCGAAGCCTTTCTGCGGGAAACGATGGAGATCGTCCACGCCGAGCGGGTCCCTACCCGGACGACGCCCGCCATTACGGACGAACCTCTGATCTGGCGGTTCTTTGTGACGCCGCTGCGCAGCGTGCTGACCTCCATGCAGATCAATGAGGAGGAGTGTGTGGCCCGAACTGTTATGACGATCAACACACAAATGAAAGGCGTGTACGTCTTTTTCATCAGGAAAAATATGGGAGTCTTTAAGGCAGTGGGCTTCCCGGAAGATGTAGGGCTCTTCTACCGTTTAGAGGACTACGAGGCTTACAGCTGGACCGCGCACGGACGGTATCCCACCAATACCCCAGGTTGGTGGGGCGGGGCGCACCCCTTTGCCCTGCTGGAGCACTCCATCGTCCATAACGGCGAGATCTCCTCCGCAAGCAGGGCCTTTCTTTGGAGGAGCTGTCCGCTGTCATCGCCGCGCCTCTCTGGTCCACCATCAAAGCCAAGTACAAGACAGCGCAGGAACAGCTGAGGTATCTCCGTACCGTGTTCTCCAGCCTCCTGATCACAGGCCCCTTCTCCATCATTCTGGGCTTTGAAGGCGGACTGATGGCCCTGAACGACAGGCTGAAGCTGCGCAGCATGGTGGTGGCAGAAAAAGAAGACAAGGTTTTTATCGCCAGCGAGGAGGCCGCGATCCGGGCCATGGAGCCGGACGCAGAAAACCTGTTTGCCCCCGTCGGCGGCGAGCCGGTGATCGTTCGGGTGAAGGAGGGACAATACTGATGGGGATCGATTATATCTACCCTCAATTTGAGGTCATCCGTAGTAAAGAGCGGTGTACCAACTGCCGCATCTGCGAGAAGCAGTGTGCCAACGGTGTCCACTGGTTCGACGAGGAAAAGAAAATCATGGCCAGCGATGAGAGCAAATGCGTCAACTGCCAGCGGTGTGTCTGTTTCTGCCCCACCCACGCTCTGAAGATCCAGAAAAGCAGCTGCGCACTCCGGGAAAATGATAACTGGGATGAAGAAACCGTCAAGGAGCTTTACCGGCAGGCTGGGAGCGGCGGCGTGCTTCTCTCTTCCATGGGCAATCCAAAGCACTTCCCGGTCTATTGGGACAATATCCTGATCAACGCCTCTCAAGTGACGAATCCGCCCATCGACCCGCTGCGGGAGCCTATAGAGACCAAAGTCTTTTTGGGCAAGAAGCCGGAGCAGGTCCGGAGAAGGCCGGATAGGCGGCTGGACTGTGATCTGCCGCCACAGATTGAACTCTCCATGCCGGTTTTGTTCTCTGCCATGAGTTATGGCTCCATCAGCTACAATGCCCACGCCTGTCTTGCAAAAGCCGCCCGGGAGCTGGGCATCTGCTATAATACCGGCGAAGGCGGGCTTCATGAGGACTTTTATGCCTACGGCGGCCACACCATTGTGTAGGTGGCCTCTGGGCGATTCGGCGTATATAAGCAGTATCTGGAAGCTGGAGTAGCCATCGAAATCAAAATGGGGCAGGGTGCAAAGCCCGGCATCGGCGGCCATCTTCCGGGAGCCAAGATCGTGGGCAACGTCTCCCGCACCAGAATGGTGCCGGAAGGGACGGACGCCATCTCTCCTGCTCCCCACCACGACATCTATTCCATTGAAGATCTGCGGCAGCTGGTCTATTCTCTGAAGGAGGCGACCGCATACCAAAAGCCTGTCATCGTCAAGGTGGCGGCCGTCCACAATATTGCGGCCATCGCCAGTGGGATTGCCCGCAGCGGTGCGGACATCATCGCCATCGACGGCTTCCGGGGCGGTACCAGTGCAGCACCCACCCGCATCCGAGACAATGTAGGTATCCCCGTCGAGCTGGCGCTGGCCGCAGTGGATCAGCGGCTGCGGGATGAGGGAATTCGCAATCAGGTCTCCCTGATCGCCGGTGGCAGCATCCGTTCCTCCGCCGATGTGGTCAAGGCCATCGCCTTGGGGGCGGACGCCTGCTACATCGGGACCGCTGCACTGCTGGCCATGGGGTGCCATCTGTGCAGAAGCTGTCAGACTGGACTGTGCAACTGGGGGATCGCCACACAGAGGCCAGAGCTGGTCAAGCGGTTGGACATCGATGAGGGAAGCCGGCGGCTCGTCAACCTGATGACCGCATGGAAGCATGAGATCAAGGAGATGATGGGCGGTATGGGCATCAACTCCGTGGAGGCCCTGAAATGAAACCGCCTGATGCTCCGGGGCATCGCTTTGACTGACAGAGAACTGAAGATCCTCGGAGTCTCCCATGCCGGAGAATAATTCAGTATAGAAAATTGACGGGAGGCATGGTATCATGTTCCATATCGATGCATCGCAGCTGGATCACCGCCAGTTGAATGAGCAGATCCCGCACCATTCCGGAGAGCTTTTGATCACCGGATGTCTCGGGCAGAGATTCATTGGCGCGGGGGCGGAACAGGGACATCTGGAAATTGCGGGAACCCCAGGGAATGCGCTGGCTGCCTATTTGAACGGTGCCTGCATCGAGGTCCGCGGAAATGCGCAGGACGCCGTTGGCGATACGATGAATGATGGGCGGATCATCGTCCACGGCAGCATCGGCGACGCCGCCGGATACGCCATGCGGGGCGGCGAGATCTATGTTCAAGGAGACGCCGGTTACCGCGCCGGCATCCACATAAAGGCTTACGGCGACAAGCTGCCTGCTCTGGTCATCGGCGGCGCCGGGAGTTTTCTGGGTGAATACCAGGCGGGCGGCGTCATCCTCGTTCTGGGCCTGTCCAAAACGGGCCGTCCCATTGTCAGTAATTTTCCCTGTACCGGCATGCATGGAGGGAAGCTCTATCTTCGCTCCGATTGCAGGGATCTGCTGCTTCCTGAACAGGTCGAGGCACGGCCTGCCTCAGAGGAGGAGCGGGCCGAGATTGGCAGATATGTGCGAAACTACTGCGCATATTTCGGCGGAGATCAGGAGGAGATCATGGCCTCGCCCTATACGGTGATCACGCCGGATACGAAAAATCCCTATCGTCAGATGTATGTTTTGAATTGAGAAAAGCAGGTGAGAATGTGAGGTACACCTCGGAAGAAGTGATACAGTTCGTTCAGGAGGAGGATATCAAATTTATCCGTCTGGCCTTCTGCAATGTCTATGGAAAGCAGCACAATGTAGCCATCATGCCCAGCGAGCTCAAGCGCGCCTTTGCATACGGGATCGCCTTTGACGCATCGGCAGTGGATGGATTCGGCGGCGAGATCCGATCCGATCTTCTGCTCCACCCGGACCCCTCCACCCTGATCCAGCTCCCCTGGCGCCCAGAACAGGGCAAGGTGGTGCGGATGTTCTGTGATATCTCCTACCCAGACGGCAGGCCCTTTGAGCGGGATACCCGGAGCATTCTGAAGCAGGCAGTTGCGGACGCCGCCGCCCGGGGCTGTCAGTTCGCTTTTGGCGCTGAGATGGAGTTCTATCTGTTTCGGGTCGATGAATCCGGAGAGGCCACCAAGATCCCCTATGACCGGGCAGGCTACATGGACATCGCGCCAGATGACAAGGGGGAGACGATCCGCCGGGAGATCTGCCTGATGCTGGAGCAGGTGGGGATCCGGCCAGAGAGCTCGCATCACGAAAGCGGCCCGGGTCAAAATGAGATCGACTTCCGGTATTCGGATCCCCTCACAGCCGCCGACAACGCCGTTACCTTCCACACAGTTGTCCGCACTGTGGCGGCGCAGAACGGCCTTTGCGCCAGCTTCTCTCCCAAACCGCTGCCGGACTGGGATGGAAATGGGATGCACATCAATGTCTCTGTTAAATGTGATGGGATTTCCCAGCCGCTGCCCAGCGTCATCGCGGGGATTTTAGAGAACATCCGGGACATAACGCTGTTTCTGAATCCCTGCGAGGAATCCTACCGCCGTCTTGGCCACGACAAGGCCCCTCGCTATGTGACATGGTCTGCGGAAAACCGCTCCCAGCTGATCCGCATCCCCGCGGCGGTGGGCGAATACCGCCGGGCCGAGCTACGCTCTGCCGATCCGACGGCCAATCCGTACCTTGCCTACGCACTCCTGATCTACGCCGGAATGTATGGAATTGGGCATGACCTGCAGCTTCCCCCTGCCTCTGATTTCAATGTCTATACCTCTTCCGCCGAGGTTCTGGAGGGACTGAAAAAGCTGCCCGGCTCTCTGTATGAAGCCGCCGCACTGGCCGAGGCAAGTGTCTTTGTCAACGAACATCTTCCGAAAACTGTGGTCTCTGCCTATTGCCATCGGTGAGAAGCCTGCTGGGTTCAGGCGAAAGGAGGAGAGAACATGGTCTTTCAGGAGCGGACATACAGCGTATTGATCGTCACAGCATCGGACAGTTTTACTGCAAAGATCATGCCGCTGCTCCCTGTGACAGATTACTGGCCGGTGACAACAGTACACAGCATCGGAGAAGCCCGCCGCAAAATCGCGGAATCGACGTTTGATATCGTGCTGATCAACGCTCCGTTGCCGGATGACTTTGGGATGCGTCTGGCGGTGGATATCTGCACCGGAAGCGGCGCGGGGGTCCTGCTGCTGGTTCGGAATGACCAGTTCGATGACATTTACGCCAGAGTCGTCAGCTATGGCGTGCTCACGCTGTCCAAGCCCACTAATATGCAGATGGTGGCGCAGAATCTGCGGATTCTCTGCGCCACCCGGGAACGAATGCGTCAGATGGAGGCTAAGCAGGCCACCGTCGAGGAAAAGATTGAGGAGATCCGTCTGGTCAACCGGGCCAAGTGGCTGCTGATCGAGTGCCTTGGCATGACAGAACCGGAGGCCCACCGCTATATCGAAAAGCAATCCATGGATCAGCGCATATCCAAGCGGGAAGTGGCCGAATCGGTGATAAAGACTTACAAATAAAAATTAGTTTGGGTCCATTCTGATATCAACAAAGTCAGGACCATCCGCAGTGCGGATGGTCCTGACTTTGTTATGGCGGAAAGCTGACATGGGATTTATATCTGACCGCCGGTCTCTACCAAATCGGCTAAGGTGATTTTTCCCAGATAATCGCTGACCAAACGATCCAATTCTGTCCACATGGGGAGTGTGCGGCATCCGGCTGCTCGCCTGCACACCTCCGCGCCGCATTCCAGACAGGCTACCGGAGCAAGACTTCCTTCTGTCTGCTGCAGGATTTCACGGACAGAATACTCCTGAGGGGCCCGCGTAAGCCGATAGCCTCCGCCTTTTCCATGTACTCCCTCGATCAGGGTGGCCGAAACGAGGGATCGCAAAATCTTTTCCAGATATTTAAGAGATATTTCCTGCCGTTCTGCCACGGACTTCATGGCAATATACTTGCCGTTTCCGTGCTCTGCCAAGTCGATCATGACGCGCAGAGCATAGCGGCCTTTGGTGGATACCATCATGATGCTCCCTCCTTTTTTCAAACTAAATCTTAACACAGAGATTGCAGCAGTATCAAGGCATTGCTGAGCGTTTGAAGTTTTTTCCGGATGAATCAGCGTCTCCATCCTATAAAACGAGGGAGCGCACAGGAGAGACAGCACATGGTGCAGGCAGTCAGGCCAGGGTCACTCTGCAAACATGGGAGTGGAGAGGTAGCGCTCCCCAGTATCCGGCAGCAGAGCTACGATTGTTTTTCCTTTGTTTTCAGGACGCTTTGCCAGTTCTACGGCCGCCCGGATGGCGGCTCCGGAAGAGATTCCCACCAGCACGCCTTCCTCCCGTCCGATGCGTCTTCCGTACGCAAAGGCGTCCTCATTGGAAACGGACAGAACTTCATCATAGATTTTGGTATTCAGGTTGTCCGGCACAAAACCCGCGCCAATTCCCTGGATCTTGTGTGCGCCGGCAACTCCGCGAGAGAGGACTGGGGACGCCGATGGCTCCACAGCCACGACCTTTATGGCGGAATTTTTGCCTTTGAGGTATTCGCCCACGCCGCTAATCGTACCGCCTGTCCCTACGCCGGCAACAAAAATGTCTACTTCTCCGTCTGTATCCGCCCAAATCTCCGGGCCAGTCGTTGCGCGGTGGGCGGCCGGGTTTACGGGGTTTACAAACTGACCTGGAATAAAGCTTCCGGGAATCTCCTTTGCAAGTTCCTCTGCCTTGGCGATCGCGCCTTTCATTCCCTTTGCCCCCTCGGTCAACACCAGTTCAGCCCCATATGCTCTCATGAGCTGACGGCGTTCTACACTCATGGTTTCAGGCATCACAAGAATGATGCGGTATCCCCGGGCTGCGGCGACAGCCGCCAGACCGATCCCAGTATTACCTGATGTGGGCTCGATGATAACGGATTTATCGTTTAGTAGACCTTCTCTCTCCGCTTCCTGGATCATGGCTCTTGCAATGCGGTCCTTAACAGAGCCGGCAGGATTGAAGTATTCCAGCTTTACAAGAATTCTGGCCTCCAGATGCTCAGATTTTTCAATGTGAGTGAGTTCCAGCAGCGGAGTATTGCCGATAAGCTGGTCAGCGGAAGTATAGATCTTTCCCATGTACTCATTCCTCCTTTATACTTTGAAATGCCTGTTCCAGATCTGCAATGATATCAGCAATATGCTCTGTACCGATCGAGAGGCGGATGGTATTCTGATAGATCCCTACAGAGTTCAGTTCCTCTTCTGTCAGCTGACTGTGTGTCGTGGATGCCGGATGGATCACCAGACTTTTCACATCTGCTACGTTGGCAAGCAGAGAGAAGATTTTCAAATGATCAATGAACTGGAAGGCCTGCTTCCGTCCGCCCTTGATCTCGAATGTGAAGATAGACGCACCGCCGTTTGGAAAGTATTTTTCATATAGCGCGTGATCCGGATGTTCAGGCAGAGACGGATGATTCACTTTCTCGACCTGAGGATGAGCATGCAGGTACTTCACGACCTTCTGCGTATTCGCTACATGACGCTCCAGACGAAGGCTCAGGGTCTCTGTACCTTGGAGCAGCAGAAAAGCTGCAAAGGGACTGATGCAGGCGCCCTCGTCCCGCAGAAGGATTGCACGGATATAGGTGACAAAAGCGGCCTTTCCTGCGGCTTCTGTAAACTTTACACCATGATAGCTGGGGTTTTCTGCGCTGATCCACGGATAGGCTCCGCTGGCTGCCCAATCAAAGCTGCCGGCATCCACAATGATGCCGCCCAAGGTTGTGCCGTGTCCGCCAATAAACTTTGTAGCAGAGTGGATCACAATGTCGGCGCCGTGTTCAATGGGGCGGATCAAATAAGGGGTAGCAAAGGTGTTATCTATGACCAGCGGCAGTCCATAGCGGTGGGCGATGGCTGCGATTGCATCAATGTCGGGGATATCGCTGTTAGGATTACCCATCGTCTCTATGTAGATTGCCTTTGTGTTGGGCTGGATTGCATTTTCTACGGAAGTCAGGTCATGCACATCCACGAAGCTGGCATTTATTCCATAGAGGGGCAGAGTGTGGGCCAGGAGATTACTCGTTCCGCCGTAGATCGTTCTTTGTGCAACGATATGTTCTCCCTGTTTTGCAAGGGCCTGGATCGTATAAGTGATTGCGGCAGCGCCGGAGGCGACCGCAAGGCCGGCAATGCCGCCCTCCAACGCGGAGATGCGCTTCTCGAAAACATCCTGTGTAGAGTTGGTCAAGCGGCCATAAATGTTTCCGGAATCTGTCAGGCCGAAGCGATCCGCGGCATGCTGGCTGTTATGAAAGACATAGGATGTCGTTGCGTATATGGGGACCGCACGGGCGTCGGTCGCGGAATCGGGCAACTCCTGCCCCGCATGTAGTTGGACTGTTTCAAATCTGTAATCGGACATTGTGATCTTCCTTTCAGTCGGATGATTTCAGGAGCAGATTTGATGACACATTCGTCCAAAGCGGAAGTTCTCTCTCAGGAGATCGAAAAAGTGTTTCTGCATAAGCACTCAATCACCCACCATTTTGGTATGTTGGTTGATTTTAGCACAATTTACCTACCAAGTCAATAGGCAAAATATCTGAACAAAAAAACTTCACAGCACAACATCGAAATAGTTGACAACTTTCAGGGAATCGCAGTATAATACCGACAATTGAACGAAGGCGTTCATCAAGGGACTTCTGTCCCCTGATGGACGCCTTCGTTTTTTGAGTTTTTCATGGGAGGGCGGCACATGACAAAGTATATTTTCGTGACGGGCGGCGTTGTTTCCGGGTTGGGGAAGGGCATCACTGCGGCCTCATTGGGGCGACTGCTGAAGGCCAGGGGGCTGAAGGTAGCAGCCCAGAAGCTGGACCCATACATCAATGTGGATCCTGGCACTATGAGTCCCTATCAACACGGTGAGGTCTATGTCACCGAGGACGGGGCTGAGACGGATCTTGATCTGGGGCACTACGAGCGCTTCATCGATGAGGATCTGAACCAATACTCCAACCTGACCACCGGAAAGGTCTATTCCAACGTCATCTCTAAGGAGCGCCGGGGCGCGTATCTGGGGACCACCGTCCAGACCATCCCTCACATTACGGATGAGATCAAACGGTTTATCTACAATGTGGGCAGCAAGGCAGCGGCCGATGTTGTGATCACTGAGATCGGCGGGACCATCGGCGATATCGAGAGCCAGCCCTTTATTGAAGCCATCCGGCAGGTAGGCCATGAGGTGGGGCCGGGGAACGCCCTGTTCATCCATGTCACTCTGGTCCCCTATCTGAAAGCGTCTGGAGAGCACAAATCTAAGCCCACCCAGCACTCCGTAAAAGAGTTGCAGGGGCTGGGGATTGCCCCGGACATCATTGTCCTGCGCTGTGATGAGCCCATCACAGACCCGAGCATTTTCCGCAAGATCGCGGACTTCTGCAATGTGAAGCCGGACTGCGTCATTGAGAATCTGACCCTTCCCGTTCTCTATGAGGCGCCGCTGTATCTGGAGCAGGCAAACCTGTCTACGGTGGTCTGCCGGGAGCTGCGGCTGTCCACGCCCGAGCCGGATCTGCACGAGTGGCAGGCGATGGTTGCTGCCATCAAAAGCCGCAGCAGATCGGTGACCATCGGCCTTGTGGGAAAGTATGTGCAGCTCCACGATGCCTACCTCTCTGTCGCGGAGGCCCTGCGCCACGCTGGGTTTGCCCTTGGCGCGGTAGTGGACATCCGATGGATCGACTCGGAAACCGTCACAGAAGAGACCCAAGAGGAGCTTCTCGCTCCCCTTGACGGAATCCTCGTCCCGGGCGGCTTCGGAAGCCGAGGCATCCACGGGATGATCCTGGCAGCCCGGTATGCCAGGGAGCACAATATCCCCTATCTGGGCATCTGCCTGGGGATGCAGATCGTGGTTATCGAATTTGCCCGTCATGTGCTGGGTATTGCCGATGCCGATTCGGGTGAATTTTCCCCGGAATGCCCTCATAAGGTCATCGACTTCATGCCCGGTCAGAGCGAGGACGTCGATAAAGGCGGCACCCTCCGCCTGGGCCGCTATCCCTGTGTGATCGCCGCCGGAACAACCATGGCGCAGTGCTATGGGAGTTCTCAGATCTGGGAGCGCCATCGCCACCGCTATGAATTCAACAACGACTATCGAGAGGCCACGCAGGCGGCAGGACTGACCATGAGCGGCCTTTCCCCTGATGGACGGCTGGTGGAAGCGGTAGAGCTGAGCGACAGACCCTTCTATGTGGGCGTACAGTATCACCCCGAATTCAAGAGCCGCCCCAACCGCCCCCATCCGTTGTTTCAAGGGTTCCTCGCAGCTGCATTAGAGGGAGAGAAAAATGATTGATTTAGAGTATAACAGAAAGTTGATTTTGGAAGACGGCGAAGAATATGTGGGCTCTGCCTTTGGATACACCGGAGAAAAGGTGCTGGAACTGGTATTCAATACCTCGATGGTGGGGTATCAGGAGATCCTTTCTGACCCCTCCTGCACCGACCAGGCGGTAATCATGACCTATGGTCGACAGACGGTGCATCAGCCTTGGAAGAAAAGTCATACCGGGTCATCAAAATCGAATCCCAGGAACAAGCGAAAAAGGCTCGGCTGCGGGTAGCCGCATATACGCGTGTCAGTTCTGACTCTGAAGATCAGCTCAATTCCTTCGCGGCACAAAACCGCTACTACACCGAACTGATCTCAAAGAAGCCTGAGTGGACTATGGTAGATATATATGCCGATGAGGGCATCACCGGCACATCTACGAAAAAACGGGATGACTTCCAACGCATGATGGCAGATTTCCGCCGGGGTCTAGTCGACCAGATCCTCGTTAAGTCCATCTCCCGCTTCGCCAGGAACACCAAGGAGTGTCTCGAAAATGTTCGCGAACTGAAAGAGCTCGGCATAAATGTACGATTCGAGCGTGAGAGCATTAATACAGCGAATGTTAGCAGTGAACTCATCACTGCTATCTACGCCGCCTTTGCTCAGAAAGAGAGTGAATCCATCTCCGGTAATATGCACTGGAGCTATCAGCGCAGAATGGAGAGTGGGACATTCCTCCCATCCTCCATGGCTTACGGCTACAAAATCGTGAACAAAAAAATTGAGATTGAACCAGATGCGGCACTGACTGTGTGCAGGATATTTCAGTGGTATTTGGACGGTATCAATAAAACTCGGATTGCAGCAATGTTAGACGAGGAAGGTGTCCCTACTAATCAGAACAAAACATGGAGAGAAAGCGCAGTTCACTATATACTGACCAATGAACGATACATCGGTGACTCTCTGTGGCAGAAAAGTTATACCACCAACACCTTTCCCACGACTCGCTGCAAAAACAACGGAGAACGCGAAAAATACTATGCCGAGGGAACACATCCTCCCATTATTGCCAAGGAAACCTTCGAGCAGGTACAAGTGTTTGAACTCGAGGGATACACCTTCTTCACTATGGGCGGTGCCTCCTCGCATGATATCTCAGATGGTATATTAGATCCATACGCAGATGACTTCGAGGAACAATATTGGTTTATGAGGAGGCTGCGTTGTAGCTTCCGTGTTGACCATCATTCTCATGGTGGAAAGAGGAACTTCCCTCAGATGAAGAATATACTGAAGCACTGAAAACGCTGAAACAAATCGACTGGGCAGCGGACTATATCATTACCCACTGCGCTCCCAACAGTGTAGTGAAAAAACTGAATCCTGACTACGACTTAGACCAACTCACAGCCTTTCTAGAAAAAATCAGGCGGAAAACAAAGTTTCACTACTGGTTGTTTGGCCACTATCACGACAACAAGATCATCGACGAACGGTATGTCCTCCTATGGGAACAAATTGTACAAATCATATAATGCGTCAAAGCAGAGAAAAACATGGCAGTTTGCCGTGTTTTTCTCTGCTTTGACCAGTAACAAGGTGTTTCGCACCGGAAAGGAGAAGTCATGAATATTCGCAAAGAAATCGACTATAGCACCATGCACGCTGCATTGGATCTGGCTGTCAGCATGAAACTGCCACAGATGGAACTGTACTGCGAGAGTGGCAAGGCTATTTGCCTCCGTACCGAAAAAGGTGCGGCGGTGGCGACGGCAAGTTACCTGAATAAACAGTACCCCGACATGGCTGGCTTCTCTCCACGCAATGTGCGCCGGATGCGGGACTTCTATCGTTTGTACAGTGATATGCCCGAACTACTGGCCAAAGTCCTGCGGCTGAATTGGACTCAGAATGTAGTCATCATGGAAGCAGAACTGGCCGTCGAAGCAAGAGCGTGGTATATCGACGAGGCCCTCCGGTGTGATCCCACCAAAGCAGAACTGCTGGAACTCCTGTCTTCTGATGCTCATCTGCAAATCTCTCTCGACCAAACTGAAAAATACTGGTATAATGCAGGCAATGATAAAGTTTTGGAGTTTGATCAGCATGAAAAAGATACTTTTTGTGTGTCACGGCAATATCTGCCGCAGCCCAATGGCCGAGTTCGTAATGAAAGACTTGGTGAAGAAGGCCGGCTTGGAATCCCAATTCCATATCGAATCTGCTGCAACCAGTCGGGAGGAGATCGGCAACCCTGTCTATCCTCCCGCACGGCGGAAGCTGGCAGAGCATGGCATCTCCTGCGAGGGCCATGCAGCCCGGCAGCTTACCAAGCAGGACTACGAGGACTACAATCTGCTCATCGGCATGGATCAGGCCAACCTGCGGAACATGTGCCGCATCTGCGGAGGCGATCTTGCCAACAAGATGTCTCTTCTGATGGATCACACCGACCACCCCGGCGATGTAGCCGACCCGTGGTACACAGGAGACTTCGAGGCCACCTGGCAGGATGTGCTGGCTGGGTGCCAGGGATTGCTGAAAGAACTTACAAAGGAGTGAATATAGGATGCTGCTGAATTCAAATGAGTACCTTCATACAGTTGAAACCATCAAACAGGAGATTCGGACAGCACAGTACAAAGCGACCGTTCGTGTTAATCAGGAACTGCTGATGCTCTATTACTCCATTGGTGAGATCATCAACGAACACAAGGTATGGGGAAACAAGTTTGTCGAGAATCTTGCAAGAGATATCAAAATTGATTTCCCTGACGCTACTGGCTACTCTGTTCGGAATCTTAAATATATGGCAAAATTTGCGGAGGCATATCCGTCAAAAGAATTTGTGCAACAGCCTGTTGCACAAATTCCCTGGGGGCATAATACAGTCTTACTGGATAAGCTATCGAACACAGCAGAACGTTTGTGGTATGCTGAACAGATATCTAAAAACGGCTGGTCTCGCAATGTGCTTGTGCATCAAATCGAAAGTGGGTTGTATCAGCGACAAGTGCTGGCGGAGAAGGTTTCTAACTTTGAAAACCGACTTCCGTCCCCACAAAGTGAACTAGCTGTGCAAACCATGAAAGATCCCTATATCTTCGATTTTATTCCGTTCAAGCCCGATATGGTAGAGCGAGATATTGAGCAGGCGCTGGTCAAGGATGTAACGAAACTATTGCTGGAACTTGGGACAGGCTTTGCGTTCCTCGGCAATCAGTATCACCTCAACGTAGGCGGTGACGATTTTTACATTGATCTGCTGTTCTACAACCTGAACCTCCGCTGCTATGTGGTGATCGAACTGAAAACCGGCGAATTCAAACCGGAGTATGCCGGACAACTTAACTTCTATCTCTCTGCGGTGGATGATATTCTTAAGAAGGAGCAAGACTGCCCATCCATCGGACTCCTGCTCTGTAAGAGTAAGAATGATTTGGTGGCAGAGTATTCTCTGAAAGACATGAGCAAACCTATAGGTGTCAGTGCCTATCAAATCACCAGTAATTTACCGGAGGAGTTAGAGAAACAACTTCCGTCTGTGGAGGATATTCAAAAGCGAATCCAAAATATCTAAAGTGTTGGGTTATCACAAAAACCGCCTCAAAACGGATTGAACAGGTCCAGTAAAAACGGACAATAGACAAAACACCCCCTGATGTAGGAAA
>OMGQ01001373.1_pt1 | contig 14346 bp, 10 predicted proteins | sample 1646071 | NCBI WGS metagenome assembly OMGQ01 (sample SAMN05578585, study PRJEB25193) | human gut metagenome | biome: Human Microbiome; feature: human-associated habitat; material: feces | host: Homo sapiens | place: USA:Birmingham | reverse complement strand
GGCTGAAAATGCGTGAACGCAAGCGTCGGAAGTGCTTTATACTCATCTGCAAACTTTGCAAGTTCTGCGATAACATTGACCAGTTTCTTTTTCACAATTTTAAGCGCCTCTGCCATCACAATAATATCTGTATTATCTCCAACATAACAAGATGTAGCTCCAAGATGTATAATTCCTTTCGCCTTCGGGCATTGCTGGCCAAAAGCATACACATGCGCCATCACATCATGTCGTACTACTTTTTCACGCGCTCTTGCCACATCGTAGTTGATACAATCTGCGTGCGCCTTCATTTCTTCAATCTGTTCTTCCGTAATATTTAGTCCAAGTTCTCTTTCTGTCTCCGCAAGCGCGATCCAGAGTTTTCTCCATGTGCGGAATTTCATATCCGGCGAGAAGACAAACTGCATTTCTTTACTTGCATATCTTTCTGATAACGGGCTTTGATATCTGTCAGTGCTCATATTGTTATTCTCCTTCTACTTTTCTTTATAAAAGTCCAAGACGGCGGAAAACCTCTTCATAGGCTTCCTCGACGTTCCCCATATCACGGCGGAATCTGTCTTTGTCAAGTTTTTCATTGGTATCTACGTCCCAGAGTCTGCATGTATCCGGTGACACTTCATCTGCAAGAATGATTGTTCCATCCGGCAATCGTCCAAATTCAATTTTGAAATCAATCAATTTCATACCTGCATCCAGGAAATATCCTTTCAAAAATTCATTTACCTTTTTTGCATAAGTACGAATGGTGTCAATCTCCTCCTGCTCTGCCAATCCCAGTGCTAACGCATAATCATCATTAATAAATGGATCTCCAAGTTCATCATTTTTATAACTAAATTCTAAAATTGGGCACAGGAGTTCTGTTCCTTCTTCGACACCCATCCGTTTTGAAAAGCTCCCGGCTGCCACATTTCTTACAATCACCTCAAGTGGTACAATCTCCACTTTCTTCACAGCAGTTTCACGGTCATTTAACTCTTCTACCAGATGAGTAGGGATCCCTTCTTTTTCCATCATCTTAAAAACATGATTTGTCATCCGGTTATTGACCACTCCTTTTCCAGAAATCGTACCTTTCTTCTCTCCATTAAATGCTGTCGCATCATCCTTATAAGATACGATCACCACCTCAGGATCTTCGGTCAGAAATACTCTTTTTGCTTTTCCCTCATAGAGTTGTTCCATTTTTTTCATATGCTTTCACCAGTTCCTTTCCTATTTTTCAATCAGCAAAGTTGATTGCGTCGGTACGTTGATTTTATCTTTTCAATTTCCAGCAGCTTTTCTTTTCCTTCTGCACATTTTTCCTGTGCGTATGTCTGCAGTTCCTCCATCAGTTCCCGGTGCACTTTCGGGTACACTGTGTTTTTCAGCAGAAAGAGTTCATATTCTTCCTTTGTATACGCCTTATACGCACAGTAAATATACGCTTTGACGATCGACGGCTCTTTGTATGTCTGAAACGCCTTTTCATACATCTCCATCGCTTCCCGGTAAAGAAATTGTCTGCCATATGCCGATCCAAGGCACGCATAAATCTTTCCATAAAAAGCATCTTCCACCGAATCATCCCTATCGCCATATAAAATGGACTGATACACAAGAATCGCATCTTCGAATTCTCTGTTTTCCAAAAGATTATCCGCTTTATATTTCTGTCGTTCAATTTCTTTTTGATTTTTCAACCGGTCCAAAATATTTTGGATCTGCTGCAGTTCTCCCGCTGTATAAATCGAAGAGCTCGACAAAATCCGCATGACAAATCGCTCTTCCGAGCTATGTTTTTGCAGCATCGTCCGAAGTTGCTCTGCCAGCCTTAAAAGCCCAAGTTCTGCTTCTATCCAGTCACAGAGTCTCTCATTGACAATCGTATAATCAATCAGATACAGATTATTGGAGAGATAATAGCAGAGTTCTTCCAATGTGTAGATCCGGCAGTGGATCCGTGACACTTCGTACGGCTGTTTTGCACGCTTTTTATTACATAGTATCAAACTGCTCATTTCTTCCTCCTAAATAAATCGTATGTTCCCTGACAAAATCCGTAGCCGGGAAAAATTCTCCAAATCCGACATCTTTAAACAGAATCTTGCAGACATTCTCTTCGACAAAAAGAACTTCTACTTGAAGCCGGATCGTATATTTTGCACGTTTGGGAAGCTCATTTACTTGCACGCGCTCGATGCGTGATGTGCCGGTCAACAAGGACTCCACCTTGATTTCAATATCATCCGTGTCTTCTAAAAGCACTTCCCACTGACCATCTCCTTCATACCAATGTCTGCCCCATGGTACAAGTGGGTACCATTCTTCTTTTCCATGCTGCCGCAGCTGAATAGAAATCTGCTCTTTCAGCTTACTTTCATCAAGATACACCGGCCCTTCCTGTTCTTTCATTAGTTCTTCCTGTCCACGCTGGTATGCTGTATAGCATGCTCCTTTGCTGTACAGATTATTTCCAAGAAATGCCCTTCTTCCATTACACAACACCTTCAAGGAATTCGGATACCAGTTATTTTCAAATCCTTCTCCCATCAAAAATACAGAGGAAACGATTTTTTTCTCAAATACACTCTCGATAAATTTTTGAAAGCGAAAATCTGCCATCTTAGCCTGCTCGACATTCAGCACCGGATACACCGCTTTCAGCTCTTCCATCTGAGCACTTGCCACCTCATCCACAGTGACAAACGTCTGCTTCTTCAACTTTGCTCCCGCCGCAATCTGACTTAACATATATGCCTTAATCTGTCTTTTGTCACAGTAAAACAGCGCCGATTCATATTGCCAAAGCTCTTTTGGCTGATAAAACATAAAATAGCAGTAACTTTCTTTGTAGTCCTGCACATGGATCTTCTTCCGTTCGATCCCCATCCGCTGTCCAATGCCCCTCAGCATCCTTGCAATATCCGGACTCATCTCGGGCACACAGAAGACAATCGACTCAATTTTGTCAAACTGCTGAAGTGTGAGACGGATAAATTTTGCAAGAAGCCACACTGCATCGTAAGTTCTTCTCCCCAAATGGATCTTAGCTCCGTGCATACTTTTGGCAAGCAGATCTGTCGCCATAGCCCCGTCCTTGTGTTTTGCATGACTGCGAGCCTCTTCCCCGATATACCATGCATCATTCTTGCATCCGATCACAAGAGGAATCTGATATTCTCCGGACTCGTTTTTCACTGTCTCCGGCTCATGCTGCGCTTCATTATAATAACTGATCTGGCATCCTTCTTCACTCAGATCATATCCAATAATACTGCCTTGTCCCATATCTCTCCCCCCTATCAATAAATCGGAAACAGAAGTTCTGACATCTGCTCTTCCTCTGCAAAATTTTCTATCAGTTCTTGCTTTTGTCCTTCGCGGATCAGCTGGTTGATGCGCATATATTTTCCAATCTCCTTCTGTCGATCCACTTTCCTGCAGACCGCCTTTTCCGTACGAATTTCACTCATTTCACCAGATTCCACGAAATAATAGCGGAGTTCTTCTCCTTCAAACAAGATCATCGACTTCACATAGACATTCTCATAGACCGGACCAAGTACCTCCGAATGATACTCTCCTGTCTCTTCTCCATCCCGGATCAATTGATATCGAAAAGTTACTTTCCCTTTCTTTTTTGCATAATATGCTACCATCGTCTTATCATATAGCTGGAGTTCCTTTAACCAGTCTTTGCGATACTGTAAGAAAAACGGAAAATAAATCTGGCGGATACTCAGTTCGCGCAGAAACGTCAAGAGCATGTTTTCCTGAACATCTCCCCACGCATGATCTGCATAATACTGAAGTACAGCAATCTGACACACTTCTGGTATCGTTGACTGGTGATGATATTCCATACATAAAATTTCCATCACTTCATCGGCAATCTCTCTTTGCTTTGTGACATACTCTCTGCACACATAAACAAGATATGCCCATTTCAAACGATAATATGGCTTTCCATAATAGTAATCCAGAAAAATCTCCGCCTCCCCAAACATCTGCTCAGAAAACAGCATCTGTGTCAAAATACGTTCTGCTAACTGGAAGGTCTGTATCTCATACTCTCTCGCCACACGCCAAAGCCGTTTCATATCTTTTGTCGGTCCACAATAGTAATTTGCCAGATAAGTCAGCACTGCCTTATCATAATATTCCTCCTGGAACAAAGAGAATGTCAGGTAGGTAAGAAAATCATCTTCCGCATAGTTATCCTCTCTGATTTTTTTACTGCATAGATGAAAAACTTCTTCGTGCTCATACTGTTCTAATCCATTGTCCTGCACCTCTTCAAACGTCAGCGGTCGGCTGCAGTATCCTTCTTCCTCTTCCTGCTCTGGATCCGGTCTGCACAATTCTAAATAATGCTTATCATAAAAGAGACGTCTGCTCTCATAATTTACAGATTCTACATAGTGGATCCCATTTCTTCCTTCCCAGACAATGCGGTCTTCCTTCGAGTACAGATGGATTTGTGCTTTTCCATCGATCACGGAAACTCTGTTTGCAATCTCTCCTTCGGCGTTGATTACGATTACTGATTTCATCCGGTCAGACTGCACGATCACCTCATAGACATGACAGATTTCATTCAAAGCTTCCCTTCGTTTTGGAGTCAGATTTTCTTCATTTAAAAAGCGTTTATAAATGATCCGGAGCGGCTCTGTAATATGCTTTTTCTCCAGCTGGGTCAATGCAAACTGTTCCATCTTCTCCCGATATTGTCCATATAGCTCACTTGTCTCCTCTACATGAAGAATCACATTTGCATATAACACTGCAAGCTTCGTATAATCCAGCACAGATCCGTGCAGAAAATACAGATAAATAGATTTTGGCAGGGGTTCCTTCGCTTTTTTACCATGAATTGTGATCATATAAGATTCATAGAGTTGTGCAATCTTCAGACCTGCTTTGACCGCCCGCTCATACCACACAAAATATTCTCCATCCAGTCTGCTTCCCTTGATCAACATTGTGCAGACTGCATTTAAAATCATCGGATCCGGATATTGTTCGTAAGCTTTCCCAAGGATCTGGTAAATGTTCTTATCAAATCCTTTTAACTGTGTGGCAAGATTCGCGATATATAATGCTACTTCCTCACTGAGCAGACCATATTTTGCCGCAAAAGAAAAGACACGGATTTCAAATGCCCCAAGCTTTTTAATACATTCCGGTTGCTCCCTATAACACCGGTATGCCTGCAAATAAAACAAAATACTATTTGCACCTTTTTGATACTGTTCCTCCAGACGAGAAAGTTTATCCTGTTTGTCCTGATAAATTTCATCTAATTCCACTAAAATGCACAGAATCTGCCAGGATTCTCGATTTTTCATATACATTCTTCGAATATCTTCTACCGTTTTCTTCGTGTATGCTTCTTCAGCCCGGCAGACCGCAGTCAAATAAAGGTAATATGCATCCATCTCAAATTTCTTGCTCAAAGAAAATCTGCTGTAACTGTATTGATCTAAATTATCCTGAGCATCCTTTTTGCGTCCCTCTAATATGGCAAGCTGTGCTTGTAATAACAGGTACAGATCATTGTCCGAATCTTCCTGCTGCCTTCTTTGGATATATCCTTTTGCCTCCTTAATCCACATTTCCTTCTGAGCTTTTCCGGCTTCACACTGTAAATAAGAAGATAAAAGCCTGATCCATTCTTTTGCCTGCTCTCGCCTATCACTGCTCTTTGCCGGGTTTTGAGAAACTACAACTGTATATGTCAACGTCTCATAGGGAGTGCGAATAACAATCTCCCCATAATTTTTCCCGCCATGAAGCAGATCACTTTCAATTACATATTCTAACTGATACCGGTTTCCGACAAAATCTTCTGTTGAAAAACGATTCTGTACAAGACAAAGGAAGTCACCCTTCACCTCCACGGCCACTTCCATATATCCCCATGTGTTTTTTGTAATACGGATTGCTTCTTTTTTAGACGTCTGCAGATCAAAAAACGATTCCGCCTCTTCTGACAATGTCAGAAAAATCCGTTCTTTCTGCTTCGTTCCAACTAAAAATTCTTCCAATCCCTGTTCATCCAGAGACCATTTTCTCATATTGCTGTACAGATTGCTCCAACGCTTCTCTTCATATTTCAAAATCTGATAAAAATCTCTTGAGCGGAACAGCCTCGCTGCCTCCAGGTAATCTTTCTCTGCCAACCTGCGAAAGCTCTCCATATCTTGTACTTTCCCAACAGATGTCATAACATACGGCTTTTCAATGATCGCAGTAAACGGAAGCTCAAATTCTCCCCCACTGCATACAATGGTAAAATATCCCTTCTCTATCTGCCCGGGAAGCATTCCCGACGCATCGTATGTGAAATGAATCTTAACCTGATGTCCTTCAAATCCTTGCTCGCTGCAATGCATGCGAAAAGAAGAGGCATAGACAAGACCTCTTACGTCTCCCTCTTCTTCGTTCTCTATTAAAAATTCTCCATGATAAACTTCTCCCTCTCCGATCTTCATTATGATCTTCGTCTCGGGAAGTCGGATTTTCGGTTGGATCGCTCGAAAATCGCCCTCTGAGAAATGTTTGATTTTATTCTTCAAATCGTTCACCTACTTGTCGTTTCTTACATTGCTTTTTCTTCATTGCATGATAATAAATTATAGCATTATCCTCCATGTTCTTGCAATGCTTTCATGACAGACTTTTCAGATACTTTTTAAAGCTTCTCTTCTCCCTCTCATCGAACCATTTCTCAAAGAGCAATAATCTATTCCACAATTTTGTAGTATTCCCTTGCAGTTACTGCAAAAATAATGATATAAAACACTGCAAAAAGCAATGAGACTGCCACAGTACATCCGAGAAACAACATTGTATTGGTAAATCCAAATCCTGCTAACAACTTTGTCAACACCTTAAATGCCACAGTAATGTGAAGAATGGATGCTCCAAGCGGCAGAAAGAATACAAGCAATATCTGACTTTTGATAGAGTCTCTCACTTCTTTTTTACTCATCCCCACTTTCTGCATAATCTGATATCGCTCGCGATCCTCATATCCTTCCGAAATCTGCTTATAATAAATAATTAAAACGGTTGCCATCAAAAATAATATTCCAAGATAAATACCAATGAACAACAAGCCTCCATATACAGAAAACATCCCTTCTTTTCCTTCCTGTCTCGTTTCATAAAATCCCGGAATCCCTGATGCTTCAAATGTTGCACGCAGTTCGGCAATCGCTTTCTTGCAATTTTCCTCAGTCCCCTCTAAATTCGACTGTAGTGTATAAGAAATAACAGAAGCCTCCTGAATATACTCCTCTTTCATTCCACTGTCCTGATACATCGCCTTCAAAATACCATTGATCGATTCCATGTCCGGCAAAATCACATAATAATCCTCTGTCATATTTTGCGTAGAACTTCCCGCAAATTTTAGTTCTTTTAACTGCTGTATGACATGATATCTGCGCTCTCCAAAAGCAAGCGTTCCCGGAAGTTCTTTCTTTTCATTAGATACATACACCAGCATCTCATCCTGCGCAAGCGATACCGACATTCCCTCCATCTGATTATAATCTTCCAGCGGAATCAAATATACCTGGCATACTTCCATCATATCTTCCTGGCTCACTTCATTTTCCTTGAGAAATCGTTCTCCGTCTAACACTGAGGCAAATGAACCGGAATGGTATTCCATCGTTTCGACCATTTTCACATCATATTTCCCATAGACTTCTTCTGCTATTTGACGCACTTGTCTGTCCTGCTCGGGTGTAGAAAAGCTAGTTTTTATCCGGCTCTCTCTCGGATAACGGCTGGAGATGACATCGTCAATCATAACAAGCACAATCGTACTTAAAATACAGATATTCGCAAGGCCTGCTCCATTTTGCTTCATTCGGTAGATCATTCCCGACACAGAGACAAAATGTTTTGTCTGATAATAAAAATGCTTCCTTCCCTTCAAAAATTTCAAAAATGCGATACTCCCTGCAATAAATAATGCATATGTGCCGATGATCACACAGATTACCGCCAGAAAAAATTTAGGAATTGCTTCCAGTGGAGATTCTGTCGTCAACGCAATATAATATCCAATTCCAAGAAATACTGTTCCTGCCAGGGCAAGCACCCATTTCGTCCGCGGTTCTTTTTCCCCTTCTTTTCCTGCCCGCAGTAACTCCGATGGATTTGACAGCCGGATCTGCAGCAGATTATAGCAAAGTATCAGTGCAAAAATCCCAAAAAACAGTACTGCCGTCGAAAAAACTGCCTCCATATGAAATTCCGACTTCATCCCCGTTTCAAACCGTAACAGTTTCTGCAGACACAAATACATCAATTTTTCAAACGTAAGACCCGCCAGTATTCCACCTACAATGCTTACAGATGCTGTCACAATTGTTTCCATTGTCAGCATTTTAGCAATGTGTTGCTTTCCCAGACCCAAAATATTATAAACACCGATTTCTTTTTTTCGTCGTTTCATCAGAAAGCTATTCGTGTAGAACAAAAACAGTACCGAGAAAATCACTACTACTGACAAAGAATATTCTAATACCATCTGCAATGTCCTGTCACCGACTGAACTTCCACTTGCAAGTCCACACAAAATGTAATACATCATCACGGTTACAATGGCAGTCAGCACATACGGCACATAAGTCTTTCTATTGTTTTTCAGATTGGTCAGTGCCAGCTTTGTATAAACCGATCTACTCACCTTGTTCACCTCCCGTAGCAAGAACTGTCAATGTGTCAGAGATTTTCTGGTACATCTGCTCATTCGACAGATTTCCGCGATAGAGCTGATGGAAAACCTCCCCATCCTTAATAAAGAGCACCCTTTTTGCAGTACTTGCCGCCTTAATACTGTGCGTCACCATCAGAATCGTCTGTCCGTTCTCATTAATTTCATGAAACAAATCCAAAAGTTCATCTGCCGATCTGGAATCAAGCGCTCCTGTCGGTTCATCTGCCAAGATCAGCTGTGGTTTTGTGATCAACGCCCTTGCAACTGCTGCCCGTTGTTTTTGCCCGCCAGACACCTCGTAAGGAAATTTCTTTAAAAGTTTCTCAATTCCAAGCGATGCCGCAATCGGCTCCAGTCTGCGTGCCATCTCCGGATACTTCTTCCCGGAGAGAACCAGCGGAAGGAAAATATTGTCCTGCAGTGAAAAGGTGTCGAGCAGATTAAAATCTTGAAAAACAAACCCTAAGTTCTGCCTGCGGAATGCTGCCATCTCTTTCTCTTTGATCGTTCCAAGCTCTCGTCCTTTTAGAAACACTTTGCCGCTCGTCGGTCTGTCAAGCGCAGCCAATATGTTCAACAATGTCGTTTTTCCCGAACCGGATTCTCCCATGATTGCCACGTATTCTCGCGGTTCCACGGAAAAATTCACATTTCGCAATGCTTCCACCTGTGTTCCTCCAAATCGGGTTGTATAAATTTTCTTTAGATTATTTACTTCTAATAATGCCATATTCATTACCTCCTGTCTTTCGATCACAGTGTCATTATACAAAATATCCGGTTTTCTCTGCCATCGTTTTCCCTTACATTTTTCTTCGCTATCTTACATTTTTGAAAGAAATAAAAAATCTCCGAACAGTTTTCTTTTTCCTGTCCGGAGATTTTTTCTATTTTCTTACCAAAACTATGGTCATGGATTTTTATAACAAGAAATATTTTCCTACAAACAGAACAGCAAGGATGATCATCAATAAACTCATCTTCTTTTCTTTTGCTTTTCCTGCTACAAGATTGATCACAACATAAGTGATGACTCCCATAGCAATTCCTTCTGAAATGCTGTAGAAAAACGGCATTGCTGCGATACAGATAAAGCAAGGAAGCCCTTCTGTAAAATCAGCGAAATCAATATTTACTACATTGGTCAGCATATAGAATCCAACAACGATCAGCGCCGGCGCTGTCGCAAATGATGGAATGGCAAGGAAAATCGGTGAAAGCAATAACGATGCTCCGAATAAAACTGCCGTTGTCACTGCTGTCAATCCTGTTCTTCCTCCTTCTGAGACACCGGAAGCACTTTCAACAAAAGTCGTCACCGTCGATGTTCCAAGTACTGCACCTGCTGTTGTAGCAACCGCATCTGCCATCAGTGCTCCTTTAATTTTCGGAAGCTTTCCTTCCTGATCAAGCATACCCGCCTTTGTTGAAACACCGATCAGTGTTCCAAGCGTATCAAAAATATCTACAAACAAGAACGCGAACACAACGATAATAAACTGTCCGATATTAATTCCTGAAAAACTCAGTTTTCCAAAAATCGGTGCAAGACTCGGCACACTGATTCCTTTGCTGAAATCCGGTAACAGACTAAACATTCCGAGTTCTGCATTTGGAACATAGAGACCACTGATCTGGCAAAGGATTCCAAGGATCCATGTGATCAGAATTCCCCATAAAATATTTCCCTTTACATTTTTTACAACAAGAATTGCTGTGATGATCACACCGATCACTGCAAGAAGTACCGTGATCCCCACATCATTCATAGATGCTTTCACACCATTCAGCTCATTATATCCTTCAATAGAAAACAACTGCACCAAAGTAGATCCACCAATTACAATCTTTGCATTCTGCAGTCCGATGAATGCGATAAACAGACCGATTCCCACACTCACTGCTGACTTTAAGTTCAGCGGAATTGCATTAAAAATCGCCTCACGCACATTTGTCACAGACAATACAATGAACACAAGACCTTCTACAAAAACTGCTGCCAGCGCGATCTGCCAGCTATATCCCATACCAATTACAACTGTGTATGCAAAATATGCATTCAGCCCCATTCCCGGAGCCAGCGCAAATGGATAATTTGCAAAAATTGCCATCAACATCGTTCCTAAACATGCCGCCAACGCAGTTGCAGTAAACACTGCACCTTGATCCATCCCGGCCGCCGCCAGAATGCTTGGGTTGACTGCCAGAATATATGCCATCGTCATAAATGTTGTGATTCCGGCAAGCACTTCTGTCTTCACAGTCGTGTTGTTCTCCTTTAATTTAAACAACTTCTCTAACATCTCTCATTTCCTCCTTAAGTGTATCGATGTACTTTCTCTCTCATGTGCGAACACTTCCTTTGTGATCTGCCATGACCAAAACCGTACATAATTCTATCAAAGATTTGTAGGAAAGTAAATCATTCACCTATCATATATACTAATAACTATTTATAAGTCAGATATCCACTACTCTGCAACCTCAAATTCACGCCCAAAATTTAAGATCACCGTCGTTCCTTTTCCCACTTCGGATTCAATTTCAATCAAATGTCCCAATTTTTTCATGATTTTTTTGCAGAGATACAACCCGATTCCTGTAGATTTTCTATCCTGTCTGCCATTGTATCCAGTAAATCCTTTCTCCATCACTCTTGGCAGATCTTCCCTGCTGATTCCGATTCCGGTATCTCGCACGATGATGCTGTCCCCTTTTATCTGAACAATGATTTTCCCTTTTTTTGTGTATTTTAATGCATTAGATAAAATCTGCTCCACAACAAACACCGCCCATCGTTCATCGGTCAGTACTTCCACCTTCGACGGGTGAAATTCCAATTCGATTTTTTTCAAAATAAACAAGGACGAATATTTGCGGATTGCCTTTTTTGCAATTTCATCGAGAAAATAGCGCTGCAGGACAAGATCGGAGGATAGATTTCCTGCACGCAGATAAGATAATACCATCTCCACATACTGCTCCGTCTTAAAAAGTTCCGCTTCCATCGCCCTGCGATCGATCTGGTCTGACTGATTCAAAAGCTTCATCGCCGCAATTGGTGTTTTGATTTGGTGAGCCCACAATGTATAGTAATCAACCATTTCCTGATAATTAATTTCCGCTTCTGACTCCAACTCTCTTCTGTATGCTTCCAGGCGGATCAGCAGCTCCTGATACTGGTCCTCGATGGATTCCTTCGCTTTTGGAAGACTGCTAAGTTCCATTTGTTGCTGCATTGAAATATCGTGAAGCTTTCCAGATCGACGCACAAAATCTGCAAAATCAATTATCCCAACAATGCACATCAAAACTGCAGACAAAAAAGCAGCATACTGCACAGTGTCAACCGGAACTGATGACAAGAAAAATACAATGAAAAAAATAGTTACAATCCCAATATATACTGCAATCACCTTTCGGCATTTTTTGAGATATGCACCTGCTAATCTGATCATTCGATAATATACCCGATTCCTTTCTTCGTCTTGATAAACTCCTGTACCCCTAACTCTTCCAGTTTTTTCCGCAGACGAGTCATATTTACAGTCAGTGTATTGTCATCAATAAACTCATCACTTTCCCAAAGGCGCTGCATGATTTCCTCTCGCTTTACAATTGTTCCTGCACGCTCCATCAGAATCTGAAGAATCTTATAATCGTTTTTTGTCAGTTCTATCTTCTGACTCTGAAATGTCACACTTGCATCACTGAGATTTAACATAACACCCTTGTGCTCCATCACACTTGCACTGCCCTGAAATGCATATGTTCTTCGAAGAAGTGCCTGAATCTTCACCGTCAGCACATTGAGATCAAACGGCTTTGTCACAAAATCGTCCCCACCCATCTGAATGGCCATAACAATATTCATATTGTCAGACATCGATGACAAAAATAAGATTGGTACGTTTGATGTCTTCCGGATCTCTGTGCACCAGTAAAATCCATTATAAAACGGAAGTCCGATATCCATGAGAACAAGATGGGGAGCATACTCTTTAAATTCTTTTGCCACCTGCTTAAAATCCTCTGCGCATCGAGCCTGATAGCCCCATTTTTCCAAATGTTCTCTGAGCAGTCTTGCAATCGTCTCATCATCCTCCACGATCAATATCTTATACATCCATTTGCTCTCCTTCCTTTATTCCTCCGGCTTATTTTCTTTTTCGTAAGCTTGATTTAACCAGTCAACCGCTTTTTCCAGTCCTTCCGTATCAAAAGAAAAGTCTGCAGAATGTTTCGCATCGTTCAAAACTTTTTCCCAGCAAACATCTCTCCACCAGAAAGTACCTTTTAACCGTTCCTCGTCTTCGACTGCCACTTTTTCCAGACGATATCTCATCTTTCGAAAACTTCCTGTAAATGCTGATTTTTTTAAAAATGGAATACTTACAATACCGTATAAATCGATCATTTTTTGCCTTCTTTCCTCAAATCTCTTTACTCATATTTCCAATAAATTGTTATTTTTTGAAATGCACTCTCTTCCCGATAAAAATACTCTACGGTAGAAAGACCATACAATTCTCCAAGATACTGCACCATTTCCGGAAGAATTTCCTCTCGTATCTTCACTTCCGCCTGACCAAATGCGTCCGCTGACCCGAATTTCAAAGCCGATTCACTCTTCTGGCCTTCCACATCTTCCCGGAGCGCCTGACAGATCTGCTGTTTCTCATAGTTCTCATAAAATCTGTTATTTTTCCGATAATACTCCTGCTCATAAGCATCACATACCGGAAGTACAACCGATTCTTCCGGTATATGTGTCAGAAAAAGCTGCTCCTGCGGACAGCAAAGATAATCATAAACGATCGTTTCCTTTTGTGTCCCCTCTCCGGTCCAGACCGGATCTGCCCATGTAGTATCTACATAAGAATACTTTCCGTCGCACTTCACAAGATTCCATGCATGATCCTGCGTCTCCCCGGTATCCGGATCTGTTGCTGTCCCCGTCACATAAGTGACAAAAATTCCTGCCTTCCCTGCCAGATACTGCATTGTCTTGGCATATCCTGCACAGACAGACTCCCCATTTTGCAGCACACTATAAATATTCTGATCGTCCGCTCCACCTTCCTGATACTCGGTTCGCCAGACAATCTGCTCATAAAGATATTTGATTTTCTCATATTCCGAAACATTTTCAGGTATATCCGCAAGCCATTCCTGTGCCGCACTCTCGATTTCTTTTTGCCGGCGCATGCTCTCCTCATTGTCATATAAGTATTCTGGAAATAATTCTATTTTTTCCGCCATTGGATAGTGTGTCATTTGCAGTGTGCCAGAGCACCAAAACAATTCGGGATGATCATTTAGCAGAAACTGATAAACTTTCCCTATTTTTTCTGTATCTGCTCCTAGGATTTCCACAGATTCCCGGTGTGAGGAGACTCCTTTCAAGAGACTCGTATAAATGTGCTGCTCTTCCTCTGAAAGCTGCCGAAAATAAAAGTCTGACGTACTTTCATCCTGAGATTTGCTTTGCCTGTCTGTTTCTGCGGTTTCTTTCCACTCTGCGGTAGGCTTAGATTTGTACTCATCTTTTCCCGTGCCCTCATAATTCTGACCCAACATCCAGAAACCTGCCGCCAACAGCATAGCAACCAATATAA
>OMGQ01001362.1_pt1 | contig 14415 bp, 8 predicted proteins | sample 1646071 | NCBI WGS metagenome assembly OMGQ01 (sample SAMN05578585, study PRJEB25193) | human gut metagenome | biome: Human Microbiome; feature: human-associated habitat; material: feces | host: Homo sapiens | place: USA:Birmingham | reverse complement strand
GGCTAGTCAACCAAGACTTTTTTCAAGCCTCGCTCTTTAGAGCGGGGTAGTTGACTTTGTTGGTTCTCTCAAACGGTTCAATCAGATTGACGGTTTAACGAGGTCCGGGGCCGCCGGGGCCGCGATCGTTACCTGGACCTCTGCCGGGACCATTTCTGCCGGGCCCCGGGCCTTGCCCCGGATTGCCGGGACCGCGGCCGGGAGGATTGCCGGGGCCGCAGGGACCGTTGCCGCAGGGCGGGGGATTACGGTTTGGGCCCGGTGCCGGGCGCGGCTGCGGACGCGGAGCGGGCGGCTCGTAGCGAGACAGCCAGAAATCTCGATATTGGGTCGGCGTGTAACGGCGGCCTTCATAGTGCCAGTAGTGGCCGTCCCAACGACCGCGACCGTAGTGTTCACGGATGTAGTCGCGCTTCATGGCGTCTCCGACACCGATCAGAATATCGGCAAGAAGACTGTCGGCGTTGGCAAGCGCAATGCCCGGAACGGCACCGACTGCCAAAACGGCCGTAGCGCCTTGAATGAGGCGGCGACGAGAGAATGAGATGTTTGTCATAGCTGTCTCCTGGGGAAGACATCGAAGATCACTGAAAAAGACTTTTGTTCCTGGCAATTATCTTATTCCGGACAAAAGTAAGCCGACGTAAAGATTTGCTTGGGAAATGCGAAATTGCGCAGCAAAATCAGTACGAACCCAGATTCAGTTTACTGCGGCCGACGACCAATTTGAGAGTTGAACCTCAGAAAATCAATTCCGTTTGGGCGCTGTTGCCGCGTTTGAGGTGAAGGGTCGGCAAAACGACGGCAAGCTCCGGATCTTCCGGGTTTTTGCGCCAGGCAACAATAAAGCCGATCTCGGCGGATTGAATCGTAAAGCCGCTCTTTTTGAGTTGCGCCAGACGAGCTTGGAAAGCTTTTGAATAAACAACCAGACGCACGACATCGGTGGACGTGCGAATCGTGAGGCCCTCTTCGATGGGCGTGAGCGGAAAGCCCGCTCGCATCGACAGAATCAATCTCTTCTTGTCTTCGAAATAATCGAGCCAAACGTCTTCGTGCGTGAGTGTGAGCGTCAGTTCGTCAGGCGCGTTGTACGCGGTTTTATCGACAGACGGATGAACGGTCTCGGGCAGCGTCTGGTTTAAGAGCGCGCCGCGGTAGTGAATGGTGAGGTCAAAGCGCGCGCGGGTCATGCCCACATAGAGCTTGCGCCTGGCGTCATCGTCTTCAAAGGAGCGCGAGGCGTAAAGAATGTAGACGTGATCGAACTCGCGTCCCTTGGCCTTGTGGATGGTGGAAACAACGATGCTCGAAGCCGTGCGCTCAAAGGTGTCTTCAAGGACTGATTCGCGAAGGAATTCTTCGAAGTCGGCAAGGTAGAAGAAACCTTCGGCGGGCAACACGGCGGTAAAGGATTCGACGAGGCGAAGGACGTTGTCAAGCCAGATACTGGCGCCGTAGCTTGCTTTAAGCCATTGCTCGGCGTCGGCAAAAAGACGCACGGAAGCACGCTTTTGACCGTGCATCTGTGCGGTCATGTATTTTAGAAGGGCGCGTACCTCGGCAAGATTGGCGACACCGACGCTTTTTTGCGACTGAATAAGTGATACGGCAACGCCCGTTTTCTTCAGCATGGCGCACAGCGTAAACGCTTCTTCGTTGGTGTTGGTGAGAACCGCACAACTGCCCGAGAGCTTGCCGCAGGAAAGATCCGAAATGATGCCTTTGACGAGAGCCTCCTCGAAATGCTCGGATGTGTGGCTCACGAGGCGCACAGAACCCGTATCGTTACGCACTGCGGTTAATGCGTGAGTCTTGAGGCGAGCCTTGATTTTGCTCACAAAGGCGTTGCTGAAGTCAACCACCGCGGGCGTGCTGCGGTAGTTTTCCGTCATTTCATGGCGCACGGCATCGCGCTTGGCAAGCATATCCTGCATGAAGCGACCGTCGGCGCCGCGGAAAGCGTAAATGTTCTGATCGTCGTCGCCCACGGCAATCACGCGAAGCGTTTCGTTGTGCTCGATGAGCGCATCGACAAGCGCGGCTTCGGAAGCGTCCATATCCTGCGCTTCGTCAATCACGAGCACCGTTTTGCCGATGCGCGAGGGTTCGGCATTGCCCGAAGCGATCTCTTTGGCGGCTTTGAGAACGATGCCGTCGGCTTCCTGCAGTGAACCGTAACGGCCGAGTATGTCGAAGGCGTAGGAGTGAAAGGTCTTGATGTCGACAAAATAAGCGGCTTTGCCCACGAGTTCGATGAGTCGGCGCTTAAATTCGGTGGCGGCCGCGCGCGAGAAGGTGAGCATCAGGAGCTGTTCGCTACGAACATCTTCCCGAACGAGAAGGCTTGCAAGCTTGTGCACCAAAACACGCGTCTTGCCGCTTCCGGGGCCTGCGGCCACCACGACGAACTGCGCCTGTTCGTCGATGATCGCGCGCTGCTTCTCGGAGAGTTGACCGAAGATGCGGTTGCGCAGCGAGGGTGTCAGGCCAAGATTGAGCTCGTCGGCGGCTGTCCCCGCAAAGTACTTGTTGAGGAACTCCTGGTAGTCGAGCTCGAAGTAATCTCGCACGTACTGCAATGCCGCCTGATAGTCGGCCAGCATCAGGTTGGCGTAGCGACCGACGATGTGAACCTGTTGCACCTTCTGGCGGTAGTGTTCCGAAAACTGAGCGTAGTCCTGCTTGCGGTAGCGGCGTTTGTTGTCGAGCTCAACGCGCTCGAGGGTCATGCCCTGGTACGAAACCATAAAGCCGCCTTCGAGTGACAAAACGCCCGTGCGGTGCAGGAACAAAAGCGCGTTTTCAATGTCGCGCAGCGTGACGGGCGTCTCGGAAAGCCAGCTTTGCTGGCGGTAGTCGCGCAGCAGCTGTACGGCGGAAAAAGAGAGCGAAACGTAGTCGGGCGAGGCGGTGCTCACGGCGCTTGCGGCCATTGATTTGAGCGTCTCAACGATAAAGGCGCACAGATCGGCTCGCATCTGCGCTGCGGCTTCAAGTTCCTGCGTCGTGCGTTTGGTCGCGAGAGAAACGTTTTGCGAGCCGCGAGTGCGGCGCATTTCGTCAAGTTGTCCTGCAGCTTTCATGTACATCAAGAGGGTCGTGATCTTCTTGACGTCGCTGGCGCAACCTCCGGCCAAGGCTTCGTTGTTGAGTTCCTTGAGGTTGAAGTCGGCGCGTCCGCCGTCGGACAGACGACGGATGAGAAGCGATTCGAGAGTCTGGTATGTCCCGAGAACGGAAGAAGCCGCTTTGAGGTGACGTTTGCTGACCGTGGCGGCCATGTCGTTGTCATCGTGCAATACGCCGGCCTGGCGCAGTTTGCCGATAACGGCAACGACTTGAGAAAGTGCGATGCCCAGGCGATCGGCCAGCCAGTCGGTGCGGGTTTCGGCCGGTTCCCCTTTGGTTTTGTAGCCGCTGCGAGCGGAAATGAGCGAAGCGACGATGCGCACGGCTTCGTTGCGCTCGGACTCACAGGCAAAGAGGGGGCTAGCTTCGATGCGCTCTCGCGCTTCCATGGTGCTTTTGACGGCAACGCTGGTGGCGTATACGCGCGGAGCGTTCATGGAGCGGCGCACGTAACCGGCGATCTCCAAAGCGGCAATCGCGTTTTTGACCTTGGTGTCAAGCTGTAGTTCGTCGTACTCGAGACCGGCTTTGCGCGCAAGCTCGAGCGGAGAAATTGAAAAGCGCTTGCTTTTCATCGACTTGATGGCGTTCCAGATGAGCTGGATGTCGGCAAGCGTCAGTTTGGATTGACGCAACAGCGCAAAGTGCGTGTTGAGGTCTTCCTCGTTAAAGAGGATGCAGCACTGCGCCTGAAGCGACTCGTCTCGGCCCGCGCGGCCCGACTCCTGCACGTAGTTTTCAAGCGACGACGAGATGTTGTAGTGCACCACCAGAGCGACGTCTTTTTTGTCCACACCCATGCCGAAAGCATTGGTGGCGACGATCGTCTTGACGTGGCCCGCGATGAACGCATCCTGATTGGCGCTTTTTTCGGCCGCATCCATGCGTCCGGCAAAGGCAACGGCTTCTAGACCGTCGGCTGTGAGGGCCGCGGCGAGCTCCTTGGTTTCACGCACGGTGGCCACGTAGACGATGGCGGGGCCTTCGGCCGCTTCAATCAGCTCACGCAGACGTGCGTAGCGCTCGGCATCGTTGTCGACGTGAATGACGCGATAGCTCAGGTTCTTGCGTTCGGCCGAAGTCGCAAGGATGCGCAGCTCAAGGCCGAGCCTTTGCTTAAAGTAGTCGCAGATGTCCTGAATGACCTTTTGCTTGGCCGTGGCCGTAAAGCACGAAACGGCAATCTTGCATTGGCCGCCGTAAAAGTCTTCGAGCTTTTTGATGAAGTCGGCGATGAAAAGATAATCAACGCGAAAGTCGTGGCCCCAGACCGAAAAGCAGTGCGCCTCATCGATCACAAAGCGCGCCACACGACGCTGCTGCAGAGCGGCCAATATCGAGCGGGAGCGAAGCGACTCGGGGGCAATGTACAAAAGGGTGGCTTCGCCGCTGATCACGGCTTCCAGCGCTCGGGAGCGTTCGATCGGACTCAAGAGGCCGTTGATGGTGACGGCGCGACTGATGCCTTTGGAGACGAGGTTTTCCACCTGATCCTTCATGAGCGACTGCAGGGGCGAAATGACGACCGTGAGCGCTCGGGTGAGTTCGCCTTGCATCAGGGCGGGCAGCTGAAACGTGATCGACTTGCCGCCGCCCGTGGGAAAGACCGCCAAGAGCGATTCGCCGCCCACGGCCGCACGCGCGGCCATTTCCTGCAGGGGTTCTCCGTTGTAGGTTCGAAACGAGTCGAAACCGAAAAAGCGAGAAAGAGCCGCTTTGACGTCAAGGCGTTCTTTGCAATAGGGGCATCCCTTTTTGCAGGGCGTATAGCGCAGCGCATTGAGCACCGACTGCGTGGCCGGGTAATTGGTGTTGACCCAGGGCGGAATGACGTCTGCGGGTTCTGCTGCGCGAATGAAGGCAAGTGCGTAGGCGAGTTCTGCCGGTTGCCGCTTGGCCAGGCCGTCAAGATCGGCGTGAATGCACAATTTGTCTGCCATCAGGCGTTTGATGACGCCTGCGGGATCCGCAAAGGTCGGTGTCTGGACGTTTAAGCACCGGAAAAAGCCCGCAAACTCCGGTCGGTTTTTGAGCATGGCGCAAAATAAGCGCTGCAGCACGCCGGGCAGTTCATTGAAAGCTGCGACCTCTTCCTCAAAAAGCGCCATCGCCTTGCGAGCGTCCGACAGAGGATTGTTGAGTTCGTCGGTCAGAAGCTTTTCGTCTTTGAGCAGGTTGTGAAAACGCTTGCGCGGAAAGAGAAGGGCAGACAACGGCAGCGTATCGACGGCTTGCGGTCCGTCGCCCAAGACGGGGCGCAGATACTGCATGTCAAAGGCTACGATATTGTGTCCGCAGACAAAATCGGCTCCTTTGCAAAACTCTTTGAAGGCCGCGACATTGCTCGAATGAAAGAAACGACCGTCGGCACGGCACGCACCCAGATCAACGATTTGGCCGGTTTCAGGGGACACTTCGGCATCAATAAAGACGATGGCGTCCTTATCGAAGGTGCCCGGCAGCAGCACGGGACCTTTGGCCAAAGTGGGTAGATTGCTCATTGAAACTCAGTAGTTGTTCAAAAAAGGGGCGGTAAACTCACGCGCTTGGATTTTAAGGCGCAGCGCACGCTTTGTCCTGCATTGCGCCCACAGATTTTGCGTTACTTGTGGTCAAAACAGTCCGCGTTGCGAGGCAGCTCGGGGGCGAGGCGAGCAGCCAAAAGCTTGTCGATGAGACCTGAGGCTGTTGAGTCGACGATGGCGCGCTCATAGCAGGGCTTCGGCATGAATCCCGCATTGACGGCGTCTTTGAGAAAGGCGAAGAATGCATCGAAAAAGCCGTTAACGTTTAAAAAGCCCACGGGTTTGTTGTAAAGACCGATCCAGTTGCCGGTGATCATCTCGCAGGCTTCTTCCATTGTGCCGATGCCGCCCGGCAGCACGACGAACAGATCGGAGAGCTCGGCCATTTTGGCCTTGCGTTCGTGCATGTCGGCAACCACTTTCAACTCGGACAGATCTTCAACAGGAGTTTCCTGGTTAATTAGAAAGGTCGGGATGATGCCGGTGACGGGAACGCCCAGTTTGAGTGCCGTGCGCGCCGTTTCTCCCATTAAGCCCGTGCCGCCGCCACCGAAGACAAGCTGCATATTGCGCCTGGCCAATTCGTGCGCCATGGCGTGCGCGGCATCGGTGTAGGCAGGATTGTTGCCGGCGCGGGAACCGCAGAAAACACAGACTCTGAGTTCGGTCATGGCTCGTCTTCCTTTCTAAAAGAGGAAAGGAAAGATTTTAGTGGTTGTCAGCGGTATCTGGGCGCGACGGATTTAAAGAATGGGAGCCTGTTTGCAATGACTTAGGCCCGTTGCCAGGCCGTGAATCGTTGTTTTTGGCTGTCGAAAACCAATGCCACACCGATGCGATTTGTGTTGACGGATGTCTCCCCGTAGTGACGGGTACGGAGTTGATTGATTGCCTCATCAAGCAGGTCGGTGACTTCCGATGAGCGGCGAGCAAACTTGAACTCGAAAACCCAATGCTGTCCGTTGACTTCAACTTCCATGCCGCTTCGGCCATGTGCGTTGTGGATTTCCACCTTGGGAATCATTGCTGCGCCAATCAGAAGAACCTGCATATAGGCTCGGCAACTGGCTTCGTCTTTGATTGGGTAGCGGTGATAGTCAATGGCCGTCACGGCGGCGTTGAAGTAGTCGATGACGGCTTCGAGGGCGCCTTTTTCCATCGCTGACCGAATCGGGGTAGCTGCTGAGCTACGAATGCGTTTTCCTTGCGAATGTGGCGGCCAACTTGTCGTGAAAGTTTTTTTTGAAATCTTCGGCAGTCTTGACTTCTTTGATCTCCGAAAAATCCAGACGGACTACCGGATAGGTTTTGTCTGTCTAGAGCTTTTCAATTTCCAGACCGCGGAAGTGCTTCAGACCGTCTCAAAATAGAGAGTCAAAGGTGGAGATCAGAAGCGATTTTCCGAAACGGCGGGGGCGAGCAAGAAAATTTTTTCCTCGGCTTTTGGCCAGCTGGAACATCAGAGCAGTTTTGTCAACGTAGATTTCGTCGTTGTTTTCACGAAGAGTACTGAAATCTGAGGAACCAATGGGCAAAGCTTGCAGCATTTTGAAGTCCAGAACGCGATAGATAAGGTCCTTTGAATTCTATCCGACAAAAAGGAAATAAGGGTGTAAAAAATTGATTTATAAAACGGTTTTTTACAGTAAAATTCCGATATATAAGTCAGGATTTTACAGATGCTTATCTATCGCGAATTGACTGATTTTCTGAAGGGCGGCGCTCCGCGCAAAGGCAAGGCTTTTGTTGTTCTCGGCTCTAGGCGCGTGGGCAAAACTACGCTCTTGAGAAAAATGATTTCAGAGCCCAAAGCGCTGTGGATCAACGGGGAACTCCCGTCAACCTCGACGTTGCTTAATTTTCAGACACAGGGCGATATCGAACAGTTGCTTGATCAGGCTCCGATGATCATTATCGACGAGGCTCAGCATGTTGAAGGTATCGGCTTGAAGATCAAGATGCTAGTCGATGTTAACGAGCAGAGGCCGAATCCCGTGCCGATTTTCGTGACCGGATCTTCGTCACTGGAATTGGCAGGAGGCGTCCAGGAGTCTGCAGTCGGCAGATTGGACAAATACCAGCTTTGGCCGATTTCGTGGCATGAGTTCAGTGATTATGTGGGTGAGGCCAATGCGCTTCAGGATCTTCCCAACAGGTTGGTCTACGGGATGTATCCGGCTGTCATTGAAGATCCGAACAATGCTCGTAAGACTGTGATTGACTATTGTGACGACATCCTTTTCAAGGATATTTTTGCGTTGGCCGACGTAAGAAGACCGACGCCTTTTGGTCACCTGGTGAGCTACCTTGCTCAGAACGTCGGACAAATTATCAAATACGAAAAGTTGGCGTCTGACACCGGATTAAGTCGCACGGCAGTGATCAAATATCTGGATTTGCTAGAGCAGTGCTTTATTGTCAAAAGGGTGGATGCGTACTCGAAAAATCTCGCCAACGAACTCAAGAAAGGAAAGAAAGTCTATTTCTGTGACCTTGGTGTCAGAAATGCCGTTTTGCGTAACTTTGCTCCGTTGACATCGCGCCCGAATGAGATTGGGGCGCTTTGGGAGAATTTCTTCTTCATGGAGCGTTACAAGCGTCATGTCTACGATCAGGACTTTACGGAGATGTACTTCTGGCGCAGCACCGGCACGAACGCACAGGAAATCGACTTTATTGAAATTCAGGATGGCAAGTTGACGGCGTTTGAAGCCAAATATCAGAAGGATAAGGCGCTGATGCCGACGCAGTTTGTGAGAACTTACGGCGAAGTGCCTTTTCACGTTGTCAATATGCGAAACGGTTGGAAGTTCTGGAAAAAGCCGGCGTAAAGAAATGCGCACGCGACTCCAAAGAATCACATGCGCAAAAGAGAGGAAAGTTTTGGAGATCCTAATAGGAATGGCGCCGGAGAGAGAAAGACGCCATTCCTAAATTACCCTCTATCGTTTAGAGAGCGTTCAAAGCGGAACCTGCCTTGAACCATGCAAGCTGCTTGGCGTTGTAGCTGTGCTTGGCTTCGAAGCGTTCCTTCTTGCCGTCGGCGTGCGTGAGTTCGATCGTCACGTTCTGACCCGGAGCAAGCTTGTCGAGGCCGAGGACCGAGACGCGATCCTTTTCCTTGATCTTGTCGTAGTCCGCCGGGTTGACGAAGGTCAGTGCGAGTACGCCCTGCTTCTTGAGGTTGGACTCGTGGATGCGAGCCAAGCTCTTGGTGAGCACGACGCGAACGCCCAGATAACGCGGTTCCATAGCGGCGTGTTCGCGGCTCGAGCCTTCACCGTAGTTGTCGTCGCCGATAATGATGGAATCAATCTTGTGATTCTTGTAGTAGCGAGCGACCTTGGCGGGCGTGTCGTACGTGCCGGTCTCATAGTTGAGCGTCTTGCCGGCGGCGTCGGTAAAGCCGTTGACCGCACGTTCGAGCAGGTTGTCCGAAATGCGATCGAGGTTGCCGCGGTAAGCCAACCACTTGCCCCCCGGGGAGATGTGGTCGGTCGTGCACTTGCCCTTGGCCTTGATCAAGATGGGCAGGCCCACGAAGTCCTTGCCGTCCCAAGCCGGGAACGGTTCGAGCAGCTTGATGCGCTTGGCGTTGGGGCTCACCTTGATTTCGATCTTGGCATAGTCCGGGCGGATGCAGTCGGTCAGATCCGTCACGAAGCCCTTCACCGGCAGTTCGGTACCGGTCGGAGCCTTGAGTTTGATCGTCGTGCCCTTAGCGGTCGTGTACGAACCCTTCATGGGGTTGAACGTCAGATCGCCGTTGATAGCCATAGCCATCACGATTTCGGGCGAAGCGAGGAAGGCGTGCGTCTGAGCGCTGCCGTCGTTGCGGCCCTTGAAGTTGCGGTTGAACGATTCGATGATCGAGTTCTTCTTGCTCGGATCGCCGATCGTACGCTTCCACTGACCGATGCAGGGACCGCAGGCGGTTGCAAGCACGGTGGCGTTGAGCTTTTCGAACACGTCGAGGATGCCGTCGCGTTCGAGCGTCTTGTAGATGCGCATCGAACCCGGGACGATCATGACGGGGGTCTTCACCTTGATACCGTTGTCGAGAGCCTGCTTGGCGATCGAAGCGGCGCGCGTGAAGTCTTCGTAGGAAGAGTTCGTGCAGGAACCGATCAGAGCGACTTCGAGCAACTGCGGATAGCCCTTTTCCTTGACGCGGTCGGCCACCTGATTGAGAGGCATGGCGGCGTCGGGCGAGTAGGGGCCGTTGATGTGCGGTTCAAGTTCGGACAGGTTGATTTCGATGATGCGGTCGTAGTACTTGGCGGGATCAGCCATGACTTCCTTATCAGCACGCAGATCGGCGGCAACAGCCTTGGCCATGTCGGCTACAGCAGCGCGGCCCGTAGCGTTCAGATAACGAACCATCGAGTCGTCGAACGGGAAGACGGAGGTGGTGGCACCCACTTCGGCACCCATGTTGCAGATCGTGCCCTTGCCCGTGCAGGAGAGCTGCTGGCAGCCGTCGCCGAAGAATTCGATGATGGAGTTCGTGCCGCCCTTGGTCGAGAGGATGCCGGAGAGCTTCAGGATTACGTCCTTGGCGCTGACCCAGCCGCTCAACTTGCCGGCGAGCTTCACGCCGATGATCTTGGGCATCTTCAGTTCCCATTCCATACCCATGAGGGCGTCGACCAGGTCGGCGCCGCCCACGCCGATGGCGAGCATGCCCATGCCGCCGGCCGTCGGGGTGTGGCTGTCGGTCACCAGCATCATGGCGCCCGGGAAGTCGTAGTTTTCAAGGAAGACCTGATGGCAGATGCCCGTGCCGGCCGGCCAGAAGTCAAAGCCGTAGCGGCGGGAGACGTCGCGCAGGAAGCTGTAGGTTTCAACGTTGTCGCGGTCAGCGATCTGAAGATCCTTGCGAACGCCGGTCTGAGCCGTCACGAGGTGGTCGGCAACCAGAGCCGCGGGCAGTGCGATGCGTTCCTTGCCGGAGGTGAGGAACTGCAGGATGGCCATCGGGCCGCCGATGTCGTGCGTACCGGCACGATCGGGACGCAGTTCAATGTAGTCCTGGCCGCGCTTGAATTCGGTGAGGCTTTCCGGATGATAGAGGTGTACGAAAAGCAACTTTTCGGTGAGCGTCAGCGGACGACCGAGTTTGGCGCGAACGGCAGCAAGCTTCTTGGGATAGTTGGCGTAGAAAGCCTTAATCATGTCGAAGTCGCGGATCTTGGACGTATCCTGTGCGGCTTTGGCTTCCTTTGCCATCAACAGGCTCGGGGCCGAAACCGTCGAAGCGGCCACGGCGCCGGCAGCGCTGGCTTTGAGCAGCTTGCGGCGGGAAATTTGCAGTTCAGACATCAGTTCTTCTCCTGTTTCTCTGTGTTTCTTGCGGGTGTCGAATTCTCATGAGCGGACACCCTTAAACGACAGTGATCGGGACGGTCTGTCGGCCGTCCTCTATTTGTCTCGATCGCAATTTTTCGTCCACGTAGGTGCTACGTAGTTTTGATTTATGTCAAAAATTTAGGGAGTTGACTTTTGAGCGTTTTGGTTGCATTTCGCGCGTTGTGTGTGCGTGAAGCCGTTCCATTACAAAATTTAAGGGAAGAACATAGCCGGCTAATGAAACGGATGACGAGACAAAGAATATATCGCGTCAGGATCGGAGACTAAACAATCTTACGGAAGGGACTGGAAAGAAGAAACAATATAAAAAATAAGCCGGCTAAAAAATAGACGACTCAATGTTTGTTGACGACAATATGACAACGTGTTGAATCACTTAACTGTCGGATGATTCCCGAGACTACTTCTTGTATGAGAAATGATGATGGAGCGAAGCCATTGGTTGGCAGGGTCGGCGTTTTTGGATTCATGCCAGTATAGAGTCGGATAAAACGGGGATTCCCCGAGTTGGGGCGTTTTGTAAATGGTGATTGGCAACCATTGGGACAATGTTCTTGCCGTTGTTTCGGGAAGAACCACCACGACGTCGGCAACAAGGCATGCAAAAGCTGAACTGACGAAGAATGGGGACTTTATGAAGCACTGACTGCTTGAAAGATGCTTCTGCTGATCGCTTGGGTCAGAAAAGAAAAATTTCTTGCGAGCCGAAACTCGTACTTTCTGGTAATCGTTGACATGAAGGTGAATTTCTTCAGGCGGAACCTTTTCCAGCGGGTGACCTTTGCGGGTGATGTAGACAAAGTGATCTTCAAAAAGTTTGAAAAAACGGACGCTTTTGGGAACTTCACTGTCTTTGTACGGGTAGATAAGCAGATCCACTTCATTGGAAGATAGGTAGTCGACGTACTTTGTCAGAGCCGAAAAGCGGATATCCGGAATTTCGAAGGTAACACCGGGGGCCGCTCGTTGTATCTCATTAACAACCGGCAGAAAGATGCTGAAGAAAGCGTTGTCGACGATTCCCAAACGAAAGTTCTTCGTAAGATGGGCAGGATCGAAGATCTCCTCTTGCGTGAGAGCCAATAGGGACTGAAGCGTTTTTTCAGCATTGGGTATGAGTCGTTCGCAACGTTCGCTTGGAACCATTCCGGTTCGCGTTTTCAAAAAAAGCTCATCGTGAAATATCTCGCGCAGCGTTGAAAGAAGGCGACTGCCGGCCGGCTGCGAAATACCAAGGCATGAGCATGCCTTGGAGAGACTTCCTTGCTCATAAAGCTGAAGCAAAAATTGCAGAAGCTCGGCTGAAAGGTGGTTATTCATTTTTCGAAAAACCCATATCCAAGAAGGAAATATTGTCCCATAAAAAACCGACTACAACCGACAAAAGCCTGTTTCTACAATGGTTTTTAAGAAATTGACCAATAGATTTTTTCCAAAGAGGAGAAACAAATGATGAAATTAAAAACCGTTGCAATCGCTGCCGGTATTGTTTGCTCAATGGCATTTTCCACACAGGTTCTAGCTGTCGGCGGGGCCAGCGGCCCTCACGTTGCCTATCCGAGCAAGGGCAAGATCGGCGAGATTGTGGTGAATCCCTACGGCATCGCCCCTTTAACGGCAGTCATTCGCAACGGGGGCTACGTGATTACTGACGTTTCCGTACGTATCGTGCCGAAGAAAAACGGGCAGGAAATTAAATACAAGGTGAGCAACTCGGAAGTTCTCACGCACGGCGGCATCCCTGTTTTCGGACTTTATCCTGATTACATGAATCAGGTTGAGGTGACCTACAAGCGTAGTCTTGGTCAAAAAACCGAAAACATGAAGGAAACCTACAAGATTTACGGTGCGCCGATTTGGGGGCCGTCAACTGCCGGCAAGATGCAGGTGAGCAACCTCTTTAAGACCCGTGTGATCAAAGTGGATCCGGAATTTTCCGATCGTCTGTATTTGATCAATGACTTCGGTGAAAAGAACGCCCACGGTACCCGTGTGGTCTGGAACAATCCGGTGGGCGGTGCATTGGAATGGAACTTTGAACCGATCAACGCCATCATCGACACCAAGGGTGAAATTCGCTGGTACATGTTTGCCGATCCCATCTATAACCTCAACTCCATCGATATGGGCGGCGTGATGATGGGCTTCAGGCAGAACGAAGACGGCATGTTTACTTGGGGCTACGGCCAGCGCTATGTGAAGTACGACATCATGGGGCGTGAAGTATGGAATCGTAAGCTTCCCATGGGCTACAACGACTACTCGCATTCGATGGATCCGATGCAAAACGGCAATTATCTGTTGCGCGTTGCCAGCTCAGATAAAAAACTTGCCAACGGTAAGAACGTGAGAACGGTTCGCGACGTCATTATTGAAGTCGACAACAACGGCAAGGTGGTTGATGAATGGCGACTTTGGGACATCCTCGATCCGTATCGCGACAATGTGCTCAAGGTACTCGATCAGGGGGCTGTGTGCTTGAATATTGATGCCACACAGGCCGGCAAGACATTGTCCTCTGAAGAGCTCGCCAAGCTTGATGAAAGTGATCATTTCGGCGACATCGTGGGTTCCGGCCCCGGTCGCAACTGGGTACACGTCAACTCGGTTGACTATGACCCGACGGACGACTCGATCATTATCAGTTCTCGCCACCAATCGGCCATTATCAAGATTGGTCGCGACAAGAAAGTGAAGTGGATCATGGGTTCGCCCGAAGGCTGGAAGAAGCCCTGGGCCGATAAGGTGCTTCAGCCGGTCGACTCCAACGGCAAGCCCATCAAGTGCGAAAACTCCAAGTGCGAAGGAAGCTTTGACTGGACCTGGACGCAGCACACTGGTTTCCGCATTGACAGCAAGTCCGATAAGAACATCTTCTATCTGTCAGTTTTTGATAACGGCGACGCTCGCGGCATGGAACAACCCGCACTGCCCGAAATGAAGTACAGCCGTGCCGTCGTCTACAAAATCGATCAAAAGAAGATGACGGTTGAGCAGATTTGGGAATACGGCAAAGAACGCGGCCACGAATGGTACAGCCCTGTGACTTCGCTTACCGAATACCACCCGGACAAGAATTCGATCGTTACTTATTCAGCGACGGCGGGTGCTGAGTATGACTTTAAAAACGGCGCCTTCGTCACCGCTCCGAATCCCTATTTGAGTGAATTCAAGTGGGGTGCAAAGGAACCTTCTGTTGAGATCCAGATCCTTAACAACAAGGGGTATCAGGCTATGCCGATTAACCTTGACAAGGCTATGAACAACTAATCAGCACTACTCATAGCGCCTCCGGCTTAAGTTCACTTGCAGCTGGAGGCGCATTCTCATTTCGGAGAAATTCAAAATGTTCAAAAAGACTTTGTTTGCTCTTGGCCTTTCGGTTATC
>OMGQ01001360.1_pt1 | contig 14432 bp, 9 predicted proteins | sample 1646071 | NCBI WGS metagenome assembly OMGQ01 (sample SAMN05578585, study PRJEB25193) | human gut metagenome | biome: Human Microbiome; feature: human-associated habitat; material: feces | host: Homo sapiens | place: USA:Birmingham | reverse complement strand
CATCACCGGAAAAGAGTTTATGCAAATCTTTTACGAGGTAGAAGGAATAGATCCGGAGACTAAGGAAAAGAAGAAGGAAGAACGGATCGCAATGAACCCGGTAGAAGGCATTGAAGAAAGCAGCCAGGAAGAAAAGGCGGAAGAAGTACCTGAACTTAGAATTCAGGATGTGGACTGCAGGGGCATACATATTCTGTTGGCAGAGGATAATGAGCTAAACAGAGAAATAGCGGCAAGTCTGCTGGAGGTAACCGGAGCCTGCGTGGAAACTGCTGAAAATGGAAAAGAAGCGCTGGAAATGTTCCGGGCCTCTCAGCCGGGGTATTATCAGATTATTTTTATGGATATCCAGATGCCGGTAATGAACGGCTATGAAGCTGTAGTGGCAATCCGCAGACTGGAACGCTCGGATGCCTCGGAGGTTGTCATTGTTGCAATGACGGCAAATGCATTTGCAGAAGATGTGATAAAGTCTCTGCAGGCGGGGATGAACGAGCATCTGGCAAAGCCGATTCAGCCGGGGCGTATGGCTGAGGTGCTGGCAAAGAGGGTGCTTCATAAAATGTAGTATTCTTCATTAGTGTGAATTGAATTAGGTGTGAATTGAATTAGATGTGAATTGAGTTGGTGTGAATTGGACTGGATGTGTATCGGTTTGGAAGTATGCCAGCTTTTGGGTATAAAGGACTGCAAATCATAGGATCGTGTTATTTTGGAATAGTATTAAGCTAGATTTACCGGAGGGCTCCGGATATAATGAAGAAAAAAGTATTTTTATCCTGATTTATTAATGAGTAAGCGGAGGGCTGCAACATGAAAGAACTGTATAAGCTGCCGGCAAGACCGGAAGCAAACCGACAGAATATCCTGCAGGGGGATAAATACCGGATTACTATGCTGACTGAGGGGCTGGTACGTCTGGAATACAGCGAGGATGGAATTTTCGAGGACAGGGCGACACAGACTGTTATCAACCGAGATTTCCCGCCTGTGGAGTTTCAGGTGAAGGAGACGGAGGAAGAGCTGGAAATTCTGACCTGGAGATTTCGCCTGAATTACAATAAAAAAGAATTCAATCCCAGAGGACTCAAGGCTCAGGTGCTTGGAAATACAGGTTTCTGGAATAATGTATGGCATTATGGAGACGAGCTTCGGGATCTGAAGGGAACGGCAAGGACACTGGATACGGTGGACGGCGCCTGTGAACTGGGGCATGGTCTTGTCTCTACGGAAGGTTTTTCCGTATTGGATGATTCTGCTTCACTTATTCTTACCGAGGAAGGATGGGTTGCACCCCGCAAAAAAGGAATTCAGGATATTTATTTCTGGGGTTACGGGCTGGACTATCTGGAATGTCTGAAGGATTTTTATTATCTTTGCGGTAAAACCCCCATGCTGCCCAGGTTCGCATTGGGGAACTGGTGGAGCCGTTACTATGAATATACCGAAGCGAGTTATCTGGAGCTGATGAATCGTTTCGATGAAGAGGGAATCCCTTTTACAGTTGCAGTCATTGATATGGACTGGCATCTGGTAAATATCGATCCCAAATATGGAACCGGCTGGACAGGCTATACATGGAACAGGGAGTTTTTCCCGGATCCGAAGCGATTCATGGACAGCCTGCATGAGCGTGGTATGAGAATTACATTGAATGTGCATCCGGCAGACGGAATCCGCCCGCATGAGGAAATGTATGAGGCTATGGCAAAGGAACTGGGAAAGGATATATCCAGGGAAGAGCCTGTGGCCTTTGAAATTACGGATCCGGCATTCCTTTCCGCCTATTTTAAATATGCCCACCATCCCAATGAAGAAAAAGGGGTGGATTTCTGGTGGCTTGACTGGCAGCAGGGCGGTATTACAAAGATGGAAGGCCTGGATCCGCTGTGGATGCTCAACCACTTCCATTTCCTGGACAGCGCAAGAAATGGAAAGCGTCCCATGACTTTTTCAAGATATGCAGGTCCCGGTTCCCATAGATATCCGGTGGGATTTTCAGGTGATACGGTAGTTACGTGGGAATCTCTGAAATTCCAGCCTTATTTTACCAGTACGGCGTCCAATATCGGTTATGGCTGGTGGAGCCATGATATTGGCGGTCATATGAATGGATATAAGGATGATGAGCTGGAAGGACGCTGGTACCAGCTGGGTGTATTCTCTCCTGTTAACCGGCTTCACAGCACTAAAAACGAATTTAATGGAAAGGAGCCCTGGCGTTTTAATCCGGAAATTCACAGTATGATGAATGAATTTCTGCAGCTGCGCCATAAAATGGTTCCGTACCTGTATACCATGAATTACAGAGCATATGCGCAGGATACACCGCTGGTGCTGCCGATGTATTATTATAATCCCAGATGCCTTGAGTCCTACCGGGTACCAAATGAGTATTATTTTGGAACCGGGCTGATTGTTGCCCCGATTACTTCCCCTCGTCTGTCAGGATTGAACCGCGCAAAGGAAAGAGTATGGCTTCCGGAAGGAACCTTCATTGATTTCTTCAGCGGTACCATTTATGAAGGCGGCCGTATGATGGATATGTACAGGGATATCAATACCATGCCTGTTTTTGCGAAAGCAGGAGCTGTTATTCCCATGACAGAAGAAATCGATGCGGTGAGTACCTGCGGAAATCCTTCTTCTCTGACGCTTAAGGTTTATGCCGGAGCTGACGGCAGTTTTTCGCTGTATGAGGATGATAATGAAACCTGTGATTATGAAAAGGGTATCTGTGCGATTACGGAATTTGAATGGAAGTGGGATGGCGAGCAGCGTTTTGCAGTTCATCCGGTGCAGGGCGAGCTTTCTCTGGTACCTGAAAAGAGGGATTATACAATAGAGATTTGGGGATGTACGGAAAGCGAAGTGTTATGTACCTCCAATGGAAAAACGGCAGAGGCGGAAGCCTCCTATGATGCGGATAAGAACTGCCTGAAAATTACAGTAAGCCAGGCTGATGCGTGTGCTGAGACAGTGATTACCTTTGTAAGGAAGCTGGTTCTGGCTGATAATCCTGTGAAGAAGACAGTTTATGCTTTCCTGGATCAGGCGGAAATGGAATTTGATATTAAGACCCGGATTTATCAGCTGGTATGCAGCGGCAAATCACCGCTTGTTATTATTGGAGAGCTGCAGGCCATGGATTTATCGGAAGATCTGGTGAAGTGTATTTCTGAAATGCTGACTGCGCAGGGTAGTCTGGCATAACGTCTAACAAGATCTGTTCCAGGCTCCCAGTGGAGCCTGGATTAGTTTTTTAAGGGATAAGAAGAAGGAAGCGGGACGGGTTGATAATAGCGGATAAATGGGAGGAACAGTTGTGGAGCGGGCTTTGCATATCGTGGTATTGGACAGAAGCAGCGTGGGAGAGGATGTGTCGGTGGAGCCTCTGAAAAAGTACGGAGAGGTTACCTTCCACATGACAACGAAGGATGAGGAAGCAGCTGAACGGGTTAAGGATGCAGATATTATTATTGTGAATAAAACGCCTATGAATGCTGATACCCTGGATGGCGCGGACCATCTGAAGCTTATCTGTGAGTTTGCAACCGGCTTTGATAATGTGGATTTGTATTACTGCAGAAAAAGGGGAATCCCGGTAGTTAATGTGGTCAATTATTCCACGGCTGCTGTGGCACAGCATACAATAGCCTGTGTTCTTTATATTCTGGAAAAGCTTCGTTATTACGATGATTATGTAAAGTCCGGGGCTTATGGGTCACAGCCGAGATTTTCCCATTTCGGTCTGCCTTACTCAGAGCTTGATGGTAAGACCTGGGGAATCGTGGGCATGGGAAATATCGGACGTAAAGTAGCCGCTATTGCAGAGGCTTTCGGCTGCCGCGTTATCTGCTTTTCGGCATCCGGCCGAGGAGGCTGTACGGATTATGAGCAGGTGGATTTTGAAACCTTACTGCAGGAATCTGATGTGCTCACACTGCATTGTCCTCTGAGTGACAGAACGAGAAACCTGATTGATCTGGAAGCGTTAAAAAAGATGAAAAAAACGGCGATTCTGGTAAACGTGGCAAGAGGCGCCGTAGTGAATGAAGCTGATCTTTGTACTGCACTGCAGGAAAATTGGATTATGGGGGCAGGAATTGATGTATTAAGCAGGGAGCCGATTGAGCCGGGGAATCCGCTTTTGCAGATTCAGGACAGCAGCAGACTCCTGATTACGCCGCATATGGCCTGGGCAAGCGTGGAAGCGCGTACCCGGGTGGTTACGGAAACCTGCAGGAATATTGAGGCTTTTTTACGGGGAGAAGCCAGGAATGTGGTAAATCCGTAAGAAGGATTGGCAGTGAAAAGGATGGGCACTCAGAGGGTGGAATTGAAAGGGATAGGGATAAAAAGGAAGCTTTCAGGAAGGCAGGAAAATAGAAACTGCAGATAATAAAGGAATACCGGAGCGGCAGGCCAGATGTTTTTAACAGATATCTGAAAACGGCTGGTATCAGCTGCGTGCATTGTGACCGTATGCCGCCGGGGATTCCTTTTATTTATTTTTATACGGACTATATATTGTTTTTTGGAATAGGATTTACAGAAATTAAAAAGTCAGTATAATCATGCGGGCAGCAGTCTATATGGCCTGTCGGCTACCTCTTTTTATTCCCTTTTTTTCTTGAGGCCCAGCTTTTATGAAGCTGCTGCCGTTCACGCAGGTAGCTGTTTTTGTTTTCTGTATATTTTGCCTCATTTTTTAATTTAAGATAGCTGTTCCAGCGTTCCCGGGAAAGTTCGCCGTTCTCAATGGCGGTATTTACAGCACAGCCGGGTTCGCTTTTATGCTGGCAGTCTGAGAAACGGCAAAGAGGAAAATACTGTTCAATATCGGAAAAAGCCTCGCCAAGCCCGGAGGAGACATCCCACATACCCAGCTCACGCATGCCGGGAGTATCAATTATCATGGCTCCGCAGGAAAGACGGATAAGCTGCCGGTGTGTAGTGGTATGGCGTCCGCGGGAATCATCCTCCCGGATGGCGCCTGTGTCCATCATTTCCTGTCCGGCCAGAGCATTGAGCAGGCTGGATTTTCCGACCCCGGAGGAGCCTAGAAAGACAATAGTTTTTCCCGGAAGCAGATATTGTTTTACGCTGTCGAGGCCAAGTCCGGTTTTAGAACTGACGGCGTAGACGTCTACGCCAAGCGTTGCTGCGCGGACTTTATCGGTCTCTGCCTCCCAGTTTTCATTTAAATCTGCTTTGGTAAGAAGTACTACAGGCTGTGCCCCGCTTTGCCAGCCGCCGCAGGTTCAAATCATGATTCAGTGACTGCATGATAAATACATAGTCAAAGTTAGCAGCAACTGCCTGTTCCGCGTGACCTGCAGAGGATGGATCCAGGCGGGAAAAAAAGGTGCGGCGGTGAAGCGTTTTATAAATAATGCTGTCGCCATCGTTCTGCCAGGAAAGAAGGACAAAATCCCCTGTAGTGGGAAAAGGTTCATCTCCGGCATAATAGGATCCTTTTTTTAATCTGGCATAGCCATTGCCATGGGCGCTGACAATCTCAAACCTGTCTTTATACACAGCGGTAATTCTCGCGACAGTTCCATCAGTTCCCGCAGGCAGAAGGTCGCGGGTAAATCCATAGGTCTCTATATTTATATCTGTATTCATGCATTATTCCTCCGAAAATTATATTTAAAGTTTTAAAATAAGTTTTGTCTGACTGTGTTAAGTTGTTTATTTTTTCTCTCATAATAGAATCATCTCCTTTTCTTTTTGACGGCGGCAACCCTGAAAAAGGGCGCAAAAATCCCGCAGAAACAAGCCTTGGCTGCGGTTTCTGCGGGACATAATTAACCATATGCAATGGAATTACATACAAACAGGATGCATGAAAGGATTGTCGCTTTGTTTACATGTTCAGTTAGCGGAAGGACACCTCGTTCTTTGTTGTCATTATTCATATCTCCTTTCATTTTTTCTTTGAAAAGCTAAAATACATATTCAGTATAAAGTATGATAAGGAAATATGCAACCGGAATTTTGATAAAGTTTTGGCGGAGGAATTTTTATTATTTCATAAATGAGTTTTATATGGATGAAGTGATGGAGCCAGATTTTATACGGGATTGGTAAAAATGCTTTTCAGAAGAGTATTTATGACCGACAGCTTGTTTTCATAGTTTTTCGGCGGTATAATATCCAGAAATGTATGGCCAGTAATTATTATTTTGGAGGATACAGTGAGTCAGAAGCATGGAGTGAGAGAGAAATATAATACGGCGTGTTGGGCGGCGGTTATTATAGGGCTGTTACTGACCGGTTGCATTGTGTGTGCAGCGGCGTTATGGAGCGCCGGAAATAAGAAGGAGGATGCACTGAGACTGGCAGAGGGGTATGCAGTTAGAACGGAAGCGCTTCTGGACAGCCTTTTTCATAAGACGGATGTGCTGGAATCTATTGTGATTACGGGCAGGGGAGAGATTTCGGAGGAGGCGTTCCGGGATTTGGCCAAATCTCTGGCAGATGGAGAGGGAATCCGGGCCATTCAGTATCTGCCGGGAGGCGCGGTTTTATATTGCTATCCGTTAGAGGGAAATGAGGCAGTTATTGGTAATAATGTTTTTGATAATCCACGTCGTCGTGATGATGCTTTGCTGGCTGTGGACACACGGGAAATTGCGCTGTCCGGCCCGTACAGTCTGACACAGGGCGGATTGGGACTTGTAGCGCGGAATCCTATTTTTCTGACCGATGAAAATGGGAAAGAGAGTTTCTGGGGATTTTCTGTAATTATCCTGGATTTGCCGGAGGCTTTGAATCCGCTGATGCTGGAGGAACTGGAAACCGAGGGTTATGATTACCGGCTTCATGTTATTACGGAGACCGGAGAGGATATGACGATTGCCGGAGCAGAGCAGATTGATGAGAAAAGAAGTCTGAGCTATGAGGTAAGTGTACCCAATCATACATGGGTGCTGAGTATGGCGCCGAAAAATGGATGGGTAAATCCGTTGGTGTTGGTGTATCTGCTGCTGGCCGGGTGGATTATTACAGCGTTGAGCGCTCTGCTTGTATACCAGCAGCAAAGGCGAGTGTCCGAGCTTCAGAGATTTGCATCCATAGATGAACTGACAGGACTTTATAACAGGAGGTATCTTGGAGAGCTTCTGGATAAATTGTGTAAAGGTGAAAATGCATTTGCTGTTTTTTATATGGATTTAAATCACTTTAAAGCGGTAAATGACGAATTGGGCCATGCGGCAGGGGATGCAATCTTAAAGGAAGCTTCGGAGCGGATGCGCAGCTGCGCAGGCGGAGACAATCCAACAGCACGGATCGGCGGGGATGAATTCGTAGTGGTATGTCCCAGAAGCAGATTGGCGGAAATTAAAAATATGGAGTCCCGGCTGCAGGAGGTAATAGAGAAGCCTTTTTATGTGGATGGAGAATGCCGGCAGTTGTCATTAAGTATCGGTATTGCTGTATTTCCAGAGGATGGAAATACTTATGACAGCCTGATGCAGAAGGCAGATCACAGGATGTACCAGGAAAAGAAAAAGGAAAATCAAAAAAAGGAAAGTCAGAAAAAGGAAAGTCAGAAAAAATAGAAATCAAAATAAAAATGTAAAATTAAGAGGTAAAATGCCGGGCGCTGAATAACAGGCTCGGCATTTTTCGGCATTTTATAAATTGGGGGCTTAATGTTTTCCGATTAACTGTATTTGGGGCTGGGCTGATATTATCGGGTATATTAAAAAAGCAGTCAGGATTCAATCAGAAAAGCATCCAGCATTTCTAATATACGTTCCTCGTTTCCGGAAGGAAACGCTGTGGGCAGCTTTTCCTTCTGTTCGGACAGGAAGGACAGGGAGACAGGAAGGTATTCTTCCAGTTTTTTCAGATATGCTTCATCGAACCATGAACCGCTGCCTGCAGCAGAGGTGAGTATGAGTTCATGGCAGTTTTGCATGAGAAAATCACGAAAGGCGGGATTTCTGCAGGGGCAGAGGTCAAAAAGGCCGGCGGTGTAGGAAAAGAGACGGTTGACTCTGGCAGCTGTTTCTTTCGGGGTGCGGCAGGAGGAGAGCAGTGTCCGGCTTCCGTTTCCCTTATCTTCGCCAATATCCTGCAGATCATCACAGAGCTGAAGAAGAAAGCCAAAACCGAAATAAAATAAAATATCCTCTTCCGTCATTTTGAGATTGATAAAAAACCGGTCTATGAGGACGGACAGGCCGCCTTTATATATGGAAATATCCGTAATATTCCGTTCGGTAAGAAACAGGGATGCATCGGCCTGTTTTTGACTGATTTCCTGCGCCTCCAGCATGAGAAGAAGGCCCTGGCGGATATCTTTTCCCGAGGCTTCACCATAAGAGGCGACCGACTCCGGACTGGGGCACACGGCGAAAATATCTGCCAGAAGCTGAGCGGTTTTTTCTTCATGGAGGGACAGCGGGGTGATGGGAAGGCCGCTTATTTTATGATGTATGAGGAGATTAAAATGCTTTTTCTCCTCGGAAGTATGTTTGGGATCATCAAGAAAGTTATCGGTAAAGGGATAGAGCAGGCTATAGCCAAAGATGGAAGAGGGGCAGTCCTGAGGCAGCCCGTTTTGCTCCCTGAAAATGGAATAGACCATGAAATTGCGCAGGGCCTGACCCATATCCTCCGGCTTCATTTCAGGTGCAAAGCTGCGGACCTGCCGGAGAAAGTCCTTCATGGAAGCCTGAAAGGCGATCAGGCTGTCCTCAGACATGGCTTTGCAAATACCCAGGATCGGTTCGTCAAACAGGAGCCCGTGAAACAGCGATTCCATTTCCTGTGTCCATTTCTGCAGCTGGGGAGCAGGGGACTGGGAATAGGCGGCCTGTTCCGGCTGCTTCCTGGAGAAGGGCAGCCTGACCGCAATTCTGCTTCGGGATGGGAAGGCCTTCATATGCCGCTGAAGCCGTTCCATAGCAGCAGTTACCCAGGCCTCGTTGTTTCTTTTTTCCTCCAGGGATACAGGGGAGAGAAAATCGGGAAAGGTGTCCTGGGAAGAGAGCCATAGTTCGCGGATGCGGGGAAGAAGGGCAGAGGTCATATAATTTTTATCAAATATCATGGGGATTCTCCTGTCTGTCCGACGTGTTTGGAAAAACGTTGTGTTGTTAATTTTTGGTACTGTTATTATTATGCAGGGAATGAAGGGGAATTACAAGCAAATTGTGGTTGCAGGGTGATGCATTCTGAAAACATTCCGAACTCTTTCCCTTTATACAATACAATGATAGAATAAGGCAATAGGTAAGGGCAGGGAAGAAGATAAAAAGGATTGAGGGGGAGTATATGAACTGGAGAAAGAGTATTCTGGTGAGAGTAGCGGTGCTGTTTGTTCTTCTGGGAAGCGTTACTGCAGTTTCAATGGGAATTATAGCTTATTCTTTTGCAAAGCATGCCATAGCGAAAAATATGTACAACGCACATAAGGACGTTGTTTGGCAACTCAGCAAAAGTATTGATTTTGAAGTGCAGAAGAATCTGGCTATCATTACTTCTCTGTACTACGATGAAAATCTCAAAAAAATTTTTATGGAAAACAATGCGTCGGAGTATGAGATGATTCAAATGGAAGCTCGTGCCGTAGACATTGTCAGACAGACTAAAAATACACAGCCTTTGAATAACTGCAACATTATTTTATTTGATGCTTCAGGTGGTGTTTACGGAATGGTTACGGAGGGAACAGATTTTACCTGGCTGGAAGGGAAGCCTTATTTTTCCAAGTTGGCTTCGAGCCGCAGTATTATATGGGAGGGAGGAAGTACCGGAATTGGTAAAAACAATGAGGGACGGTTTATTATCAGTGCTATTAAGGCGGTTAAAGACAAGCATGGCAGGGTTTTGTATTACATAGTTGCCGAAACGGACGAAAAGGTTTTTTTTGATCTATATAAAGGCACTTTGAATTTAAATAATACCATATGTATTGTAGATGAGTATGGGACAATTGCTTCCAGTAGCAGCCGGGAACAGAATGGAGAAAGCTTTTCGGAACAGTATGGAGTGACTGCAGAACAGCTGGATAGCGGCCTTGACAGAAAAGTTCGTCTTAATTCCAGGGATTATATGGTGTTAAAGAAGCAAATTTCCGGAACTAATTGGTGGATTGTGGATATGGTGCCATTTAAGCAGATGTCAGAGGAGGTTTTCTGGCTTCGCATGGTACTGGGAATTTTTATACTGGTTATGATTGTGTTTACAGTAGTTCTGACTTTGATGTTGATGTTATATTTTGGAAGGCCGATAAACCAGTTAAAGCATTGTATGATGCAGGTTACAAAGGGAAAATTTTCAGAGCATATGGATTATCAGAGGGACGATGAGATTAAGGTGCTGGCCGAAGGGTTCAATATGATGGTGGAGGATCTGAAGATATATATGAAGGATCTGGTCTATCAGCAGCAGCTTTTGCGAAACGCTGAGCTAAAGGCAATGCAGGCTCAGATCAGGCCTCATTTTCTATACAATACTCTGGAATCAATTTCTTATCTTGCACAAATGGGGGAAAATTCAAAAATTAAAGTATTGGCTCAATCGCTTATCGGGCTGCTGCGTATGACTATTGGGGATATCAGGAGTACCATAACCCTGGAGGAGGAACTGGAAGGGGTAAGACAGTATATAAATATTCAGAATATCCGTTACGGTAATACTCTGAGAGAAAGCATCTATGCGGAACCGGAAATCATGGAGTGTAAAATACTTAAGCTATTGCTTCAACCAATAGTGGAGAACGCTATTATACATGGTATTGCACCTCTTTCGGCATCGGGAATAGTAATGATATATGGAAAGCGGGATGAGGACGGAATCTGTATAGAAATCAGTGATAATGGAGTGGGCATGGAAGCCGGAGAGGCAGAAAGACTTTTGAGTGACAGAAAGAGAGAAGGGAATTTTTCAGAGATAGGTATTGCTAATGTGCAGGATCGGATTCAGACACTGTATGGGAAAAAATATGGGTTGGCAATATTCAGCCAGCCGGGTTGCGGGACTACGGTAGAAGTCCATTTGCCCTATATATTGAGTGAGGGAGATGAAATTAAAAATGAGGGAAAAGAGACAGAAGATACTGATTGTTGAGGATGAACCGATACTTCGACAGGGACTTGAGGTTCTGGGAGACTGGGGCAAAAACGGACTGATACTTATTGGCAGCGTACAAAACGGCAGAGAAGCGCTGGAACTGATGGCGACGGAACTGCCTGACATAATTATTACGGATATCATGATGCCTGTTATGGATGGAATTGAACTGATAAAAAGGGTGAAGATTCAGTATCCGGAGGTGGAAATTATTGTTTTGAGCAATTACAGTGATTTCCAGTATGTGAGGCAGGCTATGAAAGCGGGGGCTGCCGATTACCTGTTAAAAGTGCAGATTGACTTTGACAGCCTTCTTGATGTTGTAAATAAGGTTGGCGAGGATATTTTACATAGAAAGAGAATACAAGAGTTTAGAATTCCTGATGAATTGGAGATCGAAAGGAGCGCTTTTTTAAAGCGGTTGTTGTTCTGTACAGAAGTTGAAGATAAAGATGCGGAAAAGAGTGCAGAGAGTCTGGGGTTAATATGGAACAGCAGACGCCTGGCCGTATATACTGTGGAATTTTTTAAGGATAAACAGGAATTGAGAGGGGAAGAAAAAGCAGAACTTTTAAACAGGATACGTGAATGTCTGACGGAGCTTGAGGAAGGTATGGTCCGGATGCAGGAGAATATGGGACGTATATATTTCATTGCGGTATGGAATAAAGATACCTCGAAAATATTGTGTGAATTTCTGAAAAAAAGGATTGTTCCGGGCAACGGAATTTCATTCCGTATGGCAGCAGGTATTATGGTTAACAGCTTTTCACAAATTCCGAGGTCAAGAACCAGTTCGGAGAGAGGCCTATCCTATTGCTTTTATTTAGGGGAAAACACCTGCTTTGACTGCAGCCAGCGGCATATGGACAAAATAATATGGTCACTTGATGGTGAAAAACTGAGATACGCCTGTATTGTAAAAGATGTAAATGTAATTATGGAAATCGCAGATGACCTGTTGAAAACGGCTGTAAGTGATGATTTTATGGACCCTTACGATTTATTGAAGTCCGCAGAGGGAATACTGCATATCCTTATGGTGAATGTGCGGAAAAATGAAGACAATAGCAGTGAAAGAATGAAGCAGATGCAATATTTCAGGCAGCTGGAGGAGTGCAGTTATTATGACAGCTTCTATAAGGTGTTCAGGCAGTTGCTGATAGAACTGACGAGTGCCGGGGAACAGGCTCTGATAAAAAGCAGAAATCCTCTTTTTTTAGATATTTTCGAGTATGTGAACTCGCATATTGAGGAGGATATGACTTTAAAAAGTCTGGCGGAGGAATTTCATGTAAATTACAGTTATCTGTCACAAATGTTTAAGAACTATACGGGCACGAATTTCAGCAGCTATCTGAATCAGCAGAGAATACAAAGGGCGGTGGAGCTGTTGAAGGAAGGCAGATATTCGGTGGCAGATGTCGGGGATATGGTCGGGTATCATGAAGTAAGCTATTTCTGTAAGGTATTTCGTAAATATACGGGAAAGACACCTTCTGACATTCAAAAAATATAAAAAAAGTATTATTTTTTCCAAATATTTTTATATTCGGCTGTAATTATTTTTTTAAAACTATAATCTGTATTAAAAATGGAATATTTTTTACTAATGATTATCTGTACGCTTTGTTATGATAGGTGTACAGATAATTTTTTTAGATGCAGGGCAGCAAAGTAAAACATCTGAAAAGGGAAGGCCGGCCTTTACAAATCTGTATCTATAAATAATAAGGATAAGGAGTGGGAGGTTTGCAAAAAAAAGGTTTAAATACTGGAAAGAAAAAAGGGAGTGACCGTTTAACGGGGTATGCTATGATTGCACCTTTTTTCATTCTGTTAATGCTTTTTGTTATCGTACCTATTGTGATTAATGTTATCCTCAGCTTTATGAACTATAATATGAGGGAAATTCACTTTGTTGGATTTACCAATTATATAGAATTGTTCAAGGATAAATTATTCGGGATTGCTTTCAAAAATACTTTGTTTTATACCGTGTTTAATGTTTTGTTTACAATGATTATCAGCTTTTTGCTGGCTGTATTTCTGAACCGTAATCAATGGATAACAAAATTTGCCAGATCATGTATGTACATTCCTTATGTAACATCTATGGTGGTGGCAGCTATGATTTGGCTGTGGATGTATGAACCTCATGGAGGCGTATTTAATGAAATATTGAAAGCCTTAGGATTGCAGCCGGTCAACTGGCTGCTTCAGAAATCCACCGCACTTCCCTGTATCATTGCAATGAATGTGTGGAAAGGGATTGGCTATAATATGGTATTGTTTCTTGCGGCCCTTCAGGGAGTACCGACGGCTTTATATGAGGCGGCGTCAATGGATGGTGCAAAAGGATGGGCAAAAATCAGATATATTACAATACCGATGATACAGCCGATTATCTTTTTTATTTTTATTACAAATATTATTAATTCGTTTAATGTTTTTGAATCGGTAACTGTTATGACGAGCGGAGGGCCTTTAAATTCCACAACCACACTGGTTCATCAGATTTATACAAGAAGTTTTACAGAATATAAGCTTGGATATGGTTCTGCTATTGCAATGGTGCTTTCCATTTTTGTATTATTATTTACTTTCTTAAGTTTCAGATTTGGCAGCCAGAGTAATGATACGGGCAATTGAGGGGGATGAAAGACATGAAAAGGAGTACAGGCAGAAATGTTCTAAGAAATATTGTACTGATAATTCTATGTTTAATTATGTGCTTTCCATTTTTTATGATGTTAAGCACTTCGCTGAAAAGCTATACGGAAATTAAATCTCCTGTCTTTCATTTGTTTCCGGAAAGAATCCGATGGGAGAATTATGTGGAGTTGTTTCAGTCTGGCAGATGGGGCAGGTACTTTTTAAACTCATTTACTATTACCGCAATCAGTACGGCTGCAGCGGTTATCATTAATTCCATGGCAGGATATGCCTTTGCGCGGCTGCATTTTAAAGGCAGAGATACATTATTTGGAATAGCGCTGCTGGGAATGATCGTGCCTGCGCAGGTTACTATGCTTCCAGCCTATGTCATTATGAAATATATACCTTTTGCAGGAGGCAATAATATTTTTGGCATGGGAGGATCCGGACTTTTAAATACAACGCAGGGACTAATACTGATTTATCTGTCTGGTGCATTCGGAGTTTTTCTGTTCAGGCAATTTATGCTAAATTTTCCGGATTCTCTGGATGATGCGTCCAGAATTGACGGATTATCCAGATTCGGTACTTATGTAAGAATATATATGCCGTTATCAAAGCCTGCAATTGCAACCATGGTGGTATTAAGAGCGGCCGCAACCTGGAATGACTATATATGG
>OMGQ01001354.1_pt1 | contig 14466 bp, 11 predicted proteins | sample 1646071 | NCBI WGS metagenome assembly OMGQ01 (sample SAMN05578585, study PRJEB25193) | human gut metagenome | biome: Human Microbiome; feature: human-associated habitat; material: feces | host: Homo sapiens | place: USA:Birmingham | reverse complement strand
AAGGGAACGATGGCGAAGATGGCCAGCCAGCCCATGAGCAGATAGATGGCGCTGGTGAGCCAGCGTGGGATCTCCAGCTTGGCCACAGTGAGCACCATACCCACCACACCCACGGCCCAGACTGCCGCCAGCAGGGCCGGTCCCCCTGACTGCCTCAGAGCCACCATGCACACCGGCGTATAGCTCCCGGCAATGAGCAGATAAATGGAGCAGTGGTCATATTTCCGCAGAGCCCGCCGCCCTGCCACCGACGTATTGACACAGTGGTAGAGGGTGCTGGCAGTGTATAAGCCCGTCATGGACAGACCATAGATCAAAAAGACGGTGAACAGCAGGCCGCTCCCCCGCAGGATAGCTAGGCGCAGCAGCAACGCCGTCCCCGCTGCCGACAGGACAGCCCCCACCCCATGGGTGATAGCCGACCAGGGCCGCAGCCCGTCGTAGGGGTCCCGGACCTCCCGCCGCCGGCTCCTCCGGGCCGACACCGGAGCCTGCATCGTCATTGCCGACTGTCTCATACAAACTGCTCCCTTCCCGCGCCGGAGTCTCCGCCCCGTACGCTGCTGTTTATATGATTTAGTATAATCTCTTTCGCCGGAATTATCAATATCAAAAACTACTAAATACAATATTTAATATTATATTTGAGTGTGCCGTTTTCTCGCCCGCTTTAACCTGGCCGCACCTGTACCCGGTCCCTCTCGGCCACCACCCGGAGGGTCCCGCCGGAGCACAGCGCCCCCTCCAGCAGCAGGTCGGCGGCAGGATCCTCCACCTGGGCCGCGATGGCCCGGCGCAGGGGCCGGGCCCCGTAGTCTCGGTCACCCCCCGCCCGGGCCAGCAGTTGAACGGCCCCCTCCTCCACCTGGAGGGTCACCCCCAGGGCGGACAGCCGCTCTCCCGTCTGGTTCAGCAGCTGCCGGGTGATGGCGGCCAGACTGTCTCCGTCCAGTGGGTGGAACACCAGGGTACCGTCCAGCCGGTTCAAAAACTCCGGAGCAAAGGTCCGTCTGGCCTCGGCCAGCACCGCCCGCTCCACTGCCGCCCGATTGGTCCCCTCCTCCGGAAGAAAGCCAAGCCGTCCCTGGGCCCGGAAATGCTGTGCCCCCAAATTGGAGGTCATCACCAAAACAGTGTTCCGGAAATCGGTCCGCCGCCCCTGGGCGTCGGTGAGCACTCCCTCCTCCATCACCTGGAGGAGGATGGACCACACATCCCGATGGGCCTTCTCCAACTCGTCCAGCAGCACCACCGACCAGGGGTTCCGCCGCACCCGCTCAGTCAGCTGCCCGCCCTCGTCGTGGCCCACATAGCCAGGGGGCGACCCGATGAGCCGGGAGACGCTGTGCCCCTCCATATACTCAGACATATCGAAGCGCAGCAGGGCATCCTGGCTGCCGAACAGGGCGGAGGCCAGGGCCCGGCACAGCTGGGTCTTGCCCACGCCGCTTGGGCCCAGCAGCAGGAAGCAGCCCACCGGGCGGCGGGGATCCTTCAGACCCAGCCTTCCCCGGCGGACAGCCCGGGCTACGGCCCGGGCGGCCTCGTCCTGGCCCAGCAGTTCCCGGTGGAGAATCTCCTCCAGGCTGGCCAGAGCCTGCCGGTCCCGCTCCGTAGGGTCGCTCACCGGCACCCCGGTCCACTGGGACAGGACCGCCCGGATGTGCTCCTCCCCCACCGCCCGGGGGGCGTGCTCCGCCTGCCAGCGTCGCTTCCCCGCCTCCAGTTCCCGACGAAAGTCCCCCTCCGCGTCCCGGAGCATGGCCGCTTCCTCAAAGTCCTGCTTCCGGATGGCCTCCGCAAGCTGCCGCCCCGTTTGGACCGCCCGCTCCTCCAGCTTTTGAAGCTCATCCGGCAGGGCCCGGGCGGATAATCTGGCCCGGGAGGCCGCCTCGTCCACCAGATCGATGGCCTTGTCCGGCAGGAAGCGCTGGGGCAGATAGCGGATAGAAAGGTCCACCGCCGCAGTCAGGGCCCCGTCGGTGATGGTCAGGTGGTGGTGGGTCTCATACCGGCCCCGCAGCCCCCGGAGAATCGCCAGCGTCTCCTCTCGGGAGGGCTCCCGGACGGTGACCGGCTGGAACCGCCGCTCCAGGGCGGAGTCCTTCTCGATATACCGCCGGTATTCGTCCAGGGTGGTAGCCCCCAGCACCTGGATCTCCCCTCGTGAGAGGGCGGGCTTCAGGATGTTGGCCGCATCGATGGCGCCCTCCGCCGAGCCAGCTCCCACGATGGTGTGCAGCTCATCGATAAAAAGGATAATATTCCCTGCCCGGCGCACCTCCTGAAGCACGTGCTTCAGCTTCTCCTCGAACTCCCCCCGGTACTTGGTTCCCGCCACCATGGCGGACAGGTCCAGGGCACATACCCGCTTACCCAGCAGATGGGCCGGAGCCGCTCCGTCGGCAATGGCCAGGGCCAGCCCCTCCACTACCGCCGTCTTGCCCACACCGGGCTCCCCGATCAGGGCCGGGTTATTCTTGGTGCGGCGGGATAGGATCTGGATCACCCGGTCCAGTTCCTCCTCCCGGCCGATCACTGGGTCCAGCCGCCCCTCCGCCGCCATTCGGGTCAGATCCCGGGCGCACTGGTCCAGCTGGCGGGTGTCACTGGAGACCCGCTCCGGCTCCCGGTTCCGGATGGGACGGGGGGTGCCCTCCTCTCCTCCCAGCGCGGCGTATACCGCCCGGCGCAGGCCCTCCCGGTCCACTTCACAGGCTCCCAGCAGGCGGGCCCCGGAGCTGTCCGGCTCCAGAAGCACTCCAAGCAGCAGGTGCTCCGCCCCCACCGCCGGACCGCCAAGCCGCCGGCACTCCTCCGCCGCCCGGCGGATGACCTGGCAGCACCGGGGCGTCAAGCCCTGGCGCAGTGTGGGACCAGGCGCTCCGGTGCCCACCATCTGTACAACGGCCGCCCGCAGGGAGCGGCTGTCCGCTCCCGCCTCCCCCAGCAGCCGGGCCGCCAGGCTGTATTCCTGACAGGCCAGCCCCAGCAGCAGGTGCTCACTGCCCACATAGCAGTGTCCCAGCCGGGCTGCGTTCTCCTGGGCCAGCCGGATAGCCCCCAGGGCTGTGGATGTAAACCGGCTGTCCGCCATCTCCCATCGCCTCCGTGACTTTTGTTCCAAAGAAATTCCCCCCGTCTCTCCATCTGTCGGGCCGGGACCTGCGGCCGCCGGCGCTTTTTTAACTATGCCCGCTTTTCCGAAAAATTAGCATTGCATTTTCAAAAAGATGTGATAAAATAAGAGGTACATTCTAAGGGAGGTGTATTTCCAATGGCTTATGTCATTAGCGATGCTTGCATCAGCTGTGGTTCCTGCGCGGATGCCTGCCCCGTGGGCGCCATTTCTCAGGGTGATGATCATTACGTGATCGACGCCGGTGCTTGCCTGGACTGCGGTTCCTGCGCTGGTACCTGCCCCATGAGCGCCATTTCTGAGGGCTAATCGCTCCTCGAAACGGAACAGAGCAGCTTCGGCCCACCGGCCGGAGCTGTTTTTATTTCACCCGGAAAGGAGCCTGTTATGGGATACCTGACCCGCACCCTGATCCGCCGGAAGTGGGAATCCAACCGCCGGCTGGACGCCGTCCGCCTGGCCCGTCAGCCCCTTCCCACAGGGGTGGAGGTCCTGGAGGGCCTGCCCTATCTGCCCGGCGGCCACCCCATGCACACCCTGAACCTGTACCGCCCCCGCAGGGTAGAGGGGCCCCTGCCTGTGGTGGCAGACATCCACGGGGGCGGCTGGATGTACGGCGACCGGGAGTTGAACCGGGCCTACTGTATGTACCTGGCCTCCCAGGGGTGGGCCGTCATGGGCATGAGCTACCGCCTGCTCCCCGAAGTAGAACTTCGTGAGCAGATCCAGGACGTCTTTGCCAGCTTCCACTGGCTGGAGCGCCATGCCGGCACATACGGTCTGGATCTGGACCGGCTCTGCCTCACCGGGGACTCCGCCGGGGGACATCTGGCCGGGCTGGCCGCCTGTATCCAGCTGGACTCCTCCCTCCAGGAGTTGTACGGAGCCGTCCCCCTGGCCCACCCCTTCCGGGCCCTGGCCATTGCCCACGGGGTATGCGATGTCTACCGCTTCAACTTTCTCAAGCCCCATTTGGACAGAGCAGTCACCCGGGAATACCTGCGGATGCTGTTCGGCCCCGCCGGCCCCTCCTCCCCCCTGTGGGGCCATGCCAGCTTTGAGGACACCGCCCCAGGCCTGTCCCTTCCCCCCATCCTGGTCATCGCCAGTGAGCCTGACCGCTACTACCGCCAGAGCCGCCGGCTGATCGACTGGCTGGACCGCTCCCCTCTGGAGCACGAAACTTTGCTCTGGACCCGCGCCCAGGGGGAGCGGCTTACCCATGTCTTTGAAGTCAGCCACTGGGACTGGCCGGAGAGCCGGGAGACCAACGACTGCACCCTGGACTTTTTCCGCCGGGCCTGCTCTGCCTCCGGAGAGACTGTTACAGGATAGGAAGTCCCCCCTTTTCCTCCCATCTCACCTTGTATTTTCCACAGTTTATGCTATACTGTGCGTAGCCCTGTTTTTTCCAGCGCAGGGGCTGTCTTTCCCCTAAGATCTGTGAATTTTCCGAAAGGAGCCCGTTTCCATGTATGACTCACGCGCCAGCGGTGTCCTGCTGGCTGTCTCCTCTCTGCCTGGTCCCTACGGCATCGGCTCTCTTGGCGCGCCAGCCCGCCGGTTCGTGGACTTTCTGGCAGATGCCGGCCAGACCTATTGGCAGATCCTGCCCCTGGTCCCTCCCGGCCACGGCAATTCCCCCTATATGTCCCCCTCCGCCTTTGCTGGCAACCCCTATCTCATCGACCTGGACGAACTGGTGTCTATGGGCCTGCTCACTCACCAGGAGGTGGAGGCCGCCCGCAGGGACTCCCCCGACCGAGTGGACTACGCCCATCTCCAGGCCACCCGGATGGACCTGCTTTATCAGGCATTTCTCCGCTTCCCCGGCCGCCGGGCCCAGATTCCCGAGGAGGTCCACCTCCCCTGGCTGGAGGACTACGCCAAGTTTGCCGCCCTCCACGACCAGTATCAGACCGATTGCAGCCAGTGGCCCAAGGACGCTGTCCCGGACCCCCAGCGGATGGCCTTCCACTCCTTCCTTCAGGACATCTTCTATCAGCAGTGGTTCCATTTGAAGGAGTACGCCAACCAGAAGGGGGTCCGCATCATGGGGGACATCCCCATCTATCTGTCCAGCCACAGCGCGGAGTTCTACTTCCACCCGGAGTTGTTTCAGGTGGACGATCAGGGCCGCCTGACTGCGGCGGCTGGCGTGCCTCCAGATGCCTTCACCGCCGAGGGCCAGTTTTGGGGCAACCCCCTCTATGACTGGGAGGGCCACAAGCGGCAAGTGTTCCTCTTCTGGAAGGAGCGCATCCACTGGTGCGCCCGGCTGTACGACGCCATCCGCATCGACCACTTCCGTGCCTTCCACACCTACTGGTCCATCCCCGCCGGGGCCAAGAGCGCCAAGGAGGGGCACTGGGAGCCAGGTCCCGGCCTGGATCTTCTCAGGATCCTCCAGGCGGCCGCCCCCAAGCTGGAACTCATTGCCGAGGACCTGGGAGACCTGGACCAGGAGGCGCTGCATTTTGTGCGCACCTGCGGCATCCCCGGGATGAAGGTGATGGGGTTCGCCTTTGATCCCCAGGGAGAGAGCGCCTATCTGCCCCACAACTGCCAGCCCTTCTCCGTGGTCTATACCGGAACCCACGACACCCCAACCTTCGTCCAGTTCCTCAACGAGGCACAGCCGGAGGAGGCCAGCTATGCCCGCCGCTACCTCCGTCTGCGGGAGGAGGAGGGCCTGGGCTGGGGAGTCATCTCCGGCGCATGGGCCTCTGGGAGCTATCTGGCCATCGCTCCCCTTCAGGACGTGCTGGGCCTGGGGGCAGACGCGCGGATGAACACCCCCGGCACCATGGGGGACCACAACTGGAGTTGGCGGGTCCGCAGCGAGGCCCTCAATCCCTACGTCTCCGGCAAGCTTCGGGAGATCACCCGTACTTACCGCCGGTGCCTCTAACTCCATATTTCGAGCAAAAACCTGCCCTGTGCGGCCATATTGGCCGCGTAGGGCAGGTTTATTTTATATATCACTATCTTATTATACTATTTGTTATGATTTCACCAGTTTACTGTTCAAAATATCCTCCCGGGCCAGGGCCTTCCCATCCTCCAGCTCCACTGTGATCCGGTACCAAGCAGTCTCCCTTTCCTCCCGGATCCCGCAGGCCACCGAGAACCGGCGGATGGGTGTGACGGCGTCCATCACCGTGTAAACTTCCATGGCCCGGTCAGCCAGCGCCATCCGCAGGGTCTGCTCCTCCGGCACAGGGGCGTCCAAGTAAAAATCCGTCCGCACCATCACCCACGGCCGGTCCGGCGCGTCTGCTGGCCACCGCACGCTCCAATCTGTATACCCTTTGGGTTCCAGGACTCCGAGAGACCGCAGGGCGCGGCCCACATTCAGTTCCTCCTCCAGCGCCGCCTCCCGCTCCCGGTCCCAGATCAAACGGTCCTCCAAATCACAGCCCAGACTGTGCGTTCCAGAATCCCCGGAAACCCTCAGACAGTAGTAGCCGTCCACCAGGTTAAAGCCTGCCCACGGCCCTTCGGCCCGATACTCCGGGTAGACCTGGGCGGCATACTGCGTAATGGCCCGGGCAGCAGACAGGTTGCCCAGGACCGGCGGCCATCCCAGCCGCAGGATCAGGAGAAACAGAGCGGGCAGCATCGCCAAAACACAGAGAATCACGCCAATTACGGCTTTGATATGCCATTTTTTCATACCAGTCCCCCCTTTTTCTAATTTTATCAGCCACAGTTCTCTCCGTCAAGCGTGCAAGGAACTGACAGCCGCCCCGGAAGCCCCCCAAAAAGCAGAGAACCCCCGCGCCGCGGAACCACTGGTTCCACAGCGCGGGGGCTATATTATGCTTTGGGCTCTGTTTCAGAGGTCTCCTCCCCTTCGTGAACCGCCTCCCCATGGGGGACAGGCTCCTCCGAAGCGGAGACAGGGCGCTCCGGCGTTTCTCCGCCAGCCGCAGAGTCCTCCTCCACAGGCGTTTTCTCCTCAGCGGGCTCCTCCGGCTCTTCTAAGGGGATGGGGGCCTTGATCTCCTCGCTGATGATGTGGATGTTCCGGGCAGGGGGCTCGATGTCCCCGGGCAGGGGCCTGCGCTCCCGGCTGGCCGTGGAGGCGTATGCCTCCTCCACCAGGGCGGGGTCCCGGCCCTGAATGATGGCCACCATCTCACCGCCGGTGATGGTCTCCTTCTCCAGCAGATAGGCCACCACCTTGTGCATATCCTCCAGGTTCTCCCGGATCAGGGCCACTGCATCCCGGTAGCACTGGTCCAGCAGGATCTTGACCTCCTTATCCATGACAGCCGCAGTCTCCTGGGCGCAGTCCAGGCCATAGCCGCCATCCAGGTACTGGTTCCGAATGGAGCCCAGGGCCATCATGCCGAACTCGTCGCTCATGCCGAACATGGCCACCATGTTCCGGGCGATACTGGTGGCCTCCTGGATGTCCTGAGAGGCCCCGTTGGTCATGGTGTTCATCACCACTTCCTCCGCCGCCCGTCCGCCCATGGAGACGGTGATCTTGGCCATCAGTTCGTCCTTGGTGCGCAGATTGGTCTTATCCTCCTCCGGCATCAGCAGGGTATAGCCCAGAGAGCCCTCGGTGTGGGGGACAATGGTGATCTTCTGCACCGGCTCAGCGTTCTTCTGCTTGTAGGCCACCATGGCGTGGCCCACCTCGTGGTAGGCCACTAGCTTCTTTTCAAACTCAGTGAGTACGGAATTTTTCTTCTCACTGCCGGCGATGACGAACTCAAAGGAGGCCAGCAGATCCTCCTGGGTCACCAGGCGTCGGCCGAAGCGCACCGCCCGCAGGGCGGCCTCGTTCACAAGGTTGGCTAGGTCCGCGCCCACGCACCCGGCAGTGGCCAGGGCGATCTTTTTCAGATTAACGTCCTCGGACAGCTTGATCTTCCGGGTGTGGACCTGAAGGGTAGCCAGGCGTCCGGCCAGGTTGGGCCGGTCGATGGTGATGCGCCGGTCAAAGCGGCCGGGGCGCAGCAGCGCCTTGTCCAGCACCTCCGGGCGGTTAGTGGCCCCCAGGACGATGATACCCTTGCCTGGGTCGAAGCCATCCAGTTCCGCCAGCAGCTGGTTCAGGGTCTGCTCCCGCTCATCGTTGCCCCCCATGCGGTTGTCACGGGACTTACCGATGGTGTCGATCTCATCAATGAAGATGATACAGGGTGCCATCTTGGCCGCTTCCTTAAACAGGTCGCGGACACGGGCCGCGCCCATACCCACGAACATCTCCACAAAGTCGGAGCCGCTGATGGAGAAGAAGGGCACGTTGGCCTCGCCAGCCACGGCCTTGGCCAACAGGGTCTTGCCGGTGCCCGGAGGGCCCACCAGCAGAGCACCCTTGGGCAGCTTGGCGCCGATCTGGCGGTATTTCTCCGGGTCGTGGAGGAAGTCCACGATCTCACTGAGCAGCTCCTTGGCCTCGTCCTCGCCGGCCACATCAGCAAAGCGGATTCCGGTAGAGGAGGGAACATACACCTTGGCTCCGGAGCCGCCGCCCATGCCGAACATCATACCGTCCCCGCCCATGGCCTTTTTCATCCGGCGGTTGAGGAAATAGCCGATCAGCAGGAAGGGTAGCAGGGGGAGCACCCACCCCACCAGGATGGAGGTAAGCAGGCCGGGCTGGGTGTCGATCTCCTGGAATTGGGCGCCGCCTTCGAACAGGCGGTCCGTCCGGCCGGGATCGTCCGTGACGGTGGTGCGGTAGATATTTTCGGCGGCCTTGTCGGTGAAGGTGATCTCATCCCCTTCGATCTCCACCTGACCCACATTCCGGTCATAGGTCATAGACATGAACTGGTCATAGGTCACATCCTGAACAGGCTTTTCCAGTACAGCTGGGAAGAAGGTCATGTTCAGGATCATCAGGATCAGCAGCGCCGCTAAATAGTAGCAGATCAGCGGCCGCTTGGAGGGTTTTTTCACTTCTTGCATCAGATCCAATCCTTTCTCGGGTGTATTCTTCAAATTTCCGGGCACTCCGGAAGATTAACAGCTTAACTATGTGCAGTGTACCCCCCGGTACTGGAAAAATCTATGGGAGTGTGTGAATATTTTGTGTCCAGTGTATGAACAGACAGGCGCGGAACCTGCGGCTCCGCGCCCGTTGGGGTCTATTTTCGGCCTGCGGCCCAGAAAAACAGGTCCAGCTGGGGGGTGAGCCACCGCTCTGCCGGACTGATCCAGCGCTCCAGACGGTCAACGGCCAGGCCGCCTACCGCCTGCTCCAGAGTGATCCCCTGCTCCCGGCAGGACTGATCCACCTTCTGGATCCAGTCCCAGGTATCCGCGCTTGCCCGGAGATCCAGACCGGCCTCCCCCTGCTCACAGGGGAGGTCCAGTGCCTGACAGAGGGCCTTCACCGGGGCCATCAGCACCCCGCTGGCCCGAATGACCGGGCAGTCCAGAGGGACGCTGCTCCCACCGGAGAACAGGGAGTTCCCCTCGGCGAGCCGTGCCTGCCGCCGGTCACCCCACAGGAGCAGGACGCCGCCCGGCTGTTCCGTGCTGGCCCAGCCGATGGCCCGCGCCAGTTCTCCGGCGGGGACATAGACGTCCCCCTCCAACTCCAAAGGGGTCCGGGAAAAGGAGAGCGGCTCCCCCTCCAGTGTCAGCACAGGGCTTGTCCCACAGGCGGGCTGACGGGCCCAGAATTCCTCCAGGGTCCAGTTTTGCTCCCGGCACAGGCGGGCGGTCTCCAGCCCCACATAGCGGTAGTGCCACGGCTCGAAGCGATAGCCGGTGAGGTCCTCCTTTCCCTGGGGAAAGCGGAGGATAAAGCCGTACTCCCAGCTGTGCTCCACCAGCCAGGCGTACTCCTGGGTCTCCTCGAAGCGGGCGGAGAGGCTGGCTACATTGATGTCCAGGGCCAGGCCGGTCTGATGCTCGGAGAAGCCGGCCCGGGCGGAGTAGGTGTCGGCAGCCTCCGCTCCCTGCTGGGCGGCATAGCGCTGATAGACCCGCTCCTGGGCAGCGTAAGAGCGGTAGGGAGAGGCGCTGTACAGCCGCAGGCCCTCCCCCGCTGCTGCGTCCGCCATCCGGAGAAAGGCCATGCAGGCCTCCGGCCTCAGGCGGCCCCCTTGGGAGGCGGTATAGCTGGGCGGCAGGGGTTCCAGCTCAGGCACATAGTCCGCCGGAAGGGGGTGGTACTTGTTCACCAGGGCAGTGAGAGAGGCAGGCTCGGCCACCTGCTCCTCCACACCATAGGGCGGAGCATCCAGGCCGATATTTACCCGGACCACCGCCTCCTCGGGGGAGACCCCCGGAGACCGGTCCAGCTCCGCCTGATAGCGCTCCAAGCGCTCCAGATGGGCAAAGTCCAGCCGGAGGAGGGCGAGCCGCTCCGCTGCCCCTTCCCCCTGGAGGCAGGTCTCGATCCCCGCCGCGCCCAGCCGGAGCCACAGGCTGTCAGCCTCCTCCTGGCCCAGCCCCAGGGCAAGAAGGCGGTCCAGAGCGGCCAGATACTGGTCCGCTGACGCCGGAGCGGCAGGCTCCAGAGTGGAGGGCTCCCCGACAGGTTCCTCCGGGATAGAGGGCTCCTCCGCCGGGCTGGTCAGCACGGCCCCCTGTGTGTCGGCCTCCTCCGCCGGGCCGGTCAGCACGGCCCCCTGTGTGTCGGCCTCCGCCGCCAAGGCGCGGGGCGCGCCCCCCAGGACCAGGCCCAGGGCCAGCAGCCCGGCCAGCGCCCGTTCTGTCAGATCAGATCGTCTCATTTATACTCCCCGGGCCGCAGCCCGCTTGTCTCATTGGTATTTGAAACGGCGCTCAGTCAGCCCGCCGCCCGGGCGGTCAGCCACTGGAAAAGGGCCGCGCCGTCCGCCATGTCCTCCCCGGTCCGGTCCAGCCGCTCTGGATGGAACTGGACGGCGGCCACAGGCAGATGACTATGCTCCACCGCCTCTGTCACCCCGCCCTCACTCCAGGCAGTACGCCGGAGCCCCTCGCCCAGACAGTCCACCGCCTGGTGGTGGGCGCTGTTGACCAGAACGCTGCTGCCCCACAGCCCGTGGAGCAGACTGCCCGGCGCGGTGCAGATGGGATGCCACAGATCTTGCTCCCCCTGATGGAAGGGCCGCAGCGTATCCCCCAGATCCTGGATCAGGGTACCGCCCAGGGCCACATTCAGCACCTGCAGCCCCCGGCAGATCCCAAGGATGGGCCGGCCCGCCGCCAGATAGGTCTGTACCAGAGCCAGCTCCGCCCGGTCCCGGTCCAGATCCGGTGGCCCGGATCCCCGATCCGCCGCGCCATACCATGCAGGGGCGAGATCGCCCCCGCCGCATAGCAGCAGTCCGCCGCAGGTCAGGTCCGGCTGGGAGCAATTGTTTGTCATTGGACAGCCGCCCGCTCTGCGGACCGCCGCCTCATACCGCGCCGTCCTTCCCTGCACCCCAGAGATCTGGATGCGTACTCCCCCCATAGCGCCTCCTTCCACCGGTGCGGTGGGGAAAATCAGTCTGTCGCCCCGTCCTGCATCCCCCGGATGCGGACCAGCGCGGCAATCAGCTCCACCGCGCCCTCGATGCCGGTGACACTGGAATCCAGGGTCAAATCATACCGGCGCATCTCTCCCCAGTTGTGTCCCGTGTAGTAGTTGTAGTAGTTGGCCCGGCCCCGATCGATCTCCCGGATCCGTTCTATCATATTCTGGGTGGAAATGTGGTATTCCTCCACACAGCGGGCCACCCGGTCCTCCAGATTCCCGTGGACAAATATCTTCAAACACTCAGGCCGCTCCCCCAGGACATAGTCGCTGCACCGACCCACGATGACGCAGGGTCCCTCGTCCGCCAGTTCCCGGATCACTTCTGCCTGGGCAAAAAACGCCTGAAGGCTGACGGGGACGCCCTGCTGGGTATAGGTTGGGACGCCGATCCCAATTGGGGAGAAGGACAGGTGGAAGCGGCTTCTGGCCCGCTCCTCCGCCCGGGCGATGAACTCCGGGGAGAGGCCGCTCTTTTCCGCGGTCTTTTGGATCAGAGTACGGTCATAGCACGGGATCCCCAGCCGAGCGGCCAGCCGTTTGCCGATGAGCCGCCCGCCGCTGCCAAATTCGCGGCTGATGGAAATGACATAGTGATTCATATTTGGCAAGCCTCCTGTCTGGAATCGTCCAAACCGCCGCAGACCTGCTCCTGCTGGAACGGCGGTTCCTCTATCTTGTATTATAGCATCTTTTCCGAAAAATGACAATGAAAACCTGTCGGAGCATGAAGTCCAGTGCAAAAAAGGAGACCGCCCACAGGCAGTCTCCCTACATCGGATCTTGATTAAACCTCTACCCTCAGGTCATCCGACCTCTGAATCTGTGGATGGCAGTTGTATGGGGGCAGAGATCACTTGACGGCTCTGGTACTGAGAGGGCGTTACGCCAAGCGTGCGTTTGAACGCCTTGGAGAAGGTGAGAGGATCTGGGTAGCCGCAGGAGCGGGCTACCTCTCCCACCGACAGCGCACCCTCCCGCAGCAGCTGGGAGGCCCGCTCCATACGGAAGCGCATCAGGAACTGCTGGGGGGACATATGGAGGGTATTCTGGAACACAGTGGTAAGATAGCTGCGGTTCAGTCCTACATAGTGGGCCAGCTTAGCCACAGTCAGATCCTCCTGGAAATGGCTGCGGACATACTCCGTCGCCCGTTCTACGTATTCGATCCCGCCCTCTCGCTTACGGCGGTTCTGCCCCTTGCAGGAGCGGGAGATCCAGCCCAGAAAGCGGTACAGCTCCCCCAGCAGAAGAAGCTCATGGCCCCGGCCCACCGTCTCATAACAGACCATCTCCTGAACACAGCGCTCCAGCTGCTCAGGGGCATCGCAGCAAAAGACCCGGTTCTCCTCCCCCAAGCCACAGCGGCCCAGATATTCCGCCGCACGGTGCCCAGTGAAGCCCACCCAGATCTGCCGCCATGGCTCCTGCCGGTCGGCCTGGATGGAGACCACCTCCCCAGGCAACACCAGAAATCCTTCTCCCGGACCAATGGCGCAGTGGGTGTCCTGAAACTGATAGTCTCCCCGGCCCTCCAGACAGAAGTACAGCACATAGTGCTCCCGGACCGCCGGGCCGGCCGACTCCCCCGGGCTGCTGCTCTGCTGTCCGCAGAACAGGAAGGACAGTTCCTCGTCTCCTTGGGTGTGCTGTGCGAACCAGGATTCTTTCATCCGGTGCCTCCTCTGTCAAAACAGATCATTTCAGGCCTATCCTATCATGCACGCTGCTCCTCAGGGTCATTTTATTATAGCACATCCCAGGAATCAATTCCAATACTTTTTGATTTTTGTGATATTTGTGCATTTTAAGGTATGTTTTTCTCTGTAATCTCCCCCCGGGTCCGCTCCCAATAGGCCGCCATGCTCTCACCGGGCGTCCCGGTGACCTCCCGGTCCAGGTATGCCGCCAGAGGGCCGGGCTGCCAGCTCCGGGCGCTCTCCAGGTCGGGAAACTCCACCTCAGCATAGAAAAACGCCTCCGGATGCCCAGGGTCCACCTGGTTGACCTCCAGCACCAGACCGTCCGCCAGGGCGTACCGCCGCTGCTCCTTCCGGATCAGCGGCCTGCCAACGAGCCGCTCCAGGCTCTGAAACAGCTCTGGGGTGATGTCAGTCTCGATCTCCTCCCGGGCCAGACCGTCCGGCCCGGCCTTCCCCTTGAAGCACAGGACCCGGCGGACCTGATCCCCCTGGGTCTCCAGGCGGATCCGCACTGTGGGACGGGTGGCGATGTACCCCTGCTCCATCCGGATCACTGACCCCGGCTCCAGGCCCTCCGGCCACCCCCGGGTCAGCCACTTTCGTTCGATCTCCATGTTTCTTGCTCCTCTCCGGTTCCGCAGGCCGAAGCCTGCCAGTGCTGCTATCATAACGCAGACTGAACAAAGCCGATTTTTGGTTGGTTCAGCGGACATTATCATACCATGAAAGAGGGGCGGACGTCCATACAGGCAGGACGTCCGCCCCGGATCACGGCGAAACGGGGGTCAGCTCTCCATGTGCCGCCCCAGAAAGGCGGCGGCGGACTGGGCCAGCTTGTACTCCACCTCGCCTCCCTCCGGCGCACCCTCCGGTGCGGCAAAGACGACACAGCCCAGCACGTCCCCCTCCGACAGGATGGGGGCCGCCGTGTCCAGGGAGAAGCGCCCTGGAGCGGCGCACAGAGGGATGTGGACCTCCCCGGCCTTGTGCTGATAGACCTGCCGCCCCTCCATCAGCCGCTCCAGCTCCGGAGAGATGGCCTGATCCGCCAACTCCCGCCGGGGTGCCCCCGCCACTGCCACCGTGCTGTCCCGGTCAGTGATCACCACAGTCCGGCCTGTGGTCCGGTTCAGAGTATCGCACAT
>OMGQ01001353.1_pt1 | contig 14478 bp, 13 predicted proteins | sample 1646071 | NCBI WGS metagenome assembly OMGQ01 (sample SAMN05578585, study PRJEB25193) | human gut metagenome | biome: Human Microbiome; feature: human-associated habitat; material: feces | host: Homo sapiens | place: USA:Birmingham | reverse complement strand
GACAAAGCGGAAAATCAATTCTCCCTCGCGCCCCGCGTCACACGCATTTACCACTTCGGAAACGTCGGCGCGGTGCATAAGCTCTTTAATGGTTTTGAATTGCTTCCCCTTGTCCGGGTCAACGGCGTACTGCCATTCCTCCGGCAGAATGGGTAAGCTGTCAAAACTCCATTTTTTATATTGCTCCCCGTAGGCGGCAGCTTCCGCAAGCTGTACCAAATGCCCGACGCACCATGAAATGAGGTAGCCGCCGCCCTCGATATACCCGTCCTGTTTCCCCTTAATGCCAAGCGCGGCGGCGATAGTCTGCGCCACGCTCGGCTTTTCTGCAATCACAAGTCTAAATGCCATGAAAAAATCCTCCTTTCAGCGTTCCGGCGCGGTGTGCTTCTTCTCCTGTGCCTGTTTCAGACAATAGCCGATACAGGGGGATTGCGCCTTATAAGGGCAACGCATACACGCCGGGGATTTTGGAACGGGCGGCGCACTGTCACGCCGCCCGGTGGGTCTTTGTACCATCATTTTTTCTAAAGGGTTTTCGGTAAAAAGCGTCATGCTTCCTCGTCCTCCTGTTCTTCATCAGAAAGCCCGTCCCCCTCGTCCTCGTCGTAATCGTCAAAATCGAAATCTTCAAGGTCGGTGTCGCCCTTGACGTTCTGCTTTGGCTTCATAAACTTAAAATAATAGAACGCGCCCCCGCCGCCAAGAAGTGCCACGACAAGGAAAAGCACAAGCCCGCCCGCATTGCCTTTCTCTTTGGGCAGCTCCGGCGGTTCCTCGGTTTCCGGCTCTGCTTCCTTGCCGCTGCAAGCGGTCATGTTGTCCTTGCAGACGGGGCAGCTCACATTTACCTTTCCGGCTTCGCATTTATCGGTGCAACTGCAAACGGCGGGCGGGGCTGCTTCGGTGCTTCCGTCCTCCATAAGTGCTAAGAGGTCGGCTTCGTCCACTTGATTAAGGAAATGTACGGTGTTCTCGCCCTCGTCGTCCCGGTCAATGAGGATATAAAAGTAATTGCCGTTTTTGGTCGTTACGGTGATAAGCTGCTTGTTGCCGCCGAAATCGTCTACAAGGGTCGCGTTCCCGTCCGGGGTAAGGGGTTCTTCCTTTTGGGGTTCCTCGTAGACAACGCCGCTGTCGTTGGTGTCGTCCTCTCCCTCCGGGGTCTGTGCAAAAGCGGTGACGGAAAAGCCGCCCGAAAGCATAAGGGCGGCGCAAAGTGCGGTCATTGTTCTGAAAATATACTTATGCTTCATGGGCGGTATCCTCCTGTTCTTCGTAATCAGCAGAAACAGCGGCTCTGCCGGGAACCATGCCGCTGGACAACATAGCGTTCAGCTGGGCAGGGGTCATCCGCATAGCGCGCACCATCTGGACGATTTCCAGATTCTCTGCTTCAGTTTTCTGTGCTTCCAAAGTTTTCAACTTCTCCTGATACTCCGCAATCTTCTCGCGGACCTTTTCGATCTCGCGGTCAATGCGGTCAATTTTGTTCATAGCCATTATCATTCACTCCTTCTCAAAAAACTCAGTTACCAGTTCATCAGGCCATAGCCTTTGATAGATTCGTAATTCAGGTCATAGCTCTTGATTTTACAGGCATCACCGGAATTTCCTTCTACCGTGTAAACCCGGCTGCCATCTGTACCAATGACGATACCCACATGGTCAGCAGAACCATCAAGGTCCCAATCGAAAAAGATAGCGTCACCGGGGGCGATGTTCTCATATCCGCGCCCGCCCCATTGCCCATGAGACTGGAACCAGGGAACTCCCTGAGACTGACAGCCTGCAAAGCGCGGCTCAGATAAGCCTGCCTGCCCATAGCACCAGGACACAAAGCAGGCGCACCATTCCACACGGCTGTCAAAGCCATACCAGCTCCAATAAGGGTAGCCGCCCACATTGCCAACCTGACTCTGCGCCAGCTCCACCAGCGCCGGATTGCCGGGGCGTGTACCGTTTACGAACTCCACACCGGTCAAATCTTCGGAATTTCCCATATCCGGGGAACCGCCGCCAAACAGCAGGGGCTTGTTGCCCATCGTCTGCCGGTACACCTGATACATTTCCATCTGCTCCGGGGTCAATAGCTCTGCGGCAACAGAGGATATAGGCTTGCTCGTGAGCGTCACATTCAGGATGTAATACTCATACGGCACCTCCACCTCGTATTCATAGGTCTCGGTGGAGGTTTCACCTGTTACCGGGTCAGTGACAGTATTCGTACCGGTCCTCGTTTCTGTCCGATAGCGTATCTCCACTTCCTCGGTGAGCGTCAACTGATATTGCTCAGAGAATACACGCTCCAGCTCTCCCTGGGCGCTCTGACGGGTGTACCCCTGCAAGACAGCAGACAGGTAGGCCGCCAGCTCATGGGGGTCATGGCCGATCATATCCAGGTCGTAGCGGTATTCGTCATAACCGGGGTGACTGCTTTCAATATTGTCGATCTCAGTCTGCAACTGAGCTTCCTTGGCCGCATAATCAGCTTCCACCGCCAGCATTTCCGGGTCATCGGAGGGATAGGTAGTGCCGGAGATCACGGAACCGATGCTCTGCGCCACCATGGAGCAGGAGGACATGGTATTGAGCAGCAGACAGAGGATCAGGAAAATTGCGCCCGCAATCAGAAACCCCTTTTTATGGCGCATGACAAATGCACCTGCCTGCTGTGCTTTTTCCTTTACTGTCCGGGCGGCCTTTCCGGTGGTCTGTGCAGTTTTGGCAGTATTCCCAGCAGTCTGACCGGCGTGTTTAGCGGCTGCATACTGCTTTTTGATGGTCTGCTTCTGCTGCCAGCGGGAAAGGGGATTGCTGGCAAACTGGGGATTTTCCTGCAAAGACTTCTGATACAGGGCGCTGACATTGGCCTTTTCCAGCTGACGCTCGGCCTGGGCTGCTTTGCGGTAGGGCTTTAGCTTGTGGCTGTGATACCCCTCCCGCACCAACCGTGCGCCGGTTTCCACCGCTTCCTCAGACTTGTGGGCGCTTTCCACGCCCACGTTGTCCTGCTCACTCTCCCGGACTTCCTTATGAATTTTGCCAGCAACCATATTGGCAGGGGCATCCCGCAAGGTATGGGATAGCTTGGAAGGCGGCTTTTTCTTGTCCTCCAGTACCAGCTTCGTTGTGGTCTTTCCAGTCTCCTGGTCAATCTCCACCTGCCGGACTTTCTTTTTAGGGATTTTGGCCTGCGCCCTGTCCGCTTTGGCGGCGGCCTTGTCCGCCTTGCGGATGGGCTTTTCCAACGCCGGATTAGCCCGTTCCTCGTCCGTAAAGCGCAGGCGTGGTTCCTTAATCAAACCATTCCCCCAGCATGAGGGCGGCTGTCATGTAGTGCAGCTCCACATAGAGGGCCAGCCCCACCGGGTCGTGAAAGGGGTGCTGAATCAGGTGGGCGTAAATCTGCGCCACCACATTGGCCAGTAGCTGAACCTGACTGCCCTCAAAAATGATAACGCCCGGTGTACCCTGCATGGCGCACCAGATTTCTGTCAGACGGAGCAGCCCCGCCTCGCCATCCTCGTTCAGTCCCGCAGACTGATCCGCAGCCGTGCGGCACTCGCTGATGGCATCCGCCATCACGGTGAGCAGCTGAGCGCGCTGGCTCTCCAACGCCGCATCGAAAAACATCATTGTATCCAGTTCACAAATGTTCTGGTTCATGGTTACTCATCCTCCTTTTTCAATTCCTGGGGTTTGGTGGTCATTATACGGTAGAGTTCGGTGTCCTTCGGGAAGTGGTCTACAAAAGGCAGAATCGTGGAGCCGTAGAACAGAAGGCCCTCGCCCTCGCTGGAGTGGGTCACATAGGACAGCTGATGGGGAGAAATGCCCAGCTGCTTGGCAAGAATCTGCCGGTCTCCGCCTGCCTGATTGAGCATATACACAAAATCGCTGTTCTCGAAAATATTTTCCACTTCACGGGAAGAAAGCAGGTCCTTGACATTTTGGGTGATCTGATTGTTCTTAACAGGTGGCTTTTTATCCACCTCTCTGGAGCTTTCGCTCATTTTCATCGGCGTGTCTGTTCACGCCCAGCATAGCATACCTTTTTGCCACGGTTTTTCCGTATCGGCAGGCAATGCGGACTCGTGGAGCTGTTATATTCTGCATCACGCAGGTTCAAGCTCTATGCGTTGCGTGTGACTGCCATTTTACGGACAGCCTTCCACTCGGATTAGGGCGCTGCTCCCTTCCCGATTTCTTCCGCATTGATAATACTGACCTACTTGCCGATTTCAGTCAGTACGGCGTGGTCTGATTCTCTAAGCGCATAAACAAGAAACAGACCTGTTCACCTGTGGGGATGCCGCCCCACTTTCTAAAACGCTTCCAGATTTCGACTGTATAGGCCGCCGTCTGCTCCTCTTTCAAGAGAAGGTGCATCTCATCAATGTAATATCGGGTGGACTTATGCGCCGCCCGGTTGATGGTAACACGGTTCCATACCTGATCCTGCACCACCAGCATCCCGATTTTTTTGAGCTGCTTGCCCAACTCCTTGATGTCATAGCAGACAATGCGGTTCTGGATATTCACATTGGTACGGTGGTTGAACACATTCAGAGAGCCGGTCACATAGATTTCCAGCGCCGTAGCGATGTACTGCGCCTCTTTTTCTTCCTGTGTCCGCAGCAGATCATAAAGGTCCTCCAGCACCGGCATATTCTCCGGGCGCGGGTCATTGAGATAATTCTGATAGACCATCCGCACACAACGGTCAATGATGGTTTTCTGCACCGGCTGTAAGCCCTCCTTGCCGCCCACAATCAGCTCGCACAGCGACAAAATGAAGTCAGACTTCAAAGACAGCGGGCTTTCGTCATCTGAATAATCCAGATTCAAGTCCATCGGGTTGATGTAGTCACCGGATGTGGGTGAAATCTTGATAACTTGCCCATGCAGACGCTCCACCAGCGGAGCATACTCTGCCTCCGGGTCGCAGATGATGATGTCATCATTGGTGAGCAGAAAACAGTTAGCGATCTCGCGCTTGGCGCTGAAGGACTTACCGGAACCGGGTGTACCAAGGATCAGGCCATTGGGGTTCTTCAGCAGCTTGCGGTCCACCATAATGAGGTTGTTGGACAGGGCATTGATGCCATAGTACAGCGCTTCTTTGCCATTCTGGAACAGTTCCTGCGTGGTGAACGGCACAAAAATGGCCGTGGAGCTGGTAGTCAACCCCCGCTGAATCTCGATCTGGTTCAGGCCCAGGGGCAGAGAGGACATCAGCCCCTCCTCCTGCTGGAAGTCCAGCCGGGTCAGCTGGCAGTTATATTTCTGCGCGATGGAGCTGGCCTGAAAGATGTTGTTGCCAAGCTGACGGGGATTGTCCGCCGTATTCAACACCAGAAAGGTCGCAAGGAACATTCGCTCGTTGCGGCTCTGCAAATCCTGCAAAAGCTTCTTGGCCTCGGCTCCGTAGGTAGCCAGGTCGCTGGGAATGATGTCCATATCGTATCCGGCGCGAACGGCTTTTTTCTGCTCCTCTATAATGGCTTTCGCCTCTTCCGGCTTGGAAATGCCCCACATTTTACTGAATGTGTTCATGTTGAACGGCATATTGTACATCTCGCCGTTATAATTTGCGACCGGACTGTTGGTATAACGGTTAAACTCCGTGAATTGATTGACAAAATCCCATACTTCCCGGTTGGAGGTATGGAAGATATGGGCGCCGTACTGATGTACCCGGATCCCTTCCGTTTCTTCACAGTAAATATTGCCTCCAATATGCTCTCTCTTTTCTATCACAAGACATCTCTTCCCGTGTTTTCCGGCCATCCAGGCAAATACGGCCGCATACAGGCCGCTTCCTACCAGAAGATAATCATACTTTTTCATCCGTTAAGAATTCCTCCATTATGATTGCAACAATTACAGCATCAGACGCCCTTTAACGGGTGTCTGCCATTGCATTTTAGTATGGTCGGCACAGTAAGTGTGCAGGCCTGTCTGAATTGTTACTTACTTGTTACTGTCCGCTAAACCGCGTTTTTCAGCGGGGCTGTGAATAGTAACACTTATTTTACTATACTTTAAGGGAAAAGTAAACAAAGGCGTTGTAGCGGCGGCGCAAATCAGGTATACTCTAGATAACAGTTCATGCTGTCCGAACTTTACTTACACAATTGTATTCTTATAACGGGTGTGACCTCACCCGCAGCGGAAAGAGGGGAATTTTGAAATGGATATTTTAGACGACCTATTAATGAAAATGATTAGCTACAACTCCGGCGATCCGAAACGGATTCAGCACCTTATCAAGGTTCACAGCTTCGCGCGTCTGATTGGGCTGTCGGAGAATCTGGAGAGCGATACCCAGTTTATTCTGGAAGCCGCCGCAATTGTACACGATATCGGGATTAAACCTGCCGAAGAAAAGTATGGCTACTGCAACGGCAAGCTGCAGGAACAGGAAGGACCTGAACCCGCTGAAAAACTGCTCCGTTCCCTCGGTTTCCGCGCCTCCGTTGTCGACCGCGTCTGCTATCTGGTCGGTCATCACCACACTTATTCCGATGTGGACGGCCTGGATTACCAGATACTGCTGGAGGCCGATTTCCTGGTAAATCTGTTTGAAGAAGGACTGGAACCGGAGGCTGCCGATGCGGCTTATCATAATATCTTCCGGACGGAGACGGGGAAAAGGATTTGTGAGGAGATGTTTTTTTAAGTGAGAAGAATTAGTAGTATTGGATATATATTACTGGATTTGTAATATTGTGTTTTATCCGGCGGCAATCTGATTTGAACAGAGTGCCGCCGGGAAATAATTCCGGGTTCTCATTACCATTTTCTTTTTCATCAGCAGTTTTGTATAAAACTATTTTTTCTTATTTTCTTACCATAAATTTTATATTCGTACGCAGCCACACCTCCTCCTTTTGAGCTTTCAATCTTATATCGCTTCATACCTCTTCCGATAATAATCCATCACCCTATATTCAATGATATCCTTCATCTGCTCCGCAAATCCGCTCTGTTTCACTGCATCATGAAGCTGTTCACTTAATGCGAGTACCGCCCCTTCCTTCTTTATAAAAAAACCATTCCCAGATTCCATCAAAAAACGCACCGGATTCTTCAGTGCCTCACTAACCCACCTCTTCTTGTCCCATGTCCTAAAATCTCTGGTGGACTTATCTTTTTCTAAGTCCTTCCAGTTATTCGCCGTATAATAAAATGTCATATCGCTCCGATAAATATCTTCTTCATCAATTTCCATCTTAATATCACCATCATTATAAAACGCCATAAGAACCGGCATTTTATAGGATTTTGTCATCTTCGTAGTCTCCATCATTTCCAGTAACTCATTCCCTATACTATGATAAACAGCCTCCTCTTCCGCCCCAAGCTCCTTCAAACTATCCAGATATCTCAGATAGTGCTTAAACGGACTGTTTTTCACCTCACTGCATATCTGATAAACCTCATCTTCCATATAAGTAAATAGTTCCATCCTGCTGGGCACCCTGCCATCCAGCAGTTCTTTAATGCGGAAATATTCCTCGCGGACCCTATCGTCTTTTTTTACCCTTTTCTTCGCCATTTCCTGAAACAAATCAATCAGACGCATATCAAAGTCTACAACACAGTCATCCGGAAATGTAAAATCTGACTGCTGCATTCTTCCGGCTTCCGCGCTGGAATACGGTCTTCCGCTGAGCAAAAACGGGGCTGAGCCGGCCTTTTCATAATTACCGATAAAATCTAGGACATTTAAAAAATCCTTCCCTCTGCTTTTTCTCAGTCCTCTTCCTAATTGCTGCAAAAACACTACCGGTGATTCCGTAGGGCGTAAAAACATCACCATATCAATATCACTGATATCCAAACCTTCATTAAACATATCTACGGAAAAAATAACCTTGATCTCCCCGTGTTCCAGTTTTCGCAGGGCCACACTTCTATCCTCTGAATACCCGCCATCAGAATTGCTGTAAACTGCTGCAGCCGGTATGTCACGCAGGCAAAACTCCTTTGCCATCTCCTCCGCATGTTTTCTGGAACAACAGAAACCCAGAGCTTTTTGGGACCGATACTTCATGTAGTGCTTATAGATCAGAGCATACCTCTTGTTTACCAACAGTTCCCTGGTCAATTCTTCCTCATCATATTTCCCTTTCACTTTACGTATGCCGGAATAATCCACCGTCTCGTCATAAACGCCATAATAATGAAACGGTACAAGCATTCCCTTATTCACGGCGTCCTGAAGGCTTATCTGATAGGGTACATTATAATCACACAATTCATAAATACTTCTTCCGTCCATTCTCTCAGGTGTAGCAGTCAGTCCAAGCAGAAATTTTGGCTTAAAATATGCCATAATCCGCTTATACTGCTCCGTAACCGCATGGTGGAATTCATCGATTACAATATAATCAAAATAATCTTCAGCAAAATACCTGTCATGTAAATACGCCTGTCTTCCCAAAGTAGCCACAGACGCAAAAATGACTGATTTTCCCACGGTCTTCTCTTTCCCGGTAAAAAAACCATAATCTTGAGAATGCCTTACATTCTGGAAGCTTTTGGCTGCCTGCCGTAAAATCTCTTCCCTGTGAGCAACAAACAATACCTTTTCAAATCCTGCGGAGTCAAATGCAGCAAGATATGTCTTGCCAACTCCCGTCGCCGCATAGACCAGTCCCTTATCCGCCCCTTCTCTCCGGCTGTTCTTCAGGGCATAAAGAGCTTCTATCTGCGCTCCCCTGGGCTGGAACAGCATCTGAGCCTCGGTATCGCGGCTATCTTTGCTTACGTTATCATATCTGTCCAAATCCTTCTGTAACGCCGGCTTCTTCCATTCCTTCGAATATTGCTTTAATACCTCATCATCAATGACAATCGAATGGTTATAAAACAAATCTTCAAAGTTCTCAAAAAAGCGGTTAAAATTATCCTTATCCCTGAAAACGTCAAAGTGATAATTCCATTCTATCCCTGATGTAAGGGCGCTTCGAGATACATTCGAGGAACCTATATAGATTTCACCGAATTCCTTTTTATGAAATATGTAAGCCTTAGGATGGAAAGAACGCTCTTTCTCTTTGTAAAACCGAAGGTCAATCTGATCACCTAAGGCATCTTTTATCAAATACAACGCCCCCGGCTGCGTAATACCGAGATAATTTCCCGTCAGAATCCGAATCCTGGTTCCCCGCTCCAAAGCCCTCTGCAAATCCTTTAACAGCATTCTAACCCCGGATTCCATAAGAAAAGACACAATGATGTCAATTCGATCTGCATTCATCATGCTATATTTCAACTGATACAGCAAAAACCTGTTTTTATTTTCGCCGCCTGTAATCGCTTCACAGCGTTCATCCTTCCACGGCATAGTCTCCCTGTTTTCTAACTCTTTTTCCGTAAAATTAAGTTCAGCCATTTTTCATCTTCTCTTCCCGGACGCACATCCGAAGTAATCCACATATCTTCTATAAGGAACAGGCCCACAATATCCAGCAATCTTTTTATTTTATCCTCTGTCATATCCGTAAAGTAACGGCCGTTCCGTTCTGTTTCTTCTGTTCCATACTTGAAGGACGTATAAACCACGCCTCTAGAGACAAGCGCCCCAGCTATTTTTTTAAGCACATCTGTCAGCTCACCTCTCGTAAGATGTAAAATCGAGGAACAGGCCCATATCCCATCATATATATTGTTCTCATCCAGCTCCTGAAACAGCATTTGCTTTACCTGAATCCCCGTGTATTCCGAGGCTATCTTAACAAGTTCTGCCGAGCCGTCCGTCGCTTCTGTCTGGAATCCCCTATTAAGAAAATACTTCGTATCCCTTCCGGAACCACATCCGAAATCCAATATTCTGGCGCCTGGCTTTAGATATTCTATAAATTTTTCCTGTGTCTCCGTAAAAACAACATTTTGCGTATTATCCCTAAATGCTTCTGCATTTTTATTATAATATTCTATGGTTTCCGTCATAAAAACTGCACAATTCCTTTCCCAGTAAAATATGTTGCTTTTCTAAATTCCAACATCATCCGATGCAATTTCCCATATCTTCATAGCTTAATTTTTGTTCTCATCAATATTCAGAATATAGCTGCACTTAGGAAAAATACATAAAACTCACCCCAGTGCTTGGACATTAGCAGGCATCACACCTGCTCTGTTCACATTATATCACACTATAGCTGTATCGTATTAGATATATCAGTAAAAATTTTATCTTACTAACACCGTACAAAATGGCTGCCCCAAACGGAGCAGCCATTATCTACAAATAAAGCCTTTGCCAATCTTTTTGCAGTTTTTTATCTTTCATTATTCACTGCCTGTGACACTGAGCAAACGATAACCTGCACGCTCCGTGCTGCTCCTGTAGAGCCTATATTCCCCCAATCTATCTTTTTCCTAAAACGTCACCCCTGAAACCAAAATCACATTCGCAAAAGCCGTAGTCTCCCCGGTCCGTATCACGGCCCGACTCTCCTTCATCTTCTCCTTAAACATTTCGTGGGGCACATATTGCACTTTCGCATTCGGAAAGCGTTTCAAAATCCCAGCCTCCATCTCCGGAGACCTCTCACGGATTTCTTCTGCCAGGATAATTCCTTCCACCTGCATCTCACAAAGTACCGCATCCAGTGTCTGTAAAAATCCCGGAACGCCTTTCACAAGTGCTAAATCAATACGTTTCACGTCCTCCGGTATCGGCAGCCCCGCATCTCCTATCGTCAGCTGCTGCGTATGGCCAAGCCTGGAAATCACATAACTGATCTCCGAATTCAATAATTCCGTCCGTTTCATTGCCACTTCCCCTTTCCGGCCCCGTGTACCGTTCAGTCTACCACCAGCATATCCGGCCTCTCCAACCGAATCCCATTCACCTCCCAAACCAGCTTCGGGTAAGTTATCGGTCTTGTAATAAAGAGCGGTCCGTCCTTTGTGACCAGGAATGAGTCCTCCGACTTCGTGCCATCTACCACCGGATTATAGCAATATGCCTGATTCTCCTGAATTTTATGGTGGCAATCAGGCGTGATCATATATTCTCTGGGCCAGTACCCCTGACAGCCTCCCTGTCCGTGTTTTTCAAACATTCCAGGATATCCCCTGTCCAGATATGCCTGCTTCAGCGTCTCATACATATCAAGTTCATCCGCACCGACAGCCGCTTTGGCAGCCGCCATACATTCCATCTCACTGCAATCCCGGTACTGTTCGGTCAGTGATGTATCCGGCCTGCCAAAATGTATCATTCGCGAAACCGTGGTAACCAGTCCCTTGTATCTTCCATTGATGGAGACAATCAGATTATTCTTAAGCGGTTTATCGGTAGGAAGACCATGGCGGAACAGGCAGGCCCTCTCATCAGCCGACACAAGGTGCATGACCTGTTCGATATTGTATTTCCACAATGCTTTTGAAATCCCCCCGGCAATTTCAAGTTCCGTCATTCCCGGCTTTACCGTGGGCAGATATTCTTCCAGAGCCATGGACATGGTATCCCCAAGATAACGGTACCTCCCCATCTCATTTTCCGTCATACAGTACCGGAGCGGACTGATCCATCCGTTTTCTACCACTGCGCTGCCGCAGGGTAAATCGCTCACCACCTTGTCCATGGATGAAACATGCCTGGAAACAAATTCCTCCAGCCTGTTCTCTTCCCACCCATACACGAAAAGTTCAAATCCCAGCTCCGGCAGCAATTCTTCTGTTCTGAGCCGAGGCTCCTCGATAATGTTACAGACAGCGTACATGCTCTGCCTGGTAACAAGGATGGAGACTGCGCCTCCGTCAAAACAATTTGCAACAAAATTCTTGCCGCCGGCCGTAATCCAGCTGAAATTTGGATGTTTCGTCAGCAGAAGAGCTTCCATTCCCCGCTCATCAAGCATCTTGTTTATCCTTTGCTTCTTGACGGATATTTCTAATTTTCTTGCTTCCAGGGATGTATCTTCCTTATATTTAAAAAAATCCATTTCCGTATCCCCCATTATTTTGTTATCGTAATTATTTAATTTTTTCATAATGATTCAATACTTTCATCAATTATTGCTTCGGATCAATAAATATCTCTACTCCCTGACCGCTGCCCAGCAGTTCAATCCCCTTAACCGTATCCTCCAGCGGCAGTGTGTGGGTTATCAGTTCCTGAAGCTTAAGCACTCCGCTCTCCAGCAGTTTCACCGCCTGAGGGAAGGTAGCGTTTGCCAGCCAGGTTCCCTTTACGTCGATTTCATGCTGGGTAATCCGGCTCTGCACAATCTCCGGTCTGGCATTCGCGTTTACACCGAACAGCAGCACCGTGCCGCCTTTTCTCACCGCCTTCACCGCTTCCATCATCTGGCTTCCCACCACATCAATGCCATAATCGGCCCCCATTGGAATCAGCCCGCGGACAAAGGACTCCAAATCCTCTTCTAATGGATTAATCACATAATCAGCCCCTGATTTCCGCGCATATTCCCGCCTGAGTTCACTTGGTTCCGATACAATTACCGGATAAGCTCCTGCTGCCTTTACCATTTGCGTAAACATAAGTCCAATAGTTCCGGCCCCGATCACCACCGCGCTCTCACCCGGCATGACTCTGATTTTCTGAAATCCGTTCAGAAGGCAGGCCAGCGGTTCTGCAAAAGCTGCAATTTCAGCCGGTATCTCTCTGCTCACTTTATAAACCACACGTTCTGAAGTTCTGACATATTCCGCAAAACCTCCATCCACGTCGATCCCCATCGCTTTAATGTTCTCACAAAAATTCGGCAGATTATTTTTGCAGTAATCGCAGACGCCGCAATAGTCATTGGGATTTACAACGACACGGTCCCCAACCGCAACCGTTGTCACCTTGTCTCCGGTTTCCACGATTTTCCCCACCAGCTCATGTCCCAGAACGGTGCCGGGAGTTGCTTTGTATCCTGGCGGAATGCTCATTATATGTACATCCGTACCGCATATGCTGCAAAGCTCCACCTCTATGATGACGTCATCATCCTTCACAATCTCCGGCCTCGGCACTTTCTTTACTGCCAGTACCCCCTCTTTTTCAAATACTGCCGCTTTCATCGCCAGCACCTCCAATTTTTAATATTTTTTAGTCCCTTCTTCCGCTCCCCTTCTCTTCTGTTTCCTCTCTTCCACTGCCTACCTCGCCGCCGCCTGATTTGCCCGTGCAATCTCCTTTTTCTGGCGGTATTTAACAGCCAGGTAATCCAGCAGGATACCTATAATCAGGAGTATTCCATAGGTGGAGGAACGGACAAAGCTGCTGATTCGAAGCAGGTTGAATCCGGAATCCAGCATTTGCAGCGCTGCGACCGACAGCAGAATATTGAATACATTTCCTTTTCCGCCGAGCGGTGAGATTCCGGCAAAGACAGATGCCAGCATTGCCTGCAAAACGTAAGAGGAACCGTAATCGTATTTCGCAGAGTTAGTTCTGGCAAGTATCAGGATACCCGTCAGCGCGCCCAGCATGGATGACATCATATACGTTTTAAATACCGTTTTTACATTGTCAATACCGCAGTAAAAACTGGCGACCCGGTTAGAACCAAATAACTGGGTTTTCAGCCCATGCGGCGTTCTGTGGATAATCAGATACACCACCGCCAAAGCGCCCAGGAAAATAATCAGCGGCATGGGCACCAGCCCGAATAATTTGCCGTTTCCAATAAACATGACCTGTTCCGGAAAGACACCGAATACCCCCTGTCCTTTTGTAAGCACCATGCATATCCCGGTAAACAGATTCTGTGTCCCAAGCGTGGCAAGAATCGGGAATATTCCCAACTTCGCTACCAGAAGGCCGTTAATGACTCCGCATACCAGCCCTATCACTGCCGCAAAAGCCAGGCAAAGCAGAAGCCAGCTCCAAACTCCGCTGCCCGTAAGCCCGGCCGGCATATACTGCAGCAGAATAATTCCGTTTACCGTAGCCGTCAGGTTGGCTACGGCCACAATCGAGAGATCGGCTCCCGCCGTCAGCATAGTGATTCCTATCCCAAGAGTCAGAAGGCCCGCTTCCGGAAATTGGAAACACATTGACTCAAAATTGTAGGCCGTAAGAAAGCGCTCCGGCTTAAGTAAGGCAAAAATCAAAAATACGGCCAGATTGATGCCCAGCAATTGTTTTATTTTACCCATGTAATTTCCCTCCTTATCACTGTCTGCCCGGTCTGAAGCGCGTCCGGAATGCCGTCCGTTCATCCCGTTTATTCCGTTCATCCCGAACAAATATGCTTCAGCTGCGTGCCTCTCTCTTTGCCTTCACGGACTGTACCAGCACGGCAAAGATGATCAGCAGGCCAAAGGTAAATTTCTGCCAATAGGAAGGTACATTAATCAGCGCCAGATTATTGTTGATTACATTGGTCAGCATCAGGCCCAGGAAAACACCCAGTACGCTTCCCTTGCCTCCCGAAATACTGGTTCCGCCCATTACTACCGCGGCGATAACCGTAAGCTCTTCCCCCTGAAAGCTCATCG
>OMGQ01001350.1_pt1 | contig 14494 bp, 9 predicted proteins | sample 1646071 | NCBI WGS metagenome assembly OMGQ01 (sample SAMN05578585, study PRJEB25193) | human gut metagenome | biome: Human Microbiome; feature: human-associated habitat; material: feces | host: Homo sapiens | place: USA:Birmingham | reverse complement strand
GGCACCGGCAGCGCAGCGCGCAGCTTTTTGATGCGGTCGAAATCGAGGTTCGGCGTCTGGACATACGCGCCGTGCGCGTTGCCGACCGCGACGGCCAGCGAGCCGCAGCCCGTTTTTTCGACGAACTCGACCGCCTGCTCGACGTTTGTGTAATTGTCGCTGTTGACGATGTCGTCGAGGCTCGCGCCGGAGCCGACATGGCCGAGCTCGGCCTCCACGTCCACATCGAACACGGACGCCGTCTGCACGACGGCCTTCGTCATCTCGACGTTTTCCGCGTACGGCCGCGCGGAGCCGTCCACCATGACGGACGGGAAGCCGGCCTTGATGCCGCGCACGGCGATTTCATACGAGGCCGAGTGGTCGAGATGCACGGCGATCGGCACGTCCGCATTCTCGGCGAACTCCTTTGCGAACGCCGCAACGTGATGCAGGCTGATGTAGGACTCAAAACCCGGATACAGCTGAATGATCAGCGGAATGCGCTCGCGCTTCGCCGCTTCCGCCGCCCACTTCACGGTCTCATAGTTGAACACGTTGATCGCGGCGACGCCGTAATGGTTTTCCGTGGCGTGCTGCAGAATGTCCTTGACCTTCATGAGTGCCATTGTTGTTACAACTCCTTCTGGAAATTCAGGCAGCGCGCCCTCCCCAAGGGATGAAACCCGGCCCCGAGCGCCCCGCGCAGCGGAACACGCCCATGTACAATAAGTCGCTATGATCCAAACGCTTTGGAGGCCGGCTCCCCAGCCGGCTTAAAAACCGCTTATGTACATGCGTATGTACCGGAAAAGTCCCTGCGTCTTACGGACTATGGCGCGAAATCTTCCATCCAAAATCGCACGCTGTTCCTGTTGCCTACAATATATCATGCAAACCGTCCAGTGTGAATGGATAAAAGTGATTTTATTTTGACAATCTCGACCTCGCCCGAAAATAAAATCGCGGTGCATTTTGAGCCGCCGAAACACAAGTTGATAGAGAAACTTTCCTAAAAAACGCGTAAAAAAAAGCGCTCCGTCCGGTTTTCCGGGCGAAACGCATCTTATTTTTAGTGGGGCGGGCGCTGCCGCAGGGGGCAGGACCGCAGCTGCGGGAAGGCGGTGCGCGGCGGCATGACGACATCGAAAACTGCCGCCTGCGCGCTCCCGCGCGGCGATCACTTGGGGCCTCTGCCGCGGCCTTCGGTCAGCAGAGCACGAACTCGTGGAGCCTCGTGCGCCGGATGGCGAGCATCAGCGGAATGCCGAGCGCATAGCAGACGACGAGCTCGCCGACGCCGACCGAAACCGCACCCGCGGCAAAGCCGGCGAGCGAGGCGTTTCCGAAGCCGAACACGCCCGCATCGGAGAGGCACGAGACCTCGAAGCCGACGATCAGCGCGTTGAAGATCACGGGCGGCAGCGGCGCGAGCACCGGGATCTCCTTCCAGCGGATATGCCGCAGCATGTAGGTGCAGGAGGCTGCGAGCAGCGTCGCGAGCGTGCCGAACACCCAGTCCACAATACCGAGCGGACTCATGAGGTTCGAGATCAGGCAGCCTACGGCAAGGCCGGGGATCGCCGCCGGCGTGAAGGCCGGCAGCACGGTGAGCGCCTCCGAGAAACGGAACTGGAACGGGCCGTAGGCGAGGTTCATCGCCGCCGCTGCGTAGGTAAGCACAGCGTACAGCGCCGCAATCACGGCGCTGAGCGCCAGAAAGCGGACTTTGCTTGCAGTTTTCAAATGGATACATTCCTTTCGGACCGCGGTCCGGCAAAACCGGCCGCGCTAGTTTTATTTAAGGTCAGGATGTCGCGACTGACCGCGGCAGCAAATTTGCCGCAGCTTATAGCATACGCATTTCGGCGCAAAATGTCAAGCCCGCGCGCAGAAAAGCGCGCATTCTGCCGAAGCTGCGCCGGGGACTGGACAGCGCGCGCCGCATGTGCTATGATAAACCATATTTTCTGAAAAGGCGGTGCCGCTTATGAAACAGGGGCTTTCCCGGGATGATTCCCTCGCTGTAAAGGGAATCGCCGTTTTAATGCTGCTCTTCCACCATCTCTACTGCTCCACCGGCCGGTTCGACGGCTACGCTGTCAGCTTCTTTCCCTTTTCGGAGGAAAGCATCGTCGAGCTCGCTTTGCTGTTCAAAAACTGCGTGAGCATTTTCGCGTTTATTTCGGGCTACGGCCTGCTGAAATCCATCGCCGCTGTGCCGCCCGGCCGGCGCGCCGTTTTCGCTTGGAACGCCGCGCGGCTCATCCGGCTGCTCTCGGGCTTCTGGTTCGCGTATGCCGCGGCCTTTCTCGTCACGCTCTGCCTGAGCGGGCTGCCGCTTGAAACGTATTTCGGCGGCTCGCGCGTCGCGGGCTTCTTCTACATGCTGAACGACTTCTTCGGCCTTGCCGGGCTCTTTGAAACGCCGACGATGAACTCGACGTGGTGGTACATGAGCGCCGCCGTCGTCTACGTGCTCCTCGTGCCGCTGATCTACCCCGTCGTGCGGAAAGTCGGCTACCTGCCGGTGCTCTCCGTTGCCGCGGCGCTTCCGCGCCTGCTGAACAGCGGCTATCCCGGCGGCAAGGACCCCTACTCGTTCCTGCTGCCGTTCCTCTTCGGCATGCTGTTCGCCGATTACGACCTGTTCGGCCGAATCGAGCGCCGCTTCCCGGCCGACTGCCCGCGCCGCTATGCGCTGCACTTCCTCCTCTGGGGCGGGCTGATCGCCCTCTCCTACTCCGTCTCGCGCAACTATGGGCACACCGAGGCGTGGGAGCTGAACCTCGGCGTGCTGCCGCTCGCCTACCTCTGCTTCTTCCGCTTCTGCCTGATCCGCCTACCCGGCCTGCGGCAGGTTCTGCTGTTCCTCGGCCGGCACTCAATGACGGTCTTTCTGACGCACACCTTCATCCAATTCACCTATTTGCAGGACCTCATCTACGCCTCCGGGCATTTCGTCCTGAATTTCTTCGTGCTTTTCGCGCTCTCGCTCGTGCTCGCGCTTCTGCTCGACGCGCTGCGCGGGCTCTGCCGATACGACCGCCTGACCGAAGCGCTGATCCGCCGCATCACCGGGCGGTGCGCGGCAAAGCAGACTTAAACAGCACGGCGCCGGCTGCTGATTTTGCAGCCGGCGCCGTTTTTGGTTTTATACGGGTTATGCCTGCGCGCCGTAATCGGCGCCCGCGGGGTTGCAGAGCAGGAGGACCGTTCTGTCCTGCGGCTCAAGCGTGATTTCCCCCGCGCTGTACGGGATGAAAAATTCATCCGCCTTTTGAACCGGCATCGCCGCTTCCCCGCAGCGCAGCGTGCCGCCGCCCTCGAGCACGACCGCGATCTGCGGCGTGCCGGTGCGCTTTAACGCGACCGGCTTTTCAGCCGTGAGCTGCGTGAACGAGAAGTACGGCGTCTGCGCTGTGCCGATCACGACGCGCTCCTCGCCCCAGTCGCCGCCCCGCAGCCGCTTCGGCTCGATGCGGTAGCGGCGAAGGTTCTCCGCGTAGTCCGCGCCGTTGTAGATGTAGCAGCCGAGCAGGCGCTCCTTGTGGAAGGCCTGCTCCTCGGGCGTGCCGTCCGGAAGCTTGTGCGCGCCGACCGTGATGTCGCTCGGCTCCTGCACCTCGGCGACGAAGCAGCCGCAGCCGATCGCGTGCGGCAGGCCAGCCTGAATGAAAAACGCATCGCCGACCTCCACCGGGATCTTGTGGCAGCAGTCCTCCATGGCGCGGATGTCGCCGCGGTCGAAGGCCGCTTCAAACATTTCGCGCGTCACGCCCGCCTTAAAGCCCATGTAGACGTAGGGCGTTTCGGGGCTGTCCTCACGCTTACCGATGACGTACCAGCTCTCCTCCTTGCCGTAATCGCTCCCGAACCATTCCTTTGCGTAGGCGCGCGTCGGGTGCGTTTGCAGGCCGAGCTGCTTTTCTGCGTCGAGCAGCTTCACGAGCACGCCGACGCGCGCGCCGTTGCGGGCGATATGCGCCGCGCCGAGCGCCGCCTCCGGGTCGGCCTCCACCGCCTCGAAAAGGTAGCGCCGCGAGCCGTCGGGCAGCATGACTTCAGCGCATCCGTCGTTCGGGTCGCCCTTTTCGGCGGCGTCCACAGTGCGCGTGTCGGAGCCGACCCACGCCTCGGGCCGGCCGTCGTCGGCGCCCGGAAAGATCCCGCGGAAGCGGTCGATCTCCCGCCCGCCGGGGTAGCGCACGATCTTGTTCGGCACGAGCTTCCACGGCACCGTGTACCAATTCTTTTCAAACAACGCCATAGCTTCACCAAATCCTATCCATCCGCGCCGCTCGGTGCGGCGCAGATCCGGCGCGCGGAGCTTTTCTTTCCGCGCTGTTCCCCAAAATGCGTGTCGTTCGTTACACGCGCGGCTGGTTCGGGCACATCGGCGGCCCGTTCTTCTCGAATTTCGAATCCACATGCGCGCCGCCCTCGTTCAAGAGGACGAACGGCACGTGATAGATGCGCCCGCGCTTCGAATCCTCGAAGGTGATTTCGAGCACGCCGCGGTACAGCGGGCGCGCCGCCTGCTCGAGGCTGAGCTCAAACTCCACGGCCGAGATGCCGGAGCCCATGTGCCCCATTGTCACAAGCGTGCTCAGCGTTTTGCCGGGCAGCACCTGCATTTCATCCGCCGTGTAGAGGTGCAGGTTCAGCCGCTCGGTCGAAACGCTTTTCGCCGTGTTCGAGATCAAAAAACGGATGCGCTTCGGCTCACCGGCGCGGATCACCGGGTCGCCCATATAGTCGAGCCGCACGTTGATGTAATCGAAGCGGTAGGTCACGACGCGCATGTCGTCGTAGATATTCGTGAACCACGCGGGGGCCGTGAAGTCCTTCGCAGGCCCGTCGAGCCGGAATTTCCGCGCCGCCTCCGCATGGAGCCTTTCGATACGCGCGGAGAACTCGTAGATGTCCTTCGGGATGCGGCTCTCCATGCGGAACGGGTCGATGCTGATCGTCTTGATCTTCGTGCCGATCGGCTCGATCCATTTCTGATCGATCGAATCGATGCCGCAGCGAATGCCGTGCAGCGCGGCGATTGTGCCGGCCGTGCAGTCCGTATCCTCGCCGAACCAGACCGCATCGCACATCGATTTTTCGAGGTCGCCCCGCCCGGCAATCAAATTATAGGCGATGATGAACATGTTCGAGGGCACATCGAAGCCGAAGGGGCCTTCTCCGTAGCCCTTTTTCTCATCCTCGGGCGACATGTAATGCCACTCGATGTGGCCGATGTAGTGCTGCATCATGTACTCGCGCGCGGTCTCCTTCGAAACGCCGCGGCGGGCGAAATCGACGCCGTCGCGGATCGCGCGGGCCACGGCGCAGTCTGCCGGGATGTAACTCAGGCCGATCTCGACCAGCCGCTCGAGCGACGGCTCAAAAAACGCTGCGCTTTCGAGCGCCGCGAAAAACACCTCCGCATAAACGCCCTCGCCGTCGCCGTGGTCGACCATCGCGTCCTCAAACGCATACTTCGCGGCGAGCGCCGGGTGCCCCGGGAACAGGCAGGCCCAGATCTCGCTGCGGATGAACGAGCCGCAGCTGTGCTTGAAATCGTTCTTGTAGATGCCCGAATACGGCGGCTCAAGCCCCACGCGCAGGTTGGCCTTTGCCGTGCCGTACTCGGCGTGAGTGAAGATCATCAGCTCGTTGAAGTAGCGGCCGAGCACCTTTGCGTCGAGGTCCAGCCCGTTGTCCTCAAGCGCGAGGAGCCAGAGCACCTGAATGTCGAGGTCGTCGTTCGGCAGCGGCTCGCCGCTGATGTCGTGCGTGTAATAGGAAACGTCGTTCGTCGCGCGGTTCCACTCCATCGGCATGCCGAGCGTGCCGCCGATGTTCTTGCCGATCCAGCAGCCCTCCACGCGGCGCCGGTATTCCTCGGGGGTCATTTGCATGGTTTTGTCTCCTTTCCACAGTGCGGGCACGCGGGTATTTCCGCGCGGCCGCCCGCCGCAGGTCCCGCACAGGGGCGGGGAATATTTTTGTCAGGGCGGCACGCGCCCCTGTTTCCGACGGCGCAGGGCTTCGCCCCGCCCGCCGGTCAGAACCAAGAATCCGTATAGCCCGCCTTCTTCGCCTCCTCGCTCGGCGTCGTCTCCGCGACGCGCAGCACGGGCATTTCGGCACAGCTTTCGACGCGCACCGTCTTTTTCTCGTTCGGGTACAGCGTGAAATAGTTGTCGCTGTAATGGACGCGGTCGTCGCTCGTCGTCAGGTAGGCAAACGGCGTGTAGACGTCCGCCGAAACCGTGACGAGCAGGTCGCCGCCGTCCCGCTCGACCGATTCGATCTTCGCGCGGCTCTCCGGGAACGTGTAGTCGCGGTAGTAGGCGCGCAGGCTGTCCGCCGTGTCGAAACCCTCGGCCCGCGCGAAAAAGAAGCCCTTTTTCAGGTCGCCCGCAAGCGGCAGGCTGAGCTGCTGCCACGAGTGCGGCGCAGCCTCGACCGTCTTTGTGCAGAGGCCCTCGGTCTTTCCGTCAAACGTCATGTAGCCGCAGGTGATCTCCGCCGCGACCGGCTCGGCCGTCTCGTTGATGACGGTCACGCACGCGCCGTTTTCCGCCGCGCGGACGATCAGCTTCTTCGGCTGGAACGCGCGCTTTAGGAAGTAGAACGAAATCTTGCGCGTCAGGTAGTAGTCGATGATCGTCCAGCCCGTCTCCGGCCAGCAGTCGTTGTACATCCAGATCAGGTCGCCCGCGCCGTAGGGCTTTCTGCGCATCGCCTCGGCCAGCTCCGCGTAGAGCAGGCCCTGCATGATGCCGCTGTACAATAGGTAGCCCGGCACGTCGAGCTTCGAGAAATCGGTGATGTGGCGGTCGATCGCGCCGTCGATGTTGCCGCGCTTGCGCTCGAATTCGCCGTGGTGCTTCCAGATTTCACCGTCAAAGCGCATTTCCTCGCCGTCGTGGTAGCGGCGCACGGTGCTCTCCATCTGCGCGCCGAAGAAGCCGTATTCGCTCGAGAAGCGCGCCGGCATGCGGTCGAACGCCTCGAGCTCGTAGACAAACTTAAACTTCGTCTTGGGGTCGCGGCCGAAGTACGACCACGCGTGCACGTCGCCCTCCTCGGTGAGGTTCGCCCGCTCGCCGAAGTACGGCGAGGAAGGCATATACGGCACCGTCGGGCTGTTGCGGTGCACGGCGCGCGGCTGGATATAATTGAAAATCTTCTCGCCGTAGAAGCGGTCCGGCGCGACCGGCGCCGGGAACCAGTCGCTGTAGGACTCGGCGATCTCGTTGTTGCCGGTCCACACCGCCATGCAGGGGTAGTGCGCGAGGCGCTTCGTCTGGTACTCGGCCTCGCGCTCCGCCTCAAAGAGGAACGAATCGAGGTGGTCCGGGTAGAAGCCGCAGGCGTACATGAAGTCGTGCATCAAAAGGATGCCGTATTCCGAGCAATACTCGTAGAAGCACTCTGGCTCGTACGTGCCGCCGCCCCACATGCGGAACATCGTGAAATGCGCCGCCGCGCCCTCGCGGACAAGCGTCTTGTACGTCGAATCCGGCGTGCGCAGGTAAAGCGAATCGGTCGGCACCCAGTTGCCGCCCTTGCAGAAGATACGCGTGCCGTTCACTTTGAAGAAGAAATTGCGCGTGCCGTCCTCGAGCTTCGAGGTGTCGAGCTCCACCGTGCGGATGCCGATGCGCTTCTCCGGCATCTCGTGCGTGATGCCGCGCGCGGTGCACCGCGCCGTAAAGGTGTAGAGGTTCTGCGCGCCGTAGCCGTTCGGCCACCAGAGCTGCGCGTTTTTCAGCGTCACGCGCTCGGAAACGTAGTTGACGCCGCCGACGAGCATCTTCGTCTGCCGCCCGGTGCAGACCGTCTCGCCACCGATTGAGAGCGCATACTCGATCTCTGCCTCGGCGCTCTGCACCATGTTGGATTTCTCGATCTCAAGGTTAAACTCGATCTCCGCGTCGCTGCCCTCGAGCTTCAGCGTATCGACGCGCGCCGCCGCGACTTTTGCGCCGCTGAACGCCTCAATGCCGATGCTGCGGCCGATGCCGCAGGTAGGCACGGGCTGGCACCAGTCCCAGCCGTAGGTGAACTGCGGCTTGCGGGTGTAGACGCGCTGGTCGCACAGCGCGTTGTCGCTCGCGCAGTAGTAGGCGACGCTGTCTTTCGGGTAGTGCAGCTCCATGCCCGAGGTCAGGCGGATGACAAGCCGGTTTTCGCCGGCCTGCAAAAAGCGCTTGACGTCCTCGGAAAACGCGCAGAACGCGTTTTCGTGGTGCGCGACGCGCATGCCGTTCAAAAGGATATCGGCGTTGAAATCGAGCATCTCGATATTCAGGCGGACGATGTCCTCCTCGAGCACGGCCTCCGATACCTCGAAATCCTTGACGAGCCACCACGAGAGGTCGCGGATCCACAGGTTCTTTTTCGTGTTCGTCTTGAGGAACGGCTCCTCGACGATGCCGGCGTCCACGAGCGCGCTCGTCACGTCGCCCGGCACCTGCATCGGAATCCAGCCGCTTTTCGACGGGAACGCGTTCGGCCCGCGGTCGTTGTACACCGTGAACGCGCGGCTCGGGCCGGCGCGAAACTGCGCCTGCGCCTCCTCGGGCAGATCCTCGAGCGTCAAAAAGCCGGGCAGCGTCGGCGCCACCGGGTCGGCGTCCAGTTTACGCAGCACCTCGGTGAAGCGGTCCGCTGTCACGTCCAGAAATTCGCCGCGGAGCTTCCATTCGCCGGCAAGTGAAATTGCATACATAGTAAAAGTATCCATCCTTTCTGAATGCGGGCGGATTCAGCCCGTGCACACGCGTGCATGCCGTGCCGAACCGCCCGTGCGCGCGAAAGCAAATTTTCCGCGCACACTCCTCCGAAATGGGGAAAACCAGCACAGCCGCCTTTCCCCGTACCTGCATTCTAGCGAAGCCGGGAGCAAAATGCAAGCGCTTTCACAGCTTTTGCCTTGAGAAAAAAGTGAAAAACTCTTGGCCATTATCACGAAGCGGGCGGGGGGAAAAACCGTGCGCGGAGAAAGGGCAAGGCTCTGCACAAAAAACAAAATGGAGGAAGGCGCCGGGCCTTCCCCCACTTGTTATTTACTTAAAGCTAACCGAGATGCAGTGTGCAGCATTATTCAGCGGCGCTGCTCTCCTCGGAAGCCGCAGAGCTCTCCGCAGAGGACTCTGCGCTCGCCTCGGAGGAGGACTCCGCAGCAGAGGACTCAACATCCGCTTCCGCGATCTCGTCCGCATGCTCGGCGAGGTAAGCCTCCATGGCCGCCGTCTGCGTAGCATAGAGTTCGTTCGCTTCCGTCGTGCACTGCTCGAGGCCGAGGCCGTTCAGCGTGGCGATGTAGTTGTCCCAGCCAGCTTCCGTATCATTCGTACCGGCGACAACGCCCCACATGTACTGGAGTCTCTGGTCATCAATATCTGTGCCCATATCGAGCCAAGACGTGAAGGCGTTCGGGTCCTTCCACTCGACGATCTGATTATATCTGTCGCGGCTCTCTTCGCCGGACTTGTTGAACAGTGCGGTCGTCTCCGGCGTATTACCAATGTTGCACTCGTCCTTGCGGTTGACGCAGTTGTAGAACAGCTTGAGGCCGATGCCCTGCGCCATGTTCTCATCGCCGTCCGGGTTGACGATCGCAACATAGTTGCCGTCATCGTCATACTCGTAGTGTTCACCCTCAACGCCATACTGTCTGTGGATATAATTCTCAGAAGCAGTCATGTCGTCCCAGATCGCATACAGTCTCTCCGGGTTCTCGCAGCCCTTCGTGATGCCGAAGTAAGCCCACGCAGCGGAGGTTGCCGGGTCTTCCTGCGGGTTGCCGTTCTCGCCCTTCACCATGTCGATCGGGACCCACTTGGCATCCGGGTTGGAGGAATAGAAGGAGATCATCGTCTGTGCGCTCGGGTTGTTCCAAGCGACCCAGCTGTAGGTGATACCGAAGCCGCCGTTCGCCATTTCCTCGTCGCGGTTCGTATCCTGCGTGATGTTCTGGGTGATGTAGCCCTTCTGATAGAGCTCAGCAACATCGGTCAGCCACTTTCTGGTGCCCTCGGTTGCCGGGCCGTACTGCACGTTGCCGCTCTCATCGACAACCCACTTTTCGTAGTGCGTGTAATCATAGGACTGGATCCACGGCCAGAAGGAACGGAAGTCGTAGCCGTCGCCGCCGAGGCCGTAGGTGTCGTTCTTGCCGTTGCCGTCCGGGTCATCCTCGGTAAACGCGCGCATGACCTCTTCAAGCTCATCGATCGTGGTCGGAACCTCAAGGCCGAGGTTGTCGAGCCAGTCCTGACGGATCCAGAGAACCTCGCAGGAGGGCTCTGCAACGTCGCCCGGGATTCTGTAGATCGCGCCGGAATCATCGGCCGCGAAGAACAGCGTGTTCGGGTCCATCTTGTTGTAGTAGTCGCGGATGTTCGTGTACTTGTCCATGTACGGCGCAACGTCAACGAGCAGGCCAGCATTGACCCACTGCTGATACTGCGTGTCCATGCTCCACCACCAGATGGTATCCGGCAGATCGTCGGAAGCCATGATGAGCTGGATCTGGGAAGCACCGTCCGTATAGCCCGGGAGGACGTTCAGCGTAATGTTCACGTTGTACATCTCCTCGAGCCACTTCTCGATTTCGCTGTCCGCCTGCTTGTAACCATCCATGACCGTGAGGGTCAGGTCCATGGTTTCAGACTGGTTCAGGACATCGATCGGCTCGCCGGAATCAGCCGGCTCACCGTCGCCGCTCGTCGAACCCGTGCTGGAATTATTCGACGCAGTGGAGTTTCCGCCGTTGCCGCCGCACGCTGCAAACAGGCTAACACACAGAGCCAGCGCGAGGACAAGGCAGATGATTTTCTTCATGTTCATGATGAAAATTCCTTTCCTTTTCTTATAATTTGATTGTATGTATTCCGAGGCGGTCGCCCGCCCCGGGACAATCACATCTCAAAAAATGGCCGCGGGCAGGAATCAGCCCTTGACGCCGCCGATCATGACGCCCGTCACGAAATACTTCTGGACGAACGGATAAACGACAAGGATCGGCACCGTCGAAATCACGATCGTACCGGCCTTGATGGTCTCGGAGTTCGTGTTCGAGGTATTGATGACGTTGACGCCGGCCTGCGCCATCGCCTGCTGCGTATTCGTCAGCATGTTGCGCAGCACCGCCTGCAACGCCCATTTGTCGCTGGAACGGATGTACAGAACCGTGGAGAAGTAGTCGTTCCAATATGCAACGGCCATGAACAGCGCGATCGTCGCGATTGTCGCTTTAGAAAGCGGAACGATGATCGAGAAGAAAATGCGGATATCGTTCGCGCCGTCGATTCTCGCGGATTCCTCAAGGCTCTCCGGGATGGAGAGGAAGAAGTTCTTCATGATGATGCAGTTGTACGCGCTCACGAGCGCCGGGAGAATCAGCGCGAGGCGGTTATCAAGCAGGCCAAGCCCCTGCACGAGCAGGAAGCTTGGAATCATGCCGGCTGCAAAAATCATCGTGAACAGGACAAGGACCATCATGACCTTGCCGCCGCGCAGGCGGGCCTTCGAAAGCGGGTAAGCCGTCATCGCGGTGAGCAGCGTGCCCAAAACCGTACCAACGATCGTGACCATGAACGAAGTGCCAAAGCCCGTGAAAACCTGCGGGTTATTGAAAACGGATTTGTATGTATCGATATTGAAGCCCTTCGGGTAGAGGAACATGCCGCCCTTGAGCGTCTCCTCCATCGAGCTGAACGACTGCATGACGACATGCCAGAACGGATAAAGCATGACGAGGCAGAGCACGGTGATAAAGGTGTAGTTGAATACGGTAAAAATCTTCTCACCTGTGGAGGTTCTGATTTTATTCGTATGTGCCATTTTCATTCCCTCCTTACCAGATGCCTTCGTTGCCGGTCTTTTTGGCAACGGTATTGACAATCAGGATCATGACGAACGCGATGACGGATTTGAACAGGCCGGCCGCCGTGGAGAACGAGTAGTCCGCGTTCTTGATACCGATTCTGTAAACGTAGGTATCGATGATATCCGCCACGCTGTAAACCAGCGCAGAATAGAGCATGAAGATCTGATCGAAGCCCGCGTTCACGATGTTGTTGCAGCTGAGGATCAGCATGACAACGATCGTCGGGGTGATGGAGGGCAGCGTGATGTGCAGAAGCTGCTTCCACTTGCGCGCGCCGTCGATCTCCGCCGCCTCGTAAAGCTGCGGGTCAATGCCGGAGAGCGCCGCGAAGTAGATGATCGTGCCCCAGCCCGCGCCCTTGTAAATATCCGTGACGATCAGCATCGGCACGAAGTAGCGCGTATCGGTGAGCACCTGAATCTTTTCGCCGGAAATCGAATTGATGATGCTGGTGACAAGGCCGGTGTCCGGGTCGAGCATGTTCATGATCAGGCCGGAGAGAACAACCCAGGAAATGAAGTTCGGCAGGTACAGAAGCGTCTGCGAAACCTTCTTAAACTTCATGTTCTTCATTTCGTTCATCATCAGCGCGAGGATGATCGGGATCGGGAAGCCGCACACCATCTTCAGAATCGAGATGTAAAGCGTGTTTCCGAACACCTGCAAAAACTGCGGTCTCGTCAACAGATCGACAAAGTGATCAAAACCGACCCACGTGCTTGCCGCCGTATCATACGGATTGTAATCCATGAACGCGATCGCGTTGCCGAAAATAGGGATGTACCGGAAAATAATCAGGAAAATCATGCCGGGGAGAAGCAGAAGATATAGCCACTTATCGCGGACAACATCTTTACGAAACCGCTCCCAAGCGCTCAGCTCATGTGCCGGCTTGGCTGCTGCTACCATAAGTCTACCTCCTAGAATTTTGTAAAACCGATTCCACAGGCCCACAGCGCGAAGCCCCGGCAGCATCCCTTGTATTCGTCTCTCTGACGAATACAAAAAACAGGGTACCCTGTTTTGCGGAAAAGCTGCTGAAAACGGCCCGAGCCGCGCAACTGCCCATACTGCATCGAAACGCACCGCGGCCCTTAACATAAAAGCCCCAGCGCATCTCACAAAAAACACAGCATTCCGTTTGGTTTATGCCGTAATTTTATCACCCGTTTTTGTGAATGTCAACAACAAAAATTCGTGCAGATTGGCTTTTTTCGCAAATTTCACACATGTTGCATTCTATTATGCTAAACCGAAAAATCAATAAAACGCACCTAACCCAATACAAGTTTTTGCTGAAATTCCGTTCTTTTTTCTCTATACTGTGCAGAAAAATTTGCAGCCCTGCGCGCGCACGCGTCAAATCAAACGCGTTCAAATCGGCCTTCCAGCGCCTTTTTTATGGGACTTTTGTCCGGTTTTGCAGGAATGTGGAACCGGTTCCCCATTTTTTCATGCTGCTATTTTCCGTATTTTGGTATTGCGGCATTATAAATACAACTTTCTTGTATTTTTAAAATTGTTAAATTTTATATGTAATTTAATCAATTATGAACAGAGGCAAAACGCACAAAAATAAAAGTTTACAATTTTGTAACCTATCGTTAACGAGACAAAAACTGCCCCCTTTGGTTGTGCATTCTCGCTAACCGGCGCCGCGCATTTGGCGTTTTCTCTGTTTACCCACCCAACTCATTTGGAGATATATCCTAAAAAGTTTTGTATCGGTTTAAAGCCGCAAAGACATTTCTCCGGTTTTTCGGCGCAAAAAAGTGTACAGACCGCGGCTGGGGCTTGCAATGCGCGCAAAAACGCCTTATACTTGCCCTATACCATATAAAAGGAACAAAGGAGACGATGCCATGATGAACCGAGCAGAATTTGACCGGCAGGCCGAGGCCCATCGCGCGCTGCATATTCTGGCCGTGCGGGACGGCGAGGCCGTGTTCCGCGCCGACTACGACGAGGAGATTCGGCGAAACCAGTATTCTGCCACAAAGAGCTTTACGAGCGCCGCCGTCGGCATCGCCGCGGGCGAGGGGCTGCTCCGGCTCGACGAGCGGCTGACCGACGCCTTTGCGGACGACCTGCCGCCGCATGTCAGTGAGAACCTCGCGCGCGCCACGGTGCGCGACTTGCTGACCATGTGCCTCGGGCAGGACAGCGGCTTTCTGATGGGCGGCCAGCGCCCGTTCCTGCGCGAGCGGGACTGGGTGCGCTACAGCCTCGCGCAGCCGTTTCCCCACGCGCCGGGGACCTCGCCGGCGTGCTCGTGCAGCGCCGCGCGGGCTGCACGCTCGATAAATACCTGACGCCGCGCCTGTTCGAGCCGCTCGGCATCACAGCCCCGACGTGGGAAACCGACCCGCTCGGCTATTCCTTCGGCGCGGGCGGCCTGTTCCTCTGCGTTTCGGAGCTTCTGCGCTTCGGCGAGCTGCTTCTCGCCGGCGGAAAATGGAACGGGCGGCAGCTTCTCCCGGCCGAATACGTCGCCGAGGCCTCGGCCAAGCAGGTTGAAAACGGCGCGGAGGGCTACGGCTATCTCTTCTGGCGCGGCGCGCACAATTCGTTCCGCGCCGACGGCAAATACGGCCAGTTCGCGATCGTCCTGCCCGA
>OMGQ01001347.1_pt1 | contig 14518 bp, 10 predicted proteins | sample 1646071 | NCBI WGS metagenome assembly OMGQ01 (sample SAMN05578585, study PRJEB25193) | human gut metagenome | biome: Human Microbiome; feature: human-associated habitat; material: feces | host: Homo sapiens | place: USA:Birmingham | reverse complement strand
TATTGCGTACTCGACCGGGGCATCCACGATGACGTTCCGGACCCCGGCCTGGTCTACCTGTGCTCGACCTACCCGGCGGCCGTCCGCCTGAAGGACTCCCTGGACTCCTTCAGGGCCCAGGGCAACGAGCCCGATTGCCACACGCTGGGCACCTATCGCATGGTGGGCGGCAACGATTACTACATCATGGGTGGTCTATACGACGGCTCACAGGCGGACGCATATGCCGTCAACGGCGGCCTCGTCGGGGACTGGGGGGCAGGCGAGATGGCCTTCCGCATCTCCGACCTTAAGGCAAAGACGTTTTCATACGATGTCGATGCCGACGGCGAGCAGAAGGCATCGACGCTCGTCTACTACACCGACGAGGGGTCCGACCCGGTCCTCTTCCAGCGGACTGACGGCGACTGGCGCCTGGCGAGCGACAACTTCCTCGCCGAGAACTCGATCGTCGAGGACCTGGAGCAGGTCTACACCGGCGAGATCTCGCCGGTGTACCTCAATCGAGATATCGTCGATATGGAGGAGACGGCCGAGGCCTACGGTTGGGTGAAGCCGGAGAGGACCCCGGCCTCTATCGCCGCCGACGCCAAGAAGGTCGCCGCGGCGACGGCAGCAGAAAAGCCCTCGCCCGGCAAGGCCGCCGAGCGAGCCCGCGAAGCCTCTAAGGACTCCGCGCCCCGGCACTGATACCATGGAGGGTGCGGATGCGCCCGCAGGCGCTTTGGCATACACACACAAACGCTCAACTGCGCATCCGCGCAAACCCATACATCCGCATCCGCATATATGCGTAAAGGTGGCATGCCATGATCAGGAACGTTCTGAAGCCCGACGGCACGGTGCACATCGAGCAACAGGTCGCCAACATGCGATACGATCTCACGACAGGGCAGGTGGAGACGGTGGTCCCGGGTGCAGGTGCCACGAACCTCGTCTTCGGCGCCGACGGCCGCCAGCACGTCGAGCTCACGACCGGCAACATTCGCCGGAATCTAGGCAGGCCCGGTTTCGACACGCTCCTGTAGGTTCCGCGATCGCACATCCGCACACATACGCAGTTGCATACCCGCATACCTGCGCGCCAGCACAAATACGCACCGGCATACCTACGCACGTATACATAAACGCACGACCGCATCCGCGCCCATCAGGCTCCCATCCTGGTGGGCGCCCTGTTTTCCAACGGTTTTCCCTATCCGGTGTCTAAGCCGGCAGATACGGGGAATAACCACCTAAGGGGAAATGAACAGCGCCGAGGGAGGGCGCGCCCCGGAATATTTCGGAAGGAATGGAGAACGGAAATGGGAATACCCGCAAGAGCGGCGAGGCCGCTCGTCGCCTTGGCCATTGCCGCCGCATCGCTCGGCTGTATCGCGCACCCGGCATACGCTGAAAACGCGACTGCCGCCGTGGTGTCCGACGACGGCAGCCATATCGTCGTCGACGTCGACCTAAACGGAGGCGCGTCTGATGTCGGCTCGGACAGGCAGGGCGCGGAGAAAGGCAGTCAGGGCGAGTCTGTTTCCGACACGGAAACAGACAAGACCATGAAAGCATTCGAGGGCTTGATGACGTTCAACGTCATAATTATAACAACCGCGTTTTACTACATGTTCCTGCCGTTCATTTCCGCGATGGCCATGATTCTCCTCTTAAACGAATTACTGGACCTCCATGATCGCCGCCGTCTTTAGCCCCGACGGATGGACTGAGCCGGTATCGCGGCGGCCGTAAGCCCGGCCCCGTCGTCCCCGCCAACGAAGTTGTCTATAACCGGGCGGCTCTGCCCGAGCCGCCCTTGAATGAAGGGAAGCCCCTATGATGCTTTTCGAATCTTTGATCTTCAACCTGCTCCCCGCAGCCGTCGGTATCATGGTTCTCGTGCTGGTGTTCGAGAGCTGCTGGCGCAAATGCCCGCCGGATAAGCTCATGATCGTCTCCGGCGCCGGCAAGATGCGCTCCGTCTCCGGCAAGGGCACCTTCGTGATCCCGCTCCTCCAGCGCGTCGACACCCTCTCGCTGGGTGCCGTACAGGTGCAGCTGACCACCGAGAACGATATCCCGACGCAGGACGCAATCCTCATCCACGCCTGCGCCGTGGCGAACTTCCAAATCGGCCAGACCCCCGAGCTGATCGAGACCGCCTCCAAGAACTACTTGAATATGGACAAGGAGGAGATGACCCGACAGGTCACCGAGGTCATGCTGGGCAAGATGCGCGAGGTTATCGGCCAGATGGACCTCAAGGAGCTCATGCGCGACCGTGAGAGCTTCAACGCCAAGGTGTTCGACGGCTCCAAGGACGACCTCGCCAACCTCGGCCTCGAGCTGCGCACTTTCAACGTCCAGGACTTCTCCGACTCCCAGGGCATCATCCGCTCGATGGGCGCCGACCAGGCCGCGGAGATTAAGAAGGAGGCCGAGCTGGCGCAGATTAGGGCGGCCGAGGAGGTCGCCATCCGCCAGAACCAGCTCGACTTGAAGCAGGCCGACCTCAAGAAGCAGGCCGACAAGGCGAAGGCCGAGGCCGATATGGTGAAGGCCACCGTGACGGCCGAGAAGCAGCGCGAGCTCTATATTGCCCAGCAGGAGGCCGAGATCGCCGCGGAGACCAAGAAGGTCGAGCTCGCCGAGCGCCAGGCGGACGTGAGGGAGCGCGAGCTGAACGCGACCGTGAAGAAGCAGGCCGAGGCCGACCGCTATGCCGCCGAGCAGGCGGCGGAAGCCGACCTCTACAAGCGCACGAAGCAGGCCGAGGCCGCCCGTATCGAGCGCCAGAACGAATCGGATGCCGCACTGTATTCCGCCCAGAAGGACGCGGAGGGCATCAAGGCGAAGGCTACCGCCGAGGCCGAGGCCACGCGACTGAAGGGCGAGTCCGAGGGTGCGGCCGAGAAGGCGCACGGCGAGGGCGTCGCGGCGGGCATCAAGGCCCAGGCCGAGGCGTACAACGGCATGGATAACCCCTACCTGCTCGCCAACCGCTACATCGATATCATGCCCAAGGTAGCCGAGCAGGTTGCGAAGCCCCTCACTGCCGTCGATTCCATCAAGATGTACGGATCGGGCAACGCGCAAAAACTCGTAAGGGAGACCACATCGATTGTCGACCAGGTCGCATCCGGCCTGAAGGACAGCACGGGAATCGACCTGCCGTCCCTGCTGAACGGCCTGATCTCGAACCCCGATATCGATGCCGACTCCGCCGAGAACTCGGTGGAGTGATGGTCGTCCAGCTGATCGCCTCGGCCTTGCTGCTCGATTTCTTCGGCTGCATGATGCCCCTGGCATGGGTCGAGGACACCAAGGCATTTAAGGTCGGCGTGTTCCTGATTTGGGCGGCGCTGGTGGCGGATTCCGTCCTGATGGGCTTGTTCTATCCGAGGGAGCTGGCGGAGGTGAATCCCCTGTTGGCGGCAGGTCTCGAATCGATATGCCTCATCTGTGCCATGTATCCCCTGCATGGGTTCGCATCGAACTTGGCTCCCTGTGGCATCCGGGTCGATACTGCCGCGGCCCTCGCCTTCATAGACTTCCTCGTGACCGCTGTGGGATATGTCTCCCTGCTCTTGGGTACGATCTGGCTTATATTCTTCTAGGCTCGCAGGCATATGGACCTGTCGACCATCAAGCCGGAGGGTTCCGAGGAGTAGTACCGGCGCGGGCCGCCCGCACGTCGCGCAGACCGTCGGGCGGCCTTTTACATCGAAGGGGAGTGTGTCCCATGGAGGGGAAACGAAACCGCGGCGAGGTGACCGCCGAGCTTTCCGAGAAGGTATGGGCGAGGCTGTGCCGCGAGAACGCCCTGGTCGCGAGCGAGGTCTGGGTCGATGACGCCCGCCGGGTCGATTTCGTGGCCTACAGGCCGCATCGTCCGCGCGACCGATCGTCGAACCATGCGACCGCCGCCGAGCTCGAGTCCGGCACCTTCACGTTCGTCGAGGTCAAGTCGTGTATGGACGATTTCACGAGCGGCCACGGCAGGACGTTCGAGGGCGATGAGAACTGGCTGGTGTGCCCGCTCGAGCTCGCCGACTCGCTGGCTTCCAAAGGGATGCTGCCCAAGGGGGCGGCCGTGTACTCGCCAGACGCCCGCGGCGCCCTGCGGAAGCGCTACGACACTTCCGAATTCCGGCAGGTGCGCGTCGCCCCGGCAATCGAGCTGATATGGGCGATGCTGAGGCGGAAGAGCTCATGCGAGACCGGCACCGGTTTCCCCGTATAGATCACCGGCACATCTGTTCGGATGCATATCCGCACATCGGCATACATACGCCGAGGCACATACGCGCACACGCATATATACACACTAGCACCATTGCACATATGCGCGCACGCATGAAGACATAGACACACAGATGAACAGGCCGCGACCCCTTACGAGATCGCGGCCTGTTCTCGGACCGAAGTCCCACCCATGAAAGAAATCCGCGATGCCCGCATGGGAAAGACAAGCCGTTCGGCTGCGCGGGACCCACATCATTCTGAGGCTATCGTACCCGTTTGCGCATCGGGGTATACGGGCGCGCGGGGAAGTGCGCGGAAGCATATCCGCGCCGCCTTCCAAAACTTCCTATAGTTTCTGCGAAACACCCGTTCAGCGTATATTTTTTCGCTTGCGCGGGTATCAATTCCCCGTTACTGGTCGAACGGATGACGGGATATGGAAATGGCAGACGGTGACCGCTTTACACCGGAGCAGGCCGAGGCGCTGAGGGCGCTGAGGGACGGGAGGAACGTGTTTCTCTCGGGCAACGCCGGCACGGGTAAGAGCTACGTGCTCAACGCCTTCATATCGGACCTGAAGGCGCGCAATGTCGATTTCCTCGCCCTGGCGCCCACCGGCATCGCCGCGCTGAACCTCACGGACGGCTCGACGATCCACCGCACGCTGAAAATCGCGCCGGGGGTCTGCGCCCCCGATGGCCCCAAGGGGTCCCGCAAGGTGCTCGACGCCGCGAAGGTGATCATCATCGACGAGATCTCGATGTGCCGCATCGACCTGTTCGACCACGTGATGGGGATGATCTCCCAGTCCATGACGCGCAACGGCGCGAAGCAGGTGGTCCTCGTCGGCGACTTCTTCCAGCTACCGCCGGTCGTGACCGACCGCGACTCCGCGCTGCTGATGAAGTTCTATCCCGGAAACCTCCAGGGCTGGTGCTTCAAGTCGAGGTACTGGACCGGCTTCGATTTCGAACCGCACGTCCTCAAGACGGTCGTGCGCCAATCCGACCCCGATTTCATCGACAACCTGAACCGCGCCCGCGTCGGCGACGCGTCGTGCCTCGATTACTTCAACGCGCACTCGAAGAGCTCCCGTGCCTACCTGCCGAAGGACACGCTGGTGCTGTGCGCCAACAACCGCATCGCCGATTCAATCAACCGCGAGAACGTCGACGCGCTCGACGCCCCGAAGGTCGAGTTCGCGGCCGCCGCGACAGGCACGGTGTCAAACGGCGACAAGATGGCGCCGGAGAGGATCGTCCTGTGCCGCGGTGCCCGCGTGATGTCGCTCGTGAACAGCCCTCAGGAGGGTTACGTCAACGGCACGCAGGGTACCGTCACCGACGCGTCCGCCGACGGCGTGACGGTCAAGTTCGACGGCGCGGACGAGAAGGTCAGCATCGAGCGGCATAGATGGGAGATCAACAAGTCCGAGGCCATCGTCGAGATGGACGAGGAGGGCAGGCCCGTCAACAGGGTCAAGACCGCCGTCGTGGGTACCTATACCCAGATCCCGCTCAAGCTCGCCTACGCCATCACCATCCACAAGTCGCAGGGCCTGACGTTCGATGCCTGCTGCGTCCACACGAAGGTCTTCGCCGAGGGCCAGCTGTACGTCGGCCTGTCCCGCGTGCGCTCCGCCGCCGGCCTCACCGTGTTCCCCAAGATCGAGCCGAACCGCCTGATCGCCAGCCGCGAGGTCGTGGAGTTCTACGATTCCCTCGAGCACAGGATGGAGGAGCCGGTCCAAATCGAGTGCCCGCGCCGCTACGAGTCGCGGGTCCGCGCCTACATCCGAGACCTCATGGACGGCAGGGGCCCCGACGCCCCCACGCCTCTCGCCCTGGAAGGCGCCCTGGAGAACAGCAAGGGAGGTACCCAGGAACCGGGGACCGAAAGGCCGGCTAGAACCCTCGAGGAGAAGATCCGGGCGGATATCGTGACTCGAGCCACCTTCGCCCTCAAGGATGCGCTCTCCGGCGCGATGTCCAAGGACCATCTGGATGCCAAGATGCTCCTTGCCGGGTACGTACTCGATTGGGACTACGACCCACATGAGCTCTATGTCGTCCGCAAGGAGGGCGGTTATCGCGTCAGCGCATCGGAACTGGGCATCCGGCGCTCCGAGGTCGAGGCGCGGATCGCGAAAAACTCCGGCTTCGACTTGGGCTCCACCCGTCGTCAATCGAATTCGTCCGGCTCCCGTCCTGGGAAGCGGAAGGGAGTGGCGAAAGGGTCCACCGCCGCCGGTCGAAAGACCCGCAAGGCGAATTGGCGGCAGGGATAGCGGAAATAGGGAGGCCGGGAGATTCGGCCTCCCTATTTCATTTTCGCGGGCGGATCGCTATCGTCTCCCGGTGAGCTCCCAGTCCCAGATATACTCCTCGACCTGCTCGGCGAGATGGAGCGGGGCGGGAAGGTTCACCCTCATATCGTTCTTGTAGAGCTGCACCATGCAGCCGCGTAGGGCCTCGGCGTATTTGACGCTGGCAAGCGCCTCGGCCTCGCCACCGGGCGACAGAAGGCAGTACTCGTTGATCGTCTTCTCGCAGAACGCCGCGGTGGGCGAATCGTACTTCGATCCGCGTGCGGACCATTTGTACTGGGCGTCGCCCGGTCGCGGGGCCAACGCGAGGAAGTAGCCGTCCATCTTGAAGAGTCCCTGCTTGTCGCGCCTGTTCGGCACGGTGCCGTCGTCTGCGCCGCCCGCGGCCACCTCGTCCGTGAACCAGTCGGGGACCTCGCCGTTGAGACCGGAGCGTATACGCAGGATGCGCAGCTTGCTGCCCGCGAGGTCAAGCGGCTCCTCATAACCGGTCGGTCCGTAGCTCAAGGGTCCCGACTCGAGGCCGGAGTCGCTGATGCCGGGCCACCAGTCTCTCTGGCGGATGCGGGCGTAGGAGTTGACGAGGAGGAGTTCCGGCCTGTCGCCGGTGGCGCGGACTATGCCGTGGAGCATCCTCTTCAGGGCCATTCCGTTCGCCCGCTTGCAGGAGTCCGGAAAGCCCTCGGAACCGCTCAGCCGGGCGAACTCGATGAGGGCGCGCCAGTACGGTAGGCTTCCGTCAGGTAGGAGGGGGCAGTACACGGTGACGGCACCGCTTCTCATGTCCTGTCGGACGCAATAGGGGAAGCTCGCCCGCGCCTTGCCGTTGCCGGAGTTGTAGACCTTCAACCCTATCGCCGGGATCGAGATATCGATGCCGCGCGAATTGCGTGCCGGTTCGGGTACGAAACCGAGCTGACGCATGAGGTCGCGGACGGCGACGCGAGCGCGGATCTCGGGACCGTCCTTCGAGTCCTCGGGTTCGATGAATTGGGTCAGGCGCCCGGTTTTCGCGAACGCGATGCGCAGGGCGCGCTTGGGGTCTCCGCCGTCGTCTTTGCCCTTGGGCTTGTAGCTCTCGGCGCCCGGCAGGACCACTATGCACGCGGTCGGGTCGGTCGCCTCGGGAAGCGCGGCGGCGACTTTGCGCCAGCGGATCTTCGCCTGGCTGTCGCCGGTATTCTCCATGCGGTTCAGGAGGTCGTTTGCCGGGATGTTATCGATCTCGACCTCGAAGCCGTCGACGGCCCCCTCCCCGCCGAGAAAGCAGGAGATCTCGGCCCTTGCCATATCGAGGAGCCGGGCATCGTCCTGGTTGCCGATCAGCTGGAATACGGCCCTGTCCCTGCCGGTGCAGCGGGCGAGTCTGGCGCGGTTGGCCCGGCCCCAGGCCTCCTGTCTCGCCCGTGCGCCGACGGGGTCCTTGTCCCAATCCGCCTGCCTGGGTTCCTCTATGGACGCCTTGAGATGGGTCAGTTGAAGCGAGTCGAGCGCACCGACGGGCTCCGCGATATCTTTGAGCCGAGCCGCGACGGCCTCGAAGAACATGGCCTTGTCGATGACGGATGCCCCGCTTGCGACCGAGGGCTTCGATGCCCAGGAGGCGGTCATCGCGTAGGGGGATAGGATCTGCGGCTGCGAGCCGTCGCGGGCGTACCTGCCCATGTCCTCAAGATACTCGCGGACTGCGGGCAATCCGGTCCCGCTGGCGAACTCGTAGTTCGCCAGGGCCGCGGGGTCCCAGGCCAAGTCGCGCTTCTGTTTGTCGTAGCCGTAGGGGACGACGCGGAGCGTGCCGCCTTCCGTGCGGACGTAGGCGTTGACATCGTGTTTGAGGAACGGGTCGTCCTGCCATGGCTTGCCGATGAAGCGGCGGACGGCGACATCCATGTTGAGCCTTGCCTTGCGGCCGACCGGCAGCGTCTCGACGTGGAATCTGAGGGCGAACGCCCACGGGTCCTCCTTGTGCCAGTGGATATCGGAAATCAGCTCGTAGACGTTTCCGTTTCCGCGTGAGACTCTGCTGAAGTTCTCGACCATGCCGTTGGCGAGTTCGAGGGGGATGCCGGCGATGACGTCGGCGACTTGCGCGGAGAATGCGGGGAAGGTGAGCCCGCCCGTGGGACGGCCGTCGCCGCTGAACAGGCAGATCTCTTCGCCACGCACGGCTTCCTCGAACGTCTCGGGGTGCAGCATCCCCATCACCTTGCGGTAGGCGGGGGATTGGGTATCGATGTCCTTGCGGGAGGAGATCCAGACCGCGATGACGTTGCATAGCTTCGCGAGATCAATGGGGGCGAGGGCGATAAGCCAGCTGTCGGTATGCACGTTGGGGCGTACGGGGTTCAGCTCGACGGCCCGGTCGAGCCAGCAGCGCAGGTCGTCCTTGAGGACTTTGGTGTTGAGGTAGCCGCCCTCTTTCCTCGGGGGCATGAGCGTGAAGAGGGCGTCGCGCAGGCTGTCGGGCAAGCCGACGACGTGCACGGTCGTCTTGGTGTCGGGGACGGGTGCGAATGACATGAGGTGCAGCTTAGAGTCCGACATTTCCGATTCCTTTCCTGAACGACTCGTAGAACGGCCCGTAGAGGGCTTTGGCGACCTCCGGCTGGTCGCTATCGTGCATGAGGCGTTCCATGTAGGCGCCGAGCTCTTCCAGGGTCCTGAACGAGAGCTTCCCGTCGCCGCCGCGGAAGGCCGCATCGGCGAAATAGACATGCGGCGCGGGCCTCTCCTTGTCGGCAAGCCTCGCCAGACGCCCGAATATCTGGATGATCGTGACCATGAGCGTGGAGATCGCGTCGTCTACGAGGAATTGCCTGCCCATGGTCCTCCATGCGCCCATGGGAAGGTTCTCGTCCCGCTCCATGGTCTTCCATGTGCGCCAGGCGGAGGCCCTGACCTCGGTCGCGAACTCCCCGGGATTGGCCGGGTAGTCGCCGACCTCCCTTTCGATGAGGCCGTTGAGCTTGCGGTATCGCCCGCCGAGGTCGTGCGGTGTGCCCATCGGGCGCACCGAGAAGATGAGGCTCGTGAAAACGGCATGGCCGCCGCGGTCGACGATATTGAAGCCGCGCTCGATGGCCATGGCCGGCGCCACGAGCACTTTGGCCGGATGGTCGCAGAACTTGTAGACTTCGCTCCGGGGCACGAAGTGCTCCCTGTGGTCGTGGTTGTTGCGCACCAGGGCCGCGACCTTGATTGCCTGGCCCTTGCGTCGGAACTCTTGCTCGATGCGGTCGCGTGCGTCCTCGGCCTCCCGGTAGCTGTTCACGATGACCAGGGCCTTTCCCGCGCCCTCCGCGTCGAGTTCGTCCCTCAACGTGGCCATGGTCTGCGATAGGACGATGCCGAGGTTGCCGGAACGCATCTCGGCGGCGCTGCCGGACACGTTCTGCTCGATGCCGAGGTCCCTCACGGTCGAGGTGGAGAGCTTGGCCGCCTTCCACGGCTCCGCCTCGAGGAGGTAGTCGACCGGCCTGTTCACGTGGTATTGCAGGCAGCCGGGCTCCCAGCTCGAACCGGAGAGCAGGAGCACGTGCGGCCCCAGCGCCGCCCCGGCGGGGTCGGTATCGAGCCAGGGCAGCGAGCACATGAAGGCCCGCCCGAAGGCGAACTGCCGGAAAAGCCTGAGGTCGTTGCCGTCGAGCTTCATCCCGAAGATGTTGCCGATCAGCGAGTTGGGGAGATAGTGCTGCTGGCGCGTGTAGCTGAACTTGAGGAAGTTGTACAGCTCGTCGACGGAATCGTCCTTGAAGCTGAGGAGGTCCTGCGCGGAGGCGAGTTCGCGCAGATACGAGTCGAACCGGATGACCTTGAGGGCGAAGGAGAACCTGGTCCGCAGCTCGTCGGGAAGCTCCGAGCATCCGCATGCAGCGAGGTATTCGTTCAGCGAGTAGCTGTGGGTGTCGTCGTCGATGCCCTCGCAGGAGGTCGCGACCGCCTGCGAGAGCTTGTTGAGGGCCGCGTCGCCGCCATCGAGGCTCTTCTTGGCAATCTCGAATCTATAGGGGTTGATGAGTTTGTCGGCATCCTCGTAAACCTGTTTGGGAAGGCCCTGCTCCAGGAGGTCGTTCAGAAGCGAGAGTGACGTGAACGCCTCGTCCTTGACGATGCGCCATTTCGCCACGCGGTCGTCCCTGACGGATTTGAGCAGCGCCTTCGCGACGGGCTCGGATTTCTGGCGCAGGTCATAGAAAAGCTCCTCGTTGAAGTCCCTCATCTTGTCGTCCGGGCGCCGCTTCATGGCTACGGCTGTCGGGTCGGCGGCGTTGCGGATGAGCTCCTGGAAGCTCATGCTCGGGGCGAAGCAGCCGTCGAGCTGCGCCTGCACGCGGTCCGCCTCATCGAACAGGACGACGTCGAACTGCTGAAGGGCCTCCTCGAAGAATGCCTTGCGCTCCCTTCCGACGATCATGGTGGCGAAGCCGGTGGGGGTCGTGACCACGACGTCGGATGTCAGGGACTCGCGGGCCATGGCCTGCGATGGGCACACGTCCCAGTACGGGCATGAGTTCGCGCCGCCCTTCTTGGACCGGAGGCCGCGGCATGGCGTGCTGCCGTATCCGCAGGCCTCGGGATCGGAAGAGGAGAGCCCGTCCATGATGCAGGCGGTCTCCAGGTATTTGGATGCGGAATGGTCGAGGAGCATGGAGTCATCGTGGTCGAAGAACTCGTCGAGCCGTTCGATGCGCCTGCCGCGCGACACCAGGGGCGAGGCGCTGATTCCCGCCTCGCGAAGCAGGACGACGCTTTCCATCACGTCCGATACCGAGTTGAGCAGGGATACCGCGCGCAGGCCGCGCTTCGCGAGGCAGACGATGAGCATGTTGGCGAGGACGGACTTGCCGGCGCCGACGAGGCCGACGAGGCTCACGACCTCATCGAGGCGCAGGCCGTCGGCGACGGATGTGCTGCCGCCGCGGGCCCGCTTGAGGAGCCCCTGGTCCTTGACCCTTCTGAGCACGGCGGCGTAGTGGGTCTTCCCGGTCTTCTCCCCGACTTCGTCCGCGGTCGAGATGAGCTCGTCGAGGGTGATATCGATGGGCGGGCGCCTGCTCTTGCGGGGGATATCGTCAATCTTGCCCGTTTGGGGCGGCACGGCATCGGGTATGGTCACCCAACGGATCGATCCGGTTACCGTGGTATCGCCGGTCGCCTCGGGCTTGCATGTGTAGGAATACCGTCCTTTGGGTCTCGCGACCACGTTTTTATGGGAGAGTTTGACATCGCCGAGGAGGCGGTCTATATAGATCGGCATGCGGTCGATCCCGGTAAGGGGGTGCTCGCGCAGGGCCATTCCGCCGTTGGCGATATCGAAGAACCGGTATCGCTCATATTCCGCGCGCTCGTAGAGGCCCAGCAGTCGCCGCCAGGCCGTGGATGAAGCCAGCGAGACCAGGTGTCGGCGCGCCATCTGCATGAGGTGGCCGTCCGCGCCGATGGTCTCGGGTCTGATGAGCTGGTAGTTCGATAGGAGCCTGTCGGCCTTTCGGGGATCGGCGCCGGGACCGCATACGCGTACCGCGAGCGCGAGCAGCGACTCCACATTCAGGAACTCGTCGAGGGATAGGTCGCTGTCCTCGGGATAGCGCACCTCGAGATTGCGCTTCAGCTGGTCGAAGCCTTCCTGGGCTGTATCATTCGGCTCGCTCATCGCGTGCCTCCCTTCGCGGCGGCATCGAGTCGTTTCGAGAAGTTGCGCAGCGTTTCGCATGAATAGCCGGTCTTGCCGCGCAGGACGGCATTGCATAGCGCGCGATATCCGGGATGGTCCCGTTCGACTTGGTCCGGCACGACATAGGCCACCTCGTCCGCGCACATCTGGGCGATGCCGGTGTCGTCCTCTATCTCGCGGGCAAGCCGCTCGGCGCGGCCGTATGCCTTGGCGTCGACGGCAAGCTGTCGGCCGTCCGGCAGATGGATCAGGATGTCGCAGGTGTCCTTGAGGGGCCACATTTCGTATTTCAGACCGAGGCCCGCTGCGGCCTCGGCGATCGCCAGCTCGAGCTTTCCGGGGGAAGAGATGTAGTGCATGACGCCGCGGGATAGGCGGAAGGCGTCGTGCGCGACGCTGTCCAGCTTGTCGAAATCGCCTGTGACGGCCTTGGCGCACGTCGCCGATGAGCAGTGGGGCTGCTTGCCTCGCATGGTCATCGTCCAGCCGCAATTCGGGCATACTTTTGCGGCGCCCGGGACGGGTTCGTAGGCCATGGAGACGAATTCCTGCAACCACACCGGGTCGATGGTGTCGGCTTCGCCCTGGTCGAGGGGGTCGGGGTCGCCCAGGGCGAGCCCCGTCTTGATCCTGACGTATTCGTTCCAGGTGAGCAGCGGGTGGCGGATGAGCATCCTGCGTCCGTACGCGTATTGCTCCTGGGTGCCGGCTCGGAGGAATTCATACACCCTGCGTTCCTGATGGCCGCCCAAGAGGTCGTTTTCCGCAAAGCGCAGCACCTCGTAGCATTCCGACGTCGCGGCGAAGTAGTCGCCGTCTACTGACGCCAGGGGCCCGATCTCGATGGACCGGCACCCTTCGACGGCTTCCCTGCACTCGTCGCGCCACCGGGCCGTCCACTCGCGCACGTCTGACGCTGCGCTGTTCCTGATGAAATCGGACTCATTGAACGTCGGCAGCAGCTCTTCCGCATCGTCGGAGCACTCAGCGCACAGCGCGGCGAGGATATTCATGCCGTGTCTGAATGCCTGGCTGTAGGGATACCTATGCGGGTCGGCCTCGTAGAGGCCGTCCTTCTCGGCGATGCCGTATGCGATGAGGAATACGGCGGTCTCGAAGCGGTTGGCGATATCGCGGGCTTTGCCGGCGGCTTCGGCCGCGGCGATCGGGTCGGACATGGACCACCTCTTTATTGGAATTGGCATACACAGCAGCTTTGATACCCGCCCCCGCCGCGCTTTACACGCCCCTACCGAAACTCGACGGATAAAAATGTCCCTGCACCGGCTCGAATCGAGTGAAAGACTTCCCGCGCACGGGGTAGAAAAAGCTGGGACGGCACGCATCCGCGCGAAGGGTTTGACATGTCTAGGGTGGCTTACGGGCAAAAGGGATACATCGGCGCCTCCATGAGCGCGAACGCGCGGGCGGCCTACGAGGCGGGGGAGATGCCCCGCTGGAAAGGCGGCGATCCTCGGCGCCTTGAGGGGCTACTGCGATGAGATGGACCTGCTCTACGACCCCGCGGTCGAGTCCGAGACCAAGGCCGCGCTCTTCGACCGGTTCATCGCCTACTCGTCCTGGCACCACACCGGCGCCTACGCCCGCGAGACGGAGTTCTTCGCCCTGGACGAGGCCGCCGTGGTCGGGGCGTTCCGCGAGCTCGGGCCCGAGGAGGCGGCCGAGCGCGACCGGATCCGGGCGCAGGCTGCGGCTCGGGTGTGGGAGGCGGAACGGCATCGGAGGGAAGCGGAATGCCTATTCGAGTACCGCTTCTCCTGCTCCCCATATAGCGCCATGGCGTACGAGGCGTTCCATCCCGAGCTGTGCGAGCGCCGCGTGAGCAAACGCAGGAAGCAGGAGCTCGTCGTGTACCGGCTGCCGGACGGCAGCGAGCCGTCGGGCTATGCGGAGATGTCCGTCCCGGCGGACTATGCGGACAGCAGCCATGTGGTGCCGTCGGTTTTCATATCCGGCACGGGCGGGGATCGCGCGTGGCGCGATATCGACTTCGACGAGGCCGAGCGGAAATTCGCAGCGGCGGCGAGAAGGGCCGCGGCCTTTCGCGAGGGGAGACCGAAGCTCATGCAGGACGAGGCCAGGCGCGCTGCGATACGTGAGACTCGGCACCGCGTCTGCACCGCCCCCATTTTGAAGAGCATAAAGGAGATTCACAGGTGACGGGGAAGAATGTCTATACGATGACGGCGATGACGAGGCGAGCGTTCGTGGGCCTCGCGGTCATGGCGGCGCAGGCCGGACTCGCGGGCTGCGTGAGGAACGGGGCG
>OMGQ01001339.1_pt1 | contig 14633 bp, 17 predicted proteins | sample 1646071 | NCBI WGS metagenome assembly OMGQ01 (sample SAMN05578585, study PRJEB25193) | human gut metagenome | biome: Human Microbiome; feature: human-associated habitat; material: feces | host: Homo sapiens | place: USA:Birmingham | reverse complement strand
GCGCGGATCTCCGCCGCCGTGTACCGCGCGCCCGCCGCGGCGACGACCCATTTGTCCTCGCAGTCGTCGAAGCGGTGGATGACGGCGAGCACAACGCCGTCGAACGTCTCGAGCGGCTCTGCCGGCCCGAGCACGTACACGTCCTGCTCCGAGCCGTCGCCGGCCATCACGCCGGGCACATAGCCGTAATTGACGGTATAGAGCATATCGGGGTAACGCGGGTGCCGGGAGCCGAGCGGGCGGTCCATCACACAGTGCACCGGCCTGCCGAGCACGTTCGCGTAATCCGCGCGCGTTCTGTGCAGCGCTGCATTGCGCGCGTCCTCCGCCTTCCGCCATGCTTCGCGCGCGATTTCCGCATCGCCGAGCAAAACGCGCTGCGCCGCGGTATTTTCGAAGATCTCCCGCAAAGCGGCCTCGGCCGCTTCCGCGCGCTCCGCCGCGTTTTCGCCGAAATCCGCCGAAAGGCGCACAGCATCCGCCTCCGCTGCGCAGGTGATCGCGCCGTAGTAATCCTTGTATTTTTTATGCACCGCCGTCCAGCCGTTTTCCGCGGGCTGGAGCAGCAGTTTTTCCGTTTTCAGCGCTCTGTACCGCATCATTTCAAAATCAGCTCCACCGGGCAGTGGTCGCTGCCCGCCACCTCGCTCAGGATACGGCTGTCCTCCACGCGCTCCCTGAGCTCGTCGGTCACGAGGAAATAATCGATGCGCCAGCCGACGTTCTTCTCCCGCGCTCTGCCCATGTACGACCACCACGAATACGCGTCGGTCTGATCCGGATACAGCATGCGGAACGAATCGTTGAAGCCCGCCGCGAGCAGCTCGGAAAACTTGCCGCGCTCTTCGTAGGAGAACCCGGCATTGCCGATGTTCGCCTTGGCGTTTTTGAGGTCGATCATCCTGTGCGCGACGTTCATATCGCCGCAGACGATGACCGGCTTTTTTTCATGCAGCTTTTCGAGGTAGGCGCGGAACGCATCCTCAAACGCCATGCGGAAATCGATGCGCACGAGCTCGCGCTGGGCGTTCGGCGTATAGACCGTGACGAGGTAGAAATCCGGGTACTCCGCGCAGATCACGCGGCCCTCGGCGTCGACCTCCGCAAGGCCGATCCCGTACGAAACCGAGAGCGGCTCCGTCTTTGTGAACACGGCCGTGCCCGAATATCCCTTCTTTTCGGCGGAGAACCAGTATTCCGTATAGCCCGGAAAGTCGAAATCCGCCTGCTCCTTCTGCATTTTCGTCTCCTGCAGGCAGATGACGTCCGGGTTCTCCGCCTGCAAAAATTCGGCGAAGCCCTTCGCCATGCAGGCCCGCAGGCCGTTGACATTCCAAGAAACCAGCTTCAAAGCAAAATCACTTCCCATTTCAGATGATCTGTGTTATACTATTGGATACTTCAAAATGAACGCCGTCCCCACCGCAGCGCTGTTTCCATCGCTGCACAGCGCGGGACGAATTTAGAAAGGAGTCCACAGACATGCAGAATCCTGTTGTTACCATTGAAACCAGCCGCGGCACAATCAAGGCCGAGCTGTACCCCGAAATCGCCCCGAACACGGTGAATAATTTCATCTCTTTGATTCAGAAGGGCTTTTACGACGGCACAATTTTCCACCGCGTCATCCCCGGCTTTATGATTCAGGGCGGCGACCCGGAGGGAACCGGCATGGGCGGCCCGGGCTACGGCATCAAGGGCGAGTTCGCGATGAACGGCTTCGAGAACAACCTGCGCCACACGACCGGTGTGCTCTCGATGGCGAGAAGCCAGCGCCCGAACAGCGCGGGCAGCCAGTTCTTCATCATGGTCGATGACGCGCCGCACCTCGACGGCCAGTACGCCGCTTTCGGCAAGGTCATCGAGGGCATCGACGTCGCACAGGCGATCGTCGCGAGCCCCCGCGACTGGTCGGACCGTCCCCGCGAGGATCAGGTCATGGAGAAGGTCACAGTCGAGACCTTCGGCGTCAACTACGACGAGCCCGTCACCGGCCCCGAGCGCGGCTAAGCAGCATCGTGCCGCTGCGAAGTCGCGGAAGAGAATGCGAAGCATTCTGCTGCGATACGAAGTATCGCATGCGTCCGGCGAGCCTCGCCGGTGCTGGAAGGCGGCAGAGTTAAGGGACGGAGTCCCTTATTGCGCGTCGCAGCGCGCGCCCCCCTTGCGTCACACAAGCGTAGGAACCCCTCGCCGGGGGTTCCTACGGCGGCAACACCGCCGCGAAGTTGTATACGTCACCGTACACCCCCGCCCTTGCGGGGGTGTTTTTATTTGTCCGGCACGTCCTCTTTATAGACGAAGTGCTGCACGCCCGCATTGAGCCGGCCGAGCAGCTCGCCGGCGTTCGCGGGATACACCTCGATTTCATGCAGCCGGTCAAACGGAACCCAGTGAAATTCGAGGTCGAATCCCCGTCCCTCCAGCCGCTCCTTCGCGATAAAGCTACCTTCCTTCGGAATCTCCGGCGTCAGGATGTCCACGAGATAGTAAAGGCAGATCTGATGACAGGGCTTATCGCCCCACGGAAAGAAAATCTCCGCCACCCATTTCAAATCGCGGACGGCGATTTGAGCGCCAATCTCCTCCCGGAACTCGCGGACAAGGGTCTCCGCGTTGGTTTCCCCGAGCGCGACATGCCCGCCTGGAAAGGCGTAGCCCGCGTCGTTTGTCGGCTTTTGCAGCAGCACTCTGCCGTTTTGCATGCAGATGCCTGCGACGCGGTAGCTGAACACAAATTCGTCTGTTTTAAAAAGAATATCCGGCATTGGATTCTGCGGCCTCCCTTCCCTCAGCCTTCCTCTTCCTGCTCGATCCGTTTCAAAATAAGCGGCTTCTTCTGCGGCGGCTGCGCGCCGAATGCAAAGGCGGCGTGCAGCGCTCCTTCACCCTGCGCGCATCTTTCCGCATCGGCTGCATAGAGCGTTGCGAGCGGCTCGCCCGCCTCCACGCGGTCGCCCTTATTCTTGTGGAGCATGATGCCCGCGCCGAAATCGATCGCGCTGTCCTTTGTCTCTCGCCCGGCGCCGAGCAGAACGCTCGCGCGGCCGATTTTCTCGGCGTCCGCCTGCACGATCCAGCCGCTCTGCGCCGCCTTAAACACTCTCTGCACCGGGCTCAGGCTAAACCGCGGCGTATCGCGCAGGTATACGCTGTCGCCGCCCTGCGCCTCAACCATTTCGCACAGCTTGCGAAATGCCGCGCCGCTTTCGACCGCGGCCTGCGCCATCTCCCGCGCTCTTTCGATTGTCCCGGCCCGCTCGCCGAGATAGATCATATTCGCTGAGAGCTCCATGCACATTGCGGTCAGATCCGCCGGCCCGCGGCCGCAGAGCGTGTCGCAGACCTCGATGATCTCGAGCGCGTTGCCGACGGCGCGCCCAAGCGGGCGGTCCATATCGGTGATAAGCGCGACAGTCCGGCGGCCGACCTGCGCGCCGATCTCCACCATCTCGCGGGCGAGCGCCTCGGCGTCCGCCTGCGTTTTCATAAACGCGCCGCTGCCGGTTTTGACGTCGAGCAGAATGCGGTCACTGCCCGCCGCGAGCTTTTTGCTCATGATCGACGAGGCGATCAGCGGGATGCTCTCGACCGTGCCGGTCACGTCGCGCAGCGCGTAGAGTTTTTTATCTGCCGGGCAGAGGTTGCCGGACTGCCCGATGACGGCGCAGCCCACGCGGTTCACGATGGCGAGGAATTCCTCCCGCCCGATCGCGGTGCGCATGCCGGGGATGCTCTCCATCTTGTCGACGGTGCCGCCCGTGTGCCCGAGCCCGCGGCCGCTCATCTTCGCGACCTTCACGCCGCACGCCGCCGCGATCGGCACGATCACGAGGCTCGTCTTATCGCCGACGCCGCCCGTCGAGTGCTTGTCGACCGTCACGCCGTCCACGCCGGAGAGGTCGACCGTGTCGCCGGAATGCGCCATCGCGCTTGTCAGCCGCGCCGTCTCGCGCGCCGTCATGCCCTGAAAGCAGACCGCCATCATCAGCGCCGAAAGCTGATAGTCCGGGATCGTGCCGTCCGCACACCCGCGCACGACCGCATCGATCTCGCCGTCCGTCAGCGCGCCGCCGTCCCGCTTTTTGCGGATGATGTCCACCATATGCATAAAAACCGCCCCTTTCTCAGCGCAGGTCGTCGGGCGAGAAGCTCTCGGGCAGAAGCGCCGCGAGTGTGTACAGCTCCATGCCGCCCGCCTTTGCGAGTATGATTTTAAAATCGTCGGCGCAGAATTCGCGCATGACCTGCCGGCACACGCCGCACGGTGCGCAGAACGACGCGGGAGGTCCCCCGGCTTTGCCGCCCGCCACGGCGATTGCGGTAAATTTCCGCTCGCCCGCGGAAACGGCCTTGAAGAACGCCGTACGCTCGGCGCAGTTCGAGGGCGTATACGCGGCGTTTTCGATGTTGCCGCCGGTGTAGATTTCCCCGCTTTCCGCGAGCAGCGCCGCGCCGACCGCAAAGCCCGAATACGGGCAGTACGCGGTTTCCCGCGCCTCGATGGCCAGCGCCGCGAGCCGCCGCGCGGTCTCCCCGCTCCACTCAATAGCCATGCTGCGCCTCATTTTTCAGGATCTTCACGAGGCGGGAGGTGCCGAGCCTGTCCGCGCCGAGCGCCAAAAAGCGCTCCGCGTCCGCAAACGACGAAATGCCGCCCGCCGCCTTGATTTTCAGTGTGTCCGGCGAGGCCTCGCGCATCAGCGCCACATCCTCGAACGTCGCGCCGCCCGCCTGAAAGCCCGTCGAGGTCTTGATGTAGTCGGCGCCCGCAGCGGCAACGACCGCGCACAGGCGGCGCTTTTCGCCGTCGGCGAGCAGACATGTCTCGACGATGACCTTGAGCGCTTTTTCGCCGCACGCGTCCTTCACCGCGCGGATCTCCGCCTCGACCGCCGCATACGCGCCGGCCTTCACCGCGCCGACCGGGATCACCATATCGATCTCGTCCGCGCCGTTTTCGACGGCGTCCTTCGTTTCAAACACCTTCGCCGCCGTCGTATTGTACCCGTTCGGGAACCCGATGACGGTGCAGATCTTCACGCGCCCCGCCGCATGTGCCGCGGCCGCCTGCACAAAGCGCGGCGGAATGCAGACGCTCGCCGTTTCAAACCGGATGCCGTCGTCGACGACATCGCGGATCTCGTCCCACGTCGCCGCCACGCCGAGCAGCGTGTGGTCGACATGGCTGAGGATTTCCTTTTCTGTCATGGCTTCACCGTTTCCTTTCGGTCTGTATTTCACTGCACTGTAAACGCTGTCCATTCAATATGGTTGTACTGCATGACGTCCTCTGCCTTTTTCATGCCGAGCTTCTCATAGAACGGAACTGCATTTTCATTGGCGATCAGATATACCGCAATGTCCTTTTCGCCGCCCGCCTTGTCGTGTGCCGCTTTCATGAGCCGTCTCCCGATGCCCCGCCGTTCGTAGTCTCTCGCCACGCCCAGATCCGTCACATAAAGCCAATACGCATAGTCTGTCAGTCCAAACAGAGCGCCGACCATTCTTCCGGCTTCATTTCTTGCAGTGAGACTGATCGAAGCATGATTCACAAGCCTTGTGATTCTTTCTTCAAATCTCTCCTTGGGATATTGCAATCCCAGATCCGTCCTTTTCAGAAAATCGATGTATTCCTCCGGGGATACCCGTTCCTCTTCGATTTTGATTTCTTCCTGCATAAAACCGCCTCCTCCAGTGTCAGTACCTCTCTGCGCACAGCTGCGTTGGCCACGCTCCGAGGCGGCGCATCCGCCTCCCATTCAGCCAGTACAGCACATGGATTTTCAACAGGACAAAAAAATCCGGTGAAAAATTCCGCCGCCCGCGCTCACGCCAGCCGCAGCGCGATCTCCATCATCTGCGTGAACGTCGTCTGGCGCTCCTCGGCCGTCGTACCCTCGCCGGTCAGCGGCAGGTCGGAAACGGTCGCCATAGCGAGCGCCTTTTTGCCGCAGCGCGCCGCGTTCATGTAGAGCGCCGCCGCTTCCATTTCAACCGCGAGCACGCCCATCTTCTTCCAGTCCTTAAGGCTGTCCGCGTAGTCGCCGTAGAACAGGTCGCTCGAGAGCAGGTTGCCGACGCGGTGCGGGACGTTCCGCTCGCGCGCGAGGGAAACCGCTCTTTCAAGCAGGCCGAAATCCGCCGTCGGCGCGAAGGTGCCGGGCAGGCGGTACTGCGCGGCGTAGTTGGAATCAGTGCAGGCGCCCATGCCGATCACGACGTCGCGCAGCTTCACGCCGTCCGCGATGCCGCCCGCCGAGCCGATGCGGATGATCGCCTCAACGCCGTAAAAGTTATACAGCTCATAGCTGTATATGCCGATGGACGGCATGCCCATGCCGCTGCCCATCACCGAGACGGGCCGCCCCTCGAACGTGCCGGTATAGCCGAGCATTCCCCGCACGGTGTTGAAGCACACCGGGTTTTCGAGGTACGTCTCCGCAATGAATTTCGCGCGGAGCGGGTCGCCGGGCATCAGAACGGTTTTCGCGATGTCACCCTTTTTTGCGTTGTTGTGCGGTGTCATGGTTTAAAGTCCCCTTTCAAAAAATTACTCTCTGTGCTCGACAACGACCGTCAGCATGACGAGATCGTCGCCGCCGGTATTTTCGATGCTGTGCGCCGACCCCTTCTTGCAGATGTGACAGATGCCGGGGAATAGAGCTTCCTCCTCCCCGTCACAAACCGCCCTGCCGGTTCCGGAAAGAATGTAGTTGATGTCGTCGCTTGTCGGGTGCGCATGCAGGCCGATCGAGCCGCCGGCATGTATGCGGCAAGGAATGATCTTTCCGTCCGGGTCCGCATACATTTGGGCCGACATCTCCCCCGCGCCGCCGTTCATACCGGGCACGCGCATCGCTTCTATCGCATTAAAATCAATCCGCATATTTGTTCCTCCCAATCGCTTCAGCTTTGCAGCAGCCCTTCGAGGTCTCCGACGGAGACATCCATCCTACCGCCTCCATCGTCATGCCAGAGGCGAGGAACCGGCCGACCACCGCTTTCATTTCCTTACCGACCTCGACGAAGTACCCGTCGTAACCGCAGAGCCGGACGACGCGCCGAAATCAAGTTCGTAACGCGTGCCGTGCGAAAACAGCACGCCGTCCGTCAAACGGATGCGCAGGATGCGGGTGTTCTCATCGCTGAAATCGTTGTGCCCGTTGTCGATCCACGCGGCGAACGCCGTGCGCAGCCTTGCGGCGAGCTCGGCATTCTCCGCCCTGCCGAAATAGCCGAGGTCCTCGCCCCGGCCGTGCGCCGTGAACCACTCGCCGGCCAGCGCCGCCTCCGGGTTCTCCCGAAGCTGCCGCATTTTGTTGGAAAGGCCGTGGGTGATCGCGTAAAACGCGCCGTTTTCATAATAGGCGTTCACATAGCGCACCTGCGGTCTGCCGTTTTCTACTGTTGCAAGCGCGAGGATATTGTCCCTTCCGAAGCGCTCCCGCAAGAGCGCCTCCGCCTCCCGGCTCCACCCCGCCATTGTTTTTCCTCCCTTTTGCCGTTTTTCCTACAGAAACTTCCAGCCCGCTGTCTCCGCATCCCAGCAGACCTCGCCGAACCCGTCGTCGAGAAATACGCGGAGCATCGCGTCGAAGCTCTCTGCGAGTCTGCACGTCTTGAGCGACGCGAGCGGCGCCCAGCGCGCCTCGCCCTCCGCGGAGGAGCGCACGGCGCCGAAAAAGCGGTCCGCCTTATAGAGCAGCACGACATAGCGCGTGCCGTCTTCGAGCGGGAACTGCTTCACGCCGCACAGGCGCGGGTTTTCCACCGTGACGCCCGTTTCCTCATAGACCTCGCGGATCACCGCGGCCGTGAACGGCTCGCCCGGCTCCACATGCCCGCCGGGAAAGACGATTCCCGGCCAGTTTTTATCGGCGCGGTCCTGCACGAGGACGTTCCCCGCGCCGTCTGTGACCATGCACATATTCGTGAGTACTGTTTTTTCGATGCCCGCCATATCCTCATTCCCCTGTCCGGCCATGCCGAAAAATTTTCCCAAAAGTCAGAGCGCAAAGCGCTCCATTCCATCGCAAAGAAGCCGCTCCACCGCGCGGCCGATGCGGTCGAAGCCGCAGAGCGTGCCCAGATTGCCCGGCGCAACGCCCGCGCCGAGCGCTAAAAACGGAATGTACTCGCGCGAGTGGTCGGTCGAGGGCGTACCGGGGTCACAGCCGTGGTCGGCCGTGATCATCAGCACGTCGTCGGGAGCAAGCGCGCCGATGATCTCCGGCAGGCGCATGTCGAAATACGAGAGCGCCGCCGCGTAGCCGTCCACATCGTTGCGGTGGCCGTAGAGCATGTCAAAATCGACGAGGTTCACGAAGCACAGGCCCGTGAAGTCCTCCGCCATCGCGCGCAGCAGCGCGTCGACGCCGTCGGCGTTGTTTTTTGTGCGCACGGCCTTCGTGATGCCGCGCCCGTCAAAAATATCGGCGATCTTGCCGATCGAATATACCGTTTTCCCGGCGGCCTTCAGCCGGTCGAGCACCGTTTCGCCGGGCGGCGGCAGCGCGTAGTCGTGCCGGTTTGCCGTGCGCGTGAAGCGCCCCGGCGCGCCCGTGAACGGCCTTGCGATCACGCGGCCGACCGCGAGCCCGCCCGTGAGCATCGCCCGCGCCGCCGCGCAGATCTCATAGAGCTCGGAGAGCGGCACGACGTCCTCATGCGCCGCGATCTGGAACACGCTGTCCGCCGAGGTATATACGATCAGCTTCCCCGTTTTCATGTGCTCTTCGCCGTAGTCCGCGATCACCGCCGTGCCCGAATACGGGCGGTTGCACAGCACGCCGCGGCCCACGGCCGCCGAAAAGCGCTCGAGGAACGCGGCCGGGAAGCCCTGCGGGAACGTGGGCAGCGGCTGCTCGCTGACGACGCCCGCAATCTCCCAGTGGCCGACCGTCGTATCCTTGCCGTTCGATTTCTCCGAGAGCCGCGCAAATGCGGCGGACGGCGTGTCCGTCCTTTTTCCGCACGCCACGCCGTCTATGTTGAAAAGCCCGAGCGCGCCGAGGTTTGGCAGCGCAAAGCGCGGGCTTTTCGAACAGCTCAAAAGCGTGTTGCTGCCCGCGTCGCCGAAGCGCGCCGCGTCCGGCATCTCCCCGATGCCGACGCTGTCGAGTACAATTAAATATACGCGTTTTGCCCGCATGATGCTTCTCCTTATCCTGTTTTAAACGATGCCGGCCCGCACCGCCGCGTCCAAATCTTCGCGCGTCGGCAGGCCCTCGTTGTCGCCCCGGTGCGTGATCTGGATCGAGCCGATCACCGTGCCGCGGCGCGCCGCCTCGCTGAGCGAAAGCCCCTCGGCCACCGCCGAGAGCACGCCGGCCGCAAAGCCGTCGCCCGCGCCGACCGTGTCGACAATCCTTTTGACCGGGAACGCCGGCACCGTGCCGCTCTCACCGCCCGTAGACCAGTACGCGCCGTCCGCACCGAGCTTCACGATCACGCTGTCTACGCCGCGGTCATGGTAGAACGCGGCGATTTCCGCGGCCGTCTCTTTCTTTGTGAGGATCTTTCCCTCATGGATGCCGGGCAGCACGAGGTCTGCCTCGGCGGCGAGCGCATTCAGCGTGCGCACCATCTCCTTTTCGTCCCCCCAGAGCTGCGGGCGCAGATTCGGGTCGAACGATACGAACATATCGAGCGCCTTGGCGCGCGCCATCAGCCGCTTTACGGCCTCGAGCGCCGATTTCGACACCGCCGGGAAAATGCCGGTCACGTGCAGAAAGTCGCAGCCGAACAGGTCTAGCTTGTCGATGTCGTGCGTCGAGATCTGCGAGGCCGCGCTGCCGCGGCGGAAATACGCGATCTTCGGGTCGCCGACCGCGGTGCTGCCCTTCATCATGAAGCCGGTCGGGGCTGTATCCGTCACCGTCACGAGGTCGGCCGCGACGCCGTTTGCCGCCATGCTCTTCAAAATGCGGCGGCCGATCGGGTCGTCGCCGAGGCGCGTGCAGTAGAGCGCCGTGTGGCCGAGCCGCGAAAGGCCGACCGCCACGTTGTACTCCGCGCCGGCGACCGCCGCCGTGAAGTGCTCGACGTCCTCCAGCTCGCCGGGCGCCTCCGCCATAAAGAGACCCATCGGCTCGCCGACGAGCACGATTTTGCCGCGCTCGCCCGCCGGCGTTTCCTCCGCCGCAAGCGCCGCTTCATCCACAAAATCCATTTTCATCGCTTCGTCCTTTCCGCGCGGCGGCCCAAAACCCCGCGCGCTCCACCGGATTAAACCGTCGTTTTTACGATCGTGCATTTGCCGCTGACCGTCACCTTGCCCGCGCCGGCCGGGACGAACAGGCTGTCCGCCGCCTTGAAGCCGACTGCGTTTTCCGCGCCCGTCACCGTGCCCGCACCCTCGGTCACGACGAGCGAGGCGAAAGAGCTGCCGTCCACGTCGATCTCCACCGCGCCGTCGATCTCGTACTTTTCGGTCGTGAAGTATTCGCAGGAGGCGAGCGCCGTTTTTACGCCGCCCGGGATCTTTTCGGGCGCGCTCTGCTTGTCGGCCGTGTCGCTCGGCGTCAGCGTCGAAACGTCGATCGCCTTGTCGATGTGCAGCTCGCGCAGCTTGCCGTCCGCGCCGCGGCGGCCGTAATCGTACACGCGGTACGTCGTGTTCGAATTCTGCTGGATCTCGCAGATCAGGATGCCCGCGCCGATCGCGTGGATCGTGCCGGACTGGATGAAGAACACGTCGCCCTTTTTCACGTCGGCCTTATAGAGCACGTCGGTCAGCGTGTTCTCTTCGATGCGCTTTCTGAACTCGTCCTTCGTGATCGCGCGGTTTACACCGAAGTAGAGCGAGGCGCCGGGGTCGCAGTCCACGACGTACCACATCTCGGTCTTGCCGTATTCGCCCTCCACACGCAGCGCATATTCGTCGCTCGGGTGCACCTGCACGGAAAGCGGGTCCTTCGCGTCGATGAACTTGATGAGCACCGGGAATTCCTTGAATCGCGCGCAGTTCGTGCCAAGTACGCCGCGGCCGGCCTTTTCGATGTAATCGCCGAAGGTGAGGCCATCGAACTCGCCGCCCGAAAGGACACTCTGGCCCGCCGGGTGGGTCGAAAGCTCCCAGCTTTCAGCAACCTTCTCGTAATCGCAGTTTTTGCCGTACACATCGCGCAGCTTCGTACCGCCCCAGAGGTAATCCTTGAATGCCGGTGTCAGTTTTTCGATTTTCATGTTGCTTGCTCCTTTGCAATGTAGTCTTTATCGAGATCTATTTAAAAAACACTTTATTCTGCTTGGATTTCCGCCGCCATATATTTCCTATGCAGTCATTCGCCGCCCTTTTGGAAATCCCCGCTTGAGGCTCGGGGTTATTTCTTTCTTGCCCAAAGGATCAGTCTGTTCGTCCTCTCGCTTACGGGATTCCACTCGTAATCGCCGTATACCGCTTCGAGAGCGAAACCGGCGGCCTCCAGCCAGCCGCGGATCTGCCCGAATGTCGCAAAGTGGCGGACACATGGCAGCTCCTGCCTGATTTTTGTGCCGTCGGCAAGGGTCAACTCAAAGCATCGCCTGAAGCGGACGAGCTGTGTTTTACTGTCGAACGTGCTCGAGTGCAGGGCCATTTTCCCCGTATTGCCTCTGCTGTCCGTCCCCTGCCAGATCACCGTCTCTCCGGGTGTGTCAAACCAATTCTCGGGATGAAGGGTGTAGCCGTAATCGATGTAAAGGTGCCCGCCGGGAACAAGCGCATCAGCCGCTTTGCGTATGACGCATGCCTGCGCTCGGCCGTAATCCATGTCGGTGACAATGTTAAACAGAAAATTGGCTGCCAGCAGGACGACCTCGTAGCCTGTACCCCAATCGTCCCTGATAACATCGGAGCGCCGCCAGCGGATATTCTGCAGGCCGGCCGCCTTCGGCGAAATCTTATCCAGCATATCCGCGTCTATATCCAGACCCGCGGCATCATGCCCCGCCTTTGCCAGCGGCACAAGGATGCGCCCGCTTCCGCACGCGACTTCCAGAATCCTTTTCGGTGCATCGCCAACGATCGACAGCGCAAAGTCCACATCGGCCGTATCTGTTTCGTTCGCATCATACATGTCAGCGGCCCATTTCGCAATGATTTTTTCTTCGTTAAACAAAATTCTTCCTCCTGATGGATTGGAGGGCTCAGATTCCATTCACCCTCCGGTTTCGTGTGAATGCTTTCCATACTGTGCTTTTCATGTTTTTCATTCCTTTCGGTAAAATCTATTACAGCGCCAAAGCATTATAATCCTGAAACACTTTGCGGCCAAATGCCCCGCTCACCGCGCGGTCGATTGCTTTTCAAAGAGCGGCATATCGAGTACGAGCGGGTATTCCGGCTCGGTGCCGCGCAGCATGTTGATGAGCTTGTTCGCCGCGATGCGCCCCATCTCGTCCTTCGGGTGCGCGAACGAGGTAATCTTCACCGGCGAATACTCGGAAATGCTCGAGTTGTCAAAGCCGACGACGAGCACATCCTCGGGCACGCGCACGCCGCGGCTCGTCAAGAGGTCGATCACGCCGTAGGCGATCTGGTCGTTGTAGCAGACGATGCCGTCACAGCCGCGCAGCCGCTCGAACATGTAATCGCGGTTGTCCGGGCGGAAGAGCCGGCTGCGCTCCGCCGTGGTGTACCACACGACGCAGTCGTCGCCGATCGAGCAGCCGTTGCGGATCAGCCCCTCCGAAAAGCCCGCGTAGCGCCCGTGGCCCTGCGTGTCGTCCGATTTAAACACACCGCCGAGCCTGCGGCAGCCCTTCGTGAGCAGCAGCTCCACGGCCTGCCGCCCGGCCTTTTTGTCGTCGGTCACGACGTAGACGGCATTCGGGAGGTCGCGGTAATAGCTGTTGAAAAAGACGACCGGCACGCCCATCTTTTCAAGCTTGCGGTAAAGCTCCACATTCGGGTTCGGAAACGCCGTTTTCGTGCCCTCCACGATCACGCCGTCGATCTTTCGGCTGATCAGCGACTGTAAAATACGGCCCTCGTCCTCGACGTGGTTGTTCGTCACGCCGAGCGTCAGGCTGTAGCCCGCGCCGGTCAGCGTCTCCTCAATGCCGCGGATGATCGTCGGGAAGATATAGTCTGAGATATACGTCGTAACGATGGCCACATTGCTGCCGCGCGGCGGCCTGCGGCTTTCGCTGCTGATGTATGTGCCGCTGCCGCGGCGGCGCTCGATCAGCCCCTCGCGCTCTAAAACGGAGAGCGCCTGCCGCACGGTCTGGCGGCTGTAGCCGAATTCCTCCGAAAGCCGGTTCTCCGATTCCATCCGCTCGCCCGGCGCGTATGCGCCGCCCCTGATTTTTTCCTTGATGGTCTCCACCAGAAAACGGTACTTCGCCGTTTTTCTTTCCGTGTCCGCCATGCCTCTACTCCCTTTCCCCGCGCCCTGCGCCTGCGGCGGCGCGCGGTCGTGCCGAAGCGTGCGGTTCTCCGCCCCGGCTGCCGATTTGTCTATACAACTCTATTATAAAAAACCGTACAACCTTTTGCAAGCGAAAAAACGCATTTTCACAAAAAATTGTACGGTCCGGTTCTCTTTCTATTTTGACAAAAAATTCAGGAATTTTAACCCGCTTCTGCGATGAGCAGCGCCGTCATCTCCTCGACGGTGCCCTCGCCGACCTGCACGACCGCTTCCCCCTCGAGCCGCAGCACATAGCTGTACGTCCGTGCCGCGCCGCCTTCGCTGTAGTCGATCAAGATCTGATACAGATCCGGGTCGCCGCCGCTTTTCGCCTGCGTCGTGCTCGTGATCGTATAATCGCTGGCGCCCTGCGCCTCCATGCGCGCCGCAAAGCACGCTTCGGCATACGCCTCGGCGATCTTCGATCTCTCCAGCGGGCTTTTGACCGCCTCTGCGCAGGCCGCAAGGCCGCAGAGCAGGAGCGCCGCCAGCAGGCAGGCCGAAAGTTTTCGTTTCACACCGTCCGCCTCCTTTATCGCCGCAAATTCAAAATCGAACAGGCCGCACCATACGGCGGGCGCACGGTGCGGCGAAATCATTCGGTTATTCCACGGTGAGATCGAAGCGGAACGCGAGCTTTTCCTCGTCGAGGCGCATGGCCTTTGTGAGCTGCGGGCCGCAGCTGTTCGAGCCGACGCCGCTCATCTTGTAATCGAAGCAGAACACCATGTCCGGGCTCTCCGTGAGCTCGTAGTTGTGCTTCTTTCCGGCAAGCTCCTCCTGCGTGTAGGCGGAAAGGTTAAACGAGAAATCGGCGGGGCTCGTCACGGTCACCGCGCCTGCGCCGTCCGTAACGGTGACGGACTTGCAGCCGAAGCGGCTTCCGTTCTCCTGCGGCTTCACGTAGTCCTCAAAAAGATCGTCGGCGCGCTGTGCGAAGCGGCCGAGGTACGAGGCCTGATGCTTGTCGCAGTAGGATTCATACGGCCCGTAGCCGAAATACTCCGCCGTGCTGAACGCCTTCGGCAGGAACATCCGAAGGCCGAAGCGCGGCAGGAAAACCAGCTCCGTGTCGCGCGTGCCGTCGATTTCTGCACGGATGCGGCCTGTGCCGTCGATCTCAAACCGGCACTCGAGCCTGAGGAACGGCCGGCGGTACACGGCCGCGAGGCCCAGCGCGCAGGTGATCGCCGCCACGCCGTTTTCCACGGTGCAGCCGCAGTCGTACACCTT
>OMGQ01001335.1_pt1 | contig 14687 bp, 13 predicted proteins | sample 1646071 | NCBI WGS metagenome assembly OMGQ01 (sample SAMN05578585, study PRJEB25193) | human gut metagenome | biome: Human Microbiome; feature: human-associated habitat; material: feces | host: Homo sapiens | place: USA:Birmingham | reverse complement strand
GCTGCCGCTGAAACTGATTACATTGCCGCGCGCTACGATTTTAGCGTCATAACACTCCTGAATAACGCGCAAAAGTTCGTCATTACGCCCCAGAATGGCCAGCATCTCCTGCTGGTCCTGTACTTCAATCAAGCCTTCGCTTTGCATTAAAGTCAAGTCCGCGCTCCTTTCGTTACTGCTTAATAGTTATTTTGTTAATTACAACATCTTTTAAAGGTTTATCGTTAGCGTCGGTTGCCACTTTGCCAATGCGGTAAACAACTTCCATGCCTTTTGTTACTTTGCCAAACACGGCATGTTTGCCGTCAAGCCACGGGCAGTCGCGCAGCGTGATGAAAAACTGGCTGCCGCCGGTATCAGGGCCTGCGTTTGCCATAGAAAGTACGCCCGGCCCGTCGTGAAGCAGCTTGCTGCTGAACTCATCTTTAATAGTGTAGCCGGGGCCGCCCATACCGGTTCCCGTCGGGTCTCCGCCCTGAATCATGAAATTATCGATAACGCGGTGAAAAATTACACCGTTGTAAAAGCCCTTGTTGGCAAGGTCAATAAAATTTTTGCAGGTATTCGGCGCCAAATCGGTTGCCAGAGCCACTTCAAAATTGCCCATATTGGTTTCAAACACCGCCGTTGCCGGAGGCATTGCTTCTTTCTGCGGTTCGCTGCCGCAGGCACTTACAGCCACACTGCACATAAGCATTATTAACAGTAACAGTTTTTTCAAAACCATTCCTCCCAAAATTTAAAAATAGTTATAAGTATATTATACCTCTTAAAAGACTCGCGCGTCAAAAATTACAGGCGTGAACGCAGCCAGCCGATAACTTCTTCCGCCGCTTTATTGCTGTGATTGCTAAAACTGTGGTCGGCGCCGTTTACAATAACCAGTTTCTTCGGCCGCCCGGCAAGAGCAAAGCTGCGCTGCGCCTGCTCTACATTCACGGTTTCATCCTCACTGCCGTGAATTACAAGCAGCGGTCGTTTCTGCCACGCTTTAAGCATTGCCTGCAAATCGTAATTATCAAGGTCACTTACAAAATCCGGCGTCAGCGTAATGCTGCCGCGTTCATCCTCCAAATTAAGCGTTTCTCCGTTTTTTAAACGGTTGTAATTCTCGCTGCCCAGCGCATTTTTAAAAGTAGCGTGCAAATCATTTGGCGTTGCCCATAAAGCAAGGCCTGCAATTTCGCTGCGGCGCGAAGCAGTAACCAACGAAGCAGCTCCGCCCATGCTGCGCCCCAGTAAAAAAATACGCGGATTTTTATATTCTTTCATTGCAAAATCAAGCACAGCATTCAGTTCTTCAATCTGATGCGAAAGAATCTGGCTGCCGGTAAAATTAAAACGCAGAACGTTCACAAACAGCGACGCCATCTGCGAAAGGTACGCCGCCCTGCCGCCGCCTTCCATACTGCCGCGGAAACCGTGCGCCATTATTAAAAGATTGTTCGGTGCTTCATCATCCTGACACGGCTGAAACTTAGCGTCCATATCGCCATACGGTCCGCTGATTTTTAAAGGTTCATCAAATTTAACTCTCATTATACAATCCTTCTTTTATATGGTTATGCTTATATTATATCAAAACCAACAAAAAATATAAAACAATAAAATATTAAAAATAGTTTACAAAACCGGCACTTTAAATATTATTTTACTTAAAATTAAAAACTATTGACAAAAACAACCCGCCATGGTATTATTACTATTGTTCCGTGACACCACGGACATTAAAAACGTGCCGAAGTGGCGGAATTGGCAGACGCACTTGACTCAAAATCAAGCGTGGTTACCCCACGTGCCGGTTCGAGTCCGGCCTTCGGCACCAAAATGAAATTTACGCTTCTGAACTAAGTTCAGAAGCGTTTTTGTTTTTTTATCACCTTATTCCTTATCAGCATCAGCATTTTCCAGCAGCATACGCATGCCGTTAAACATTTCTTCCTGCTGCGGCAAAATTATTTTTTCACGTTCTGACGTTACCTGCTCAAACACTGGCTGCATTATTTCACGGGCAAAACTATATCTGTAATCACTGGCATACATATCTTTCAGCAAACCACCGTCAATTGTATCTTTTAATATATCGGCAATTTTTTCTGCCTCTTTCTGGCCTATAAGAAATTCGCCTGCCATATCTTTAAAAATATCTTCAATAATTTCAACCATTTCTTTGGCATCGTCTTCAATAAATTCATCCAGCACGGCTGAAGAAACACTGTTAGCGGCTGAACCGCCAACAAATGAACCTATCAGCCCGCCAACCAAACCTCCTACGGCAGTGCCTATAACCGGAACTACAGAACCAAGTGCCGCGCCGGCAGAAGCACCGCCAACCCAACCTGCCGTACCACCTGCAACCGTTGCAGTAGTATTTGTAATATTTTTAAAAAGCTGAGCTGCGGAAATTCTGCCGCGGAAAATATTTATGATATCGACACTTGAAAGCACAACAACAGAAGCTGCCGCCGTTACTACATTGCCACGCAGCAATTTGGACGCACTTTTCATAGCTGCCGCACCGTAAATATTTTTTCCTGTCCGCAGCGCGTTAACCAGCATTTGTGATGCTTTTGGACCCATCAAATTTACAATAGCATCACTGCTGGCCTTAAAAGCACCATTTAAAACTGATTTTTGCAGCTGGCTTGTAACTACTGCTGTTAAAAATGCCGTGCCGCCTACTTTTAAACCTGCTGCTGCCGCAGATTCCAAAGCCACATCAACATCTTCGCCTCGCCACAATGATATAGCAAATGTCAGCCCGGCACTAAGGCCAAAGCTGTATGCGGCAATAACAGCACCATTGGCAGCGTCAAACGTAATGGATTCCACCGTACCGGCTTTAGCAATATTTTTAGCCTGCTCATAGGTAAAATTACCTTTGCGCACAATTTCTTTAGCTTTGGCCGGGTCTGTAACGCCAGGTACCTGTCCCTTTTTTATACGCTCTTCCATTGCTTTAACGGCATCATCATATTTATCAAGCGGAACCTCTATCTGCATTGGGCTGCCGTCAGCATTAAAATAACGGAAACGGTCATTTTCGAAGCATTCTTTTATACATTTAGCACCTGTTTTACAGTATTTAGACTGAATGTTTACTCCGTCCACAATCCTGTCAGCGCCGTTTTTTGCATTGTTATCTCCGGCAATCACGGAATCCTTTCCGTGCAAAATATCATACAGATGATTGGCTCGTTCGGCTGCAAAACCATGTCCGCGCGGTGTGCTGAATTTATCTATACCGTAATTGGTTGCGGCATTACTTATGTTGCCATAAACATTACCGGCCGCTTCCGCACCAACGGATTTCTTTTGTTTTTTATCTTCCGTAACCATAATGCCTCCAGTATTTTAAATAATCATTAACAGGATATCTTTATTATAACTCTTTTAATAAATTAATTAAACATAATAAAACAGCCTGCACGGTATGTCCATGCAGGCTTAAATTTTAATTTTTGTTATGATATTTGGCATCCAATCCGCCGCTGAACCATCTGCCATTTAAAATATTTTTTATGATGCAGTTTTTACTGTCAGCATTAAGGCTATTGTCTGCTTCAAGTTCTTTTAAAATTCCTTCATAGCTGGTATCATTGCTTCGCTGATAAACTTTTGCCTGCTTGCCGTCAGCATTAAAAACAGTTTCTGCGCGGTTTTGCGGCGTCCATGCCTCCCATTTTTCCGGCAGCAAAACGTTGTTGGGGTCGCCGATACGGATAAATGCTGCCAGCGATGCTATGAAAATATCACTTAACTCCTGCGGGCCGGGTTTAGCAAAAACATCGGTATCAGCTGTATACGGATAAGGCTGGTCTGTTAAGAACGGCAAAAAATGCCATGCGTAGCACCGGTTTTAACTGCATAAGTTTCTCCAACTACTGCTGGGTCATGCCCAAAATCAAACATGCAGACATATATCGGAGCTTTGTAGTTGGCATAAATATCTTCTGCCGATTCCTGCCCGTTAAAGAAACCGTAAAATTTACTGCCGTATTTATTTGCAAACACAAATTCTTCCGTAGTAAGTTTATCTTTTAACACTTTATCCATACGGTTTTTAAAATATGGGTCACGCGCCAAGAACGAAGTAAATTCATCGCTGCTTGCCAGCATTAAAAGAAGCACGCTGTTAAATTTTTCGGCTGCAAAACCTTCTTTGGGCAATACTTTACCGTCACCATATAAATGCGGAAATGATTTCATTCTGATAAGTGCGCCAACCATTACAGGAGCAAGCCGTTCTCCGGGCAGCTTCATCAAATAACTGCGTACTTCATCGTTGTCCTGCATTAGCCATTCTACTGCACCTTTTTCGTCGGCACAAATACCATCGGCAACAACAAGAGGTGCAAGTTTACCGGCAATAATCTTTTGGCTTTCTGCAAAATCAGCAACCGTCAGCCCTCCGCTGAAGGAAATTGCTTTATCAAACTTATCTTTAAACAGCGGCGAAATAAGCATTGCCATTACATCGCGCCCGCCGGCAGAAAAGCCGGAAACAGTGATATTATTGGCATCACCGCCAAATTTATCGATATTTTTCTTAATCCACTCCAGTGCATATGCCTGGTCAATAAGCCCATAGTTGCCACTGTCATTAAGCGCGTTACCGTTTGCTAGCGCAGGCAAATTATTAAAGCCAAGCAGTCCTAAACGATATTGTACAGAAACGTAAACTGCATTAGCTTCTTTGGCAAACTTTTCTCCCATCCATAAACGGCTGTTGCTGGTCTGATTATTGCCGCCATGAATAAATACCAGTACCGGCAGATTTTTCTCGCCTGTATCAGGGCGGTAAACATCAAGCGTTAAAACACCCTCCTGCCCTATTACATTTTTGCCGTTAAATTGCAAATTGGTAGGAGCATATTGCGAACAATCTTTAACACCGGTATATTTCTCTGCTTTCTGCGGCAATGTCCAGCGTTTTTCTCCATCAGCCTGCTCTGCATAAGGTATGCCAAACCATTTTACAACATTGTATTTTTCGTCATATACACCTTGTACAATGCCTTCGCTTGTTTTTACCTGCGCAGAAAATTCTGCGGCAAATGCAGTATTGGCTAATAACACTAAAATTATTAATAAAACTTTAAAAAATTTCATCATACCCCTCCGCTCACAAATTATTTATAATTACACCTCAAACAATTCAGTATCATAATCTTTACAGCTTTTCATTTTCCGTTCTGTCACAATATCCTGCGGCGACAATTTACCAAACAGCAACGGGCTTGTTTTATCGTGCGCGGCACAATTTATTTTTACCATACCGGCATTATAATTGGCATAACAATACAGGCAGCCGCCGGGGCAGGTATTGTAAGCGCCTATATCTATGCTGGCGGCGCAGCAGCACTCCGGCCGCTGATTTTTATCTTTGCCTGTTTTCAGTTTAAAGCCGCCGGTATTTTCAATTAAATCCTTATCTATACATGCCGATGCCGTAATGCCAAGCTCCGTAAAATCTGCCGTTTCGGCACAGCTTTGCAGTTTTAACCCGTATTTATCAGCAATTTTGGCAAGGCGTGCGGCAAAAGCATAAATTTCTTCGCTGCTGTAACTAACGGCACTCAGTTTTTGTGCGTTGCGTTTTGTATTGCGGTACTCATCCATAAAGCTGATAACACAGCGTTCCGTGCTGCCGCTTAACTCTGCCGCTAATGCTTCAAAGCACTCTAAATGATATTCCGCGCTGTACCTGCTGCTGAAAAATATAGGGTCATACCGCCATATAACACGCTGTCTGCCGGTTTTTGCCGCCAATTCTTTAAACGCAGGCAGCAAAGCCTGCGTTTTATCGGGCAGGCCCGGTTCTATGTCTTTTCCGTAACCCGTTAAAGTAAACTGAAAATAATACGGATACTCCGCCAGTTCATCAAGGCGCTTAATCAGCGGCAGCGGATTTTTCGTCCAAAATACAAAAGCATCCACCACCTCCGGCGATAAAGCAACTTTACTTACACTATGCACATTCATGGGGTTGCGCACCAGCACATAACCGGCACGCAGGCGGTTATAAAACCACTCTGCATAAAATGCCGGTATGTCTGTTCTGCGGCTTACGCTGATAATCATACTGCATTAAATATGTTTAACCGAATTAAAAATTTCTTTATTAGCTTCAACGGCGCTGCTGCCGCCAACAACGCAAATATAGTTGCCGCTCAATGTATCGCGTACAACCTGAGCGAGGCTGCGTAAATCATCATTAGTTAAATTAAGTATTTCATCGCGTGTTTTCTGGCGCATTTCCTGCGGCACGCCTTTAATATGGGCAAGCGCCGTCTGCGAAAGGCGCATAGAATTTGTTAAAGGCACGTCTGCCGCACTGATGGTACCGATAATATACTTGGTAAGCTCACGTTCAGGCAACTCAAGCTGTTCCAACCAGCCCGGCAAACCGCGGTAGGCCTCCAGCGATTCAGCCAGTTTCGGGTCGCGGTAAGAGGCAAAATACATGCTGCCGTTGCGGTCAAATACGGCAGATGCGCCGTAAGCACCGCCCTGAATACGTATCTTGGTCCATAAATATTCATAGCGCAAAATCGTTTCCAAAACTTTCATTGAACCGGTAAACTTATGGCCCGCTTTGCGGAAATCGCCGCCGGCTGCAACATACTGAACTTTACCCGGCGTCATAATACCTTCGTTAAGACCCGGTGCAGCTAGCGGTTTTACGGCACTGCCTGCTGCTTCAGACTGCGGCAGCAAAGCTGCAAATTCTTTTGCCATTGCCAAAACCTGCGCTTTATCTTCTTCTTCGCAGCTGTAAGCAAGCAGATATTTGCTGTTTTCAAAAAATACGCCTAAAAGGCTGCTTAATTTTTGCAGAGTTTCACCGGCACGTTCATCAAAATGCTCGGTTAAATCTTTTAAAAATTCATAATAGGAATAATAATCCTGCTCATTAACCCTTGCCGCCGGAGAATAATACGAATTTAAGCGCGCGCATGCCACGGTCTGCCCACGGCTGAAGAAGTTGCTGTCCCAGTCGCTTTTAACCTCCGCCAGTACTTCACGCAGGCGCTTAACACTGTCAAAACGGCTTTCAAGTGCAATGGCACGCAGAATATCAAACATATGGGTTAAATTATGTACAAGCGCTTTGGCGGTAACCGTAAATTTAACGGTGTAGTCATTTACGCTTTCTGCCGAGGAATAAGCGTGTACCTGAAAAGTTACGCCGCCGGTATATTTAATTCCCAGCGTGGAAAGCTGCTGATAAGTATATTTACCGGCGTCAACCTTGCCCAGCATATCGCTCAGCAGGTAACAATAAGGCAGCAGGCTGCCGTCAATGCCGCTCATATCAAAATACCAGTTTAAATAAGCTATTTTGTTTGTAAAGGCAGGCACATATAAAAATTCATTGCTGCCCTCTGTTGTAAGTTCACCGTCAAGTTTTTCCGCTTCGCGGCGTATATCACTTCTTTCAAGCAGTGGTATGCTTGAAAGAGCATCCTGGCTGTCGGGTGCTGCCTGGCGTTCATGCAGAATGCGGCAATGCTCAACGGCTTCATCAATTTCTTTTTCGCTCATGCCGGCTTTTATCTGCTGCATTTTTTCTGCAAGTTCTGCCTGCTCCGCTTCTTCCATGCCTTTTTTAGGCATCAGCGTAAGCAAAACCTTGTGGGTATTATCAAGCAGATAATTTTCAATTAACTGTTCATAATAATTTGTTTTTATGCCTTCGCGCAGCTCTGCCAGCAGTTTATTATAACGCAGTCCGTCTAAAGGGTCACCATCATAAAGCCAGGTATCCATAACGCCAATGCCGTAAATAAGCCCTTTCGGATAAGCGCCGAAATCTGCCTCACGCAGTTTAAATTCCAACATGTTAAGGCAGGCTTCCAAAAGTTCTTTATCAAGGCCCTCAATGGTAAGCTTTTGCAGGGTGCGGTAAACAATGCTGATAAATTCATCACGCTTGTCTTCTTCCGAACCGGAAACTTTAACCGCAAAAACAGGCTGGTGCAAACTGCCGGTATACTGCCCGTAAGCATCCGTACAAATGCCGCTTTCCAGCAGAGCAAGGCGCAGCGGCGCACTGTTGCCCTCCAAAAGTACCGTTTCCAAAAGGCGCAGTGCCAGCGAAGTTTTAGCGTCGCGTGCATCGCCGCACACAATATCAAGTTCATGGTAGGTTTTGGCTGCCAGGTCTTCATCTGCCCCGGCAGGATAAAAGGCTTTTACCTCTTTTGTTTTGGCAAACGGCTGCTGTAAGGGAATGGCTGAATTAACGCTGCCGCTTTTTTCAAAAGCCGATAAATACTCACCGTCAAGATATTCCAGCGTTTTTTCAATATCCATATCGCCGTACAGATAAATAAAGGAGTTTTCCGGGCTGTAATAGGTGCGGTGGAAGTTTTCAAATGCTTCCTGCGTAAGCTGCGGTATCGCTGCCGGATAGCCGCCGGATTCATAGCGGTACGGGCTGTCCGGGAACAAAGCACGCATAACTTCGTTTTCGGCAATGGCGTCCGCCGAAGAATATACGCCCTTCATTTCGTTGTAAACAACGCCGTTATACGCAAGCTCGCCTTCTTTACCGGCAATTTCGTAGTGCCAGCCTTCCTGCATAAGCGTATAGTGGTTTTCATAAATCAGCGGATAAAATACCGCGTCCAGATATACATCCATTAAGTTTTTGAAATCTTTATCATTGCGGCTGGCAACCGGATACATTGTTTTATCCGGATATGTCATTGCATTTAAAAACGTATTCATGGAACCTTTAACAAGTTCTACAAAAGGCTCTTTTAAATGATATTTTCGCGAACCGCACAGCGAAGAATGTTCCAGAATATGCGGCACGCCGGTATCATCATAAGGCGGCGTGCGGAAACTGATGGAAAACACTTTGTTATCGTCGCTGTTGCCAAGATATAAAAGCCTTGCGCCGCTTTTTTCATGTTCCATTAAATATGCTTCGCTCTGTACTTCTTCAACGTATTCAGCATGCTTTACAATAAAGCCGCTGTAAACTTTATTAACTTCAAGTTTCATAAATTTACCTCCAATTTGCAACACTATTTTTATTTTATCACATCTTTACAACGCAGACGAAAAATCTTAATGCCAACTTGCAAAAATTTTGCAAATTTTATATAATGGCATCATAACAAATCAATTTAATATATTATTGATGTCATAAATAAAGGAGTTGTTATTATGGAACCGGCGCGTTTCAGCCTGCGCATTCACCCCGTTATAATGAAAAAAATGAAAGTAATTGCCGAAAACAACGGTCGCAGCGTCAACAAGGAAATTGAGCAGATTTTAAAATGGGTTGTTGACGACTACGAAAACCAAAAAGGCAAAATTAAAATTGACGATTAAAACAAACAGTTATATTACACACATATTCAAAATTTAACCCATATATAAAAAGATATCAAAAAAATACTTCCTAATCATCAACCTAAAAATTTTATGTAACAACTATATCAAAATCGTATTTACTCATGTAGAAGGTTGCTTGCTTTGCAACTAAAACTTTTTTACCAGCAGACTCTTTTTAATGGCACTTTATTTTTTATTTACTTTTCAAATGGATCTATCAATTCTCTTAATACCAACTAGTCACTAATTCTATCTTCCTGTAATTGTTCCGCTATCTACTTTTTTATTGCTTTCTCATTTCTTCCTACAGTATCCACATAATGCCCCTTTTCTCTTTCCATATTTATATTTCAGATTTCCGCGTCTCTCAAATATTTCTAACTAACATTTCCCTTTCAAATACCACTTAAAATCTGATACAGAGTATTTGGACGGTATACTAACTAACATATGAATATGAGCTTGGCATGCACTTGCTTCTATTATTGTCACTCCTTTCATATCAAATAATTTCCTTAAAATTTTCCTATATCTTCTTTGATTCTACCATAGATGAGCATTCTCCTATATTTCGGTGCAAATACTATATGAAAGTTGTATCTCCATATAATATATGATAATGTATTAATGTCAGAATGACAAATCCTCCTTTGATTTTTAGACAACTATGAAGCTGTATAAAAATCAAAGGAGGATTCTTCTATCTAAACGCTAAAATTAAAACATTTAAATTATAACGCCTACGCAATAATGTAAGAAATTTTATTTAATACCAGTAAGAGATGAGAACTAAAACTTACAATAATGTCATACTAATATACCTTTTCTTTCGAACTAAATATAAAGCGATAAAAGCAACATCAATGACCTTGAAACAAGCTTGGAGAACTAATTAATAGCCGTATTAATCAAGTCTTTATCTGAAATTAGCTTTTTTATATATGCTTTCGTAAATATCTAAAAAATTAAACGTTTCTAAAAACTTTTCTTATTCATCATTTGCTCTGATCCATCTGTAGAAGCATTATCTATAACAATAATTTTTATTTTATTATCATTCCACTCGCATAATTTCTTTAAAAGGCCTTCTAGTCGTTCTTTTCTATTATATGTTGGTATACAAATTGATAGTAAGTCCATAAAATCACCTTTTTTATTTATCTTTTATCCAGTTTATAGTCTTCTTAATTCCATCTTCAAAAGAAACTAAAGCTTGAAATCCTGTATCATTACTTAATTTATTTACATCAATATTTTCAAAATCTATTGTTAATCCCTTAAATTTTTTTAATCCGAGACCAGTTTCTTTTATTTCCAAATTCTTACATATTTCAATAACAAATTCTTTTAACGGTTTAGGATTTCCATATCCAACATAATAATTTTTTCCAGTCTTCGCTTTTTCCCCCAACATAAATAGCCCTAAAGCAATATCTGAAACGTATGTAAAATCAACTAACTGTTCACCTTCTGTCAATTTAGGTATTTGATTATTTATATATGATGAAATTAAAAAATTTATAATATTTTCTGTCTTATCACCAATTCCATAAAAATTTGATAAATATCCCCAAACAAATTCTATTTCATTTTCAATGCATTTACATCTGCACATATATTCCGCAGTAATTTTAGCAATTGCGTAATAGGAAACACTTTCAGGAGAACTACCATCATGCTTTAAATATTCCCTATACATTATCTCTGTAATACTACCTACACCAACAAAACGTTTGCATTTTAAATCTACTGCAGTTTCTACCGCTTCAATGCTTGACTTTATATTATTTAATTGTAATTTATAGTCACTTCTTTTTTCACCAGAAGAACCGTCCCATGCCAAATGATAAAAAACATCAAAATTATCATCATTAATTAAATTTTTTAAACCTTTATAATCATATAAATTGCAGTAAACAAGTACAATATTTTTATTATTACGCAAAAAATCTATATCTTTAGCATTTTCACGGACAATAGCCCAAATTTTATATTCATTTTTTAACAAAACATCAATTAAGTACTTTCCTAAAAAACCATTTGCACCTGTAACTATTGCTTTATGGCATAGATTATCCATTATCTTACAGCCTCTTTAATTATTTTAGCCATATAGTCTATTTTTTCATCTGTCATACCGGGATATATTCCTACCCAGAATGTATCACGCATAATTCTGTCCGTATTTACCAAACTGCCCACTACCCGGTAGCCCTGCCCTGTTTTTCTCATTTCGTCAAAGCAGGGATGTTTAATTAAGTTACCAGCAAATAAATTACGGGTTTGCACCCCGTGTTCTTCCAGATATTTTACAACCTCAACCCTGTCCACGCCTTCCCGGCAGGTTAACAAAAAGCCAAACCAACTCGGCTTAGAATTTGGGCAGGCTTCCGGTAAAATAAATTTATCCTGCAAATCTGTTAATGCGTTATATAATCTTTCAAAGTTATGCCTTCTTCTTTCTGTGAAAGAAGGTACTTTTTTTATCTGTGCCGCACCTATTGCTGCCTGCATATCCGTTACTTTAAGGTTATACCCAAAATGAGAGTATACATATTTATGGTCATAACCAAGCGGTAGTTCGCCATACTGCCTGTCAAAACGATGCCCGCATAAATTATCTACGCCGGATGGGCACATGCAATCCCTGCCCCAGTCACGGAAGGAGCGGATTATTTTGTGCAACAGAGGATTGTTTGTATATACTGCGCCGCCTTCACCCATAGTCATATGGTGGGGCGGATAAAAGCTCGATGTACCTATATCACCTATTGTACCTGTAAATTTTTCTTCGCCGTCAATAATATATTTAGAGCCGAGCGCATCACAGTTATCTTCGATAAGCCACAGGTTATGTTTATCACAAAATTCTTTTACTGCTTTTAAATCAAATGGATTTCCTAACGTATGGGCAATCATTACGGCTTTTGTTTTTTCTGTAAATGCTTCTTCTAATTTTGTAATGTCCATATTGTATTGCGGTATAGTTACGTCTACAAATACCGGTACAGCACCGTATTGAATTATTGGTGCAACCGTTGTCGGAAAACCTGCTGCAACTGTTATAACTTCATCACCGCAGTTAACTTTGCGCTCTTTTAAAAGAGGGGATGTTAATGCCATAAACGCACACAAATTAGCAGATGAACCGGAATTTACAAGTGAACAGAATTTTACGTTCAGCAGTTCTGCAAATTTCTTTTCAAATTCAGCCGTATATCTGCCGGAAGTAAGCCAAAATTCTAATGCGCTGTCTACAAGGTTTACCATTTCTTCACTGTCATAAACGCGGGAAGCATAGGGAATCCTGTCGCCTTCAACAAAAGTTTTTTGTTTGTTGTGGTATGTTTCACAATATTCTTTTACTAATCCTAAAATATGATTTTTCATATCCTGCTCATTTGTAAATTCCATTAGTTTTTATCCTCCGCTAAAAACTCTTTTATTTGTTTATCCATAATTTCACTTATTGCTTGCGGTTCTTTGTGCCATGCTTTTGCCCATTCTACTGTTTTTTCCACGGCTTTATCGATGTGCCAACGTGGCTGCCAGTTAAATATTGCTTTTAATTTAGAACAATCTAATTTTAAAAAATTAGCTTCGTGCGGCGTATCTATTGCCATACTTTGCCATGTCTGCCCGTTACCCCACGCCTTGCAAAAAATATCCACAAGCTGCCCCGTTGTTACGCAGTCACATTCATCAGGTCCTACGTTATAGTAACCGGCATATTTGCTATCTTCGTATTGTTTTTGGACAATCATTAAATATGCAAACAACGGTTCCAGCACGTGCTGATACGGACGGGTTGAGTATGGATTGCGTACTGTTATTATTTTATTTTGGTATGCCGCTCTTATGCAGTCAGGTATAATCCTGTCAGCAGCAAAATCGCCACCGCCAATAACATTACCTGCCCTTGCTGTTGATATGGTAACACTGCTATCAGCAAAAAAGCTGTTTTTATAGCTGTGTGTTACCAGTTCGCTGCAGCTTTTACTGTTAGAATATGGGTCAAAACCATCCAAAGGTTCATCTTCGCGGTAGCCCCAAACCCATTCGTTGTTTTTATATACTTTATCGGTAGTAACGTTTAAAAAGGATTTTACACAACTGCTGTTACGGATACATTCCAAAATATTTACCGTGCCCATAACATTGGTTGAATACGTTGTTACAGGGTCTTTGTAGCTTTCAAGCACTATGGGCTGCGCAGCTAAATGGATTACTATTTCCGGCTGCGCTTTATCAAAAGCTTGTTTCAGTTTTGCATAATCGCGTATATCACCATAAACTGAAGTTATTTTCTTTTCAAGTTCAATTGCCTGCAATATTTTTTTGCCTTCTTCAGTTGGTGCATCCAGCGCATATCCGGTTACTTCTGCGCCAAAATTCAGAAGTATTTTGCAAAGCCACATACCTTTAAAGCCGGTATGCCCGGTTATAAATACTTTTTTATTTTTGTAAAATGCCGCTAAGTTTTGCAATTTTACCATACCTTCCACGGTGCATTACCGCTGTCCCATAATTTTTCAAGTTCGTCTTTTTCACGCTTGGTATCCATGCACTGCCAAAAGCCTTTGTGCAGATAGCTCATGAGCTGTCCTTCTGCGGCAAGGCTTTCCAAAGGTTTACGTTCAAAAATACAGCCATCGCCGTCAAGGTATTTAAAAATTTCCGGCTCTAATACCATATATCCGGCATTAATAGGCGCACTGTCCATAGCAGATTTCTCTCGGAAGGAATGTACGGAATTATCTCCGCCAATGTTTAATACTCCTTTGGATTGTTCTAATAACACTGCCGTTAAAGTTGCTATTTTGCCATGGGATTTATGATAATCTACAAGTGCCTTAATGTTTACATCGCAAACACCGTCGCCGTAGGTCATCATAAAGGTTTCGTTTCCTACATATTCCTGCACACGTTTAATACGCCCGCCGGTCATAGTGTTCAGGCCTGTATCTACAACGGTAACTTTCCAAGGCTCGGAATGCTCTTTATGGATTATCATTTTATTATGGTCAGTAAAATCAAAGGTTATATCGCTGGTATGCAAAAAATAATCTGCAAACCATTCTTTTATCATGTGCTGTTTATACCCAGCACAGATGATAAAATCATTAAAGCCATAATGGGAATATTCTTTCATGATGTGCCATAATATCGGCATACCGCCGATTTCTATCATGGGTTTTGGCTTATATTGGCTTTCTTCGGATATACGCGTACCTAATCCGCCTGCTAAAATTACTGTCTTCATTGTTAAACTCCTACATTTTTTCTAATTTTATTCTATTAAACTGTCCTTTTAATACATTTCTATATTTTACATA
>OMGQ01001334.1_pt1 | contig 14692 bp, 10 predicted proteins | sample 1646071 | NCBI WGS metagenome assembly OMGQ01 (sample SAMN05578585, study PRJEB25193) | human gut metagenome | biome: Human Microbiome; feature: human-associated habitat; material: feces | host: Homo sapiens | place: USA:Birmingham | reverse complement strand
TTTCTGTATTTTTCCTCCTGGCTGGGAGAAAGAGGAGCGTATTTCATCTTCAGCTCCATGGCCTTTACCACGTATTTACCTTCACTGAACCAGAGGATCAGATCATCACACTCTTCCACACATTTGTCCTTCATACCTGCCTTGGCATAGAGCCTTGCCAGTTCGTAGGACCAGCGCTCTGTATATTCACGTCCTTTATACTCTTCCAGAATCGCAATCTGCTCCTGGATGGGGGAACGCCTTCCTCTGTAAATTTTGTACTTTAATATGTAGCGCGAGTTATCATTGGGGGATATTTCCGCAAACTGATTGTAATAATCCACTGCTTCATCAAAATTCCCCATCTTAATTGCCAGCTCAACCAGCCGGTATATTACTGTTTTTCCTATAGGAGCCCTCTGATGCGCCAGTATGAGAAGCCTGCGGCTGTCTTCATACCGTTTATTTGCCTCATAAATCTCACCGACCATACAGAGTGTCCTTGCACTTCGCACCCTGCGCCAGTCAATCGTATCGACAATCTCCAGAGCCCCCTTATAGTCCTGCCTGTCAACCAGATCGTTGATCACGTCCAGTTTGGCACGGTATTCGTTCTTGTCCACTGTTTTCACCTCTGTTAGTATATTCTTCAATTTTGAGTAGTCTTCAGACATATTACGGTAGGGTATATTTCTCCATAATTATTTTCAGTGTACCATAGACGAAAAAGGATGTCAAAGTAAATGATTGCCTGCACATCATAAAACGATCACGGGCCGCAGCAGCAAACATTCTCTGTCTGCCTCCGCGGCCCTGCCTTTTATCCTTATTTTTACCGGATATATTTAGTCTTCAATTGTAACCTTATCCAGATTCCAGATTTCATCCACATACTGCTGGATTGTTCTGTCAGATGTGAATTTACCGGAGCATGCTGTGTTCAGCAGCGCTTTCTTAGCCCAGCCGGCTTCATCCTTGTAAGCAGCCTCCACACGTTTCTGTGCCTCAGCGTAGGCTTTGAAGTCAGCCAGAATGAAGTAAGTATCTGCCCGGTCACTGCTCTTGGTATTGAGCAGGGAATCGTAGATGTCACGGAACAATTCAAAGTCACCGTTAGAGTAAGTTCCGTTGATGAGCTGCATGAGAACGTTTCTGATATCCGGGTCGTTGTTGAAATACTGCATAGGATCGTATCCGCCGTGGTTCTCGTAGTTGATGACTTCATCTGAAGACAGACCGAAGATAAATGAATTCTCCTGACCTACTTCCTCCACGATCTCCACGTTAGCACCGTCCATTGTACCAATAGTTATCGCACCGTTCAGCATGAACTTCATGTTACCGGTTCCGGATGCCTCTTTACTTGCAGTAGAGATCTGCTCAGATACATCTGCTGCCGCAAAGATCATCTCCGCATTGGATACACGGTAGTTCTCAATAAATACGACTTTCAGTTTGCCGTTGATGGATTTATCGTTGTTCACCACATCTGCAACCGCATTGATCAGTTTGATGGTCAGTTTTGCGCGCACATATCCTGCAGCGGCTTTTGCGCCGAAAATAAAGGTTCTCGGATAGAAATCCATTTCCGGATGCTCTTTGATCTGGTTATACAGATACATAACATGCAGAATATTCATAAGCTGGCGTTTGTACTCATGCAGACGTTTCACCTGTACATCAAAAATGGAACGTGGGTCAACCTCAATGCCGTTGTTCTCCATGATGTATTTTGCAAGGCGCACTTTGTTCTGATATTTAATGTTCATGAACTCCTGCTGTGCCCTCTTGTCATCTGCATATACTTTCAGCTTGGAAAGCTGTGCCAGGTCAGTGATCCAGCCGTCTCCGATATGGTCTGTCACCCAGTCTGCCAGCAGCGGGTTGCCATGGAGCAGGAAACGTCTCTGGGTGATACCGTTGGTCTTGTTATTGAATTTGTTGGGATACATCTCATAGAAATCCTTTAATTCCTGTTTTTTCAGGATTTCCGTATGCAGCCTTGCAACACCGTTTACAGAGTATCCGCCTGCGATAGCAAGGTGTGCCATCTTCACCTGGCCGTCATAGATGATGGCCATTTTGCGGACCTTCTCCTGATTTCCCGGATATTTGTTGTTGATCTCCTGGATAAATCTGCGGTTGATCTCCTCAATGATCTGATATACACGGGGAAGCAGTCTGGAGAACAGCTCGATAGGCCATTTTTCCAGCGCTTCGGACATAATGGTATGATTGGTGTACGCAACACATTTTGTTGTAACCTCCCATGCCTCGTCCCATCCGAGACCTTCCTCATCCATAAGGATACGCATCAGCTCTGCAACAGCTACTGTAGGATGAGTATCGTTCATCTGGAATACAACTTTTTCATACAGCTTACGGATATCGCTGTGATTTTTCTTGTACTTCTCGATTGCAGCCTGAAGACTTGCGGAAACAAAGAAGTACTGCTGTTTCAGACGCAGCTCCTTACCTGCCATATGGTTGTCGTTAGGATAAAGCACCTCAACGATATTGCGGGCAAGGTTTTCCTGCTCTACAGCTTTCTTGTAATCACCCTTGTCAAAAGAATCCAGTCCGAAGTCTACGATCGGCTCTGCATCCCAGATGCGGAGAGTATTTACGATCTTATTGTTATATCCCAGGATTGGCATGTCAAAAGGCACTGCCTTTACTGCCTGATATCCCTCATGGATAAATCTGTTTGATCCGGTTGCTGGGTCATATTCCACACGGACATATCCGCCAAAGTGAACCTCCTTGGCATATTCCGGACGGCGCAGTTCAAAAGGATAACCATTTTTCAGCCAGTTATCCGGAACCTCAAGCTGGAAACCATCCTTGATCTCCTGCTTGAACATACCGTAACGGTAACGGATACCGCAGCCATAGGCACAGTAATTCAGAGTTGCAAGAGAATCCAGGAAGCAGGCTGCCAGACGTCCAAGACCGCCGTTTCCAAGAGCCGGATCCGGCTCCTGATCTTCAATTACATTGAGATCAAGACCCAGTTCCTCAAGAGCTTCCTTTACCTCGCCATAGGCTGTCAGGTTCAGAAGATTGTTGCCCAGAGCGCGGCCCATAAGGAACTCCATGGACATATAGTATACGATCTTCGGATCCTGTTTCTGATATGCATTCTGTGTCTCAAGCCAGTTGTCAATGATAACATCCTTTACTGTATAGCTGACTGCCTGAAAAATCTGTTCCTGAGTCGCCTCTTCAAGGGTTTTGCGATACAGAAATTTTACATTTTCTTTTACGCTTTCTTTAAAAGCCTCTTTTTTGAACTGCTTATCTATCATTTCTTTTTCCTCCTACTTTCTGGTGTTACACCAAGAACTACATTCTCTTTGTTAATGCTCCATTCTTTTACATAACCATCAGTTTCGTTCAGAGTGATCTCCTCTGCCAGAACCTCAGACATGATTTCATCCCTGTGGTTTTCCATAATATCCATAATGCACTGATTATCTTTTGCATAAACATGGATCTTATCCATAACCTCAAAGCCAGCCTCTTTTCTCATTGTCTGAATCTTACTGATGATTTCCCGTACAAATCCTTCCTCGATCAGTTCCGAAGTCAGGTTTGTATCAAGAACTACAGAAGTATCTCCGTCTGTTTCTGTTACATATCCCTCTGTCTGAGCTGTCTCGATCAGAAGATCTTCTTCAGCCAGCTCAACCTTGTTTCCGTCAATATCCAGAGTAAGAAGTCCTGTCTCCTTCAGTTCTTTCATAGCCTCTGTTCCATTAAGCTCTGTAAGAGCTGTGCGGATACCGTTCAGAAGTTTTCCGTATTTTGGTCCCACTGTGCGAAGCTGAGGCTTGAAGCTGTAGGAAATAAAGGATTCAACGTCCTTTGCAAATTTTACTTCTTTTACATTCAGCTCATCTGCAATGATATCTGTATAGAACTGATCCATTTCCTTCTCAGCCTTTACAAACATGGTTCCGATAGGCTGACGGTTCTTGATATTTGCAGTATTTCTTGCTGCACGGCCAAGAACAACCACCTTCAGAAGAGCTTCCATGTCATCCTCAAGCTCTTTGTTGATCCATTCCTCTTTTACCTGCGGGAAATCACAGAGATGGATACTTTCCGGAGCAGACGGATCTACGCTTCTTACAAGGTTCTGGTACATATCCTCTGTCATAAACGGAATCATAGGAGCTGCAGCCTTAGAGATTGTCACAAGAGCTGTGTACAGGGTCATGTATGCATTGATCTTATCCTGCTCCATTCCCTTTGCCCAGAAACGCTCACGGCTTCTTCTTACATACCAGTTACTCATTTCGTCCACAAATTCCTGAAGTGCTCTTGCACTCTCCGGAATCCGATAATTTGCAAGATTATCGTCTACTGTCTGGATCAACGTATTCAGCTTGGACAACAGCCACTTGTCCATAACAGACAATTTTTCATAATCCAATGTATACTTCGTAGCGTCAAACTCATCAATATTTGCATACAACACAAAGAATGCATAGGTATTCCACAGAGTACCCATAAATTTACGCTGTCCCTCTGTTACAGCCTTTCCATGGAAACGATTCGGCAGCCATGGTGCACTATTCACATAGAAATACCAGCGGATTGCATCTGCTCCATACGTCTGAAGTGCATCAAACGGATCAACTGCATTTCCCTTGGATTTACTCATCTTCTGCCCATTCTCATCCTGCACATGACCAAGAACAATAACATTCTGATATGGCGCTTTGTTGAACAGAAGTGTTGAAATTGCAAGCAGGGAATAGAACCATCCACGTGTCTGGTCTACCGCCTCAGAAATAAATTGAGCCGGGAACTGCTGCTCAAATAATTCCTTATTTTCAAATGGATAATGATGCTGTGCAAACGGCATGGATCCGCTGTCAAACCAGCAGTCAATTACTTCCGGCACACGATGCATCGGTTTTCCACACTTCGGACACCGGATCGTTACTTCATCGATATATGGTCTGTGTAATTCAATTTCATCCGGACAATTATCGGACATGGATTTCAGTTCTTCAATGCTTCCGATAGAGTGCATATGTCCACACTCACATTCCCAGATATTTAAAGGTGTTCCCCAATAACGGTTACGACTGATTCCCCAATCCTGTACATTTTCAAGCCAGTCACCAAAACGGCCTTTTCCGATACTTTCCGGAATCCAGTTGATTGTATTATTATTTGCAATCAAATCTTCTTTGACATCTGTCATTTTGATGAACCAGGATTCACGTGCATAATAAATCAGTGGAGTATCACATCTCCAGCAATGCGGATAACTATGCTCAAACTTTGGTGCATCAAAAAGCTGACCTCTGGACTCCAGATCTTTCAATACTTCCGGATCTGCTTTCTTTACAAATAATCCTGCAAACGGTGTGGACTCAGCCATATTTCCCTTTTCATCTACAAGCTGTACAAACGGCAGGTCATATTTTCTTCCGACCTGAGCATCGTCTTCTCCAAATGCTGGTGCAATATGAACAACACCTGTACCATCGGTCAGAGTTACATAAGTATCACACACTACATAGAATGCTTTCTTATGCTGTTTCTCAGCCAGATCTGCAGCGCACTGATACAGTGGTTCATATTCTTTTCCTTCTAATTCTGTTCCCTTATAAGTTTCCAGGACTTCGTATGCTGCCTTGCCTTCTTCTGCTAATTTTCCAAGAACTGTATCCAACAACGCAACTGCCATATAATAGGTATATCCGTCTGCTGCTTTTACCTTTGCATAATCTTCATTTGGATTTACACAAAGCGCCAGGTTAGACGGCAAGGTCCATGGAGTGGTTGTCCATGCCAGAATATATGCATCCTCATCCTTTACTTTAAAGCGGACAATTGCAGAACGCTCTTTCACATCCTTATATCCCTGTGCAACTTCCTGTGCGGAAAGCGGTGTTCCACAACGAGGACAATACGGTACAATCTTAAATCCTTTATACAAAAGCCCCTTGTCCCAGATCTGTTTCAGCGCCCACCACTCAGATTCGATAAAATTATTGTCATAAGTAACATATGGGTTGTCCATATCTGCCCAGAAACCAACAGTACTGGAGAAATCCTCCCACATTCCCTTATATTTCCATACACTTTCTTTACATTTATCAATAAATGGCTCCAGACCGTATTCTTCAATCTGATCTTTTCCATCCAGACCGAGCAGCTTTTCTACTTCCAATTCAACCGGAAGTCCATGGGTATCCCAGCCGGCTTTTCTCGGTACTTCATACCCCTTCATTGTGCGATAACGTGGAATCATATCTTTGATTACACGTGTCAGCACATGACCGATATGCGGCTTACCATTGGCAGTCGGTGGTCCATCATAAAAGGTATACATCGGGCTGCCTTCCCGTTCTTTCATACTCTTCTGGAAAATATCATGATCTGCCCAGAACTTTTCTACTTCTTTTTCCCGTTCCACGAAATTCATATCCGTAGATACTTTCTTATACATTTTTCCTCTTCCTTTCTGTAAAACATTTCGTTTTTAGTTTTTTATAAGATTGAAAAAAGAAACCCTCCGTCCTGTAACAGGACGAAGGGTTGAATCTTCGCTTATACCACCTTTACAACATACTCCGGCTTTTACGCCTTCCATACGCGTTCCGTTAACGGCAGAACTCCGGCAGTCCCTACTGCAAGTATCATATCACTCAGTTCGGAAACTGCAGCTCAGAAGTGATATTCAAAAATAACTTACTCATACCGGACTCACACCCACTCCGGCTCGCTGTGACTTTGTGTTATTCCCTACTGTCTTCGTCAATGCTTTTTCAATCTCTTATATACGGGGTAATTATATAAAAAATCAGAAAAAAAGTCAAGTAAAAAGCACCATAGCGTCGATTCTGACAATCTGACTATGATGCTCTGTTTCTTACCAATCTGTATAAATATCTATTGTTCCACTGGCACAACCGGAATCGTATACCTTTCCTGTTCCCAAAGAAGTCTCCACAATCGTTCCCTTCGGATGATCGCTGCTCGCTACACAAATATAATTATTCTCGTCACGCACCGTACCATCAGATGCCACATGACGCCCCGGAATATTTAAGCCATATCCCGGCAACACCTTCTGAGAATAATAGGTTTCTCTGTGTCCGTTGAAATAGACAACTCCAATCCAGGGATTTAACTGTCCCGGACCGGATGGATAATTATATCCGCCGCCGTTATTGGAACCACCATTGTTGGACCCATTATTATTTGATCCATTATTATTCTGACCGTTTCCGGTACTTCCGCTATTGCCTGTATTACTATTTGCCGAATTATTTGCCTGGGCATTTTGCTGCGCTGCCTGCTGTGCTTTTAATTCAGCAATTGCAGCCTTCAATTCTGTTAAATCTGTTGATGTAGAAGTGGCTTTTTTATTTAATTCTTCCCACTTTTTATTCAGCTCTTCTTCCATCTCTTTGTATGAATTCTGCTGTTCTTTTAAGCTCTTTTCTTCTTCTTCAATTGTGCTTCGCAAATCTTGAAGTGCCTGAAACATTCCTCTGTCATACTCGCTTAATTTCTGGACAAAATGAACTTTATTCACGAGTTCCGATAAGCTCTCCGCTGAGAAGATCATTTCCAGTAACGAGGCATCGCTGTTTTCATAAATATACTGGATACGTACCTTCATATCCTCATAATAGGCATCCTCATTATTCTTAGCGATTTCCAATTGTTCCTGGGCTCTGATAATATTATTATTGACGGTTTCCATCTCTACTTCATTATCAGCAATCTCTTCACTAATCTGAAGAATTTCACCATTGAGACTGTCTAGCTCACTTTGCAGCCCCGAAGACTTGCGCTCCATACTATCCAGCTCATCTGCAGAGACATTCAAGACGGGACAAAGAAAACTAAATACGCATATCCAGGCAGTCATCTTCTGTAGCAATCGATTTCGTTTTGTTTTCATAATACCTGCTCTTTCTTGAAAATATTTTTCAATTCTTTTTGATTGAGTATCGTCCATATTCTACTATCTTTTCTTCGGCTTGTCAAATTGGGAATAACTTCCTTTCCGTCTTTTGCGAGATTCAGCCGCACGTCTTCGCCGCATCCGTTTTTGTTTCTCCTGCCATTTCTTATAACGCAAATATTTCCGGTAAAACAGTGCAGCTGCTATAACTACGATCAACAGCACCACCGCAGCAACCGCAATGATAACCTTTTTCGTACTCTTCACAGTCTCCTCTTTTGAGTCCTTACTCTCTTCGTCACGAACTACACTCTTTTCATTCGTATTTGTTTTCAACGAAACTTTTGTCTTTCCAATAATCTGCCCTTCATACGTATAGACTGCTGTTCCGTCCTGTTTTGTATCTTCTTTTATTTCACACTTTATCTTCTCTTTATCCACTGTATCCAGATTCTTCGGTAGTACTGCATAGGCATTTTCATCTGTGAAACTTTTGATTTCATCCATTGTATCTGTCACACCCAACTCAGCTAACGGAACCTTCGTAAAATTATTAAAAACATATTCCATCATAGCTTTTGTATCTGTATATGCGTCTACACCATAATCCTGTAAAACAACTGCTGCCAGCTGCAATTCTCCATTATCAGCCATTGTTACAAGTGTTGTTCCGGACTGATCTGTATATCCGGTCTTACCACCTGTACAATACTCATAATAATATGCATTTTCCGGCCAAAGCATTTTATGATTTTGCTGAAATACCCGTTCCTCATCTACCAGATTTGTAGGGGGAATCCGGTATTCCAATATATCCATAATATTACGAAATTCTTCCTGTTGATATACCGCAGATGCAATCAATGCCATATCATGTGCAGTTGTATAATGCTCTTCATCGTGAAGTCCGTTTGGATTGACCCAGTGAGAATTTGTACAGCCAAGTTCCTTTGCACGTGTATTCATTAACTCAATAAACGTATCATAGCCGCCATTTAAATGCGTGATTCCGGTACTTTCCGCTACGGCATAAGATACTTCATTTGCCGATGCAAGCAAAACAGCTCTTAATGCATCTTTCATGCTGATTTCTTCTCCCGGACGCATTCCGATATGTGCATCATCCCAATTTAAAATATCAACACTTGCCTGCGAAAAAGTTACCTTATCTGTCAACTCCGCATTTTCTAAAGCAACCAAAGTTGTCAAAAGTTTTGTAATACTTGCCGGAAAATGCCTTTCCTCCGCCTTCTTCGAATAAAGAATCGCACCACTATTCATATCCATAACAATCGCTGAGTGCGCATATACCGCTGGACCGGCAGGCCAATTCTCCAACTGATCTGTCTCACTTGGAGTCTCCAATGCTTCCTTTCGCTCAGCTTCTAATTTTGCCTCAGCCTCCGCAGCTAATTGCTCTGCAGTCTTTTCTTCATTATTTAGATCTCCATCCTGTACCTGTACTTCTTCTGCAAAAGTAAGCTGTACCGGCTGCATCGCCAAAAGCATAACACCCAGTATCCCTGCAACAAATTTTTTAAACATCATTCCAAAGTATCTCCTTTGACTTTGATTCCAATCACCATTCTTCTTGCATAATTATTATTCTTAATTCATAGCAATTATATCATAATATCGTGATATAGGATATCCGTCAACCTCGAACACACACGAATAGCCTCTCAGAAATCCCCGGGGATTCCTTCTGCGACTTCTTATCCTTTCACTGCCTCTTCTACTTCCTCCAAAGAACAGCCCGTTAATTGTGCTGTTTCCTCTATATCCTGCAGCTTTGCATACACCTTCCGCAGCATCTGCATGCGTTTCTCTACCTCTCTCTTTCTATCATATTCCTGCTGCTCTAGTTGTTTTCTCTGCTCTTCCAGTTGATTCTTCTGCACGTTAATTTCATCCTGCATCTCATCGATCATCAACTGCACTGTATTCCGATCCAACTCGAGCAATTCCTTCGAAAACATCTTCATCACCTCATCTATGTTCTGGCACATCTCGTATGCCTCCTCATACATTGCCCGGAACTCCGGATACTGCTCAATCAATCGGATAATCCCCCCGGATCATCCATGCACAAGAATGCCAGACATGCCTCTAGTTTATTATCAAACTTCGTTTTCTTCATATTTCTGTTTTTATTGTCATAGATTTCTTTATAGATGTCAAGTGGGATGCAGATATATTCCTGCAGCAGATTCCACTCCAGTCCGCTGTCAAATACCTGTTTCGATTGATGTTTGTACCTATCTGGATATGCATGAAACTCCTTCGGGCTTTTTTCAAATAAAACAATCGTATAAACTCCTTTGATATCTTTATAACTGAACTTCTTTTTCTTCCGGCCTTTCGCTCGTTTATACTGGCGCAAAAGCAAGTCCGCAGAATAACAGGCGCACCGCTCTCCCGGAAATTTATAGCCAATCTTCTGCACCTCCAGATTCACAATCGTACCGTCTTCCAGTTGTACAACAATATCCATAATCAGCAAAGTCATCTCATCCGCAATTCGAGTAGAATCATTGGGCAGTATTTCCAGAATCTTCACCATTTTCCCTAAAATCAATGACAAAAACTCTTCCAATCTCTCCGGTGTATACTCCGGGTTCATCACTTCTTTAAAGAATCCGTCATACAGAAACTTAATTCCCCGTACTCCGGTACAGAAATCCAGAAATTCTCTCTGCTGTTCTTCCGTCCATTCTTCAAATAGTTCTCTCAATTCTGACTTGCTTTGAATTTCCGCAAGCAGAGTTTCCCGTTCTTTTAATATCGGGAAATACTGTTTCAACGTTGTTGCCATAGGCACATCCTCCTTTTTAACCTAACCTTTTTGTATCTTTCACTTTTTACATTCATGGATTGTGCCTGACTTAGGCATCTAAATGAACCCCATACTAGAAATACCGCAGGAAGAACATCCTGCTGAAAATTTTTATTTCGTAAAAAAAATATAATGGGAAGTGTACGTTTACCTTAACATACACTTCCCGTAAAATCTATGTGTTTCTTGTTGATAACCACTGTGAATTTGTTGGTAACTCATCCCAACTTTTATCATTTCCTATAATATTTCAAGAAATGCGCCAATTCTTGTCTCCAACTGTCCACTATCTGTTGGGGAATAATCAGTCTCTAACTTCATATACGGAATTCCCATATCTTCAATCGCCCTACGCATTAATGCAGACTCCACATTAAATGTATGGCATGCTTGAAGTACTACCTCAACCACTCCATCTACTTTATATTTCTCTATCATTGCTTTTGTATTTTCTATTCTGGCATCATTTCTCGTCATAACAGAACAGTGAATTTCCAAATAACGATCCGCAATTGCCTGGATAATATCTTCTGCCTCTTCATCGACAAGCGCTCTTTGAGTTCTTTCCCCTCCGCAGTCATCAATACAGACAATCACACCGCCACTGTTTTCAATCACATTTGCAACCTTCTGGATTACACCAAATGACGGACATCCTGTCAGCAAAATTCTCTTCGCACTCTTAGAAATCGGACGTTCTCCTGCCTCATAAGCAGCCTTAGAATCAGAAAGCAGTTTCTCAATTCCGGCAATCTGATCTTCAATCCGAAATGCAAATGTTCCCTGCTGAATTGCAACGAGCATCTCACTGCCTTTCATTGGAGGCGGACAATTTGTCTGCATCTCAAACATTTCACACATTACTTTTCTTAAATAATTTCTCTTGTGCGCTGCCTGCCTTAACTGTTCCTCCGTAATCTCTATTCCATATTTTTCTTCCAAACGTTCCTTCAAAATACGAATTTCCTCAGCCCAGATTTTCTTCGCATATGGTCGCTCCTGACTCTGTGGTAAATGAAGTACATGCATTTCTTTGATGTCACTTAAAATCTCAAACATTTTCTTCTTTCCATCACAAGTTGTTTCGCCAATAATCATATCTGCGAAATATGTAAACGGACACTTATCTGTATATGCAAATCCATATGTACCTTTGATTAGCGGACATAGATTCTTCGGCAGATCAATTTCTGCATCTGCTACAGTCTCATTGCTCGTTCCGCACAAAGCTACCGCAGAAATCCCGCCTGCATCCATAATTTCCAACGGTGTATAAGAACAGAGATATCCCACTAATTTTCCACCATTCTCCTTATAATCCTTCACTCTCATAAATCCCGCTTTTCTAGCGTCCACAAACTCATCAAATGTCTTTGGTAATTCTAACTCATTTACTCCCATTTTATCCCTCTCCTTTTCTTTCATCTACTTCCTTCATTTATTTTCTTCATTTATTCTCTACGACTCATCTGCAAGAAGAGCTGCCCCAATTGCTCCCGCATATCTGACAAGCGGTTTACTAATCACCGGCGCATTCAAAGCCTTTGATAATCGCTCAATCATATAATCATCTTCGCACAATCCACCTGTTAAAAAATATACATCATTCTTTACTTGTGCGATGAGCTGCACCACTTTTGTAACAACTGATTCAATAATTCCATACGCAATATCTGCCCTTGGCGTTCCTTTTCCAATCAAACTAATAACCTCTGATTCTGCAAATACTGTACACATAGAACTTATCACTATTGGCTTTCCATTTCTTGCAAGATGGGATAGTTCATCCTGAGTAAGACCAAGTCGATTCGTCATTACCTCAATAAATTTTCCTGTTCCGGCAGAACATTTATCATTCATAATAAACTTCATAATTCGTCCGTTTTTCAGAGCAATCCCTTTCGTATCCTGACCGCCGATATCAATCACCGTTCCATCTTCACCAAATAAATACTGCGCTCCTTTGCCATGACAGGTAATCTCCGTCACAACCTTGTCTGCATAAGGAACCGAAATACGTCCATATCCAGTTGCTGCATAGTTACTATTTTCCTTTGTAATCCCCCGCTCTTCCAGCATAGAATAAATCTTTTCCGCAACTTTCCGGCTGTTAAATCCTGTATCCAAAAGCAATGTCTCTATAACTTTGTCTTCTTGAATAACTGCAACTTTCGTTGCACTGGATCCTATGTCTATCCCTACCTGATACATTCTCATCCCTCCCTTCACTTTTTAACCAAAGATTCCTTTCCTATGTCCATGTCCTCTTCTATCTGATATTTTACTGTTCTCTTGCTCTTTCGTCCAATTGCCCTTTACTATATTTAAATATACTTATAGATATTTTCTATAAAAAAACTATTGGAATCTGTACCGACCCCAATAGCTTTTTTAAACTTTTATTCAGATTAAGAAAGACATCTTTCAAAGCCAATCATCAAACCACCCTGCTCTGCATAATAACTGCACAAGCCATATGTCTTTTCAACACGGACAACTGCATCTGCAAATTCTCCTAAAATAAGTTCTTTTAAATTATTTGCAGCTTTTTCGTTAAAACAATGATCGATTACAACCTTCCCACCGTTATAACCTTTTTCCTTCATATTTGAGAAAATCTTCTGTATCGCTTTCTTTTCACCCCTGCACTTATCGGTCGGATGAAGTCCATCTTTCACATCTCCAACAACACGAATCCCTATAACATTACAAAGTGCTGCTGTTGTATGACTAACCCTTCCATTATTGGCAAGATTCTTCAATGATTGTAAAGAGAACAGCAAACAACTTCTTTTCTCTTTATATTCTTTGATTTCTTTACATACAGTATCAAAATCTTTTCCTTCTGCAACGAGCTCTCTTATCTTCTCTGCCAAAAGTTTCATCTCTGGTCCCGCAGAATAAGAGTCCAAAACAAAAACCTTCTTTCCCGGATTCTCTTCTTCATACTGTGCTTTCGCAGTCATAGCTGCATTATAACTCCCTGATAATAAACTAATAATTGTCAGACAATACACCTCATCCGCATCTCCAAATGCGTCCAGCCAGTCTCCGATACCCGGACATGCGCTGCTGGATTTCCCTTGAAAATGTTTAAGAAAATCTGTCATCTCAAGAACATCTAAATCTTGATCATCTCGGAATTCCCTCTCATCTGTTACTATTGTAAGCGGTGCACATGCAAAATCAATTCCCGCTAATTCCTGCAAATTCGCTCCCGAATCAACTACAATCTTAATACTCATATTCAATGCTCCTTATACTATACCAAAAATAAAGTTATTATTACCTTTTTATGTAGTTTTTAATACCATTTCTTATATTACCACAAAACCACTTATTTGAAAAGGTTTTTTCCTAAAACACTGGGATTTTTTTTCATTTTCGTTTATACTGTTTTTTATATTTCATCCACACGAAAAATTTTATAGAAATGAGGGATTTTCTTTATGATTGCATTACAGGTGCAGGATATAAAAAATTTTATGTCAAAACTGTTAATTGGTACTGATTTTGATGCCTTCTGGCTTTCAGAAGCTAATATCACTACTTCCGTTACATATACCATAGACGGACTTCTTCATCCTGATTTTTTCGATACACAGGAAACTGAACTACTGGAAGCTGAAAATCGCAAATACACTCTTTGGAAAGAAATCAAACCCTTTTGTTTTTCCATCATGAAAGGAAAAAAAACACCTCTTCACTTTAAGATTGTATTCATGCTTTCGGAAAAAAATACAGAAAAACTTTTATTAGGAAATCGTGTCCCTCTCACTCCCGATGATATTTTCGGTCTTTTTGTAAATTTCCAATATGATGGGACACATTTAATCTGTACGACAGGAACTTCTATAAAAACTTTTACTCTTGATAAAACATTAGATCACGTATGGGATGAACTGGTTCAAAAATTTTTTAATCAGAAGCACATTCCT
>OMGQ01001326.1_pt1 | contig 14751 bp, 15 predicted proteins | sample 1646071 | NCBI WGS metagenome assembly OMGQ01 (sample SAMN05578585, study PRJEB25193) | human gut metagenome | biome: Human Microbiome; feature: human-associated habitat; material: feces | host: Homo sapiens | place: USA:Birmingham | reverse complement strand
AGTGAGCGTCAACTGATGTGAGCAATCTGGTGACAGCTCATGAAATCACTAACACTTCTATTTCCGCACAATAGGTATTTCTCATCTATACGTTTAAATACATACCAGTTATTATCTTCTATAACAAGAATAATATTAGAAACGGTATTTCCGATATTTAAATAAATTATTGCAAGGCCAAGCACTTCTACCAATGTCCCTAAAACCACCCAACTTATTATATTGATATTTACCATGTTTGCAGCCACAAAAATCAATATTACCGTAGAAGTCATAATGGTCAAGAATACTTTTTTTCCTCGACCCACCAATATGCCTTTTCAAACCTCCACTTATTTTTCAATTTTTTCAATACAAAAGAAGCTACTAATGTTAAAGGCAAAAGGACAACACTAGCAAAAACCAATCCAATATCAATAATAAAAATATAATTTATTACCCCGAATACTGCAAATAGAATTAGATATATAAATCCAAATTTCTTCGATTCTTCTTTTTGGTCCATCAATATCGCCTCAATTTTAGATGCATTTAACAACTGTATATAACCTGCTGCAATAAAAAGCAAAACGACACTTGTGCCAATAACTATCCAAACATTATTTCCATCGAATTCTTTAAATATCTCAATTATTTCTTTAAGTGCTTCCATCTTTCGTTTGCCTACTTTCCGTACAAAATCATTTTCAAATACTCTCTAGACCTTTACACATTGTTTCCCGTTCTGTTCTACAATGTTTTTAACAACTGTACTAATGTATGTGGCTCGTTCACAGCACTCTTGGATTCTCTGGTACTGAACATTTTGAAATTATTTTCGTCCTGATAAAACTTCATCAAAGGTTTTTTATTCTCCGCTTCCAAAAAGATAACCATGCCCCCTGCCTGATACTGCAAATCCTTTACCTGGTCAATTGCAAGCTCCAGCAGTTCTTTTCCTGTTATACGGTTATTCAGCCCTTCTGTATAATTCTTTCCTATCTGGGCAATCAGATATGCTGATAGATTGTAAGAATGGCTCGCCTCATCCAATTCACTAACTCTTGAGATTTTTCTTCTAACCGTACCACTAAAATTATCTGCATTTACAGTAATTGGTTTTACTGCAATGGTAAAATATCCCAGTAATTCTCCATCATCACTTGAAATTACAAGATATGTAACCGATTGATTCTTCTTCGTGAATTCAATCGCTCTCTCTTTTAAAAACTGTTCCACATCCGGATTTATAGGGCAAGAAAAATCGGAGAAGATTCGAAGTAATACATCCTCTCCGATTTCAGCATCCTTGCTTTCTGCCAAGTATTCACGAATGTTTACAGTCGAAAATTTACTAATTTCGTACATTCCTCTTATTCCTCTTGGCCATTAATTTTCTCAGTTCTTCAGGTCCGCTTATTTTATCTACACTGACCTTGATTGGAGTCGTAACCGTGTTGGCAGATTCTTCAATTGCATTCGCAAATATTTCTGCCTGCTTTTCACCATATACGACAAAATTTTTAGTAATACTTGAAGTCGCCATGTGATACACCTCCCTTATCAGTATGCCTTCTTTCACTTTATCCTATCCTTCACTTATATTCTATTCCTTACTAAAAAATTCTGCAATACTCCAAAACATTAAAAAGTAATAAACTTTTTGCCCTTTAACTGGGGATGGAGCATATGCCGGTACACTACCTTTTTATTTCCTGCTAAAAATAACCAATATCACAATATCCACTCCCATCGCCACTGCTGCCACACACCATGCCGCATTGACTCCGTTCCATTCGGTCAGCACTCCCAGAAGATTCATAATAATAAATCCGGCAACACTCTGAATCGTACTGAAGATCGAACTGTAAGCAGATCTTGTCTCACTTTCTATACAATCGCACATCCAGGTTGAAGTGGCAGATTGTTCCACACCGAATCCAAATTCTACTAATCCTGCTCCAATCACAAAAACCGGAAAAGAGGGTAATACAAAAAGAAGTACAAACCCTAAAATACTAATAATAATTCCTGCAATGGATGTTCCTAAATTACTGATCTTCCGGGTAAAAATGCTTACTGCATAATTCCCCAACATCAGAAGTACCATAAATACCAGCAAGAAAAATGCCAGATATTTGGTCTCGATATGGATCACCTCTGTTGCATAAATCTGCCAGAATAAGACAAATGCTACAAAAGGAACATGGCACACGATCGTCCGCAAAGATAACAAAAGTAATTTTTCTTCTTTAATGAACGACTTTGCCTGAAGCTGCAGCATCCGGAATATATTATTCCCCTTTACCCGTCCGTAATTATCCTGTCCGAACAGCAATGCAACAATTCCTGCTCCAATTGAGATACATCCCGCCGTTATGATCGGCAGCCGCTGATTGACGCCAACCAGAAAATAGGATGCGAGCGAGGCAGCTATCGCAAAAAATCTGACTCCTGCCTGAAGTTTTGGCAATATTTGATTTCTTTCTTCATATATACCATGTCTGATCATCTGATCTACCAGCCATGCTGACGGAGCTCCGGAAATCAGCGCCAGTCCTAGCGCCATAAAAACCATAGCAGGAAGAAACGTCCAGAAATTTACTGCAAACGCATACAGCAAAATCCCCGTTCCCCACACAATAAATCCATACCCCATAATTTTCTTCCTGCCGATCTTATCCGAGATTGTTCCCGTAGGATAATCAAATACAGCCTGCAAAATCTGTTGAATACTGAACAAATTTGAAATCTGAGCAATCGATAAATCCTGAGCACGCATAAATGCAACATACGTAGCACCAAAAAGCTTGTCTGCCAATTCATACAGAGACATCATACTCACATACAGATTTCGGGTTTCACGAAATTCTTTGTCACTATGGTCTGATCCAGTCATCCCTCATCCCCCTCACATATTTTTTATCTTCTAATCTATCACATTCTGATATTTTTTCAATACTTCAGGGGATGATATCACTTTTTTCCTATGCTACAACATTCGTATCTCTGAAATACTGCGGTGTCATACCTGTATACTTTTTAAACGTCCGGTAATAGTGTGACAAATCATAAAAACTCAATCTCCGTGCGATTTCTCCTACCGGTACGCCCGACTGGAGCATCATCTTCGATTCTTCAATTTTTCTCTGATTGACATATTCATTAATGGATATCCCTACTTCCTCCTTAAATCTGCGACGAAGAGCACTTTCTGACAAATAGAACTGCTTTGCAAGCTCTGTAACTTTAATCGTGTCATAAATTTTCAAGTTAATATGTTGCAGGATACATCGGATCAGTGATGTTCTTGCCTGATTGGAAACACCATGAAGCTCTTTTGTAAAATGTATGATTGCAGTGTCTCTCGTTCCCATTTCTGCAAGACCACTTTTTAATAATTCCAGGTCTCCCTGACTGACAAGATTCATGATCTTATTTTCATAATAAAATGTATACTGCTCTACCCGGAATGTCTCATATGCTGTATCTTCTGCTGATTTCCACACCAACTCCAGTTGATTTTCAGTCACTTGTTTATGCAGCTCTTCAGAATAAATCTCTTCCAAATTCATATCAAACAAAAATCCAAGAAGAATCAGATAATCCCGAATATCTCCCAGTGGATATACCGGAAGTGAAGAGTAATATTCCCAGCATTCTTTTTCTGACAAAATTTTCTTATTTTCCGGAGTCAGATTGTCATATACATGAGAAAACTCTGTACTGGTAACATTATTTATTCGAAACGCTCCAATTACAATTCTGACATCCTGATACCATAAGCACAGAAAAATTTCATTTAACATCCCGCTGTAAAACCGTACAACCTCATCTGAAATATTTTTTTCTTTAAATTCATATGAAATCGGATGCTTATAAATTGATTTGTAGCTTTTCAAAACCCGATTTGTCTCTCTTTCCAATATCCATATGGGCATTTTCAACATCACATGTAACGATTTGATTTTCTTTAAATCCTGTTCACTCAAATCTATATATCCCTCTCCTCTTTCATTTTCTATTCATACGGTACTTTCCTTCATTATTACATAATCAGAGTTGTTTTACCACGCTGCTTTTTAAACTTCCAACATAATTCAGAAATACTGTCACCTTCTTCAGCATTCTCAACAAGACCCACAAGATCTCATTTTTAAATAATCATGCGGGTCTTTGTTGGTGTATTATTTTGATATGAAACACATATCACTTAATAATTTTCTGTATTGTAGTTTCCTTTAGTTCATTTTCAAAATGCTCCTGCATTTTGAGGTACGTTTCTCTCAAACGACATGCCTCTGTTGCAAAACAGCTGCAATATCGGTCATCCTCAAGGCATCGATTCCATTTCATGGTTTTTTCCATGGTATCCATAATCTCGAATAAATTAATCTGTTCTGTCTCTTTTTGCAAAATATACCCGCCATGAATTCCCGTATTTATGGCCAAAATCCCCGCATGATTCAATTTCCTCATAATCTTATAAATAAAAGGCTGTGAAATTTTCAGATTCTCTGACAACTCTCTGGATGACACTATTCTCCGCTGCTTTGCCATATAGATGACTATACGAATGGCATAGTCTGTTGCAATATTCAATTGCATCGTATTCCTCCTTTCAAAAGGCTGAACAGTAATAGTGTTTTTTTCGCTGTCATATTTTTCCACCATCATGTCTTTCGCCTCTTTCTTTATAATACATACTAAACCGGCACGCTACACTTTCACCCGAAAGGAGTCAGTTCTTACATGCATTTCTCAATTTATACATTGTCGGACGAAGAGATTTTTTCAATCCTTTTTTCTTTAGGTCTTCTCAAAAACGGTCAACGGCGTATAATTAAAATTAACCGCAGCGGTTAAGGAGGAAGAAGATCATGAACAAAAAATTTTTTGCACTGCCTATCCAGAAACAGGAGGCGATTCTCAATGCGGGATTTTGTGTATTCTCACAGAACTCTTATAAGAAGAGCCCTACAAGTGAAATTGCCGATGCTGCAGGTATCAGTAAATCCCTGTTGTTTCACTATTTTTACAACAAAAGAGAACTGTATCTTTTTCTATGGGAAAAATGTGCGCAGATTACCATGGAAGCTCTGGAAAAAAGCGGCTGTTATGAGCAGACTGATCTGTTCGATTCCATGAATTTAGGTCTTCAGGCAAAGCTGGAGATCATGCGCCGATATCCGCATATGGGTACATTTGTAATGAAAGCATATTATGAAAAAGATCCGGATGTACGCCCTGCGATTCAGGAAAGCATTGTAAAATACGCTGATTTTAAGACAAATACCGTCCTGTTTAATCTGAATCCGGAACATTTTATTGAAGGACTTGATCTGGAAATGATGTATCTCGATATGCTATGGGCATCTGAAGGATATATCTGGGAAAAGCTGCAGCATGATCATATCAATGTTGATGAGATCGAAGCGGATTTTATAAAACTGATTGATTTCTGGAAATCCATTTACTTGCGGAAAGAGAGGTAACTTTATGAATGCGATCCAACTATCAAATCTAACCAAATATTACGGAAAATCCAGGGGGATCTTAAATTTAAACCTGGATGTAAAAGAAGGGGAATTCTTTGGCTTTATCGGTCCAAACGGCGCCGGTAAATCCACCACGATACGTACACTGCTCGGCCTGATCACGCCCTCATCCGGTCAGGCAAAGATTTTTGATGAGACAATCCGGAAGCGCAATCCCCAAATTCGTTCCCACATCGGCTACCTGCCTTCTGAGGCGGTGTTCTACCGTGGAATGAAAGTCAAAGACCTGTTAAAATTATCTGCTGATCTTCATCACAAAAACTGTTCTGCGGAAAGAGAAATACTATGCAGACGCCTGCAGCTGGATGTCAACCGGAAGGTCGATGAATTATCTTTCGGTAATCGAAAAAAAGTAGCAATCGTATCTGCACTCCAACATCAGCCAAAGCTTCTGATCTTAGATGAACCGACAAGTGGTCTGGATCCTCTGATGCAGAGGGAGTTTTTCCATATTATCCGGGAGCGCAATGAACAGGGCGCTACCGTATTTCTTTCCAGCCATGTCCTCTCAGAAATTCAACGGAATTGTACGAGAGCCGCGATCATCCGAGAAGGGCGGATCATTGCCTGTGACCGTGTGGAGGCGCTTTCTAAAACAAATGCCAAGCGGATCAGCGTACAGGGACAGGTATCGCTTGATTCTCTGGAAGAAATTCGTGACCTGAAGGAAAATGACGGTGTTTTCAGCTTTCTTTACGGTGGAGATATCCATCGGCTCCTTGAAACACTCTCAGCCGGAACGATCACCGATCTTTCCATTTCGGACCCTGATCTGGATGAAATTTTTCTGCACTACTATGAAAACGGAGGTGAACAGGTATGATTCTAATCAAGCATGAATTAAAACAGGGATGGAAATCACTTGCCGTCTGGACTGCTTCTATCGGATTTTTTATTATCATCTGTGTGTTCCTGTATCCGGAAATGAAGGGAGAAATGGAAGACATGAACGAAATGTTCTCCTCTATGGGAGCCTTTAGTTCAGCATTTGGTATGGATCGTCTGAATTTCGGCACTCTGATCGGTTTCTACGCAACAGAATGTGGCAATATTTTAGGACTGGGCGGTGCATTCTTTGCATCTCTTATTGCAGTCAGCAGCCTTGCCAAAGAGGAGAAAGAACACACCGCAGAATTTTTATTCGCACACCCGATCAGCAGAAAAAAGATTCTCACGGAAAAACTGACCTCTGTCTTGTTCCAGCTTCTGATATTGAATGTGATCGTGTTCCTGTTTTCCGTTGGATCCATTTCACTGATCGGTGAAGAAATACTCTGGAAAGAAATCTGCCTGCTGCATCTTGCCTATTTTCTGATCCAGATTGAGCTTGCCGGCATCTGTTTTGGAATCTCCGCATTCCTGCGCCGCAGCGGACTCGGCATCGGACTTGGCATTGCCACAATGATGTATTTCCTGAACATTATTGCCAATATCTCCGATCAGGCAAAATTTCTGAAATATATCACCCCGTTTGGTTATGCAAACGGAGCAGATATTGTTGAAAACGGCAGTCTGGATACCGATATGGTTTTGACGGGGATGCTGTTTGCTGTAATCGGGATTTTAACCGCTTATTGGAAGTACAGCAGAAAAGATATTCAGGCATAAAAAACACAGCCTTTTGAGTTCCTTTTCCTGTATGATAATCCATTTTACCACCGAAGTTCATAATTCTCCAGAAGAGATTTACCTTATGGCGTTCTTCATGGATCTTACATACTCACCTATGTAATCCGGCGCCTCTTTTCCATGCTTTTCCAAAAGCTTGATAATCGCGGAGCCTACAATGGCTCCATCCGAGATATCTGCCATTTTCTTTGCCTGCTCAGGCGTGGAAATGCCGAACCCGATTGCACAGGGTACATCCGTATTTTCTCTTATCACTTTTACGATCGAATCCAAATCCGTCTTGATCTCACTTCTCACACCTGTCACCCCGAGACTGGAAACGATATAAATGAAACCTTCCGCTTCTTTTGCGATCATTGCAATCCTGTTTTTAGAGGTTGGAGCAATTAAAGATATCAGATCTACACCATACTGACTGCAGATCGAATGAAATTCTTCTTTCTCCTCAAAGGGCAGATCAGGAAGAATCAAGCCACCAATCTCAATCTCTCGACACGCAGAAATAAACTTTTGGGCACCGTAGGAGAAAACTACATTGGCATAAGTCATAAAAACCATTGGCACTGTTACATCTTTCCGCAACTCTTTTACGAATGCAAATATTTTATCCGTAGTGATCCCTCCATTTAATGCTCTTAAATTTGCCCCCTGAATGACGGAACCTTCTGCGGTAGGATCAGAGAACGGTATGCCAAGTTCGATGAGATCTGCACCATTCTCTGCGGCAGCCCGGACAGCCCTGGCTGTTGTTTCCAGATCCGGATCGCCACAAGTAATAAAGGCGATAAAAGCCTTTCCCTTTTCAAATGCTTTTTTAATGTTACTCATAAATATCCTCCCCTCTGTAACGGGCAATCGTGGCGCAGTCCTTATCACCTCTGCCTGAAACAGTAATCACAATGATTTTATTCGAATCCATTGCCGGTGCAATTTTCATCGCGTGAGCAACTGCATGCGCCGATTCGATTGCCGGAATAATGCCTTCCGTCTTTGCAAGATATTCAAATGCATTTACTGCCTCATCATCCGTGACCGGCACATATTCGGCTCTTCCGATGTCATGCAGATAAGAGTGTTCAGGACCTACCCCGGGATAATCCAGGCCGGCGGAAATGGAGTAAACAGGAGCGATCTGACCGTACTGATCCTGGCAAAAGTAAGACTTCATTCCATGAAAAATACCAAGTCTGCCGGTTGCAATCGTGGCTGCTGTTTCCAATGTATCAACGCCCCTTCCTGCCGCTTCACAGCCGATCAGTCTGACATTCTCATCTTCAATAAAGTGATAAAAACTGCCAATCGCATTGGAACCACCGCCTACACAGGCTATCACCGCATCCGGCAATCTTCCTTCTTTGACAAGCATCTGATCTTTGATTTCTTTGGAGATCACTGCCTGAAAATCACGCACGATCGTCGGAAACGGATGCGGTCCCATGACTGAGCCGAGACAATAATGCGTATCTGAAATACGGGACGTCCATTCACGCATTGCTTCAGAAACCGCATCTTTCAGAGTTGCCGTCCCTGTTTTAACCGGAATCACATCTGCTCCGAGCAGTCTCATACGATATACATTTAGCGCCTGGCGAACGGTATCTTCTTCGCCCATAAACACCACGCACTCCATCCCCATAAGGGCTGCAGCAGTTGCAGTTGCAACACCATGCTGACCTGCTCCGGTTTCAGCGATCAGCCTTGTTTTTCCCATCTTTTTTGCAAGCAGAGCCTGCCCCAGTACGTTGTTGATTTTATGCGCACCGGTATGATTGAGATCCTCACGTTTGAGATATATTTTGGCGCCGCCAAGGTCTTTGGTCATTTTCTCTGCATAGTACAATCTGGATGGTCTGCCTGCGTATTCATTCAAAAGTTCTGTAAGCTCCCGGTTAAATTCGGGATCGTTTTTATAGTTGTTATATGCTTCTTCCAGTTCAATCACTGCATTCATCAATGTTTCGGGAATATACTGTCCACCGTGAATCCCGAAGCGTCCGTTTGGATTCGTCATAATCGTTCTTCCTTTCTGACAGCAGCAACAAATGCCGCCATTTTCGTTTTATCTTTGAGCCCATCTGTCTCAATGCCTGAACTGACATCGACCGCATACGGGTTTAATTGTCTCACCGCATTTTCTACATTATCAATGGAAAGTCCGCCAGCGAGGAAATACGGTCTTTGTATGTTTTGTATCTTCTTCCAGTCAAATACAGTTCCTGTCCCTTCGCCGGAATCAAGCAGAATATAATCTGCTAAGCAGGATTCAGCATTTGTAATATCTTCTGACTTTTTTATACAAAAAGCCTTGATGATCGGTTTATCCGTAAGCGCCCTCAGTTGATTGATCTCATTTTCATCTTCAACGCCATGAAGCTGGGCAATATCAATAATTCCTTTATTTAAGAAAGCTGCAATCCGTTCAGGCACTTCATTTACAAATACCCCAACCGCTTGAATGTCAGGAGCAAGCAGTTTTTTTAATTCTGCTGCTTCTTCAGGCGTTACATATCGTCTGCTTTTCGGTGCAAACACAAAACCAATATATTCTGGTTTCAATTCATTGGCTGCATCTATATCACAAGGACGAAACAACCCACAGAGCTTCATTTTTGTCATAGCACACCTCTCAATTCGGCAAGCTTGGCTGCTTTATTCTCTGCTCTCATAAGTGTTTCTCCAATTAAAACAGCATCCGCACCGATCTCACAGAGTTTTCTTACATCTTCGACACTGCTTACACCACTTTCAGAAACAAACAGTACATCCGGCGGGATTAGCTTTCTGAATCTGCGGCTATTGCCGGTGTCCACCGAGAAATCTTTGAGATTGCGATTGTTGACTCCTATCATACGTGCCCCGGCATTTAATGCCATTCTCACTTCGCATTCATCGTGTGTCTCCACCAAAGCAGAAAGTCCCAGCTCATCGCAAATACTGATATATTCTTTTATTTGTTCCTCACTCAATATAGAGCAGATCAAAAGCACCGCTGATGCGCCTAACATCTTTGCCTTGTAGATCATGTACTCATCCACCGTAAAGTCCTTGCGCAGACAGGGAACAGAAACCGCGCCGGCAATTTTTTTCAGATACTCGTCACTTCCGAGAAACCATTTTGGTTCGGTCAGTACCGAGATGCAGTCTGCACCTGCCGCTTCATAGTCCTTTGCAATCTGCAGATATGGAAACTCCTGAGCGATGATCCCTTTGGATGGAGAGGCTTTTTTGCACTCGCAGATAAAAGAAAGTCCCGGTTTTTTGATTGCTTTTTCAAATGTAAAATTGCCTTTCGGCAGGGATAACGCCTGCTGTTTCAACTCTTCAAGTGATATTCTTAACTTTGCCTGCACGGTGCGCTCTCGGGCGCAGCCGGCAAGCTGATCTAAAATCGTCATACTCACACCTCCGAACGGTTGCTGACTTCAATGAGCTTATTCAGTGTTTCCAGCGCCTTACCCGAGTCAATGATTTCTGCGGCAAGTGCGATACCCTCTTTCATACTGTCTGATTTTCCACCAATGTAAAGTGCCGCGCCGGCATTTAAAAGCACAGCATTTCTCTTGTAACCTCTTTCTCCATTTAGAATGGCAAGGGTAATTTTTGCGTTTTCTTCAGGCGCACCACCCTTCAAATCTTCTTTCGTACATCTTTCGAACCCGAAATCTTCCGGTGTGATCACTGAAGATTTGAACCAGCCGTCTCGAATCTCACATATCGTGGTTGGTGCGCTCATGGAGATTTCGTCCAGCTTATCCTGCCCATACACAACCATCCCGCGCCTGATACCAAGCTGAATCAATACCTGTGCCAATGGTTCCACAAGATACTCGTCATACACACCGAGAAGCTGCATAGAAGGTGTCCCCGGATTGGTAAGAGGGCCGAGGATGTTGAACACCGTACGGAATCCCAACTCCTTGCGGATTGCTCCCACATGTTTCATTGAAGTATGATATTTCTGTGCGAAGAAAAAACACATTCCCACTTCATCCAAAAGTTCCAGGCACCTCTCAGGGCTCTGCTGAATGTTTACGCCGAGGGCTTCCAGACAATCTGCCGTTCCGCATTGTGAGGATGCTGCACGGTTTCCATGTTTGGCCACTTTCATACCTCCTGCAGCGGCAACCAGAGCTGATGTAGTGGAAATATTGAAGCTGTGCGCATTATCACCACCGGTTCCTACAATTTCAAAAAGATCCATTCCTGTTTCGACCTTCATGGCATGCGCTCTCATAGCGGCCGCACATCCGGCAATTTCATCGGTTGTTTCTGCTCTGGCACTTTTGGTTGACAAAGCTGCAAGAAATGCAGCGTTCTGCGTCGCAGTTGTTTCACCGCTCATGATTTCATTCATAACAGAATATGCCTCATCGTAAGTGAGGTCTTCTTTATTGACGATTTTTACAATGGCTTCTTTGATCATGACTCATATCTCCTTTATAAAATTTCTAAGCATTTGCTTTCCATCCGGTGTCATTATGGATTCGGGATGAAATTGTACCCCGTAGATCGGATATTCTTTATGCTGCACTGCCATTACCTCTCCGTCCGCAGTGAAAGCGGTGATTTTCAGACATTCGGAAATTGTGTCGGCATCTGCTGCAAGAGAATGATACCTGGCAACGGGAGCAGTTTCAGGACAACCCACAAACAACGGACAATTTATGTCAAATTTGACATCCGATTGTTTTCCATGCATTCGTTCTTTTGCGTAAGTAATGGTTGAACCAAATGCCGCACATATTGCCTGATGTCCGAGACAAACACCGAGAATCGGAATTTCCTTCCCGAGTATTTTTACGGCTTCAACAATCATGCCTGCATCTTCAGGTCTGCCCGGACCGGGAGACAGAATCATGCGGTCAGGTGTTAGTTCTTTTATCTCATCAACTGTCATTTCATCATTACGGATGACTTTGATATTCGGATCTATTTCGCCAATGAGCTGGTAGAGGTTATAAGAAAAGCTGTCATAATTATCGATAAGTAAGATCATAATTCTGCCTCCTGTGCAAGTTTCAACGCTTTCAGCGAGGATCTGGCTTTGTTGATGCATTCTTCATACTCCTTTTCAGGTACGGAATCTGCCACGATCCCGGCTCCGCTTCTAACAAAAACCTTCCCGTTTTTCTTGTAGGCGATACGAATCGCAATACAGGTGTCCATATTTCCTGTGAAGTCGATGTATCCAATGGCGCCGCCATAGATTCCCCGCTTGTTGTTTTCAAGTTCTCCGATAAGCTGACAAGCCCGGATCTTCGGTGCACCGGAAAGTGTTCCGGCAGGCAATACCGCTTCAATGGCATCAAGTGCATCGTGTTTCTCTGTTATTTCACCCCGTACAGTAGAGCCAATGTGCATAACATGGGAGAATCGTTCAACAGAATGCAGTTTTTCCACCTGAACGGTGCCAAACTTACTGATTTTACCAAGATCGTTTCTGCCAAGGTCAACCAGCATATTATGTTCGGCCAGCTCCTTTTCATCTGCAAGCAGCTCTGTTTCCAGTGCTTTATCTTCCTCATCGTTTTTTCCTCTCGGTCTGGTACCGGCAAGCGGAAAGGTGTGAAGCACACCATTTTCCAGCTTTACCAGAGTCTCAGGCGAAGCGCCTGCAACCTCGACATCCGTTCCTGAAAAATAGAACATATAAGGAGACGGATTGATTGTTCTAAGAACACGGTAGGTATTGAGCAGGCTTCCTTCAAAGGGAGCAGACAGTCGGTTTGACAGCACAATTTGAAAGATGTTTCCCTCATGAATATGGTGTTTTGCCTTTTCCACCATGGCACAGAACTGTTCTTTGCCAAACAGTGATGTAACCTCTCCCAGAAGCTTCCCGCCTGGTTCCTCCCTCTTTTCTCCATTTCTAAGAAGTTCAATCAGTCGCTTCAGTTCCATAACTGCTTTATTATATCTGACCTCAACATCATCAAGCAGCATATTGACAATAAGAACGATTTTTTGTCTGAGATGATCAAAAGCAATAACCTTATCAAAAAGCATCAGATCAACATCCTTAAAATCCTCTGTGTCTTTGGCGCCGCATTTCACTGTTGGTTCACTGTAACCAAGATAGTCGTATGAAAAATATCCGACAAGACCTCCCGTAAATGGCGGAAGATAATCAAAGCGCGGGCTTTTATAATCTGCAAGGATCTGCCGCAGATAGTCGGACGGATGTTCGGTTTTTAATTTCAGATTTCCGATTTTCATTTCACCATCTACGCAAGTAATTTCCATCTTTGGATCAAAGCCGAGGAATGTATAACGTCCCCAGGTTTCGTTCGCCTGGGCGGATTCCAGCATATAACAGTGAGTCGATACATTTTTCAGTATCTTTATGATTTCGATGGGGGTTGTGAAATCGGAAAGTATTTCGCAGCTGACCGGCAGCACATTGTAGTTTACATCTGAAGCAATCTCTCTGACTTCAGCTAACGTTGGAAGAATTTTCATTACCTGCACCTCCAAATTGATAACATTACATTAATTTCGGTTACGATCAAGATTCTTATTTAAATTCTATATCCGGCGCACAAAAGCACCGCCAATATCTCGTCAACAGCATATTGCAACCTCCTTTTAAAAAAGCTCCTTTGACTGATATCTCTCGTCAAAGAAGCTTTATAAAAATAAAAAACGTCCCTGACAGAAATATAGCCTCTGTCAAGGACGAATAGATGCATCTACAGTATGACTCTACCCGCGGTGCCACCTTGATTCACGGTATAACCCGTGCACTTAGCAGGATACCAACATATCCCCGGCAACTGACGTATGCCCACACGTTGCAGAATACTCTGGGAAAATCTCCCATTTGACTGCACCCTCAGCGGTCCATTTGACAACTTGTTTCTTGCCTGATTCTCAGCATCTCAGGCTCTCTGTAAAGGCATCATTGCCGTTATCTCCGCTTCAACGGTTTACTATGTTAAATTGCTTTGGATTTTAGCACAAACGAAATAATGTGTCAATGATATTTTTTACGCTTGTTAGAGAAATATTCTACGATAATGGTAAGCTTTTGCCTAACTTTCCTTTTCAACTATATCCATTATCTTCTTTCACTATAATTTTTCTAGTTATTCACCCATGCACCTCTCTTCTAAATTGGACAGCATCCGTATATCCCTCGCAGCCTCAATTCATAACTCAAGCCTGACTCTATCACTTCGTCCATAAGAGCAAATACTTTATATGGTAAAATTATATCCTCCTGATATTTTATCACAACCATTTGCATAATAACTTAATTATTCTTTATGTCCGCTCCTAATCTTGGATCATCTTCATTTCGATATTTCGCTATATCCGTTAAAGAAATGAATTCATTTTCAAAATTTGTTGTATAGATGCCAATATCAATGCCTTCTCCAAATTCTACTGTCACACTGATAACACTATTTAGTTACTTACGGGACAAAAGCACGATACTTTCGACGGTACTTTCGTTGTCCCAACAAAGTTCCTGTGTCTCCCTGTCTCCAAAACACACCGGGAAACGGAACTTTACGTGCTTCAGGAATCTGCCATCTGGCTGCTCCTGCTCATAAATATCCACCTGTTCTACAAAACTGTTAAG
>OMGQ01001325.1_pt1 | contig 14757 bp, 15 predicted proteins | sample 1646071 | NCBI WGS metagenome assembly OMGQ01 (sample SAMN05578585, study PRJEB25193) | human gut metagenome | biome: Human Microbiome; feature: human-associated habitat; material: feces | host: Homo sapiens | place: USA:Birmingham | reverse complement strand
TTCGTACGCAATCGTATTCTAGTTTCAAAAAGGAACCGGCCTTTGCCCTGAAGGAGATGATGCGATGACCAGCCAACCCGCCAAAAAAGAACTGCCGGCCTGCCCGGTGGAAACGACGCTGATGCTGATCGGCGACAAGTGGAAAGTGCTGATCCTGCGGGATCTGCTGCCCGGCAAAAAGCGCTTCGGCGAGCTAAAAAAATCGCTCAGCGGCATTTCGCAGAAGGTGCTGACCGCCCAGCTGCGCGCCATGGAGGATAGCGGGCTGCTGACGCGCACCGTGTACGCCGAAGTGCCGCCGCGCGTGGAATACGCGCTGACGCCGCTCGGCATGAGCCTGCGTCCGGTGCTCGACGCGCTGTGGACGTGGGGCGAAGATTACAAAGCCCGCCGCGGGGCGTGACACAGCCGCTCCGCAGCGCCGTGCAGAGCAGTGAAGCTGTCCGCGCCGGCAAGGCGGTCCGAACGCTGTATTTGCAAAAAAGAAGCGGAGGGCAAATGCTCTCCGCTTCTTTTTGATTGACCGGCTGAACTGCTTTTTATTTTGCCGCTGCGTCGCGCTCCTTGTCGAGCTTGACATTGCGGAAATAGAGGATCATGTCGATCGTGATCTCGACAAAGTTCAGGACATAGAATACCCAGCCCAGATAGAAAATCGGGCCGCTCTTGCCGATGATGAAGCACTGGATGCACTTCATCACGATGCCCGCGATGTAGCCGAGCCAGATGAAGAACTCAAACTGCAGGCTCTTGCCCTTCGCGGTTCTCGACTTCACGGACTTGTAGATGGAAAGCGGCCAGGAAAGGCCGAAGGCGAGAATCATGATGGTTTCCAGAATCTCAGCAATCATTTCAGGTGTCATTTCGCTTCATTCCCCTTTTATTCTGTCAGAATTGATGTGCACAAACAAGAGGCGGAGCAATTCCGCCTCCTGCTGCAAAGACAATTTATTTGTGCTGTGCGAGATATGCCGCGCGGCCTTCCTCGTAGAGGTTGTTGCCCTCGCTGTCGATGATGACGACGAGCGGCATCTCCTCCACGTACAGCCTGCGCAGCGCCTCGGCGCCGAGATCCTCATACGCGATGAGCTCCGCGCTCTTGATGCACTTGGCGAGCAGCGCGCCTGCGCCGCCGATCGCGCCGAAATAGACGCCGCTGTACTTCTTCATCGCCTCGACAACCTCCGGCAGGCGCGCGCCTTTGCCGATCATGCCGCGGGCGCCCACCGACATCATCGTCGGTGCATAGGCGTCCATGCGGCCGCTCGTCGTGGGGCCTGCGGAGCCGATGACCTGACCCGGCTTCGCGGGCGTCGGGCCGACGTAGTAGATCGTCGCGTCCGTCGGGTCAAACGGCAGTTTTTCACCCTTTGCCAGCGCCTCGCACATTCTCTTGTGCCCGGCGTCGCGGGAGGTATAGATCGTGCCGGTGAGGTACACCGTATCGCCGGCGTGGAGCGTCTTTGCAAGCTCCGCTGTAAGGGGCAGCTTAATATGCTTTTCCATTTCAGAGCACCTCCGTCTTGTGGCGCGTCACGTGGCAGTTGATGTTGACCGCGCACGGCATGCCGGCAATGTGCGTCGGCATCGTCTCGATATTAAGGCCGATCGCCGTCGTCTTGCCGCCGAATCCCTGCGGGCCGATGCCGAGCTGGTTGACCTTCTCGAGCATCTCCTTTTCGAGATCCGCATAGAACGGGTCGGGATTCTCGGAATCGAGCGGGCGCATGAGCGCCTTCTTCGCGAGCAGCGCCGCCTTATCGAATGTGCCGCCGATGCCGACGCCGACAACCATCGGCGGGCAGGGGTTCGGGCCAGCCGTCTCTACGACCTCGAGGATGAAATCCTTGATGCCCTGCAGGCCGGCGGACGGCTTGAACATACGGATCTGGCTCATGTTCTCGCTGCCGAAGCCCTTCGGTCCGACCGTGACCTTAACGTTTTCGCCCGGGACAATCTCCGTATAGAGCATTGCCGGCGTATTGTCGCCCGTATTGCCGCGGCGAACCGGATCCTTGACGACGGACTTGCGCAGATAGCCCTTATCATAGCCGCGGCGCACGCCCTCATTGACGGCCTCGGTCAGATCGCCGCCGGTGAGGTGCACGTCCTGCCCGATCTCCAGAAATACGCAGGCCATGCCGGTATCCTGACAGATCGGAACGCATTCGTTGTCCGCAATCTCAAAGTTTTCGATGATGTTGTCGAGAACGCCCTTGGCGATCTCGCCGTCCTCGCAGGCGCGGCAGGAGCGGATGGCGCACTTTACGTCCTCCGGCAGGTGCTCGTTCGCCGCGATGCACAGGCGCTCGACGACGTCTGTGATCTGGCTGACTTCAATTTCACGCATAGCTGGAAACAACTTCCTTTCCTTATTCAGGCAAAGCGCATACCGGGCTCACCCAAAGGCGGCCCGGAGCAGCGCAGTCTGTGCTTATCTTTCGTGGCGGGCGTACTTCGGCAGGAGCAGCGGGGAAACGTCGTCGGATTCGATGCCGGCGTTCGCGAGCTCCTTCGCATACTGCTCGATGTGCTCGAGCGTCATCGCGCCGAGCTCGGTCTCCTTCGCCTTCGCCGCGGCAGCCTTGCCGGCATTGCGGCCGAAAACGATGATGTCGAGCAGAGAGTTGCCCATCAGGCGGTTGCGGCCGTGGATGCCGCCGACAGCCTCGCCCGCGACAAGCAGGTTATCGATCGCCTTCGTGAAGCCGTCGCCGCCGATCTCGAGGCCGCCGTTCTGGTAGTGGAGCGTCGGATAAACGAGGATCGGCACCTTGCGCATATCGATGTCGTAGTTCATGTACATGCGCAGCATGGCCGGGATACGCTTTTCGATCGTGCCCTCGCCGCCGATGCGCTCGATCATCGGGGTATCGAGCCACACGCCGCTGCCGAGCGGCGTCGTGACACCCTTGTGGCGGTCGGTGCACTCGCGGATGATGGAAGCCGCCGCGACGTCGCGCGTTTCAAGCGGATGCATGAAGGCTTCGCCTTCCACGTTGACGAGCATCGCGCCGAGGGAGCGGACCTTCTCGGTGACGAGCGCGCCGAAGATCTGCGACGGGAACGCAACGCCCGTCGGGTGGTACTGGATCGTATCCTGATACAGGAGCGGAGCGCCCGCACGGTAGCCGAGGATCAGGCCGTCCGCCGTTGCGCCGTAGTGATTCGAGGTCGGGAAGTTCTGGTAATGCAGCCGGCCCGCGCCGCCCGTGGCGATAATGACCGTCTTTGCGCGCGCGATCATGTAGTCGTCGGTCTCCATGTTGAGGAGCACCGCGCCCGCAACCTGACCCTTTTCATCCTTGATCAGCTCGACGGCCGAAGTGAACTCGACGACCGGGATCTTGCGGTTCAGAACCTCGTCGCGCAAAGTGCGCATGATCTCCGCGCCGGAATAATCCTTGCAGGCGTGCATTCTCTTTCTCGAGGTGCCGCCGCCGTGGGTCGTAATCATATTGCCCTCGGCGTCCTTGTCGAACATGACGCCGAGCTCGTTCAGCCACTTAATCGCGTCCGGCGCTTCCATGACGAGGCGGCGGAGCAGCTCCGGGCGCGCGGCAAAGTGGCCGCCGCCGAAAGCGTCGAGATAATGCTGAACCGGGGAGTCGTTTTCCTTATCGGCAGCCTGAATGCCGCCCTCCGCCATCATCGTATTCGCGTCGCCGATGCGCAGCTTCGTTACGATCATGACGTTTGCGCCCGCATTGTGGGCCTCGATGGCCGCCGAAGCGCCGGCGCCGCCGCCGCCGATGACGAGCACATCCACATCGTAATCGACCTTGTTGAGGTCGACCGGGTGGTTCAGAAGGCGGCTGTTCGAGTGCAGCAGGTGGCCGAGCTCCGCCGGCACCTTCTGGCCCTTATTCGGCCCGATCTTGATCGTGTCGAAGCCGTCCTCCCGATAGTCCGGGTGATACGCCTTCAGGAGGGTATCTTTCTCCTCTGCGGTCATGCGTCTGGGCTCCATGCCCATACGCGCGTCTCTGGTTGCCTCTACCTTTTTGACGGAGGCGAGCATTTCCGGTGTAAACATGGCGAACCCTCCTTATTTCTCGATTTCTCTCGTGTTGTAAAGCTCCTGCATCTCCGCGATCGGCTTCTGCATGACCTTTTCGATCAGCTCGTCGTACGCGCCGCTGTTGATCTCCTCCACGCGGTTCTTGAGGTGCTGCGTCTCCGGCGCGATATACTTGCCGGTGAGGCGTCTCGCGAGCAGGCCGACCATCGGGTGCGAGATGCCCGCCGGGCAGCGCACCGAGCAGCAGCCGCAGCTCACGCAGTCAAAGGATTCCTCGGCGCACTTCTCGAGCTCGCCGCGCTGCGCATAGGCGATGTACTGCATGACGTTGAGGCTCTGCGTACATGCCTTTGTGCAGGCGTTGCAGCCGATACAGCTGTAGATCTCGGGGTAGAGCTCCATCATGATCTGCTGGTTCGGCTTAATCTCGTTGATGTCATAGAGGCGCTTATCCGTCGGGAAAAAGGGGATGCTCGCAACGTACATACCCTCCTGAACCTGCGTCTGGCAGGCGAGGCAGGTTTTAAGCTCGTTATCGCCCTTGATGCGGTAAATCGTCGCGCAGGCGCCGCAGAAGCCGTGGCGGCAGCCGCAGCCTCTTTTCAGCGTATAACCGGCATACTCCATGGCGGTCATGATCGTGAGATCCGCAGGGACGCTGTAGCGTTTACCGAAAAAATATACATTTACCATATTTTCCATGTTAAGCCATTCCCTTTCTTAATATTCGTTCGGCAGCTCGTCGATTTCGTCGCAGCGGAAGACAGGGCCGTCCTTGCAGACATACTTGGAACCGATGTTGCAGCGGCCGCACTTGCCGATGCCGCACTTCATGCGCAGCTCGAGCGTCGTGTAGACCTGCTCCTTCGAAAAGCCCATCTCAATGAGCGACGCGAGACAGAACTTAATCATGATCGGGGGGCCGCACAAAAGCGCCGTCTTATTCGTATCGAAGCCGAGCTCCTTGAGGTAAGCGGGCACGAAGCCGACGTGGCCGTCCCAGCCCTCCTGCTCGCGGTCGATCGTGAGGTATACGTTGACGCCCTCGGTCTTCATCCAAACGTCCTGAATTTCCTTGAGCTGCACGAGGTCGTCTTTCGAGCGGGAGCCGTACAGGATGTCGATCGTGCCGTAATCGCTGCGGTTATCGAGCACGTAGTTGATAACCGAACGCAGCGGCGCGAGGCCGATGCCGCCGGCGATGAAGAGCAGGTTTTTTCCCTTGAGCTCCGTATCCACCGGGAAGTTGTTGCCGTACGGGCCGCGGACGGTGATCTCGTCGCCGACCTCAAGGCTGTGCAGGTAATCGGTGAGCATACCGCACTTCTTGATGCTGAACTCCTGATATTCCTTGTTCGTCGGCGAGGAGGTGATCGAGAACATACCCTCGCTCACGCCCGGCGCGCAGAGCATCGCGCACTGGCCGGGCATGTGCTCGAAGAGCTTGCCGCCCTCCGGCGCATTGACGCGGAACGTCTTGACGTCCGGCGTTTCCTCGCGGATATCGGTGATAACGCCGACCTGCGGGATCAGGACGTCCTTCACATAATTATCGTGGCAATGGCACGTACATTCACTCATTGATCGACTGCCTCCTTTTCAAAGGCTTTGATGACCTTTACAATATTCAGCGAAGCCGGGCATTTCTCCACGCAGCGGCCGCAGCCGACGCAGGAATACATGCCGTCGTTGTTCGCCGGGAAGTAGACGAGCTTGTGCATAAAACGCTGGCGGTAGCGCTGCATCTGGCTCGTTCTGTTATTGCCGTGCGCCATCATCGTAAAGTCCGAATACATGCAGGAGTCCCAGCAGCGGTAGCGCTGGACGCCGTGGCCGGTATCGTAGTCCTTGATGTCGTAGCACTGGCAGGTGGGGCACACAAAGGTGCATGTGCCGCACGCAAGGCACGGCTTATAGAGCTTTTCCCAAACGGGAGAGTTGAATTTTTCTTCGGTGGCATTGCCGTCCCAGCCCTCGAGCGAAAGGTTCGTATACGGCAGCTTTTCGACAATCGCGCGGATCTTCTCCTGCTCGCCTGCGACGGCCTTTTCGTCCTCCGCCCCGGCACTTTCCAGCACCGCGGAGACGGACGCGGTGAGCGCCTCGCCCTTTTCCGTCACGGGCTTCCAGCAGTAATCCTCGCCGACCGCCCACATCACAACGTCCGCGTCCGGCTCGGCGCAGTCCACGCCGAACACCTTGCAGAAGCAGGTTTCCTCCGGCTCGTGGCACGCAAGCGCCACGATGGTGCCGTGCTCGCGGCGGGCCTTGTAGAATGTATCGACCGGCTCGGCGAGAAAGACCTTGTCGAGCACCTTGATGCCCTGAATATCGCACGCCTTCATGCCGAACGCAACAAAGCGCTGGCTCTTGAGCGCTTCCGGCTCAATGGCGAGCTTCTTATTCTCTTTCTTGACCGTATAGAGCGTTTCGCTCTGCGGGAAAAACATATCCTTCGGGGACTTGACCGTTTTCAGCGTGTCAAGATCCGCTTCCATGCCTTCGGTCCAGACCGCAAAATTCGTCTGGCCGCTGATGTTCACCGGCAGGTAAAGCTCCTGTGTCGCCGCAATGGCTTTCAGCAGCTCGGGCAGATTACGCTTTGCAATTTTAAACATAGCTTATCTCCTTCCCCCGGTGACACCCGGCTCGACGTCGCCGAACGTGAAGCTCGTCAGCGGACCCTTGGACTCCGCATCGGCGCCGGCCTGATATTCGCCGTAAAATTCGTCTATATCCTTGATAAATTTGCGGTTGAACAGGTGGAGCGGGATGCCCTGCGGACATACGCGGCTGCATTCGCCGCAGTCTGTGCAGCGACCCGCCACATGGAACGCGCGGATGATGTGGAACATCTTTTCCTCAAAGGAATCGGCGTTCGCCTTCTGCGCGCTGTCGAACTTTGTGCTGTCAAACACGCACTTGCGGCAGCTGCATGCCGGGCATACGTTGCGGCACGCGTTACAGCGGATGCACTTGCTGAGCTCCTTCTGGAAATACGCGAACTTCTCCTCCGGCTCCATCGCCTCGATTTTTTCGACCTCATGGAAGCGGTCGGCGTCCTTCGTATCGGCGCTCTCGCCGATTTCCTCGTCAAAAATCATATGCTCCTTGCCCTTGCAGACATGGCAGCGCTCGAGCATCGCGTCCTTATACGGGACGGTTTTCTCGCCGTACAGCGTTTCCACCGTGAGCACGTCGGCGTCGCCTTCGATCTCCGCGCCCTGAATGCTCAGGATGCCCTTGACGCCCTGCGCCTTGATCTTTTCGACATCCAGCTTGCCCTTGCAGCCGACGCCGATGATGTAGGCCTTTTCGCGGTCCACGCGGTTTTCCTTGATGAGCTGGTTGAAGCTGTATGTATCGCACGGCTTCAGAAAGACGAGCGTCTTACCCTCGAGCTTCGAGCCCTCGATCATGTACTTGCTCAGGTTCGCGCCGCAGAAACCGTTGTACACGAAATTCGCTTCCAGATCCTCCGCCGTCTCAAAGTAGGAGGGCTCCGGATTGTACGGCAGGTCGCCGATCCTCCAGCCGAGGACTCGAACGACGGTTCCATCCGCCAGAAGCTCTTTTGCGCGGTTGATTATTTCCTGCATCTCAAATCCTCCAGTCTGACGTTTTTGCCGAGCGAGGTGATCTTCTCCACAAACTCGTTCATGGTCTGGGAGAACTTCACGCCCTCAGCCGCCGAGACCCATTCCACGCGGGTGCGGCCGTGCTCCACGCCGATGTAATCGAGCATGGAGAAGAGCAGCGCCATTCTTCTTCTCGCGTAGTAGTTGCCCGTGCTGTAGTGGCAGTCGCCCGGGTGGCAGCCGCACAGGATCACGCCGTCCGCGCCCTTTTCAAAGGCACGCAGGATGAACATGGGGTTCACGCGGCAGGAGCACGGCACGCGGATGATCTTGACGTCCGCCGGGTAGGTGAGGCGGCTGCTGCCCGCGAGATCCGCGCCGGCGTAGCTGCACCAGTTGCAGCAGAAGGCCACGATCTTCGGCTTGAATTCTTCGTTCGCTGTTATCGACATATTGCATCCACCTCCGCAAGAATCTGTCTGTTCGAGAAGCCCTGCAGATCCATCGCGCCGGACGGGCAGGTGACGGTGCAGGCGCCGCAGCCCTGGCAGAGCGCGTTGTTCACGACCGCGATGCGGCGCTCCTCGCGGATGCCGTGGTCGTTGATGAGCTTCGTCTCATAGCTGATCGCGCCGTAGGGGCACACGTTCGCGCACTGCGAGCAGCCGTTGCACAGCAGCTCGTCGGACTTCGCGGTGCACGGGTTCGTCATCAGCTTATCCTTGGCGAGCAGACCGATGGCCTTGACCGCCGCGGCGCCGGCCTGCGCGACCGTCTCCGGAATATCCTTCGGGCCCTGACACACGCCGGAAAGGAACACGCCGGCCGTGGGCGACTCGACCGGGCGGAGCTTCGCATGCGCCTCGGTGAGGAAGTTGTTCGTATCGATGCTGGCGGTGAGCATCGTCGCAAGGCCGCGGACCGACGGGTCCGGCTCAATGGCGGTTGCGAGGACGACCATGTCCGCCTCCATGAGAATCTGCTTGTTGTCGATCAGGTCGACGCCCTGCACGAGGAGCTGGCCGTTCGGCTGCGGGGCAACCTTGCCGACCTGACCCTTCACGTAGTTGACGCCGTAATCCTCGACCGCGCGGCGGTAGAATTCATCGAAATTCTTGCCGGGCGTGCGCACGTCGATGTAGAACACCGTCACGTTTACGTCCGGGTACTTGTCGCGGATCAGCATCGCGTGCTTCGCGGTGTACATGCAGCAGATCTTCGAGCAGTAGCTCTTGCCGCGGTTGTCGGAACAGCGGCTGCCGACGCACTGGATGAACACCATGTTCTTCGGCGGCTTGCCGTCGGAAAGGCGCTCCAGATGGCCCTTCGTGGGGCCTGCGGCGTTCATAATGCGCTCGAGCTCGAGCGACGTGACAACGTCCTTGCTCTGGCTGTACGCGTATTCGTCGTATTTATCGAGCTTAATCGTATCGAAGCCGGTCGCGACGACGATCGCGCCGTACTTCTCGGTGATGATCTCATCCTTCTGGGTGTAATCAATCGCACCCGCCTGACAGACCTTTTCGCACAGGCCGCACTTGCCGGTCTTAAACTTGATGCAGTGCTCGCGGTCGATGACCGGCACGTTCGGGATCGCCTGCGCAAACGGCGTGTAGATGGCGCTTCTCGTGCCCAGCCCGCGGTTGAACTCGCTGGGCGTTTTCTTCGAGGGGCACTTCTCCTGACACAGGCCGCAGCCGGTGCATTTCGTCATATCGACGCTTCTCGCCTTCTTGCGGATGTCGACCGTGAAATCGCCTACGAAGCCGGAAACCTTTTCGACCTCGCTGTAGGTGTAGATGTTGATTTTCTCGTGCGCGGAAGCCTCCACCATCTTCGGCGTGAGGATGCACGCGGAGCAGTCGAGCGTCGGGAACGTCTTGTCGAGCTGGGACATTCTGCCGCCGATGCTCGGCGTCTTTTCGACGATGTCGACCTCATAGCCCGCGTCCGCAATATCGAGCGCGGTCTGGATGCCGGCGATGCCGCCGCCGATGACGAGCGCGCGCTTCGTGACGCGGCTTTCACCCGCGACGAGCGGCGCGTCGAGGTTGACCTTCGCGATCGCTGCGCGCGCGAGGATCACAGCCTTTTCGGTGGCCTCCTCGATATTCTTGTGAATCCACGAGCAGTGCTCGCGGATGTTGGCGATTTCCACCATGTAGGGGTTGAGGCCAGCCTTTTCGGCGGCCTTGCGGAAGGTCGTCTCATGCATGCGCGGCGAGCAGGAACACACCACGATGCCGGTCAGGTGCTTTTCGTGGATCGCCGCGGCGATCTTCGCCTGACCGACCTCCGAGCACATATACTGGTAATCCTCCGCGTGCACGACGCCCGGCTCAAGGCGGGCCATCTCCACGACCTTCTTCACGTCGACCGTGGCCGCGATGTTGCTGCCGCAGTGGCAGACAAAAACTCCTATTCTTTGCACGCTATCACCTCCTGTATCTTCTGAACGCGCTGACTAAGAGCTGCTGCGGGAGGTCCGGGTCGAGAAGCTCCGGAACCTCGTCGGGCGAGAGGTAGGTCTCGCCGCGCTGGCGCACCACGAGCTGCCGCGCCGCGTCGATGAGCTTGCCGGGCTTTACATCGCGCGGACAGCGCTCCACGCACGCGAAGCAGGAAAGGCACTTCCAGAGCGATTCCGACTTCATAAGCGCCTCGATCTCATCGTTCAGCACATACGAGACGAACTGGTGCGGCTTGATGTCCATTTCATTGAACGACGGGCAGGAAGCGGAGCACTTGCCGCACTTCATGCACTTATACGGGTTGACGCCGCTGATCTCGCGGATCTCCTGCGCCTGTTTCTTTGCGTTGTTCACTTCGTTGCCGCCTCCTCCTTGACGCCGAGCGCCTCCGCGAGAAGCTCGGTGAAATAGTAGACCGGGATGGCCCCGCTGCCGCTCTTGTTGAGGTTGTACATGCAGAGCGGACATGCCGTGATGAGCATCTCCGCCCCCATGCCGGCCGCGCTCTCCATGACCGTCGCGCTCATGCGCTTCGACATATCCTTTTCCTTGAGGGAGATATAGCCGCCGCAGCATTCGTTGCGGTAGGGGTAAACGACCGGCTCGGCGCCGATGGCGCGGATGAAATCCTCGATAATCGTGGGATTCTCCGGGTCGTCAAACTCGAGGAGCTTGCCGGGGCGCAGAAGCAGGCAGCCGTAATAGGCGCCGATCTTCCTGCCCTTTAGGGGGTTCGTGACCTTCTTCTTGAGTTCGTCGAAGCCGACGCGGTCGCGCAGTACCTCCAAGAAATGCAGCACGTTGGTCTCGCCCGCATAGGGCTCGCCGAGCTGCATGTAGTTGTTGGCCCTCGTGCGGATATCCTCCACATTCTTCATGTCATCGTTGACGCGCTTGATGACGTGATGACATGCGGAGCAGAGCGTCACGAGATCCTGCCCTTTCTCCTTCGCCTCATTCAGAGCGCGCACCGAAGAAAGCTTTGTCGCGATCTCATCGGAGCCGAGCGGGTAAACACCGCCGCAGCACTGCCAGTTTTCGATCTCTTCAAGCTCGAATCCCAGCGCCTTTGCAGAAGCTCTGGCATAGGCGTCGAGATCCTTTGCCTTCGTCTTCAGGGTGCACCCCGGATAATAGCTGTACTTCATAGCTACTCCTGTCATCCTTTCTATAATTTATTTTGGATAATTGAATCTGCCGTGTGGCTGCACCGGTTTTTTTGCGCTGCGCCGCGGCGGCGCGCCTTCGGAAAACCCGCGCCGAAAGCTCCGTTTTATGTAAACATCCTGCCGCAGGGCATGCGCCGACGCCCGGATGCGCGGTTTTTGCCGCCATCCGAAAAACTCGGTTCAATAAATTTTATCATATCGATATTCTTTTATCAAGCATTTTCGCGATTTTTCCGGATGAAAATATAGGATTTTCAGGAACGCTTTTTCTGCAATTTGGAACAACACGCGGCTTTCGCCCCGAATTGCGCCGAAAAAGCCGCCCGAAAAAGCATCGGTGCCTTCCGGGCGGCTCAAAACGGTCTGAAAACGCTGTGCAGCAGGAACGCACGGCAGCATTTTGACGCAGAAAAGCGGTGCGGGAAGCGCCGTGCCGGTCAGCCACGCGGCGCGGGCGGCTCCGTGTATTCGGGCAGCTCGAACCAAAACGTGCTGCCCTGCCCCACCATGCTCGTGACGCCGTAGCGCCCGCCGTGCATGTCGAGGATATTTTTCACGATCGAAAGTCCGAGGCCGGTGCCGATCTGCGCGCGGCGGTGGTCCTTATCCACCTTGTAGTAGCGGTCCCAGATATACGGCAGCTTGTCGGCGGGAATGCCCTCGCCCGTGTCGCTGATCTCCACGCGCACGACGCCGCCCGCGGCGCTTTGGCGCAGCGAAACCGTTTTGTCCGCCCCCGCGTAGTGAATCGCATTATTCACGAGGTTATAGAGCACCTGCGAGATGCGCAGGCGGTCGGCGCAGACGTACACCGGGCGGTCAAAGCTAAACGGGAAACTGTAGCCGGCCAGCTTATCGTAGCGGTGCAGCGTTTTTTTGATGTCCTCCGTCAGGCAGAACACCGCGGGGGCGAGCTTCTGCGTGCCGCTTTGCAGCTTCGAAAGGTCGAGCAGGTCGTTGACGAGGTCCGCCAGCCGGTTCGATTCATCGATGATGACCTGCACGTTCTCCGGCGTGTTCTCACCGGGGATGTCGCGCATGACCTCGGCGTAGCCGGAGATCATCGTCAGCGGCGTGCGCAGGTCGTGCGAGACGTTCGCAATCAGCTCGCGCCGCAGGTCCTCCACCTTCGAAAGCTCCGCCGCCGCGTAGTTCAGCGTGCCCGCAAGCTCCGCCACCTCGCGCGCGCCGCTCTCCGGAAAGCGGATCGCGTAATTCCCCTGCGCGAGGTGCTTCGCGGAGTCGTTGATCCGCTCGATCGGCTTCGAGAGCCGCGCGGCGATAAACAGCGCCAGCACGAGCGCGAGCAGCAGCATCACGGCGGTGAGGCACCAGAGCTGCACCTTGAGCGTCTCCACCGTGGAATCGACGGGCACGACGCTGCTGTTCAGCAGCACAAGATACTCGCCGCCGTCCGAAAGCGTGACGATCTGCGCGTAGAGAATACCCGCGCCGATATCGCCCGCCGCCTGCTCCAGATTGTCCTCGAGCACGCTGCCGCCCGCCGCCTTCGCCTCAAGGAAAAGCATGCGGCAGTCTATCGTGTCGAACCGCTCGAGCACGCTGCCGCGCGCGTTCGGGGATACCGAGATATTCGTGCCGTTCTTGTCGGCCAGAAGGATCGACACGTTCGCGCTATAGGTGATCTCGATGAAGTCGGCCATCGAAGCGCCGCTGTCCAGCATTTCGACAACGCGGTTCGAAACGGCGCGGATCTCATTCGTCTTGATCGCCTTGTAGAACGTGTTGAGCAGGCCGATCTGGAAAAACCAGAGCAGCGCGACGATCAGCGCGGTAAATGCGGTAAAGCCGAGCAGCACCTGCGCGCGGATGCCGGGCCTTTTCAGCCGCCTCACAAGCGGCCTCATGCGCCCGCTTCAAACCGGTAGCCTACGCCGCGCAGCGTGACGATAAACCGGCTGTACGGCCCGAGGCTGCGGCGCAGCAGCTTGATGTGCGTGTCGAGCGTGCGGTCGTCCCCGTAGAAATCGTAGCCCCATACGTTCGTGATCAGCATCTCGCGCGTCAGCGCGATGCCGCGGTTATTGACGAGGTAGAAAAGCAGGTCGTATTCCTTCGGCGACAGGTCCGCCCGCGCGCCGTCCACCGTGACGGTGCGCGCCGTGAAATCGACCTCGAGCCCCTCCGCGCGAAAGACATCGCGCTTCTGGCCGCCCGTGCGGCGCACGCGGTTCATCACGGCGTTGACACGCATCATCAGCTCTTTGGGCGAAAACGGCTTGACGACGTAATCGTCCACGCCGAGCTCGAAACCGTGGATCTTGTCGTACTCCTCGCCGCGCGCCGAAAGCATGATGACGGCCGGCGACGCGATCTTTTTGATCTCCGCGACGGCCGAAAACCCGTCGAGCTCCGGCATCATCACATCCATGATAATCATGTCGAACCGGTCGGGGCTCTGGCGGCAGAGGTTCACCGCCTCCATGCCGTTTTCCGCCTCGGTCACCTCGTTTCCCTCAAACTCGGCGTATTTCCGGATGAGCAGCCGGATCTTCGCCTCGTCGTCCACTACGAGAATTCTGTACATACCGCATCCCTGCCTTTCTCTCTGCCCTTGTGTCTCTCAGTATACACGCAAAATGTGAAAATGTTGTGAAGAACCGACGAAGAATTTTGCCTGTCCTCCGGTTATTCGTATGTTAATTGCACAAAATAGTTTTATATTTTTGAAGTATTTTATGATGCTTTGTGTTAGAATAGAATCAGTATTGATGAATGGATGAAAGGAGATTCATAATGGATATCAAAGAAGCAGTAGAAAAACGACATAGTGTTCGTCAATATTTAGATAAACCCATTGATGATGAAAAAACACAAATATTAGAAAAACAAATTGAAAATAAGAAGAATAAACTTTCTGATTTAAGACAGCAGATTGCAGAAACACAGAAAAATGCACAGGCACAGGTGCAGGAAGAGGTAGAAAGTGCATATCAGGCAGCCGTGCTGGCAGCAGAAACAAAGTATCAGGAAGAAATGGATACTTATAATAACGTTACAAAACCGGAATATGATAAGGAACTGGAAGCTTTAAAACAGAAAATCAATGAGGGAAAAGGAACGGAAACAGATAAAGAAGACTATCGTCATTTGTTAGATAATCCTCCGAAGGTTCCGGAATTAGAAGAAGTAAATCCTGCTGATTTTCAAATGACAGGTACGGGAATGGCAGATACTTCTGCATTGGAAGCGGAAATGGAGAATGTATCCTCAGAATTAGCTGCCCTTCAGTCTGAGTTGGCATCGAAAGAAGCTTTAGCGCAATCTGAAACAACAGGTCTTACAGATGCAGCAAAGGAAAAAATCAGAATTTCCAATAACTTGACAGAGCTTGAAACGAAAAATCTTCAGGAGCTTTTAGAAGAAGGAAGAAAAGGAATTGAAGCAGAATTTTCCGGTGTTATTTCTGACACTAAGGTAAGTCAGGGAGCTACCGTAACACAGGGAATGGAGCTTTTTACGATTCAGAGTATGGATGATGTGTGCGTGGATGCCAG
>OMGQ01001324.1_pt1 | contig 14757 bp, 27 predicted proteins | sample 1646071 | NCBI WGS metagenome assembly OMGQ01 (sample SAMN05578585, study PRJEB25193) | human gut metagenome | biome: Human Microbiome; feature: human-associated habitat; material: feces | host: Homo sapiens | place: USA:Birmingham | reverse complement strand
TGAAAGTATATCTTTCAATATTGTTTTTATCTTGACATATCACCGCTGGACTTTTCATTGTATTTATTCAAGCACAATGAAGATGAATTGTCAAGCGATAGGGAAGATCAGAGGGCTGGTATTTTGAAAAAAGCAGTGCTAAAATAGGAAATAGAAAATGGGAAAGGAAGGTGTTTATGATGACAGAAGAAGAAAAAATTTTTGCCGGAAAGATGTTTGACCCAAGAAAACAGGAATTAAAGGACATTAAGCATAAAGCCCATATTGCCTGTCAGAAATATAATACCATGGATGAATATGATCCTGAAAGAAGTCCCATCATTCAGGAGTTCATTGGAAAAATTGGGAAGGTGTACTATTTTCAGGGACCTATCCAGTTCAATTATGGCTCTCATACGTTTATTGGAGAGAACTTTTTTGCCAATTTTAATCTGACAGTCATGGACGATGCACGGATTTATATTGGGGATAATGTATGCTTTGGTCCCAATGTTTGCCTGATGGCAACGTCCCATCCACTGATTGCCCAGGAAAGAATGGGACTGGATGATGAGGGAAAAACCACTATGGCGGAATATGCCGATGAGATTCACATTGGGGATAATGTGTGGATCGCCTGCAATACCGTTGTCATTGGCGGTGTGCATATTGGGAATAATGTTGTCATTGGTGCAGGAAGCGTAGTTACAAAGGATATCCCTGATAATTATCTGGCTTACGGAAATCCCTGCAGACCCATTCGTCCCATTACAGAAGCTGACAGCAAAAAGTCTTTGATTTTGCCAGAGGATATGGAACATTTTTCCTATAATCTGAAAAAATTCGAGAAATAAATATCATGAAAAAGACATGGAGAAAATGTATTCTTTTCCCAATACTTGTCCGTTTTTATCATAGAAAAATTGTTTTTTGCATAGGATAGAACAAAAACGGAGGGAAGATTATGCAATTTTTCCGTGCGATTCATTTGAAGAAGAAGTATGTCATTTTAGGTGTATCAGTATTGGCTGCCATTGGCTTAGGTGCGCATTTTCTGCCGCCTGTGGCAGAATACACTTCAGCGGTGCTGACGGCACAGACAAAACGGGAATTACCCATTTACTGTGTGCAGACAGATAAAAAAAAGGTGGCAATCAGTTTTGATGCTGCATGGGGTGCGGACGATACAGATGAGTTGCTACAGATTTTAGACGACAATGATGTGACGGCAACTTTTTTCCTTTGTGGGTATTGGGTGGATAAATATCCAGAAGAGGTGGAAAAAATTGCTGCCGCAGGTCATGATTTAGGCAATCACTCAGCAACGCATCCCCACATGAGCACTTTATCGTCAGAACAAATTACACAGGAATTGCAGGGATGCCATGAGGCAGTAAAAGAGTTAACGGGGATTGACATGAATTTATTCCGCCCACCATTTGGAGAATATAATGATAACGTTATCCGAACAGCAAAGGAAAATGGGTATTATTCTATCCAGTGGGATGTGGATACATACGAAACAAAAAGAAAAGAGGAAAAGCGATCGCTTTTCCTCCTTTTATTTGAACCGAACATCCACGCCATCCTCACTCAAAACCACCCGGTCAATCATACTTTTTGCAATATCCCGCCGGTCTTCGAAAGACATGTTTTCCCAATCTTCCGCAGTAAAAGGAATGATTTCAACGGCATTGTATTCCGTCAGTGCTTCTGAATACTGATGGATTAGGAGCTGCTTTTCCCGGTGGAGGGTTTCGATTCTGCGATTGATATATTCCGCAGAAATCTGGCTGACGTTTTCCAGTGTGGAAATCAGATTTTCGATTTTGCTGTCAATGTCTGCGATTTTCTGCTGATGTTGTTTGATAACATTGTTTTCCCGTTTTTCTCTTGCCAGATGGTAGGCTTCCGCTTCTTGAATGAGCCGTGCCTGCACTTGCGCTTCGATCTCCCGAACTCGATGGGTCTGCTTTACGTCACAGCACTTATGGAGATATTTTCCAGAGCAGACGAAATAGGGGATACGCCCATCTTTGGTACTGGCGAACCGAACAGAAAAAGCATAGCCGCAATGAGCGCATTTCACAAGCCCAGTGAGCCAGGAATGTTTTCCTTTGCCGCTGTTTTTGATTTGCCGATTCTTGGACAGCTTTTCCTGACAATAGAGAAATGTGCTGCTGTCCACAATGCCGCTATGGTGCCCAATGGCAAGGAGGTGATTAGATACATCTTTATATTTCCGTTCGCTGGCATCCCGTTTGCCCACAAGGATACAGCCGTGGGTGCCGTCAAAATCCTCTGGTTCGTTTGCCATGATGGCGCCTTTGGATTTGTAGTAATTGTAAATGGCAATATCTGCTTGAACATAAGCGGGATTTTTCAATATGCCGGAAAGTTTCACACTGTCAAAATTGACGCCGCCTGCAGAAAGGGCACCGCTGCGGATCAGGACTTTTTGCACATCTGCCAGACTGGTATAAGGCTGGGCGTATGTATCAAAAATCTGGGACACGATTTCCAGATCAGCATTGGGTTCATAAATAGTGGCTTTCTTACCATCTAATGTGGTACGCACCAGATCGAAGCCGTAAGCGGCAGGACCGCCGCCCCAGGCGCCTTTTTTGACACGGGCATAATAGTTATCCCGGACACGTTCGGCGATGGTTTCACGCTCCAACTGGGCGAAAACAACGATGATATACAGCATGGCACGTCCCATGGGTGTGGAAGTATCAAATTTTTCCGTGGCGGAAATAAAGGAGATGCCGTTGTTTTCCAAAATGTCGATGAAATCCGCAAAGTCCACGATGGAACGGCTGATTCTGTCCAGACGATAGACCACCACTTTTTCAATCTGTCCTGTTTGGATGTCGTGCATCATTTCTGTAAAAGCGGGGCGGTTGGTGTTTTTGCCGGAATAACCGCTGTCCTCGTAGATTTTGCACTCTTCCGAAAAGATTTCCCGCTTGGCAAAGGCAATCTGGCTTTCAATGCTGATGCTGTCTTTTTTGTCGATGGATTGTCTTGCGTAAATAGCTACCATACAAAAGACCTCCTTTTCCTATATTTAGGGTATAGCAAAAAGAGCGGTCTTATGATACAATACAGTTGCGACATGTGGTTGTATCTTACGACCGCTTTATGAAATTCCCTTTCCTGTTGGCGCAGGAAGGGGGATTTTTTTATTTTTTAGATTAGGTTAATTTTCACGGAAATATTCCGCCAGATCTTCCAGCACTGGCAGGAAGCGAGTAGAAATATCTCTGGCAATTTTTGCCGCAATACGATCATCGTATATATGAGAGGTGCGGTTTCTGGATTCCAGCATGTCCAGCCAGACGCTTTCGTCGTTGATCATTTGATTCCCGTAAGCGGTTTTCAGTACCTGTTTGGGAAAATTCAGCTCATTTGCAACGCCCTGATCCAGCAGGTATTCTTTTGCGGCTTTCCAGGAAAGCTCAAAGGTAAATTCAAAACGCTGGATCATACCATCCCGAATGACATCATTGTCAGGGTGTTTCAAATGTTCTTCTACAGCTTCCCGCAGCCGTTGTACTGCCTGCAGGAAATTAGCAACTTTTTTCATATAAAATGACACCATCCTTTTCAATGTTTTGGATCAGTTCCGGATTTGTATCTGGTGTGATATGAACCAGATCGAATTCCAGAAGGGTAGGCAGGTCGTCTATATCAGACCAGAAAGACGACTGGTCTTTTTCTGAAACCCCGTATATGGCAAGATCGATATCACTGCGTTCTTTGTGGTCGCCTCTGGCACGGGAGCCAAAAAGAACGATTTTATCCGCATGGTATTTTTCGCCAAGCAGGGCGATGAGATGAAATATCTGTTCCATACAATACCTCCGAGATTATTCAAAACATTGCATTAAGTCGGATTCTTTCAAAATTACGATGGGATGACCATTTTCCTGCATTTCAAGGGCTTTTGAAACTTTTGCTCCATAGTTTCCAAATTTCCAGTTATCGCTACCAGCTCCACCAACAATCAAATAATCTGTTTTTTTCGTCACACCGCTTTTGCAGATTCCGCCTTTCTCTGCAATTTTTGCTTCGACTTCTTTTTTAGAACCAGAAGTGAAATCACCGGAAAGTACAAAAATTTTTTCGGAAAAAATGATATCGCAGTTACAACATCCAGTTTCCATTGGATTTACAAATTGCTTCAAGAGGAAAAGCATTTGCTCTCTTTCATCATCAGATATCATATTATCTTCAAAAATGCTGTCACACAATTCGGAAATTTTATCAAAAGGATAGTAACCAGCAAGATCAGGATGATTAGATATCCAGTCAGATAGATCCATAATTTCTTGTATATCTACTTCTCCATCGGAAATGATAGAAGCAGCGTAGGATTTTAGTTCTTGCATGGCAATCGTGTTATCGCTATACTTTGTCTGGAATTTAGTATAAAAAGTCCTGTTTACATTTAACTTTGAAAACGGATGTATGTATTGTTGATAGTGTTTACACAGATCTTGGAAGTGTACTATATCATGATTTTTTAGAATTTGTATGAGAATGTTGGCAACTGTAGTTGAATCGTCTAACGCATTGTGATGTGTTCCAATATCAACTGAAAAATAGGCAGCGGATGATTCTAAGTTGTAGGAGCTTAATGAACTATCAGATTCATGTCTGATGATATTGATGCTATCTATATAATCAAAATCAGGCAGAGGAATAGAATAGCGATCCAGACAGCAACGAAGAACAGACATGTCAAATTGTGCATTATGAGCGACAACAAAACAAGAATGTTTAAAATAATCTTTGATATTGTTCCATATATCTGCGAAGGAGTATTCGTTTTTCACCATATCATAAGTAATGCCATGAATATTTGTGTTTTTGATATCAAATTCAGGCGTTGGTGGATTGATCAAAAAATATTCCCTTTTGATAATTTCGCAATCCTTTACAGCGGTAATGCCGATAGAGCAGGCACTATCCATATTTTTATTTGCAATCTCGAAGTCAACGGTAATAAAATCGTACATAAAGACACCCCATCTCATAAAAAGATTAAAATCTGTTTTTATATCAATTTGAGCTAAAGCACATAGTCTATTTTACTGTACTCAAAAAAGCAATAGCTTTTCCAATGATACGTACTTTGTTCATATCGTTTTCAAAGAATATCATGTCCTGGTAGTTAGGGTTTTCAGCACAAAGGCGAATCTTATCATCAGAAATATAAACTCGTTTCAAAGTAGCTTGACTTTCTGAACAATCATCCATAAGGACAGCGGCAATTTCACCATTCTCTACCATATCTTGTTTTCGAATATAAACGATATCACCGTCCATAATGCGGGCATTGATCATGCTATCTCCTTGGCAGCGAAGGGCAAAGTCTGCATGGATATCTGCATCCATATCTACATAAGATTCAATATTTTCCGTTGCTAGGATTGGTTCCCCACAGGCGATCGTGCCAAGTAGGGGGACTTTTTTTGTTTTTGGCAGAGGAAAGATATTTCCAGCTAAATTTGCTGATTTGTTTTCAGCTTCAGACCAACCCATAAGATATGCGACGCTTGTATCGAGTGCTTTTGCAAATGCAACCACTTTGCTTTGGGGAATATCATTTATTCCATTCTCAATTTTAGTAATACTGGTTTTGTTTTTATAGCCAAGTTTTTCTGCTAACGCTTCTTGCGTCAATCCCATATATTCTCTTTGTGATTTTATTCTTTCACCAATTGTTGACATGAAATCACCTCAAAAATATTTGATTTTCTTAAATATATCATATGGTTGACGGTAAATCAATATTTTTTTAGAAAATAGGAAAAAATAGTTGACTTTTAATAAACTATAAGATATGATGATTATAAATCAACAAGGAGGTGATAGGGGTGACTGATGAAAAGAAGCTTAGGAAGATTATTGAGGAAAAAGGTCTAAAACTTAAATATGTTGCGGAAAAATTAGGGCTTTCTTACTATGGATTTCTTTTAAAGCTGACAAATAAAAAAGAGTTCAAGACAAGTGAAGTAGTAGTTCTGTGCGAATTACTCGATATTAAATCACTCAATTTACGAGAAGAAATTTTTTTTGCTAAAAAAGATGATTAAAAATCAACAACTATTGTGTGGAATTAAAGTAGAGAATTTGTTTTTCATATGAGAAGTCAGGAGGATTAAAGCAAAGATGAGATTTTTCAAATGGATAAAAGAAAAGGCGGCAGCTGATATTATAACTGCCGCAGTCATCTTAACAGGGGTAAATGCACTTTTTACAGCAATAAACTTAATCATCGCACTAAATTAAAGGAAGTATGGAAGGAATGTCCCAATTGTAGATACACCAGCTACCAATAAAGATATTAATGCTATACGTTTTGAAAAAAGAGCTTCTTTTTTAGCTTCATCTGCTTGGTGGATAGCAAAATCAATTTCTTTTTGCAAATTAGCATTTATTGATTTAAGTTGCTTGACTTTTTCAGTCTCGATAGGATTTGGTTGTTGCATTTTATTGTAAAGGTCGTTATCGAATGGAGAGTACTTCATGAAATCAACTCCTTTTTCTTAAAATATCACATTTAACAAGAAAAAGAAAGTGGTGCAAATGAAAGAAAAACACAGAATCAAGCTGGAAGTAGATATGGTAGAGGTGATGCAAACACGCAATGCAACTAATGGAAGGGTATGAAGCGGATGAAAAAAGAAGATTACATAGTGGAAATTATAGTATCCATTGCAACAACAGTGGTATTCCATATGTGACTAAAAAGAGAAAAATGAATATGTTCTTCAGCTTATAGATTGGCTCATTTCCGTATCTACAGTTATTAAAAATTCTAATATGAGAGGCGATGTAAATGTTTCATTTTCTAAAAAGAAAAAAGGAGCCAGAAATACAGTATATTGGAAGGCATTTCTTCCAAAAAACAGATACATATGAAATCATACCTTATTATTCAGATAATGAGATTTGTGCCCAAGAGTTATCTGTTTGCTTATCAATCCACGGTTGGAATGAATTTGAAGCACAACCTTTTTATCGTAGTCTAATGGAATATCTTCAGCAAAAAGGAATTCAAGAAAACACTGACGGCCTTCTTTTGGTGCCAAGTTCAAAGGAAACAGGGGAGACATAATCAAAAGAGCGTTTTTCCCACGGATTTTTTGGGGATAAGTTCACATTGATAGTGTTTTTCACCATGAACTATATGGATAGAAGAAACTGTAAGTGGCAATAAAGAATTGTTCTGGAATAAAAGCATGAGAAAAACAGATCCTTGCCTTGAAGCATAGTCAATGACGGATACAGAAAGATTTTTACGGTTCTTCACTAGCTGGCATAGTAGAAGATAAAGTGTGCCTATGAAAGAGAGGCATGTGAAGATATTACAGATGTTTTGAACTAAATTATTATTTTGTAAAATTGCGTAGAAATTATCCAGCATAAGGATTCCTCCTTTTTTGAATCGACGGCGGCAACAGCCTGTAATTTCAGGATAAGATAGGAAAAGCAAATTGTCAATGTGTACAAATCAGCGAAAGCCCATAAAGAATAGGACAAACCGTCAACCACATACACTGCAACAGGAGGTGTTACATATGTCGAAACCAAAAAAGGAATACCGTGTGACCGTATCTTATTGTGAGAAAACCCCGGAGGAAGCAGAACGCCTCCGGCGGCACATCACCAATGTACTGTATGACAAAAAAATGCTGAGCCTCCAGCGGCAGAAAGAAAAAGAAGCCATGGCGGCGCAGAAGGCATGACGGGACTTCGGTCCTGCCAGTGGACAAGCATAGAAAGGAACCAAAGATGTTAAAACCGGGATATCGGTATGTGGTTTGCGGCGACTGCGATAGGATCTGGAACATTGCCAAAGAGCAGGACACCAGACACGGCTATCTTTGCCCAAAGAGTAGAATTCTAAGAAAGGAGGCAATTCCATGAGAGAAAATCTTAAAAAAGCCCGCAAGAAGGCGGGCATGACACAGCAACAAATAGCTGAGAGGCTAGGAATCAGTGTGGTTTATTATCAAAAAATTGAACAGGGTAGCAGAACGGGGGACTTTGTACTGTGGGATGAATTGGAAGACCTTACAGGGATACATCAACGAATACTCCGTGAGATTTCAGATAATCATCCCGGCACAGAAGCCAATCGGTAGAAACATCAAATAAATCTGCAATTTTTACAAGCGTTTCTAAAGAGGGATGTCTTTCAGATTGTTCATATTTCTGATAGGCATTGACAGTCATTCCAAGCATATCTGCTACATGCTGCTGCGTAAGTTTTTTAGAGATTCTAGCTTCCCTAAGCCTTCTTCCAAACAAAATAAACACCTCCATATTGTATGTAAAAAACATTGACTTTACATACAAATTGTACTATTATACAAGAAAGAAAAACACATTCAATTTGTATGTAAAAAGGAGGATTATTATGTTCGCACCAAGTGTATATGAAGTGATGCTGGCAAAGAAGTATTTTTTAGAGGAGTATAAACGGCATAGAGTATCTATGACACTTCCCAAAAGTAATCCTGCCTATATGTCACAGGAAATTGCAATCAGCTGTGCGGCAGCAAATGTATGGAAACATGCGAGACAATATCAGAAAGAAAAAACAAGGCAAAAGGGAGATCGGGTATTGAATGAAATCATGAATATTCAAGGAGTGGAGTGTTACGAAAAAAATGGTGTTGCCTATTTAAAACTTGAAACGGTAGCAAGAGGTTTGGGATTTACCGAAAGAAAAGGAAAAAAAGAATATGTAATGTGGAGAAGAGTGGACAATTATCTACAAGAATTAGACTTCGGCACAAGTGCCGAAAACAAGTTTATCCCAGAAAACATATTTTACCGTCTTGCAATGAAAGCTAAAAACGAAACAGCAGAACGGTTTCAGGCTTTAGTGGCAGATGAAATTATTCCTAGTATTCGTAAGCATGGAGCATATATGACGCCGGAAATTTTGGAACCGGCAATTCTGGATTTGTTGTAAAAGAAAGGAGGCGTCTCATGGACAAGCTGTTTGTGATTTATCTTGTAGTACTGTTTTTTCTGGTGGTGATTATTGGTCTGATGTGGGAAGAAATCAAGCAACTTCAACAGGACAAGCGTGACTGGAAAAACCGCTATTACGCAGCGGCACAGATCAGAGCCAAAGACAGAATTTGACAAGATGAACAGGAGGAAGTGAATCTATGAAATTTTCAGACATTACGAAAGTAGCGAAACGATTCCGCTATGCCGTCATTGTGACAGATGCCGGAAACAATCAGTGGTGTCTTACAGGAGCGGCTGCCTACAAATTGGAAGGGCTGCCAAACCTGACAGCTGACGATTTTCTGAACATCATTGGCATAGCGGAAGCAAAGAAATGTAAGTGGTATCTGGGCGATCGGCAGGATGAAGCGGGACTTTTCAAAATAGATCGTTTGGGAGAGCAGGAATTGAACGGAGATATGGCTGGCGTAGCCATTTTGTATAACGGACATAAGCTGATGCCTTTTTATCTGGCAGAAGGTGTTGTTTGGCTGGATGTGGATTTGCTGGTGCCGGTATTGAACGGAAAAACGGAATACCTTCGTTTTTTCATGCGGAATCAGAACGGCAGGCGTACCATTGCCGTCAAAGACGGTCTGGTATTGATTGCGGTGATTGGGGAGTTCCCCTTAGACCAAGGTTTATACGAACATGTGAAATTGATGTGGCAGCAATGCCAGATACAGGGAGCGGAGGTGGAATCCCATGAAGACAGTGACCATGATGCTGATTGAGGAAACAGGAGCAAAGGTCATCAAACAAAATCCCGCTATGGAAGAAATGGCAGCTAGAATCGGAGCGGTGGGCAGAATGGACATCATTCCCATGCGCCCGAACTATGACCAAATCTATCTGGCATTTGATATGGCGAAAAATCCAGACGGTCCTATGTACGATGGCTGGGAAGGAGAACGGAAGCTTATTGTGGGAAAAGGGATTTTGTTTCGCATGGCAGGCATGCGGATTTGGGACTTACCCTTGGAAGATGGAGAAAAAGCGGCGGAGCTGGTGGAAGTCAGAGGAGAGCAGCTGGCATGGGACAAGCTGTGATGGACATAAAAAAATCCCTGTGGCGGGAACCACAGGGAAAGGGCATCGGGAAATGCCCAAGATACATCTGTAAAAAGCATAGCATAAATATGGAAATTTTTCAAGCGTTCTGACGGTTTCGGCTGTGAGAACGCTTTTGTAAAGAGAGGTGCGGGAGCCTCTTGGAACCTTGATAAAGAGATTATATTTACGACCACGGAGGGGAGTATATGCCAAGATACATCAAAAAGATATGGAGCGGGGATGTCTACGAAGCAGAGGAATACTATTCCAGACGGAAAATCAACAAAAGCTGTCTGCGGGGACCCAATGTAAACGGAAGCAGTGCGGAGCAGCAGGAACGGAATCTGAAATATGCCCGAAAAAAACTGGCACGAAAAATCAATGCCAATTTTGGAAAGGGAGATTTGTTTTTGACACTGACCCATAAACAGTATGTGGGATATGGAGAAGCCAAACGACAACTGCAAAATTTTCTGAAGCGTCTGAAGCGGAAACGGAAGAAAATGGGGCTGCCGGAACTGAAATATGTGGCAGTAACAGAAGCGGAGGGCAAGCGTGCCCATCATCACCTGGTGGTAAGTGGTACCGATCTGACTGTTGACCAGTGGACGGAACTGTGGGGACAAGGGCGGATCATGATTTCCCGTTTGGAACCGGATGGAGATTATACGGGACTGACCAGATACATCACCAAAGAATGTCCTCTGGATCATTCCAAACGATGGAGCTGCTCCAGAAACCTGGTGGAACCAAAAGTGGAAGTGGTTCCTATGAAAGATGAAAAACCAAAACAACGGCTTCGTGTGCCAAAGGGATATCGGGAAGTGGAACGCTATGAATATACATCTGAAGAAAACGGGATGTTTCGCTACATAAAAGCTATCCGCAATGGCGGGGCAGACTATGGGGAAGGAAAGGAGCAGGAATCATGAAGCAGAGAAAAGGAAGCCATTCATGGAGCATTTTGACGGGAAAGGAAAAAAGATGCTTTGTGACAGGCAGGACAAGCTGTTTGCAGAAACACCATATCTTCCATGGAAATGGAAAACGGAAGATTTCCGATAGACATGGCTTTTGGTGTTATTTGGTGCCAGAGGTACACCTTGCGGGGCTGGGTGGTTTGCATGCGTATCCAGAGAGTGGTCTTGATCGGGCTTTGAAGTGTATCTGCCAACGGGAATTTGAGAAAACACATACCAGAGAAGACTTCATTGCCCTGATTGGGAAAAATTACATATTGCTGGATTTGGAAGAAGCGGTGCAGCGGAAAGCGGAAATGGAAAGCATGGTGGAACGGAAAGGCATGGAGAATTACAAAGCCTACGCCATGGAGAAGTACGGAAAGATGCCAGTAAACGACTGCTGGATGTGTGAGTATGAAAGCCAATTTGTGGAAGAAATGGATTTGTGTATCCATGGGGAGGTGGCTGGGTTTTGGCTGATGTGATGAAAGAATATGCTGTGGAAATCTCTGTGAAATTTGTGATCAAAGCGGAGGATGAAAAGGAAGCTGCTGTTTTTGCGGCGGCAGAAGTTGAAGAGTGTGACGGTGTGGAAAGCGGAACCATTACAGCGATATATGAACTGGGAAAATAGACCATTTTCTTGAGGTCACGAAAAAGCAAAGGAGGAAAACTATGCGCAAACCATTATATGCGGATGCCATTGCTTATTTTGAAAAGCTGGAAAAGAAACATGCTTACCAAGCGAATAAGGCAAAGTGGCGGGGACGCAGTGAACAGGAAATCGAAAATATCCAGCGGAAAAAGGAATATGCAAGGTTGGCAGTGGAGGCACTGCGGCAAATGGAGGGGTGAAGTATCAATGAATAAGGTGGAATTGCTGGGTAGACTGACAAAAAATCCTGAGATCCGGTATGGAGAAGGAGAAAACCAAGTGGCTGTTGGAAGATATACATTGGCAGTCAACCGAAGATGGAAGAAGGAAGGCGAAGCGGAAGCGGATTTTATCCCGTGTGTCACATTCGGGAAGTTTGCTACATTTGCGCAAAAGTATTTCTCCAAAGGGCAGTTGATTTGTATTGTTGGGCGACTGCAGGTGCGGAATTGGACGGATAAAGACGGCAATAAAAGAAGAAATATGGAAGTGGTTGTGGAAGAACAGCACTTTGCAGGCAGTAAAAATGAGAATCAGGAGCCGAGGAGAGAACCAGCACAGGATGGATTTTATCCCATAGACGATATCGAGGACGATGATCTGCCGTTTTGAGGAGTGAAAACAGATACGACCAAAGGAAAGGGGATTGAAAGATGTCAAAGGATGAAGTGAGAATGTGCAGCATTTTTAATTGCGACCGAAGGAGAGGAAATGTTTGCTGTGCTGATTGCGGTTATCGTAAAAAGTGTAGAAATAGTTGCCAGAACAGACCGGAAGCCTGTGGATGTGTAAAGGAAAACGGGTGATGTCATGCGGAAAGACAATATCAGAGATTATGCCACAGAAGCCTTTCGTTTTTATGCTGCCTGCGGAAGGCTGACGGCAGCGGAACTGGAAGAAAAGGTGCGGCAGGAGATTTATACCAAGTCAAAACGAGAGTTTTTACATAATGGGGGACCACATCTGCCAAGTGATGCTACAGCTTATGCAGTGATGCAGGCGGAGGATGCTGTGGCGGAAATGCAGGCGGAATTTTTAGATATTCTTGCAGTGGAGCGGACATTGATGCAGTTGGATGAAGCGCAGCGAAAAGCCGTTGAAATTGTGTATTTTACAAAGCCGGATCAAGAATTGGAAAAAGGAGAAATTTCTAGAAGGGTGCATCAGGCAGAAATGGAGATTCCGGCAAGCGAAAGAAATATATATCTTTGGCTGCGGCGTGTGAGAAGAATTTTTGCCAAAGAAAGAGGATTGAGGATAAAACTATAAAAATTAAATGTTTGCAGTAGTAGAAGGGGAAAATGTGTTATTCTTGTATCGTAGGAATATAACAAACTGCCGAAATTATACTCCGCAAAAAGGACATGATGTAGTTCATGCCCTTTTTGTGTGTTTTCAAAGGGTTTTTCTATAAGATGCAGAATTATAAACTATGGAGGTGTATAGTTTTGGCAAAATTTGCATATATTTATAATATTGGTTTTTTTACAAATGACGGAAAAGGGGTTATGCGAAGTGTACCAGAGTTTTTTAGTAAATTAGAAAATTTGTTAGATACGAATCCTGAAAAAATTATTCGACAATTTGATGAAGAAACATATAGGGTGTTTAGGTTTTATCATAATGATTCAAAAAACGTTATTGTCATTCCTTTTGGAAAGCTCATAAAAAAGAATAAACCTTATACATGTGATGAAAAAGATTCTAAAAGTCTAGTGGAATTAAAAGAAGATATGTATGATATTAATTCTCTAGTTTACAGTACGAGTTATCATGTAATGATGTATACAACGAACCGTAAAGGTCCAAATGATTTGGAATTGTGTAAATATTTTAATACGTTTATCAATAATCAAGATGGATGCGATTTATACATCAAGCCAATTTTATTAAGTAAAACGTTACAAGAAATTAGAAATTCTCCAAGGGTTACATCTATGTTAATTTCTGTTGACTTAGGTCAAGATATAAATAATTTTTTTAATAGTCAAATTACAGAGGACAAGAGCTTAATTAAAACACTGTTTGGATTGCTTTCGGCAGGAAAAGATGATATAGCTGGTAGATATGTAACATTGAATATAGGATTAGGAAGAGGAAAAAAGGATTTAACACTAAACAAAGATTCAGTTCTTGAGTTAATTGAGAGTATGAATATTGATTCTCCATATATCAAGGAGATTGAGTTACATTATGCAGATGCAAGAACCGAGAAGGTAGAGTTAATCAAGTTAAAAAATAGTACATCAAGGGTAAAAGCAAAATTTTCAACAAAAGATTCAAAATTAGGTCCAGAGTATTTAAGCGATAAAGCAGAAGATGCATTTTTAGCTGTAAGAGAACATTTTATTGCAGAGGTAAGACTTTTTGAGGAAAAAATTGTTGTTAAAGATAAGGAGGAGTATAAACTGAATGAAGAGTGGAGAGAGGAGAAATCATCGAATTAAAAATATTCTAGTACTAGTTGCTATATTTGTTTTTGGAATGTTTTTTCGAAAAAATGAAATTTTTGCTCCCATGAATCATTGGCTAGGATCATATTTTGATGCTAGCAGATTAGATATGTTAGTGTCATTGTTTTCTATTACGATTGGCATCTATACTACGATTACATCAATTTTGGCTATTTCTATCACAAAAATTATGGAAAGAATCTTAAAAGAGAAGAAGGAAATTGAGATTCTTGATGCATTGATGTGGGGCTTAATCAGCAATATTGTTGCAGTACTATTTTTGGTTTTTTTGCCAGAAATACAAGGTGGAAATATCTTGTTATTTCTAGTCATTATTTGGGCAAGTGCACATTTAATATACTTTATCATAATTTTGTTTTTGATCTTTAGATTCAATGTTAGCCAAATGGATAGAGAAATAGATGGTGAAAATGAATGGAAAAGAGATATTAAGGTCAATTTAATTACAATACAGGAAGATGTAAAGTTAATTGCTAATAAAAAGAAAAATTCAGAATAACAGCTAAAGGGAATGCGAGGCATTCCCTTTTTTCATTGGTAAATCCAATAAAAACCCCCGGCTATGCCGGGGGAATCAGTGAGCTTCAGCTTCAAG
>OMGQ01001320.1_pt1 | contig 14820 bp, 15 predicted proteins | sample 1646071 | NCBI WGS metagenome assembly OMGQ01 (sample SAMN05578585, study PRJEB25193) | human gut metagenome | biome: Human Microbiome; feature: human-associated habitat; material: feces | host: Homo sapiens | place: USA:Birmingham | reverse complement strand
GAAGAACCAGTAGTAAAGGCTTCTATTATTACACCAACAGATTATGTAGGTGCAGTTATGGAACTTTGCCAAGAAAGACGTGGAACAATGTTACACATGGAGTATATTGATGAAAAAAGAGTTATGCTACATTATGATTTGCCATTAAATGAAGTTGTATATGATTTCTTTGATGCCTTAAAGTCAAGAACAAGAGGTTATGGTTCTCTTGATTATGAAATGAAAGGGTATGTACCTTCTCAACTTGTAAAGTTAGATATATTAATAAATAAAGAACAAGTAGATGCACTTAGTTTTATTGTTCATGAGAGTAAAGCGTACTCTAGAGGTAAGGCAATGTGTGAAAAACTTAAAAATGAAATACCAAGACATCAGTTTGCTGTTCCTATACAAGCAGCTGTTGGAAATAAAATAGTTGCAAGAGAAACAATAAGTGCTCTTAGAAAAGACGTACTAGCTAAATGCTACGGAGGAGATATATCTCGTAAGAAGAAACTTCTTGAAAAACAAAAAGAAGGTAAGAAACGTATGAGACAGATTGGTAGCGTGGAAGTTCCACAAAAGGCATTTATGTCAGTTCTTAAATTAGATGAATAAATTGTATAAATAAATAGTTAGTTAAAGAAGTTATCTCAAATAGTTTTTACAGTTATAAGAGATAGCTTCTTTTTTATTTGCTTATTATGTAAAATAAATTCTTAGATTTTGATATTTACTTTTGTATAACTATTTTTTATTTTGTTAAATTCTACCCCATTTGGGCAAAGTTCATTTATAAGTTGTTCTAATTTACTCATTCTCCTCACCTCCGGTATGCCAACCTAAGGTACCTATCGCATCCATTAGTTCTCTGTTAGTTTTTATTTTTTCCAGTACACCTGTAACTAATCGATAAAACGCATCAAATTTTTGTAATGCCTCATCTTCGTCATAATCTCCATGAACTACATCACTAAGCTCACCAAAAAGTTTGTAGCCATCTTCAGCAAATTCTGAAGGGATGATATTACATTGATCTTTTACCGGTGTAAGAATCTGAATAAACGGTTTAAGATTGCCGTTTGCTTTCCTCGTTTCAATGGGCGGATTTGCAGCCTCTGCTGTTTGAGTAATAATTCTTTCAAAAACCTTTCTCAAATAAACAATAGACCCTGCTCCAAATCCTTCCCTTGCTGCCTTTTTGGCTTTTTCCAAAGCATCTGTGAAATCACCATAAGTTTCAGTATTGAATGAAACTGCTTCCGAAAATTTCTCACTTCTTTTTGCAATACGCACATAAGGATATTGACTATGTATATTATCTTCCTCTCTGCACTCAAGCAAAAACCACATTTGCACAGAAGCACCGCAACGAGGGCATTCAAGAACACAGTCAATGCTGACAGTCTTTTCGTTTACACCAATGCAGAACAAGTCTTCCCCGGAATAAAATGTTCGCTGATCGCCGCAATTATTACAATAATAATTTAATGCAACCTTACCGACTGCAATTTTTTTAGAATTTCCGGTTTTAAGCTTTCTGCTACCTAAAAAGCCTTCTATTTGTACATAATCTGTTGTTATCGGTTTGGACAGCACATCTGATAATCTCATATATTACGCCTCCTCAATTTCAGCTATAATCGCATCGATTTCGGCACGCAATGTATTTTCACGCTGAACGATTTGAGATATTTGCTCATTGAGGACAGCTATGTCGATAACTTCTCTTGTATCTTCGCTTTCTACATAAGTTGATACCGAAAGATTGTAATCTGCATTTTCAATATCTTCCTTTTTCACAAGAGCAGTAAAATGCTTTTCAGTCTTTCGGTTGATATAAGCGTTTAATATATTCTGAATATTATTAGGCTCGTTGCTTGATGTTCCATCCCCCAATTTATTGCTGTTGGTAGATTTGATAAATTCCTTTGAGGCATCAATAAACAAAGTTTGGTTGTCAACTTTTGATTTTTTAAGAACCATAATGCAAGTTGCAATACTTGTTCCGTAAAAGAGATTATCAGGCAACTGAATAACACATTCGATATAGTTGTTATCGATCAGATATTTTCTGATTTTCTGTTCTGCACCACCACGATACATAATACCGGGAAAGCAAACAATAGCCGCTGTTCCATCTGTAGCAAGCCAATGCAGACAATGCATAATAAAAGCAAAGTCCGCTTTTGATTTAGGAGCCAATACACCGGCAGGAGAAAACCGGGGATCGTTTATCAGTGTTCCGTTGTCAGACCCTTCCCATTTGATAGAGTAGGGTGGATTTGAAACGATGGCTTCAAACGGTTCTTCATCCCAATGTTTAGGATCAGTCAAAGTGTCGCCGTGTTCAATGCTGAATTTATCGTAACCTATGTCGTGCAGGAACATATTGATACGACAAAGATTATAAGTTGTAATGTTGATTTCCTGACCGAAAAATCCATTGCGAACATTGTCTTTACCGAGAATTTTTGCAAACTTCAAAAGTAACGAGCCGCTTCCCACAGCCGGGTCGTATACTTTGTTTACTTCTGTTTTCATTTTACCGTTATTATCAAGAAGTGAGATTTTTGTCAGAAGCTCAGATACCTCTTGTGGGGTGAAAAATTCGCCGCCGCTTTTGCCAGCATTAGAAGCATACATTCCCATTAGATACTCATAGGTGTCCCCAAAAGCATCGATTGAATTATCTTGATAATTACCAAGATTCATATCTCCGATAACGGTAATTAATTTTTTAAGCCTCTTGTTTCTCTTAATAACTGTTGGCCCAAGCTTATTGCTATTTACATCTATATCGTCAAACAAACCTTTAAAGTTTTCTTCGCTCGCACTACCAATAGCAGAGGCTTCAATATTTTTAAAGGTTGTTTGCAATATTTCATTTAAGTTCTCATCCAAATCGGCAACTTCTACTTCTTTACCATCTTTTTCTGCTTGATCCTTTGCATCTTTATCTGCTTTTTTGATTCTGTTTAATAAATTCTCGAACAATTCGCTGGGTAAAATAAAGAAGCCTTTTTCTTGTACCATATCATCTCTAATACTTAAAGCCTCTTCATCGCTGATTTTGGCATAATCAAAATCAGTATTTCCTGCATCCCATTCACCCTTGTTGAGATAAGTTGTAAGGTTTTCAGATATGTATCTATAAAATAGCATACCTAAAACATATTGCTTGAAATCCCAACCATCAACGCTGCCTCTAAGTTCATTAGCAAGTGCCCAAATTGTATTGTGAAGTTCTGCTCTCTCTTGTTCTCTTTTATTATCACTCATCTTTGTTTTCTCCGTTCTTTAATAATTTTTCGTAGTCTATATCATTTCTCAATTGTTTGCACAAATCTTTATTTTTTAGCTTTTGTGCAATATCAACGGGTACTTCATTTCGCTCTTGTGCAGCTAAGTCAAAAAACAACGCTATTTGTTCAGGCTTTGGCCTTAATAACTGAAGCATTGCAATTTGTCTTTCAGGAGGAGGCGGATTAACTTTGCCGCTTAAAATATCGTAAAAGTAAGGTTTCTTTATGCCAAGTGCGGTGTAAAACTTGACATTTGATAAATTTGCTTCTTTTATCATTTGTGCAAGCAAATTGCAGAATTTCATAGAATCATCAACAATCAAAGAATCACCACCATTCTCAAATTAGAATGTAAGTTTACATACTAACATACTATCATGCTTAAAAGAAAGTGTCAATTGAAAAGCCTTCGATTATGGCTGTGTATGATAGTGGTAAGGTGTAGAAAACTTTCCCCCAAAAAAATTCTACCAAACCTGCAAAAAGCAAAGCAGAAAAGACTTTATCAAACCACAAAGCAAACTCCCGATAATGGAAAAGAGCCTGTGCAAGGGCACAGGCTTCTATTCACATATCAAAGAGGTTTCTCTATATAATTTATCAGAATCACTGTTCAAAAAGTATCGAATCACTTTTCTTGCAAATTTCTTACTTACCGTCGTATCCCACTCTGCCAACCGGATGATCTCCGCTGTTCCTGCCTCAAAATCAAACGAAATCTCGCCCCATTCGCCGTCGTTGTCCACTTGGTAGAGGTAGACAGCGGCGGCGATTTTCTTTTTGCGTTTGGTCTGGGATTTTCGTTTCAGGCGAATCATGTGAAGGACTCCGGCCTCTGTCAGCAAACAGGTCAAATGATCCACGGCTTTACGATAGGCCCGTTCTGCACCGCTGGCTGTGCTGCCCTCAAAGAGGATTGCCAGTTCTTCAAAGGTCAACCGGGTGCTGATGGGGCTGACCCGCCCACAAGTCATACAGATGGCGTTTCTCTTTTCCAAAAGGGTCTGCTCTCGGTAATTCAGCTTTTCAAATGCCTCCCGGACAGCTTTAACCTGGATGCCGTTCCATAGAATCTCCGCATAGTCCCAGTGATCATCCCGGCTGACATCCTCGCCGGTTTCTTCGCTGTCCTCGTCCTGTACGGTTTGGTAAAACGGAACACGGCTGCGATTTTGCTTGGCCAACGCCAAGAACTTCGCTGCGGTCTCCTCGGTGCAACCGTTTTTCTGGGCATATTTCTGGATTGCCGCCTGTTCAGACTGACCGGATTGATTGTAGAGCCATGCAATCCCTCGCACAGCCTTGTACTCATCCACATTTTCAAAAGAACCGGCCTCCTCCTGCATCCGACAGGTCAAAAGAGCATTCCCGATAAAATGATGGGCATAGGTCAGAAAATCCGCCCCTTGTGCTGGATTGTATCCCCTGAGACAATCCAGCATGGCAAGTACACAGCCCATTTTGTAGTCCAAAAATCGTTCCGGGTCATAGCGATCCAGCCCCTCCCGCAACAGGAAACGGTGAACACGACTATTAATCCGGTTTTCATAGTGGTGCAGGAAAAAGGAAAACCAGCGCAAATTACGGCTCTGCACAGCCTTAATGATATAATCATTCAGATTTTCATGGACAGGCGGTTCGGGGTCAATCTGAAAGATGCGTTCCACTTCCCGCATGTTCAAGCCCTTGGGTTCCGTCAGAAAGCTGTATTTGGCACAGTAGCCGGATAGCTCCCATGTCCACGCTGTATCCATTTTCCCTCACCACCTTTCGGATGTTTCTCTGCTTATTTCTTTTGTACGGCTTTCAAAAGTGCATCTTGGGTCATTTCCTGCTCATAGACAGTGCTGGCATAGCGATGATCCGAAAGCGCACGGAGCATCTTATCCTTTGCCAGCTTTTTCATAGCTGCTGCCGTCTCTTCATCCAACTTTCCCCGGCGGGTATTTTGTAGGATGGTGTTCATACGGCGGGTATAAATTGCCTTAATGGGATGATCGTCGGCAAGCTCCCGCTGCTCCCGACCTCTCAGATTGCCGATTTGTCGGCACGTCCGTCCCCGCTGATCGCCGGGGGCCAGACCGCCGCAGTATTTGGTATGTCGTGCATCAATGGTGAGAAACCATCTGCCGCAGATGGGGCATTTCTTGGGGGCATGGCCCACACAAAGTCCCTCAAACAGATCGGAACGGAACATCCCCACAAAGGATACATAGTGCATCCGCTTGACCAACTGCGGCTCCGTCTTTCCGGGCCGAATGGCGGCTACATACTGCACCGAAGCATTGGTCAGAGTCATCCAGGCCGGGTTATCCAGCGACAGAGTTGGCTCACCTTTGAAGAACTGTCCGAACATTGCCGCATAACCGTCCGGGGTACGGTCATGACCTGGTTCATTCAACTGCTCTGCAAATTTCGTCAAGGCTTCCTTGTACTGCCCCAGCGAATAACTCAAATGCCCCAGTACCTGCGCTATTCTTACGAGTATGGTTGCTTTGCTGTGCTGACCAGTCAAGGCACAAATCAGCTGCTCCTGCTGGGTAAGCTGCAAATAGGCTTTGGCATCCTCTATATATTCTTCGGAAAAGATGGCTACAAGTTTTTGCTCAAAATAGCTTCGATTCAGGCGGGAGAACGGTGGTGTAGCCTGTAAAAAGGAGATGATCTCGCCAGCGGCCTGCTGCACCTGCGGCAGCAGCCCCATATCCAAAGAACCAATGTTCATACCCTGAATCAGCTGGTTCAGCACATTGCAGGGAGTATCCAGATTTTCAATGGTGCTGTCCGGGATGTTCAACACCTCGCAGCCAATGGTTCCTGCGGGCATGGTACTCCCCTCATAGGTCACGGTGTCCTGCCAGAAATCCAGCGACAAAACTGCATGGTTGATGATCTGATCCATCTTCTCCCTCCTGTCATGTTTTTTTATTTTTATAATAGCACACAACAAAGGCCTTGTCATGTTTTTTGAAAACAGCTTGTCATGCCATTAGCCTGTTTTTTTTGATTTTCCCCATAACCTATACAGAAGGGTGAGAAAACTGCCCCATCAAAAAGGAAATGGAGGGAATCTGTATGAATCTGTTTGAAGTAGTGAAAGCCAGTATCAACACACGGGAAGCAGCGCAGACGTATGGAATCGATGTCAACCACCATGGCATGGCACAGTGTCCGTTCCATAATGACCGTCATCCGAGCCTGTATGTATCGGATGACCACTACCACTGTTTCGCCTGTGGGGAGCATGGGGATGTGATCGACCTGACCGCCAAACTGTTTGACCTTCGGCTGTATGATGCGGCCCGAAAACTGGCGTCGGACTTTCACCTTGCGCCGGACAAGCCCTTGCCGGAAGCCATTCGCCGGAAAAAGAAACACAAAACCAAAGCACAGCAGCTTCGTGAGAACGAGCAGCTGTGCTTTTCTGTTTTGAACCAGTATCGGCGGTTGCTTCTGGATTGGGAAAAACGGTATGCACCACAAGCGCCGGAAGATGTGTTGAACGAGCAGTTTGTGGAAGCCTGCCACCGGTTGCCCTGGGCAGAGTATCAGCTGGACATCCTGCTGCAAGGCGATTCCTATGAACGAAGCGAAGTCGTGAGCGAACTAACGGCAGACGGATACATCCGCAAATTACAGACCCGACTGAGAGAGGAGCGATACCATGAATAACCCTGTTTGGATCGATGATAAAGGGAAAATTGTCGAGCCGGAATACTGCCGGGATTTTCTGTCCCGGCATCCCATGCGCTGCATCAACGACCGCTTTTATACGGTGGATGGACCGTTGCCGGATGAGAGCAAATTGAAGCGGACAATTTATGAGGAAATCTCGCCCTGGCTTCATGCCAAGGTTGCACAGACGGTGGAGCAGATAATCAAAGCGTTGAAGCTGGCTGCATACACAGACCCTCTGCCCCTGCAATGTGACCGCATCCATGTGGCGAACGGCACTTATTTTCTGGACGGTACATTCACAGAGGAAAAAGAATACTGCAACAACCGCTTGTCGGTGCCTTATCGGGCAGATGCTCCCGCACCGGAACAATGGCTGCATTTCCTTTCGGAACTGTTGGAACCGGAGGACATTCCCGCCTTGCAGGAGTATCTGGGCTACTGCCTGATTCCGTCCACCAAAGGTCAGAAAATGCTCATGCTGATCGGCAAAGGCGGCGAGGGCAAAAGCCGGATCGGTGTGGTGATGAACGCCATTTTCGGACTAAACATGAACACCACTTCTATCCAGAAGGTAGAAAACAACCGTTTCGCCAGAGCAGACCTGGAGGGCAAGTTGCTGATGGTGGACGATGATCTGGATATGAATGCCTTGACCAAAACCAACTATGTAAAATCCATTGTGACAGCAGAACTGCGGATGGATTTGGAACGGAAGAAAGAGCAGAGCTATCAGGGGCAGCTGTATGTGCGTTTCCTCTGCTTCGGCAACGGGGCATTGACTGCACTTCATGACCGTAGCGACGGTTTCTTTCGCCGCCAGATCATTCTGACCACCAAAGATAAGCCTACGGATCGGTTCGATGATCCGTTTCTTGCCGAAAAGCTGATTGCCGAGAAAGAGGAAATCTTCCTCTGGATGCTGGAGGGATTGCGGCGGCTGATTGCCAATCACTATCACTTTACCATCAGCCAGAGAGCCAGGGACAATATCTCTTCCGCTGTTCGGGATGCCAACAACATTCTGGACTTTCTCGATTCTGAGGGTTATGTGGCATTCAAGGCCGATTATGAAGCCAGCACCAAAAATCTGTATGCAGCCTATAAACGGTGGTGTGAGGACAACGCAGAAAACCCACTGTCCCCAAAGAGCTTTGCAAACCAGCTCAGCCAGAACGCAGAACGCTACCATTTAGAGCCGGTCAATAACCTGCACATCGGCGGCGGAAAACGGTGCCGGGGGTATATGGGCATTTATGTTCTGCTCTCGCCTATGGAGTTGTAATGAAACTTCAAAACCTTCTGTTCGTGCGTTCATGCGTTCCTGATCGGGTGCAGCCTGTGGAACGAAGGAACGCACGAACGCAAAAATTCAAAGTTCATTTTTTATTGTTCGGCTCAGAGGGCGCTCTAAAATCCGCAATTTCCAATCAATGGTTGTGCAAACAGTGAAAAACACTACCGTAAACAGAACACAAATCATCATTCGGTGATTTACAGAATGGTGATGGTGGTATACGGCAAGGTGGCTATTTACACGGTTTCACTTGCAAGCCCACCTAACGGTAAAGTCGATGGGGTGCTGTTGCGGACAGTTCTTCATGGACGCAATCCTGAGCGCTTTTCAAGAAGCAATAAAGATTTACTGTACCGTGCAGCGTGTATGTTCCACGGTAAAACCATTTCATGAAAGAATGAGGTGTTTTCTATGAAATCCAATTTGAGAAATGAAATCAAGTCGTACATCGTGCGTTCCGGCTGCACGATGCAGGAGGTCGTTGACCAGCTTTCCGAGGATTACGGCTGGAGCGACAGCGTTTCCAACCTGTCCAACAAGCTCCAGCGGGAGTCTCTGCGGTATGTGGAGGCGGTTCAGCTTGCTGACGCCCTTGGTTATGACCTTGTATGGCAGAAACGGGCCAAACCGTAACCCCTGTTCCCATCAAAAACAGCGAACCGCTTTTGATGGACAGTCAGCGAAAGGATGTTTTCGCTGACAACGAAGGACTGCGATCCGGTGTCGGAGAGCAGGCATTCGGGCTGGATATGGAAAAGGAGCGCAGACGGATTTTCCGTATCCAGCAGCGGTCATCGCAATGACCGCAATTCCCCCTCGGAGAGCCCCTCGGGAGAGCCCACGGCACTTTGCAGACCTCTGGGCTGAAAGTGTTATAGTGGGTTATTACACTTCCCGCAGGAAGTGCATCCCCGTCCCCCAGCCGTCTGTCGCACAACAGAAAGGAGCTGATTTTTATGGCCAGAAACGATGGAATCGACCGTACCAGTGCCAGAAATGTGGATGTCCCGGACAAGGACATCGGCAACACCCAAAATCACAATGAACGGGAAAAAGACAGCTACCGCAACCCGGATATTATCCCGGAACGTCTCAGCTATAACGTCCACTTCAAAAAGCCATCCGCCAGCTATACGGAACTGTTTGCACAGATGGAATCCTCCGGCACGATTTCCACCCGTGGACTGAAACCGGATGCCATTCACTATGGAGAACTGATTTTCGATGTGAACTCCGCCTATTTCCACAATCACGGCGGCTATGAGTTTGCCAAGCAGTTTTATGCCGAAGCCTACCAAGCCGCTGTGAAGATTGTGGGCGGCGAACAGTATATCCTCTCTGCCGTCATGCACGCCGATGAGATCAACCGGGCCATGTCGGAAGCTCTGGGACAGGATGTGTACCACTACCACCTTCATGTGGTGTACGTCCCAGTGGTGGAAAAGCAGATTCTCTGGTCAAAGCGGTGCAAGGATAAGGCTTTGGTGGGGACGGTCAAGGAGACCATTATGCAGGTCAGCCGCAGCAAAAAGTGGCTGTCCCAACCGGCGCTGGACGAAGCCGGGAATCCCGTTTTACAGAAAAATGGAAAGCCCGTCCTAAAGAAATCCTACTCGATTTTACAGGATGATTTTTACCAGCATATGAAAGCTGCCGGATATACCGATGTGGAGCGTGGAGAGCGTGGCAGCACCGAGGAACATTTGACGGTGACCCAGTTCAAGGTGGCACAGGAGCAGCAGCGGCTGGAAGATGTGACCGCCCAAATCGCTCAGACAGAGCAGGCGCTGGACACCGCACAGGCTGCTGTTGAGAAAAAGCAGAAAGAGCTGCAATCCCTGCAAAGACAGACCAAAGAGCAGCGTACCACCGCCTTGACTGTACAGGAAATCCGTTCTATGGGGAAAAAGACGATCACCGGCAATGTCACTTTCACTCCATCTGAGTGCGATACGCTCAAAGACTATGCGGTCAGTGGGATTCTTGCCAAGGCGGAAAACAGCCGTTTGGAAGCAAAACTGCAAAGCGCACAAAAAAGTGCCGCTGTCTGGAAACAGCGATATAAGTCGCTGAAAGAACAGGCACGGCCTTATCTGGAAGCTGTCAAGCTCGCACCCGAAAAGGTGCGGGCTTTTCTTAACGCTATTTTGACCCGGACCCGGGACACAAAACAACATGACCAACCTGCCCGCCGCAAGTCGCAGGATATGGAACTTTAATAGAAAGGAATTTTTGCTTATGACCAATCTGACAACAAAACTCAATAAGCTGATGCTCGATGGTGCTCCTGCACAAGAATTGATCCATGCTTGTGTGGGAATCGACATAGAATCCTGCTTTGACCCGATTTTTGAGCCGCCGATCGACTTTCTGGAAGAATGCCGGAAACGGTGGGAAAACCGGATGAATCCGTTCACCGGTACGGTGGAACGGAAAATCGGAAATACCTGGTATCTGCTGGAAACTGTATGTGACGGAAATGAGCCGCTTACCCACAAGGTAAAACGGCTCATTTTCTCGGATAAGGAGGCGCTTTGTTCATGACACAGACTCAAATTCATGCTACAATATCACCATGCACACCGATTCTGTCAGCTGACCCAACCGTAAAGGAGGACGCTATGTTGGATCAGCAGAAAATCACCATCCTGTACTGCCGCCTCAGCAATGAGGATGCGCTGGATGGAGAATCAAATTCGATACAGAATCAAAAAGAGTTTTTAACCCGGTACGCAGCCGAGCATGGCTACACCAACCTGAAAATTCTGGTGGATGACGGATATACGGGAACTAATTTTGACCGCCCCGGCGTGCAGGAAGGCTTTGCACTGGTTAAGCAGGGGCTTGTCGGTTGCTGGCTGGTCAAAGATCTCAGCAGGTTTGGCCGAGATTACCTGACCGTTGGGCAGTACACGGACATCATTTTCCCCAGCTACGACGTGCGCTTTATCGCCGTCAATGATGGTGTGGACAGTGAACGGGGCGACAGCGATGGTTTTGCCGCTATCCGTAATTTGTTCAACGAATGGTATCCACGGGATACCAGCAAAAAAGTACGGGTCGTATTCCGTCAGAAAGGCACCAGCGGAAAGCATCTGGGAAAACCGCCCTATGGCTATCGCACTGATCCCGCCGATAAAGACCATTGGATCATTGACGAGGATGCCGCCCCAGTAGTCAAGCGCATCTTTGACTTGGCTATTGACGGCAAGGGGCCGGAACAGATTGCCCGTATACTGGAGCAGGATAAGGTATTGACTACCAAGGCGCTGTATGCCAAACAGTCGGAAAACCATCCTGACCCGAAAAAGCGGAAGAAAATGCCGGAACGCCCTTACCATTGGATTGGTCAATCGGTTGCGGGTATTCTGGAACGTATGGAGTACACCGGCTGTACCTGCAATTTCAAGACCTATTCCAAGTCCTACAAGTTGAAGAAGCGGATTCCCAATGCCATCGAAGATATGTGCATCTTCCCTGATACGCAGGAAGCAATCGTTTCTCAGGCTCAGTGGGACAGGGTGCAGGAGCTGCGAAAAAACAAACGCCGTCCCACAAAAGCGGAACGGCAGGGATTGTTCTCCGGGCTTCTGTTCTGTCCTGATTGTGGGAATAAGCTGCACTTTGCTACCTGCAAGAGCTTTGACGGCAAACAAGACCATTATGTATGCTCCAGCTACAAAAGTGGTCGAGGCACCTGTTCTGCCCACTATATCCGGGAAGATGTACTGCGGGAACTGGTGTTGGAGCGCATCCGTGCGGTCAATGCCTATATTCGGCAGGACGTGGAAGGCTTTCAGGAAGAATGGCTGCAATGCCGCCGTTCCGATCAGGAACGCAGCATCCGTGAGGATCGGAAGCGAGTGGAGCAGTCCAAGAAACGGCTGGCTGACTTGGATGTTCTTCTGTCCCGACTTTATGAGGATTTTGTCCTGGGCGATCTGAGTAAGGAGCGGTATAAGAAAATGACCGCCGATTACGAGGCAGAGCAGGAGCGGTTAAAACTCGAAATTGAAGTGACGGAAGAATGGCTGGAAACGCAGGAAACCATGAGTGCAGATGTGGATGCCTTTGTAGCCCTGACCCAGAAGTATGTGGATGTGCCGGAATTGACACCTACGATAGTCAATGAGTATATCAAGAAAATTGAGGTGTTTCCACCGGACAAATCCAGCGGCAAGCGGGTACAGAAGGTAAAAATCTATTTCAACTTCGTGGATGATGTAGAGATTCCTGTGATTTCCGAGCCTGTTGTTGCGAAATCTACCCCTGGACGCAGAAAAACGGCGTGACCATTGCGGTCACACCGTTCTCTGCCCCTCGCAAAGCTAAATAGTACCTTATCACTATTAAACCTTGAAGTTCCAGGGTTTTTCATGGTTGCGGGGGATGAATTTGAACCACCGACCTCCGGGTTATGAGCTGCTACCGGCAGTTCAATCCTTTGATTTCAAGTGCTTTCCGACCCTTTTCGTTCCAGAAAACTACCAAATCCCGGAGGTCGTATGCTGCCTGCTCCGCTGGGATTTTTCCCGTTCTGGGTCAAGTCATGGGTCAAAGTAGCAACACGTTATCAGAAATTCGTCACTATAAGACAAAACACCCCAACGGAGGCGCAAGGTCAAAATAACAATGGCCTGCTGGTCATAAATTACATTCAAAACGACTGATTCATTGAAGCACACTCCAATAAACTCCTCGCTTTTTCATCAGTTCATCATATGTGCCGGACTCCACGATCCCCCGCTCCCCCACCACAAAGATGCGGTCGGCCCGGCGGATGGTGGAGGGACGGTGGGCGATCAGGAGGCAGGTGCGGCCCTCCAGCAGGCGGAGGGTGGCCTGCTGGAGCCGCTGCTCCGTGGTAGTATCCACACTGCTGGTGGCCTCGTCCAGGATGAGGATAGGCGCCCGGCTCACCAGGGCCCGGGCCATGGCCAAAAGCTGGTACTGCCCCTGGCTGAATTCCCCGGCCGCCCCCGACATGAGGGTTTGGTACCCCTGGGGCAGGCGCTGGATGAAACCGTGGGCATGGGCCAGTTTTGCCGCATGGACAACCTCCGCCTCCGTGGCCTCCGGGCGGGCATAGCGCAGATTGTCCAGCACCGTGCCGCGGAAAAAGACGGTCTCCTGGAGCACCACGGAGAAGCACCGGCTCAGTCCTTCCCGGCTGTACCGACCGAGGGGCACGCCGTCCAGCCGGATCTCCCCCGCCGTCGGCTCATAGGCCCGGATCAGCAGGTTGACCAGGGTGGTCTTGCCCGCGCCGGTCTCCCCCACAAATGCGGCCACCTCCCCTGCCCTGACGCGGAAGCTCACATGCTCCAGCACCGGCCTGTCCGGCTCATAGGAGAAGGACACATCCGCAAAGGACACCTCTCCCCGCACCGTCCGGGGTGAGACTGCACCCGGGACATCGGGGGGCAGCTCCGGCTCGTCCAAAATCTCAAAGAGCCGCTCGGCCCCAGCGACGGCCTGCTGGATGCTGGAAAAGAGGGCGGCAATGCTGTTCAGGGGCCGCCCCAACTGCCGGGAGTAGCCCAGGAAGCTGACCACCAGCCCAACGCTCACCGCGCCGCGGAGGGCCAGCACGCCCCCGGCGCAGGCGATCAGGGCAAAGCCCAGGTTGTTGACCATGTTCACCAGCGGGCTGAGCAGGCCGGCGCAGATCTGCGCCTTCACCGATGTGGCGCACAGCGCCCCGTTCATCTGGTCAAACCGCGCCAACAGCTCTTCCTGCTGGTGGTAGAGCTTCACCGTGCGGCTGTTGGAGAGGGACTCCTGCACCAGGCCGCTCAGGCGGCCCAGCTCATCGGCCTGCCGGCGGTAGAGCGTCCTGCTCCGCCGGGAGATCAGGCGGGTGCACAGGGCGATCACCGGCACAGTTGCCAGGGCCGTCAGAGTGAGCAGCGGGCTGAGGGCCGCCATGATGGCCAACGCCCCCGCCACCATCAGCAGGCTGGACAGGAGCTGAGTCACCGTCTCAGCCGCCACGGTGCTGACGTTGTCGGCATCGCTGACCAGGCGGTTCATGGTATCCCCATGGGGGTGGCGGTCAAAGTAGGACAGGGGCAGCCGCCCCAGCTTGGCAAAGCACTCCCTCCGGATGCGGGCCACCATCCGCTGGGAGAGGATCTCCATCCAGCGGCGTCGGCCCCAGTTGCCGAGCCACTGTGCCGCCGCGGCCCCTGCCAGAGTGGGCAGCAGCACTGACAGAGCGGCACGCTCCACGCCGCCCCAAGGCAGAAAGCAGTCCACCGCCCGTCCCAGCAGATAGGGTACCGCCAGGGCCGCCCCGGTGGAGAGCAGGGTAAGGCACACCACCAGCAGCAGCTCCCTGCCCCAGCGGGCGTAGAGGGCCAGGAGCCGCCGCACGGTGCCCCGCCCGTCCCTGGCCCTGGCGTGGGGGCCGAAGCGCTGCTGGAGGCTCCGCCGCTGGGGAGGCAGCACAGGGCCGCCGGACGCTTCACCGTGTGCCATCTTCTCCCTCCTCTTCCGGGGCCTGAGAGGCCCAGATTTCCCGGTAGGTGGGGCAGGTGTCCAGCAGGCTCCGGTGAGTGCCCA
>OMGQ01001311.1_pt1 | contig 14920 bp, 10 predicted proteins | sample 1646071 | NCBI WGS metagenome assembly OMGQ01 (sample SAMN05578585, study PRJEB25193) | human gut metagenome | biome: Human Microbiome; feature: human-associated habitat; material: feces | host: Homo sapiens | place: USA:Birmingham | reverse complement strand
GCCTCTGGCGGCATGCACGGCGAGGGCACCTCCACCATTGTGGTCACCTTCGTGCATTTGGCCGTGCTGGTGGCGCTGGCCATCACATTCATCGTGTTCGGCGTGCGCATGTTCCAGAACAAGCGGCGTTGGGCGGCGCTCATATCCTACGGGCTGTACGTGCTTATCATCTTGGGCGGCCTGTGCTCCATCATGCTTGAGGGCATGAGCATCGATCTGGTGTTCTACCTGGTGGTACTCGTAGTCACCATCGCCTTGCAAAGCTATCTGGATCCCTCTCTGCTGGAAGAGCGCCGGCGCCATCGCCAGGAGCGCGAAGCCGAGGAGCATAAGGAGGGCGAGGCCGGCACGCTCGGCCGCGACCCCTCGGGCAAGGGCTACATCACCCTGAACTTCTTCAACCTGTTCTGGATCTTCGTGGTAGCCAGCATCTTGGGCCTGTTCATGGAAGAGATCGCGCACTTCCTGTTCGTGGTGCCGGGGCAGTGGCAAGACCGCGCAGGTCTGCTGTTCGGGCCGTTCTCGCCCATTTACGGCTGCGGCGCGGTGCTCATGACCATCTTCCTCAACCGTTTCCATAAAAGCAACTTCGTAATCATCTTCCTGGTGGCGGCGGTTATCGGTGGCGGGTTCGAGGCGCTGACCAGCCTGTTCATGCAGTACGCCTTCGGTGCGGTGGCCTGGGACTACTCCAGCATGCCCGGCTCGCTGTTCGGCGGCCGCACCTGCCTGCCGTTCATGGCCTGCTGGGGTCTGCTCGGCGTGGTGGATCAAGCTGCTGCTGCCCTTCATGCTGCGTTTGGTGAATTTCATCCCGTGGAACTGGCGCTACGTGCTTACCACGGTGGCGGCCTGCTTCATTCTAGTGGATGCCGTCATGACGCTGCAGTCGCTCGACTGCTGGTACGAGCGCCTGTCGGGCGATCCGGTGGACACCCCCATCCAGCAGTTCTACGACCACGAGTTCAACGACACCTACATGGCCGACCGCTTCCAAAGCATGACCATCCACCCCGCCGACGCGGTGCGTGGGAAGTAAGCTACAGAACGAGTCTCTCGACTGACAGCACGGGTTACGCCCCGCCGCCCTCGGGTTTTCCGATGGCGGCGGGGCGGAACTTCCTATGGTTCGTGGCCGATGGGGCGTCTCCGTGTGGGGCGCGGCTTCCTATAATGGGGAGCAAACTTCGTACGTTTCCCATAGAAGGAGCCCCAATGACTGAATCCATCGGAACCACCTGCGTTCAGGGCGGCTGGCATCCCGGCGACGGCGAGCCGCGCCAGGTGCCCATCTACCAGAACACCACCTGGAAGTACGACACTTCCGAGCACATGGGCCGCCTGTTCGACCTGGAAGAGACCGGCTACTTCTATACGCGCCTGCAGAACCCTACGAACGACGCGGTGGCCGCGAAGATTGCCGAGCTTGAGGGCGGTACCGCGGCCATGCTCACCTCGTCGGGCCAGGCGGCGAACTTCTTCGCAGTGTTCAACATTGCCGGCGCGGGCGACCATGTGGTGGCGTCGTCAGCAATCTACGGCGGCACCTACAACCTGCTGGCCCACACCATGGGGCGCATGGGGCTGGAGTGCACCTTTGTGGATCCGCACTGCTCCGACGAGGAGCTGGCCGCCGCCTTCCGCCCCAACACCAAGTGCGTGTTCGGCGAGTCGCTTGCCAATCCGGCCATGGTTGTACTGGATTTTGAGAAATTTGCTGCCCTGGCCCATAAGCATGGGGTGCCGTTCATCGTGGACAATACCTTTGCCACTCCGATTAACTGCCGGCCCTTTGAATGGGGAGCAGACATTGTAACGCATTCCACTACAAAATATATGGATGGCCATGCGGCATGCGTTGGCGGTGCAATTGTAGACAGTGGTAATTTTGATTGGAATGCATATGCAGATAAGTTTCCGGGACTTACAACTCCGGATGAGACTTATCATGGAATTGTGTATACTGACAGATTTGGAAAAGGTGCATATATTACGAAAGCAACGGCACAGTTGATGCGTGACCTTGGATCAATTCAGTCACCACAGAATGCCTTTCTTTTTAATATTGGATTGGAAACACTGCATTTACGTGTACCTCGTCATTGCGAGAACGCTTTAAAAGTTGCAGAATACTTGAAAAATCACGAGAAAGTAGCTTGGGTATCCTGCCCATCACTTCCGGGAGATAAGTATTATGATCTGGCACAGAAATATATGCCGAATGGAACCTGTGGTGTAATTACGTTTGGTTTGAAAGGCGGAAGAGAGGCGGCAGTAGAGATGATGGATAAATTAAAACTTGTTGCAATCGTTACACATGTTGCGGATGCGAGAAGTTGTGTACTTCATCCTGCCAGTCATACTCATCGTCAGATGAATGATCAAGAATTAATGGAAGCGGGCGTACAGCCGGATTTGATTCGATTCAGTGTTGGAATCGAGAGTGTAAACGATATAATTGCGGATGTAGAGCAGGCATTAGAATAAATAAGATGGTATGGATGTATACAATTTATGTCCATGCCATTTTTTTAGAAAAAAGTATGGAATCAAGCAGACTGAACATACTAAACAGAAGAAATTATTATTTCGGAGGTTTGGATGTTTATGAGCGAAACAAAAAATAATGAAATCAAAGAAACAGGAACATTGCAGTTGGAAAATAGGAAGGGACATCACATCCAGCTGCTGACGATCATTGGTGAAATCGAAGGACATGAAGCAGTGTCGGGCAATACAAAAGCAACCAAATATGAGCATCTTCTTCCTAAATTAGCGGAAGTTGAGGATAGTGAGGAAATTGACGGTGTGCTGATTTTGCTCAATACGTTAGGCGGCGATGTGGAAGCAGGGCTCGCAATTGCAGAAATGATTGCCTCGTTGAGTAAACCTACCGTATCGCTTGTATTGGGTGGAAGTCATTCAATTGGAGGACCGCTTGCGGTGTCTGCAGATTATTCTTTTATTGTTCCGAGTGGAACTATGATTGTGCATCCGGTGCGTTCAAATGGTATGTTTATTGGGGTATATCAAAGTTATCGAAATATGGAGAAAACACAGGATCGTATTACAACTTTTATTTCGGAACATTCCAAAATCAGCCAGAAACGTTTGGAAGAATTGATGCTGGATCCGACCGAACTGGTGAAGGATGTAGGGACGATGCTTGAGGGCGAGGATGCAGTGAGAGAAGGACTGATCGATGAAGTTGGAGGAATCAGTCAGGCGATAAAAAAACTGCGTGAAATGATAGATGAAAGAAAAATAATGACAGGCTTATGAAAAAATGCTATACTAATATAAGTATGTTCAAAAGCCAAGGGGGAACTATGAATGGCTGCAAAGTCGACAAAGAAGAAAAAGAACACGAGGGGAACAACAAAAAAGAATCAGGAAAATACAGTACTTCGAAGTGAAATTCTCATTTTGGGAATGCTGGCGGTCTGTATTTTCCTGTTAATCAGTAATTTCGGACTGGGTGGGCTGATCGGAGATATCCTGTCAGCTCTGATGTTTGGTATTTTTGGATGGATGGCATATTTGATTCCGGTGCTGATTTTTGGTATTACTGCATTTTTAATTTCAAATAAAGGAAACAAGCATGCATACATAAAAGCAGTGGCAGCAATTGTATTTGTTATTGTTGCAACGGCGATTTTGGAATTGGTAGTAAATTCTTATCATCCGGGAACTGAACTGATGGAATACTATCGGCAGGCAAGTATCGGAAAAGAAGCCGGAGGCTTGCTTGGTGGAGTGATGATTACAATTCTCTGTCCTGCAATCGGAGTTGCAGGAACCTATATTGTATTGATTTTGTTGATGATTATTTGTATTATTTTAATCACAGAAAAATCTTTATTAAAACCTTTGGGACAAAGGAGTAAACGAATCTATGATGATGCCAGAACCCGCCGCCAATCTGCAGTGGAGCGTTCTGCAAGAGAAAAAAAGGAAACAAAAGAAAAAAAAGAGCAACCGGAGAAACGAAATGAAAGTAAAAAGATATCCGGAGTATCTTTCGCCACAACATTGGGAGATGCACATTCTAAGCGGAAGTCACCGGATGTTCAGGAATTAAATATACTCGAGGAGGAACCCCTTCCGCCTTTATTTGATGAAGAGATAATACAGGATCCGGAGGAAGAACCTGAATTTGTAATTCAGAGAAGTGAACCATTGCAGATGGAGGAATCAATTTCAGATAAAAGTTCGCATAAAAAGGCTGATGAGCCAATCCAACGGCCGGAGGATGTAGAGAGAGAGATCCAAAAACAAGAAGGGATACAACCGAAAGAATATCGGGTTCCACCGATCAGTCTTTTAAAACGAGGAAAAAAGGGTGGCGGCAATTCCGACAGACAACTGCGCGAAACAGCACTGAAACTGGAACAGACACTGCAGAATTTCGGAGTGAAAGTGCATGTGACTAATGCGAGCTGCGGACCATCTGTTACTCGATATGAGCTGCAGCCGGAACAGGGAGTAAAGGTGAGTAAGATTGTTGGCCTGGCAGATGACATTAAGTTAAATCTTGCAGTGACAGATCTTCGTATTGAAGCACCGATTCCAGGAAAAGCGGCAGTTGGAATTGAAGTTCCCAATAGTGAAAATTCAGCAGTTATGCTTCGGGATTTATTAGAGTCGAAAGAATTTCAACAAAGTTCATCAAAAATTACATTTGCTGTTGGAAAAGATATTGCAGGAAAGGTCGTAGTTGCGGATATTGCCAAGATGCCGCATTTACTTGTTGCAGGTTCTACCGGTTCTGGAAAATCAGTATGCATTAACACGCTGATTATGAGTATTCTCTATAAATCAAATCCGGAAGATGTAAAACTCATTATGGTGGATCCTAAAGTGGTGGAATTAAGCGTATATAATGGAATTCCGCATTTGCTGATTCCGGTTGTAACAGACCCGAGAAAAGCAGCAGGAGCCTTAAACTGGGCAGTTTCAGAAATGATGAAACGATATCAGTTGTTTGCAGAATATAATGTACGTGATCTTACGGGATTTAATGAGAAAGTTCTGGAAATGAAAGGCGAGGAAAATGCACCGAAAAAGATGCCGCAGATTGTTATTATAGTGGATGAGCTGGCAGATTTGATGATGGTTGCTCCTAAGGATGTGGAAAGCGCGATTTGCAGACTGGCACAGTTGGCAAGAGCGGCCGGACTGCATTTGATTCTTGCCACACAGCGACCATCGGTTAATGTAATTACAGGTTTGATTAAAGCAAATATGCCATCCCGCGTTGCTTTTGCTGTTTCGTCCGGTGTGGATTCCAGAACAATCATTGATATGAATGGGGCTGAAAAGTTACTCGGAAAAGGAGATATGCTTTTTTATCCTACAGGATATCCAAAACCTGTGCGTGTACAAGGCTCTTTTGTATCTGATCAGGAAGTGCAGAAAGTAGTGGATTATTTGATTCAGAATTATGGAGATGCAACATATTCGGATGAACTTGAGGAACATATGAATGCAGATCTGGGAGTGGATTCCGGCGCCACGTTGATTTCCTCATCGGAAGAATCTGATAATCGTGATCTCTATTTTGCAGATGCGGGAAGATTGATCATTGAAAAGGAAAAGGCATCAATCGGAATGCTTCAGCGGATGTTTAAGATTGGATTTAACAGAGCTGCCAGAATTATGGATCAGCTTGCAGAAGCAGGGGTTGTTGGTCCGGAGGAAGGCACAAAACCACGTAAGGTACTTATGTCAAAAGAAGAATTTGAACAATTTATGCAAGAAAAGTAAAGTCAAAAGGAGGAAGCACAGATGAAAACAGACATTCAGATCGCACAGGAAGCAGAGATGCTCCCGATTAAAGAAGTGGCTCAGAGAGCAGGAATTGCAGAAGAGGATTTGGAGTACTATGGAAAGTACAAGGCAAAACTTTCAGAAGGATTCTGGGATAAGATCAAAAATAACGAAGACGGAAAACTGGTTCTTGTTACTGCAATCAATCCGACACCTGCCGGAGAGGGAAAAACAACGGTTACAGTAGGTCTTGGACAGGCAATGGCAAAATTAAATAAAAAGGCTGTGATCGCGCTTCGCGAACCTTCTCTTGGACCATGTTTTGGTATCAAAGGCGGGGCTGCCGGCGGCGGCTATTCTCAGGTAGTTCCTATGGATGATCTGAATCTGCATTTCACAGGTGATTTTCATGCAATTACCTCGGCGAATAATCTGCTTGCAGCAATGTTAGATAATCATATCCAACAGGGAAATGCTTTGCAGATCGATCCACGTCAAGTGGTTTGGAAACGATGTGTAGATATGAATGACAGAGTTTTGAGAAATGTAGTAGTGGGTCTTGGAAATAAAATGGATGGAATGGTTCGAGAAGATCATTTTGTTATTACGGTGGCATCTGAGATTATGGCAATTCTTTGTCTTGCTGATGACCTTGCAGATCTGAAACGTCGGTTGGGACGGATTATTGTTGCATATAATTTTGCCGGAGATCCGGTTACTGCGGATGATTTACAGGCGACAGGTGCTATGGCTGCACTTTTAAAAGATGCGATCAAACCGAATTTGATTCAAACATTGGAACATACACCGGCTTTGGTACATGGTGGTCCGTTTGCAAATATTGCACATGGCTGCAACAGTGTTCGAGCTACCAAAATGGCTTTGAAGATGAGCGATATAACTATTACAGAGGCTGGATTTGGTGCAGATCTGGGAGCAGAGAAGTTTATGGATATCAAATGCCGTAAAGCAGGATTAAAACCGGATGCTGTTGTTTTAGTTGCAACTGTACGTGCTTTGAAGTATAATGGTGGAGTTCCGAAGGCGGATCTGGGAGAGGAAAATCTCGATGCTCTTGCAAAAGGAATTGTTAATTTAGAGAAACATATAGAAAATATACAGAAATACGATGTACCAGTTGTTGTTACACTTAATTCTTTTGTGACTGATACTCCGGCTGAGAATGAATTTATCCGCAAGTTCTGTGAAGAACATGGATGTGAATTTGCACTTGCTGAAGTTTGGGCAAAAGGAGGAGAGGGCGGTATCGCACTTGCTCAGAAAGTATTGGATACACTGAAAACAAAGGAGAGTCATTATCATCCGCTTTATCCGGATGCATATTCACTGAAAGAGAAGATTGAAACTATTTCTAAGGAAATTTACGGTGCTCGTTCCGTTATTTATGAGCCGGCGGCAGAGAAACAGCTTGCAAAGATCGAGGCAATGGGATTTGGAAACGTACCTGTTTGTATGGCGAAGAATCAGTATTCTCTCTCAGATGATGCGAAAAAACTGGGACGTCCGGAAAACTTTGATATTCATATTCGTGAAGTATATGTAAGTGCGGGAGCAGGATTTGTTGTTGCGTTGACAGGAGCAGTCATGACAATGCCGGGATTGCCAAAAGTACCGGCAGCAAATAATATAGATGTAACAGATGATGGCGATATTGTTGGTCTGTTTTAGAAAAGATACAGGAGTACAGAATGGCACAATTAATTGATGGAAAACAGATTTCAAAAGAAATAAAAGAGGAACTGAAAATCGAAGTAGAACGTCTGAAACAACAAGGCAGAGAAATCTGCCTTGCAGTTGTACAAGTTGGCAGTGATCCGGCTTCTACTGTTTATGTAAATAATAAGAAAAAGGCGTGTGCTTATATCGGGATTCGGTCAGAATCTTATGAATTACCGGAAACAATCACAGAAAGAGAACTTTTGGAGTTGGTGGAACGGTTAAATGCAGATGAAAAAGTGAATGGGATTCTTGTACAGTTACCACTTCCCAAAACATTAAATGAAGATAAGATTCTTCGTGCAATCTCTCCGGAAAAGGATGTAGATGGATTTCATCCGGTGAGTGTTGGACGGCTTTGGCTTGGAGAAAAGGGATTTCTTTCTTGTACTCCGGCAGGAATTATTCAGCTTTTAAAACGTTCCGGAATTTCCATCGAAGGAAAAGAATGTGTAGTGGTAGGAAGAAGTAATATTGTAGGAAAACCAATGGCTGCATTGCTTCTCAGAGAAAATGCAACTGTTACAATTGCACATTCAAAAACCCGTAATTTAAAAGAAGTTACGAAAAGAGCAGATATTTTGATTGCTGCGGTAGGACAGCAGCAAATGATCGATGATACCTATATCAAGGAAGGTGCAGTTGTAATTGATGTTGGAATGCATCGGGATGCTCAGAATAAGTTGTGCGGGGATGTTGATTTTGAAAAAGTAAAAGATAAAGCATCGGCAATCACGCCGGTTCCGGGAGGCGTCGGACCGATGACGATTGCGATGTTAATGAACAATTGTGTGGAGACGGCTAGATAACAGGAGGAAGCGCTCTATGAAATGTACAAATTGTGGTGCAGAAATACCTGAGGGAACTCTGATCTGCCCCGATTGTAGAACAGAAATACAGATGGTACCGGATTATAATCCGTTAGAAGACGTGCTTGCCAGAGAGGTCAGGGGATCTGTAGAAGATGCTACAAGACCCATTCGGCCAGAAGAAGTGCGTCGATATAGAGAACAGTTGAATCGAGAATCTGCAAATGCGACTCGAGTTTTAAGTCAGGGAGAACTGGATGATATTCGCGCAGGGCGTGCCAAAACAGTCTCAAAACAAACAGAGGTATGGCGGCAGGAAAGACGTGGTTCCGGGAATCGAAATACCGGGGCTGTTCATCCAAATACGAGAGAAGAACGCAGGCGTCAGCAGATGTTAAAGAAAAAGCGGGCAAAGAGAAGAAGGCGAAATGCAATTCTCTCTGTACTGCTATTTTTGGCGTTGGTGTTAGGTGCAGGCGGATATATTATTTATCAGAATTCTTATACCGGGGTTGTGAATCGAGGATATCGTTCTCTTCAGGCTGGAGAATATACGGCGGCAGAGAATGCATTTGAAAGAGCGATTCGGAAAGATGGAAAAAGAGCAGAAGCGTATACAGGAAGGGCGGAAATATATATTCAGCAGAAGACACCGGACAAGGCGGAAGATATTTTCCTTGAGGCGATTGATTCTCAACCTGCAAACGCAGAACTGTATCAGGCGGCGATTGATTTTTATATGAAGACAGATCAAAAGGAAAAAATTTCCAGTCTTTTAGATGGGTGTGATGATCGGGTCCTGAGTGCGGTTAGTGAGTATGTTTCCGGAATCCCTCAGTTTAGTTTGGAAGAAGGGACGTATCCGGAAGTGCAGGAAGTTGCGATTTCAGGTAAGGGAACGATTTATTACACGACGGATGATACAGAACCTACAAAGTCCAGTGCAAAGTATGAGGAGCCAATACTTCTGGATGAAGGTACAACGACTATACGTGCGGTGGCTTATAATAAAAAGGGAGTTCCAAGTTTGATTGCGTCCAAGACATATACCATCGAGATCCCTATAGAAGATGCACCGGCGGTGACTCCGTCTACCGGACAATATACTTCGGCGACGCAGATTAAAATACAGGTTCCGGATGGCTATAAAGCATATTATACAACAGACGGAACAACTCCGTCGGCTGCTTCGAATGAATATAGCGGACCGATTGATATGCCGGAAGGTTCTACTATCTTTTCGGCAGTTTTGATCAGTGAAAATGGAAAAATGACACAGGTTACAAAACGGAATTATCTGCTTGAATATGAGTAGATTACACTCTTTTCCTGTGTGAAAAACCTCTTGTATTTATGTACAAAAATACGAGAGGTTTTTTGTGCATTATTCAAGTTTAAAAATAGGTTAAATTGCTTGTTTTCGATAAGTCAGAGTGGTATAATTAATGCGTTAAAAAAATAACATATTAATACATAAGGAGATGCATTATCATGGGAAGATTTACATTACCAAGAGACGTTTATCATGGAAAAGGATGTCTTGAAGAGCTCAAGAATCTGAAAGGAAAAAGAGCAATCCTTGTTGTTGGCGGTGGCTCTATGAAACGTCAGGGATTTCTTGACAAAGCTGTTGGCTATCTGAAAGAAGCTGGTATGGAAGTAGAACTTTTTGAGGGTGTTGAACCAGATCCGTCAGTTGAAACTGTTATGAAAGGTGCAGAAGCAATGCGTGCATTCCAGCCGGACTGGATCGTTTCAATGGGAGGTGGCTCTCCGATTGATGCTGCAAAAGCAATGTGGGCATTTTATGAGTATCCGGATGTAACATTTGAAGAACTTTGTATTCCGTTTAATTTCCCGGAACTGAGACAGAAAGCAAAATTCTGTGCGATTCCTTCTACATCAGGAACAGCTACAGAAGTAACAGCATTCTCTGTAATTACAAATTATCAGACAGGTGTAAAATATCCATTGGCTGATTTTAATATCACACCGGATGTAGCAATCGTTGATTCTGAGCTGGTTGAAGGTCTTCCGGCAAAACAGGTTGCATATACTGGTATGGATGCTCTTACACATGCAATTGAAGCATATGTTTCTACATTACACTGTGCATATACAGACCCGCTTGCAATTCAGGCAATTGAAATGGTATTTGATTACCTTCCGGCTTCATACAGAGGCAATATGGATGCAAGAGCAGAGATGCATGACGCACAATGTCTGGCAGGAATGGCATTTTCCAATGCTTTGTTGGGTATTGTACATTCTATGGCACATAAAACAGGAGCAGCATTTTCAACAGGTCATATTACTCATGGCTGTGCAAATGCAATGTATCTTCCATATGTTATCAAATACAATGCAAAAGACCCTGTAGCTGCAAAACGTTATGCAGAGATTGCAAGAAAAGTTGGACTTCCGGGAGCTTCTGAAAAAGCACTCATTAACAGTTTGTGTGAAAAAATCGATGATTTCAATGTTCAGTTGAATATTCCAAAAACATTAAAAGAATTTGGAATTGATGAAGAAGAGTTCAAAGAGAAAATTGCAACAATTTCTGAAAATGCGGTTGGAGATGCTTGTACAGGATCAAATCCACGTGCAATTGATCCTGCAACTATGGAAAAACTCTTTACATGTATTTATTACGGAACAGAAGTAGATTTCTAATTACAGCTGAATCAAGGGACAGATGCTAGTTGTGTCTGTCCTTTTTTGATGTTTTTCAGATGAAATTTTCTGTGCAAAACCGTCATTTCCAGGAAAGAATACTTGCGAATCGAGATGGAATGGCGTATGATAGTGACAGGGTATTTATTTAAAATATACAAGGAGGAAAATCATGTATAAGATTTTGAAAGCAGAGAAACTGGCTGATAAGATTTATCTTATGAATGTGGAAGCACCACGTGTTGCAAAACATTGTCAGCCGGGACAGTTTGTGATTGTTAAAATGGATGATAAAGGGGAGAGAATTCCGTTGACAATTTGTGATTATGACCGTGAGGCTGGTACAATTACGATTGTATTTCAGGAAGTCGGCGCATCAACAGTAAAGATGTCCGGTTTAAAAGCCGGGGATAGTTTCCGCGATTTCGTTGGACCTTTGGGATGTGCGTCCGAGTTCGTAAACGAAGATTTGGATTCTCTGAAGAATAAAAAGATGCTTTTTGTAGCCGGTGGCGTTGGTGCTGCTCCGGTCTATCCGCAGGTAAAGTGGCTGCATGAGCATGGTATTGAAGCAGATGTGGTTCTGGGTGCGAAAACAAAAGAAATGGTAATTCTTGAAAAAGAATTAGAAGCTGTTGCAGGCAATCTGTATGTAACAACGGATGATGGTTCTTATGGTCGTTCCGGTATGGTAACAGCTGTAGTAGAAGATCTGGTTCAGAATGAAGGAAAACAGTATGATGTTTGTGTTGCAATCGGACCAATGATCATGATGAAATTTGTTTGTCTTTTGACAAAGAAATTAGAGATCCCGACAATTGTCAGCATGAATCCAATTATGGTAGATGGAACCGGAATGTGCGGAGCTTGCCGTTTACAGGTAGGAGATGAGATTAAATTTGCCTGTGTAGACGGACCGGAATTCGATGGTCATCTCGTAGATTTTGATCAGGCTATGAAGAGAGCTCAGACCTACAAGACAGCTGAAGGACGTGCAATGCTGAAGATTCTGGAAGGCGATACACATCATGGTGGATGCGGACATTGTGGAGGTGACGAATAATGGGAGATGTATTAAAAAAAGTACCGGTAAGAGAACAGGATCCAAAGGTTCGTGCAACGAACTTTGAAGAAGTTTGTCTTGGATATAACATGGAAGAAGCTATGGAAGAGGCTTCCAGATGTATTAATTGTAAAAATGCAAAATGTATTCAGGGTTGTCCGGTAGCAATTAACATTCCTGGATTTATTAAAGAAATCAAGAACGGCAATATTGAAGAAGCATATAAAGTGATCGGACAATCTTCAGCTCTTCCGGCAATCTGCGGTCGTGTATGTCCTCAGGAGTCACAGTGTGAGGGACAGTGTATTCGCGGAATCAAAGGTGAGCCGATTTCCATTGGAAAACTGGAGCGTTTTGTGGCAGATTATGCATTGGAGAATGATATTAAGCCAGTTGGAGCAGAAAAGACAAATGGTCATAAAGTTGCTGTAATTGGTTCCGGTCCGTCCGGATTGACATGTGCGGGAGATTTGGCAAAACTCGGTTATGAAGTAACTGTATTCGAAGCACTTCATGAACTGGGCGGAGTATTGGTGTATGGTATTCCGGAGTTCCGTCTTCCAAAACAGAAAGTTGTTGCAAAAGAAATTGAGAAAGTAAAAGAACTTGGCGTTAAATTTGAAACAAATGTTGTAATTGGTAAATCTACAACAATCGATCAGCTGATTGAAGAAGAAGGATTTGAGGCTGTCTTTATTGGATCAGGTGCAGGACTTCCGAAGTTTATGGGTATTCCGGGAGAGAATGCGAACGGAGTATTCTCAGCAAACGAATATCTGACCAGAAGCAACCTGATGAAAGCATTTGATGAAAATTATGATACACCGATTTGTGCCGGAACAAAGGTGGCTGTTGTTGGTGGCGGTAATGTGGCAATGGATGCTGCAAGAACTGCACTTCGTCTTGGCGCAGAAGTACATATCATTTATCGTAGAAGTGAAGAAGAACTTCCGGCACGTGTGGAAGAAGTACATCATGCAAAGGAAGAAGGAATCATTTTCGATCTTCTGACGAATCCAAAAGAGATTCTTGTGGACGATAAGGGAAATGTTACAGGAATGAAAGTTATTAAGATGGAACTGGGAGAACCGGATGCATCAGGAAGAAGACGTCCGGTAGAGGTTCCTGGTTCTGAATATACAATTGATGTAGATACAGTAATCATGTCACTGGGTACTTCTCCGAATCCATTGATTTCTTCTACAACAGAAGGTTTGGAAATTAATAAGTGGAAATGTATTGTGGCTGATGAGAATAACGGTAAAACATCCAAAGAAGGTGTATATGCCGGTGGAGATGCTGTAACTGGCGCTGCAACAGTTATTTTAGCTATGGGTGCCGGAAAGGCAGCTGCCAAAGGTATTGATGAATATCTGAGAGATAAGTAAGAGAGCATCAGGCTGAATGAAATAAAAGTGCGGATGTGCGTGAGCATGTCCGCCTTTTTTTGAAATGGAACAACAGAGATAGAAGGAGTATTGACAATGGAAGAGAATAAGAACCTTAGTAAAAGACAACAAAAAGCGGCAGAATATCATAAAAACGGATATAATTGTGCACAGGCTGTTGCCTGCTCTTTTTGTGAGGATTTTGGTGTAGATGAAGAAATGATGTTTCGCCTTGCGGAAGGATTTGGGTTTGGTATGGGAATGCGAGAAGTGTGCGGTGCTCTCAGTGGTATGTTTATGATCATTGGACTGGAGAATAGCATTGGAAATCCTCAAAAAGGCGCAATTACAAAAGCAGACACATATAAAAGTGTAAAAGAGTATGCAAAAAAATTTCAGGAAAAGAATGGTTCGATGTATTGTCGTGATTTGAAAGCAAAAACAGATGGAAAACAGGCTGTTAGTTGTGAACAGTGTATTGTTGATGCGGTAGCGCTGACTGAGGAGTATCTATTGACAAAAAAGGTGACTAAAATCTTAAAAGAAATTTTATAAGAATGATCCGACAGGAGAAACATAAATGAGGATTACGATCATTACAGTTGGGAAGATAAAAGAAAAGTATTTACGAGATGCAATTAGCGAATATAGCAAGCGATTGAGTAAATATTGTAAAATGGAAATCATAGAAGTCGCAGATGAAAAAACGCCGGAAAATGCAAGCGATACTATGAATGAAACTATCAAAGCGAAAGAAGCAGAGCGTATTTTAAAATATTTGAAGGAAGATGCTTATATCATTACACTTGAAATTCAGGGAAAACAGCTTACTTCAGAAGAATTGGCTGACAAAATTGAGAAATTGGGAATTCAAGGTACAAGTCATCTTATTTTTGTTATAGGTGGTTCTCTGGGATTAGGGAAAGAAGTACTGGAGAAGTCAAATTATGCGTTGAGTTTTTCAAAAATGACATTTCCGCATCAGCTAATGCGCGTAATATTGCTGGAACAAATATATCGGAGTTATCGCATTATAAAAAAAGAACCGTATCATAAATAATTATAGGCATATACCTATAGGATGTATAAAACTTATGTATTTCAAAAAATAACCTTTTTTATGCTACACTTTGAAGGAAGTGAAAAAGAAAGATATTGGAGGTTATTTATGAAAAAAGATTACAGTAAATTATGGGTTTTGTTTCAATCAATGTTTATGCTGAGTGCATGTACATTTGGCGGTGGGTTTGTAATTGTATCTCTGATGAAAAAGAAGTTTGTGGAAGAGCTGCAATGGCTGGAAGAAGAGGAGATGTTAGATGTGACTGCGATTACACAGTCAGCGCCCGGACCGCTTCCGGTGAATGCGTCTGTGATTATAGGATATCGCCTTGCAGGTGTTGTCGGATCGCTTGTCGCAATTCTTGGAACAATACTGCCTCCAATGATCATTATATCAATTATCTCTATGTTATATGAAC